>Ga0247825_10000773_pt1 | contig 20608 bp, 3 predicted proteins | sample 13C_Vanillin_Day_FD_194413 | JGI IMG/M metagenome (GOLD analysis project Ga0247825, IMG submission 194413) | Soil microbial communities from agricultural site in Penn Yan, New York, United States - 13C_Vanillin_Day48 | ecosystem: Environmental > Terrestrial > Soil > Agricultural land | place...
GCTCGGCACGCAGCTCGACGCGGAAGATCTCCCGCAGCCGCGCCACGAGCTGCGTGCCGAGCAGGGAGTGCCCCCCCAGCTCGAAGAAGTTGTCGTGGAGGCCGACGGAGGACACTCCGAGGAGGCGCGCCCACACCCCGGCCACCACCCGCTCCGCCGCCGTGCCTGGAGCGACGAAGGGCTGCTCGAGCACGGGCCGGAGCTGCTCCGGCTCGGGGAGGGCGCGGCGGTCCACCTTGCGGTTGGGGGTGAGCGGGAGCGCCTCCAGGAAGACGAAGGCCGAGGGCACCATGTACTCGGGCAGCCGCGCCAGGAGCGCGCGGCGCAGCTCCCCCACGCCAGGCCGCTGGACCGGCCCGCACACCACGTAGGCCACGAGCCTGGGCCCTGCTCCGCCCTCCCGGCGCGCGACCACCACGGCCTCGTGGATGGCGGGGTGCTTCAGGAGCGCCGCCTCCACTTCTCCCAGCTCGATCCGGAAGCCGCGGATCTTCACCTGATCGTCCATGCGCCCGAGGAATTCGATGGTGCCGTCCGGCAGGTAGCGCGCCAGATCTCCCGTCCGGTACAGGCGCTCGCCTGGGCGCGTGGCGAACGGATCGGGAATGAACTTCTCCGCCGTCAGCTCGGGGCGATCGAAGTACCCGCGCGCCAGGCACACGCCCGCGATGTAGAGCTCCCCCACGACGCCCACCGGCACCGGCTGCATCAGGCGATCGAGCAGGTGGATCCGCGTGTTGGCGATGGGGCGCCCGATGGAGGGGTGGGCCTTCCAGGTCTCGGGAGGCTCGGTCAGCGTGTAGGCCGTCACCACGTGGCTCTCGGAGGGCCCGTAGTGGTTGTGCAGGGTGCAGCGCCCGAGCTTCTGGAAGAGCCGGATGATCGGCTGAGTCACCTGGAGCTGCTCGCCCGTCGCCATCACCTCGCGCAGCGCGCCCAGGACGGAGGGCTCGTGCTCATACTCCTCCGCGAGCTGCTGCAGCGTCACCACGGGGAGGATCACCTTCTCGACGGCGTGCTCCCGCAGGAAGCTGGCGAGGGCGCGGGTGTCCCGGCGCTGATCCTCGGGGATGATGAACACCGCCCCGCCCGTACACCACGCCCCGAACATCTCGTGGATGCTGGCGTCGAAGCTGAGCGAGGCGAACTGCATCGTCCGCGCGCCCCGGATCAAGGTGTCCATGTGCCATCGCAGCAGGTTGGTCAGCGCCCGGTGCGGCAGGCTGACGCCCTTGGGACGGCCGGTGGAGCCCGAGGTGTAGATGACGTAGCCCAGGTGGTCCGCCCCCGCGAGAGGTTCGAGCTCGGAGGTGTCCTCCCCCGCGGCGAGCTCCCACTGGGTATCCAGGCAGAGCGTGCGAGACTCCGCGGGGAGCACGCCGCGGTGCTGGGACTGGGTCAGGAGGACCGGCGCCCGCGTGTCCGAGATCATGAAGGCGAGGCGCTCGGCGGGGTACGTGGGATCCAGCGGCACGTACGCCCCACCCGCCTTGAGGATGCCCAGGATGCCGACGGCGGCGTCGATCGAGCGATCCACGCACAGGCCGACGAGCGTATCCGGCCCCACGCCCCAGCGGCGCAGCAGGCGGCCGAGCTGGTTCGCGCGCGCATTCAGCTCACGATAGGAGAGGCGCTGGCCGGCGTGCTCCAGCGCCAGCGCGTCCGGCGTGCGCGCCACCTGCGCTTCGAAGAGCGTGTGGAGGCACTGGCCATGGCCGTTGTCGATCCCGGTCGCGTTCCACTCCTCCAGGATCCTCCGGCGCTCGTCCGCCGCGAGCAGCGGCGCATCCAGCAGGCGCGTGGTGGGATCGGCGAGCACGCCCTCGAGGAGCTGTTGGAGGTGCCGCACCATGCGCCGCGCGGTCTCCCCCTCGAAGAGGTCGGCGCTGTACTCCAGCGTGCCGCTCAGCTCCCGCTCGGTGGCCACGTCGAAGGTCAACACCAGGTCGAACTTGGCCGAGGTGATCTCGACGGGCAGCTCGCGCAGCGTCAGCCCGGCCTGCTCCATGGCCGAGAAGGGGGTGTTCTGGAGGACGAACATCGCCTGGAAGATGGGATGCCGGCTCAGATCCCGCCCGGGGCGGAGCTCCTCCACCAACAGCTCGAAGGGCACGTCCTGGTGCGCGTAGGCCCCCAGCGCCACCTCGCGCACGCGCCCGAGCAGCTCCCGGAAGGTGGGGTTGCCGTCCAGGTGGGTGCGTAGCGCCAGGGTGTTGGCGAAGAAGCCGATCAGCTCCTCCAGCTCGCGCACGCGCCGGTTGGCGATCGGGGATCCGACGACCATATCCACCTGCCCCGTATAGCGGTGGAGCAGGAGCTGGAAGACGGCCAGCAGGAGCATGAAGGGTGTCACGCCCTCGCGCTGGCTCACCTCGTGCGCTGCCCGCGCCAGGGTGGAGGGGAAGGAGAAGGGGACGAGGGCTCCTCGGTATGTCGGCGCGGGGGGCCGCGGCCGATCCGTGGCCAGCTCGAGGATGGGCAGCGGCTGGGCCAGCTGCTCACGCCAGTAGGCGAGCTGTGCCTCCAGCACCTCTCCGCGCAGCCAACCCCGCTGCCAGAGGGTGTAGTCGGCGTACTGCACCGGCAGCCCGGGCGGCGGCGAGGCCCGGCCCGCGGCGAGCGCCCCATACCGTGCGCCCACCTCCTCGAGCAGGATGCCCATCGACCACCCATCCGCCACGATGTGGTGGACGCATAGGAGCAGCAGGTGCTCCTGCTCGGCGAGGCGCACCAGGCTGGCGCGCAGGAGCGGACCCGACTCCAGGGAGAAGGGCTTCTCCCCGTCCTCCTGGGCGAGCGCGCGCCCCCGCGCCTCGCGCTCCGCCACGGGGAGCGTGCGCAGATCCACGAGAGGGAGCGGCAGATCCACGACAGGCGAGATCACCTGCACCGGCGTCGCGTCCACCGTGACGAAGCTCGTCCGCAGCACCTCATGGCGCCGGACGGTCTCCCGCAGGGCCTGATGGAGCGCCTGGACGTCCAGCGGCCCGCTCAAGCGCACCGAGACGGGGATGTTGTACGCCGCCAGGCCCGGCTCGAGCTGATCGATGATCCACAGCCGCTGCTGGGCGAAGGAGAGAGGGAGCCGCGGCGGCCGCTCCTGGGCCTTCAACGGTGGGAGCGTGCCAACGGGCCTGGCTCCGAGCGCCGCGTCGATCCGGCCGGCGAGCCCGGCCACCGTGGGCTCCTCGAAGAAGGCACGCAGGGGCACCTCGCGCTCGAAGCGCTCGCGGAGGCGAACGAGCACCTGGGTCGCCAACAGAGAGTGGCCCCCGAGTTCGAAGAAGTCATCCCGCGCGCCCACGCGCTCGATCCCCAGCACCTTCGCCCAGATCCCGGCCACCGTTTGCTCGGTGGCGGTGGCGGGGGCCACATACTCGGCCTCGCGGATCCCGTCCGCGGTGGGTGGAGGCGGCAGCGCCTGGCGGTTCACCTTCCCGCTGGGGAGCAGGGGCAGCGCCTCCAACACCACGAACGCCGACGGCACCACCTGGGGAGGGAGATGCTGCCGCAGGTGCTCCCGGAGTTCGCGAGAGCTCGGCGCGGCCTCGCCGCCGCGTGGCACGACGTAGGCCACCAGCCGCTTGTCTCCCGGCGCGAGCTCCCGGGCCACCACCACGCACTCCCCTACCCTGGCATGCCTGCCGAGCGTGTTCTCGATCTCGCCGATCTCGACCCGGGCCCCCCGGATCTTCACCTGGTGGTCGACGCGTCCGAGGAACTCGATGCTCCCGTCCTCCCGGTAGCGCACCCGATCTCCGGTCCGGTAGAGCCGCGCGCCCGGCTGGCTCGTGAACGGATCGGGCAGGAAGGCGGCGGCGGTCCGCTCGGGATCCGCCAGGTAGCCGCGCCCCACGCCGAGGCCGCCGATGAACAGCTCTCCCGGCACGCCCACCGGGAGCGGATCGAGCCGCTCGTCGAGGACGTACACCTGGAAGTTCGGCAGGGTGCCGTGGATGGGCATGCTCCCGGCGTAGCGCTCGGGCGGCGGCGCGGTGATCACATGGCACGTCACATCATCCGAGCACTCCGTCGGCCCGTAGGCGTTGAGGAGCGGGATCCGCGGGTGCAGCGCGAACCAGCGCCGGCACGCCTCGGCGGGGAAGGCCTCGCCCGTCACGATCAGCCAGCGGAGGCGGGAGAGATCGTACTCACCCGGGCGCCGCTCGAGCTCGTCGAGCACCAGTCCCAGCAGGGAGGGGACGATCTCGCAGATCGAGACGCGCTCGGAGACGAGCCGGCGCAAGAACGCGACGGGATCGCGCGCGCACTCATCCGGGAAGACCGAGATGCGCCCCCCCACGTGCAGGGTGGCGAGGAACTGCCACACCGAGACGTCGAAGCTCTGGCGGGCCGTCTGCGCCATGCAGTCCTCGGCCGTGAACGCCATCCGCTCCGCCATGGCCAGGATGTGGTTGGTCAGGCCCTCGTGCGTGAGCATGGCCCCCTTGGGGTTGCCGGTGGAGCCCGAGGTGAACAGGACATAGGCCAGGTGCTGGAGCGTGGCCGGAGAGGCCGTGGCGTCGCGAGCCTCGGGGCCAGGCGGCGGCTCGGCGACGAGCAGGCTCCCCTCCGGGCACAGCGCGCGCGCCCGTTCCAGGTGCGCCGCCTGGGTCAACACCACGGAGCAGCGGCACTGCGCCACCAACACCTCCAGCCGCTGCTGGGGGAGGACGGGATCGAGCGGGACATAGGCGGCGCCCGCCTTCAAGATGCCAATCATGGCCGCCAGGTAGTCCGCGTCGCGCTCGTGGAGGACGGCGACGATGTGCTCCGGCCCCACGCCCCGCGCCCGGAGCGCGCGAGCGATCCGCTCCGCCCGGGCGTCCAGTCCGGCATGGCTCAGCGTTCGCACGCCGTCGGACACCGCCACGGCCGAGGGAGCGCGCGCCACCTGCTCCTCGAAGAGCTCCTGGAAGGTGCGCAGCCGCGGCCAGGATCGCTCGGTGCGGTTCCACTCCACCACCTGCTGGCGGAGCTCCTCTTCCGCCAGCAGCGGCAGCGCGGAGAGCCGGCGCCGCGGTTCGGCGACCGCCACCTCCAGGAGCCGCTGATAGTGGCGCGCCAGCCGCGCGATGATCCCCTCATCGAAGAGATCGGTGTTGAACTCCAGCTCCAGCTCCAGCCCGCGGCCGGTGCGCTCCGCGGTGACGCTCAGGTCGAACTTCGCGGTGCCGGTGTCGGGCTCCTCCACCGACAGCGTCATGCCGGGCAGCTCCAGCGAGGCCCGAGGGAGGTTGAGCAGGTCGAACATCACCTGGAACAGGGGGTTGCGGCTCAGGTCGCGTGTGGGCTGTACCGCCTCGACCACCCGATCGAAGGGCAGGTCCTGATGGGCGTAGGCGTCGAGCGTGGTCCGCCGGACACGCTGGAGCAGCTCCACGAAGGGGGGGTCGTCCTCCATGCGCGTCCGAAGGGCGAGTGTGTTGACGAAGAGGCCGATCAACCCCTCCAGCTCGGTGCGATCCCGGCCGGCCGTGGACGTGCCGACCACGACATCCTTCTGCCCCGTGTACCGCGCCAGCAGCGCGTTGAATGCCGTGAAGAGGACCATGAACGGCGTGGCGCCCTGCGCGCGGGCCAGCGCCTCCACCGCGTCCGCCAGGGAGCCCGGCAGCGTCACCTTCAGGGTCCTCCCGACGAAGGTCTGCACCGCCGGCCGAGGCCGAACCAGGGGTAGTTCCAGGAACGCCGGGGCGCTGGCGAGGTGCTCCTTCCACCAGGTGAGCTGGCGCGTCAGGGCCTCCTCCCCGAGACGCTCCCGCTCCCAGATGGCGAAGTCGGCGTACTGGAGCGGTAGGGGCGGCAGCTCCGGCTCGCGGCCCTCGGCTATCGCCGCATAGAGCCGCGCCAGCTCCTGGATCAGCACTCCCACCGACCAGCCATCCGAGATGATGTGGTGCATCGAGAGCACCAGCAGGTGATCCTGATCATCGAGCTGGAGCAACCGCGCGCGCAGGAGCGGGCCCGTCTCCAGGCGGAACGGGCGCTGGAGCTCCTCCGTGGCCAACCTCCGCGCCTCCCCCTCCCGCGCCTCCCTGGCGAGCGTCCGCAAATCGATCACGTCCGGCTGCGGGGAAGTGGGGGGACTCAAGAGCTGGAAGGGCCCCTCCACGCCGCGCAGGTTGAAGGTGGTGCGGAGCGTCTCGTGCCGCCGGACGATCTCTTCGAGGGCGCGCTCCAGCGCACCCCGCTCCAGCTGGCCTCGCAGCCGGACGACGCCGCCCATGTTGTAGAGCGGGCTGCCAGGCTCGAGCCGGTCGAGCACCCACAGGCGCTGCTGCGCGAAGGAGAGCGGGAGATCGGCGGGGCGCCGCCCCGTGGGGATCCGCTCGCTCGTCTCGTCAAAGCCCTCCTGCGCGAGCAGGAGGTCCATCAACTGCCGCTCATCGGCCGGATCAGAGGGCTGCATGCGCGTGGTGTTCCTTGAGTTCCGCGAGACGCTCCAGGCTGGCCATGACAGCCTGGTGCTCCACACCGAAGTCGATCAGGCAGGCCACCTCATCCGCTCCCGCCCGCCGAAGCTGCTCCACCACCTCGGAGCAGGCCCGCGGCGTGCCGAGCAATGAGCGGCCGCTCAGGTATCGCTCCATCCCCATGGCCAGCAGGGCCTCCTCGTCTTGGGCGGACAAGGAGAGGCCACCGGCCTGGAGCTGCGCCTTGCCCAACTCCCCGTGCGAGCGCAGGTACTGGTACAGCGGCCCCCGCACCGTCTCCCGGACGCGCGCCGGATCGTCCCCGATATAAGTGTGGGCCATGACCGTGACGTGCCCCTCCTCGGCCCGGTGCCCATGCCGCGCGAGCGCCTCCCGGTAGAGCGCCACGCGCTCGGCCACCTGATCGATGGACAGATCGACCAGCGAGGTGAGCACCCTCAACCCGAGCTGCCCCGCGAGGACGAACGTCTCCGGGTTTCGCGCCGCGGTGAGCCAGATGGGAAGCTCTGCCTGGACGGGCCGGGGGAACAGGCGGATCTCCGCCACGTTGCCTCCGCCGTCCGGGAACGCGAGCGCCTCACCCCGCCAGAGCCGGCGTACCGAGTCGAGCGAGCCGAGCAGCGCGCCCCTCCGATCCGCGTACTTGTCCGGCGCGAAGAGGAAGTCGCGCGAGTGCCAGCCCGTGGCGAAGGCCACCCCCACCCGGCCCTTGGAGAGGTTGTCCACCACCGACCACTCCTCCGCGACGCGCACGGGGTGGTGGAGCGGGAGCACCACGCTGCCCGCCCGGAGCTGAACGCGCTCGGTCATCGCCGCCAGCCCCGCGGTCAGCACCGAGGGGTTGGGGTAGAGGCCGCCGAAAGCGTGGAAGTGACGCTCGGGCGTCCATACCGCGGCGAAGCCACGCTGGTCCGCGAACCGGGCCCCCTCCAGGATCAGCCGGTACCGATCCGTGGGGTAGGCGCCTTCGTCGCTCGAGAAATAGAAGAGGCTGAACTGAATCGGCCGGCCTGGCCCCGGCCTGGGCATGAGCCGCTCATTGACGGGGGCGGCCTGAGCTACCACGGGAGCCGGGCCCTGCTCCCGCGCGAGAGCGCTGGCCATCTCCTCCTGGGACATGCCCTCCACCTCGGCCAGGAGGCGCTCCAGCTCCTCCCGCTCGGGCTCCGGCCGCAAGTGGGAGCGGATCACCCCCGCGACGCCCGCCACGGTGGGGTGATCGAGGAAGCGCGCGAGCGGCAGCTCCAGGCCAAAGCTCGCCTTCAGCTTCGAGACGAGCTGGATCGACAGCAGCGAGTGCCCGCCCAGATCGAAGAAGTCATCGTGGATGCCGACGCGGTCGAGCCCGAGCGCCTCCTGCCAGACGCGGGCCACCTTCTCCTCGATCTCGTCGGTGGGCGCCACGTACTCGGTCCGAACGAGGGGGCGCGCGTGGGTGGAGGCGGGAGCGGGGGGAGCCGCGGCGCTCGCAAGCGCCTCCCGCGCGAGCTCCGCTGTCTGGGCGAACAGCGCGTCGAGCTCCCGAGTGGCGACCAGCACGTGGGGGCCGGCCCTGTGGGCCAGGACACGGTCCAGCACCTCCGCGCCCTCCGAGGGGCGAAGGCCGTCCACCATCGCGCCGGCCGCGAGCTGCTCCCGGGCCACCGGAGCCAGGGCGGGCCGCGCCCCGAACACCTGCGCGGCCTCGGTCCTCACCATGGTGAACTCCTCGAAGATGACCCGCTCCGTGCCCTCCGCGTCGGTGATGACCACGTCGCACACCACGGCGCTCTTCCCCTCCGGGGGTTCGCGGTACTTGAGGTAGCTGTACCCGTGGGGCCGCAGCGGCCCAAGGACGCGGATCCGCCCGTACGAGAGGGGGAGGTAGAAGCCCTCGCCCACATGGTGCATGGCCAGTGCCGTCGCCACATCCACGAGCGCCGGGTGCAACGCCAGCTTCTCCAGATCGCCCACGAGCTCCGCGGGCAGCGAGAGGGTTGCCAACCGCTCCAGCGCGCCCTCCTGGTAGCGCGTGATGTTCCGCCACCGGGGCCCATAGGTCATGTGCTGCTCCTGGCCGAGCAGCTCCGCGGTGACTGGCACGTCCTGGCGCTCGCAGCGCCGGGCAATGGCGGCGATGTCGTGCGGACGTGGAGGCACCGGAGCGACGGCGAGCACGCGCCCGGTGACGTGATCCTGCCACGTGTCCCCCGCGCGGCTGCGGATCACGAAGCGCCAGCCGTCCGCTGCCTTCTCCAGGAGGGTATGAACCTCTCGCTCCTCGTCGTCGCGCACCCCGAGGGGGGCGATGAAGAGGATCTCGCGCAGCTCGATCTGGCCCTCCGAGGCGCGATCGGCGAACGCGGCCCTCGCCATCTCCAGGTACGTCGTCCCCGGCAGGACCGCGCCGCCCATGATGCGGTGCTCACTGAGCACCCAGTGCCGCCGGACCGAGAAGCGTGTGAGGTAGACGCGGCGCTCCGGGCGCTCCTCGATGCACTGATCGAAGAGGGGGTGATCGAAGGGGCGTCCCTCGATCGAGGCGCTGGGCGCCGGCCCGCGGCTCGCGGCCCAGGCCATGCCCACGTCCCGCCACGCGTCCCAGCCAATCGCCACCGTGGGGATGCCCGTTCGAGCCATGTGGTGGTGGGCGAACGCGTCCAGGAACGCGTTGGCCGCGGCGTAGTCGATCTGGCCGGGCTCGCCCAGGACGGCGCTGAGGGACGAGCAGAGCACGAAGAAGTCGAGCGGTACTCCCTCGAGGGCCGCCGCGAGGGCCAGGGTCCCTTGCACCTTGGGAGCCAGGATGGCCTCCGCCGCGGCGGCCGTCTTGAGGGCCATGAGCCCTCCGCCCGGTACGCCCGCGGCATGGAGCACTCCGTGGAGTCCGCCGAAGCGCGCCTTCACCTGCTCCACGACACTCCGGATCGCCGCGGGGTGGGTGACATCCGCCGCGAGGGGCACCACCCGCGCGCCGAGCTGCTCGAGCTCCAGGAGCTTCCGAAGGCGTGCGTGGCCCGGCGCCTCGGGCGGGTGGGCCGAGAGCCACGCCGCCCACTCCTCGCGGGGCGGCAAGGACGAGCGGCCCACCAGGACCAGCGTCGGCCGCGCCTTGCGCGCCAGGTGCTCGGCGAGTGACAGACCGATGCCGCCCAGCCCGCCGGTGATGAGGTACACCCCTCCTTCGCGCAGCGACCGCGCGCCCGACACGGGAGGGAGCCGGAGCGGCTCGTACGCCTGCGCCCAGCGGTGGGAGCCGCGGTACGCCACGCCTCCTTCCGCGGAAGCGGCTTGGAGCTCCGCCAGGAGCTGCTCCACCAGCCGCCCCTCCTCCGGCGCGCCTGGGGGCGGCAGCCGCACGTCGATGACCTGGCAGCGCACGTGGGGAAGCTCACGGGGGATGACGCGGCAGGGCCCCAGCACTGTGGCCCGCTCGGGGGCGAGCACCGCCTCACCGGTGACGTCACACAGTCGATCGACCACGACGGCGATCCGGAGCGTCCGTGCTGGCTCCAACCCGCCCAACACCTGCCCCAGCGCCAGCAGGCTCAGGAAGCCGCGCTCATGGGCCTCGCGCCCCTCCACGGGCGCGCCACCCGCCCGCTGGAGCCAGAGGTGCACCACCTGATCGGGAGCCTTGCCCGCGGCGGAGAGCGCGCTCAGCAGCGCCTCGTAGCTCTCCGGCAGGTGGGGCGCGACGGACCAGGTGTCCTCCCCCAGGGAGGCGAAGCCCGCCCCTGGGATGACCCGGATCACCTCCTGCCCCGCCTCGCGCAGCCTCGCCGCGAGCCGCGCTCCCAGCCCGCCCTCTTCGGTCAGGAGCAGCCAGCACCCGCGGGGCTGTACACCCACCCTCGCCAACGGCGGTGGCATGCGCCGCCAGGAGGGCATGTACAGCCACTCCTCCAGCGTGGGCTTGCGAACCGCCTCCTTCGCCGATGCCCGCGGCTGTGCCTGTCCCGGCTCGATCCAGTAGCGCTCCCGCTCGAAGGAATAGGTAGGCAGCGAGACCCGGTTGCGCTGCTCGCGGGCGGAGAACGCCTTCCAGTCCACGGGGACTCCCGCGACATGGAGGCGCCCCAACGCGCCGAGGAGGAAGGCCGGATCCGCGGCGGTGTCATCTGGGTGCCGGATCGAGGGGACGATGTGCTGCCCCACCCGCTCCGAGCGCTGCTGCCGGGCGAAGGAGCCGAGCGTCCGGCCAGGGCCGACCTCCAGCAACATCCGCTCCCCTTGCTCCCATACACAGCGCAGCCCTTCCGCGAAGCGAACGGGCTCGCGGAGGTGGCGCGCCCAGTACCTCGGGTCCGTCGCCTGCTCCGCGGTGAGCCACTTCCCGGTGAGGTTCGAGATCACCGGGAGCGACGGGGCCCGCAGGCGCACCTGGGCGACGCGACGCGCGAAGGTCTCCAGGATCGGCTCCATCATCGCCGAGTGGAAGGCGTGAGAGGTGCGCAGGCGCTGGCAGGTGTGTCCCTGGGACTCGAGCCGCGCGCGGAGCGCCTCGATCGCCTCCGACGGCCCGGAGACGACACACTGGGCAGGGCCGTTGATGGCGGCCAGATCCACTCCGTCCGGCAGCAGCGGCCGGAGCGCCTCCTCCCGCATCGGAACGGCCAGCATGCTGCCCGCCGGCAGCTCCTGCATCAGCTTCCCGCGCGTGGCGACGAGCGCGAGCGCGTCCTCGAGCTCGAAGACGCCCGCGAGGCAGGCCGCCACGTACTCGCCGATGCTGTGGCCGATGAGCGCCTCGGGCTTGATGCCCCATTCCATCCAGAGCCGGGCGAGCGCGTACTCGACGGCGAACAGCGCGGGCTGGGTCAGCCAGGTCTGCTCCAGGCGCCGCGCCGCCTCCTCCGCGCCTCCCTCGGATGGGAAGAGGAGCGTCCTCGGATCGAGGCCGAGGTGGAGGCGAAGCAGCTCCGCGCATTGATCGAGGGGCTCCCGGAACCCGGGCTCCGCCTCATAGAGCCCACGGGCCATCTGGACGTACTGCGCGCCCTGCCCCGGGAACATGAAGACCACCGGGAGCCGAAGCTCGGGCAGCGTGCCCTCCATCACCCGCTCCGGAGCGCCGCCCGTGAGGATCCGCACGGCCTCCTCGGGGGCTCGGCACACCAGCGCGCGCCGGTGCGGGAGGGCGGTGCGCCCCACCTGCAGGGTGTAGGCGATGTCCGCCAGCGGGGCATCGGGTTGCGCCCGCAGGTGCTCGGCCAGCGCGGTGGTGGCGCGATCCAGCGCGGCCCGTGTCCGGGCCGAGAGCACGAGGAGCTGGTACGGCCGCGAGCGCCCGGACGGATCCCGCTCCGGCGCCTCCTCGAGGATGGCGTGCGCGTTCGTCCCGCCAATCCCGAACGAGCTGACGCCCGCCCGGCGCGGCCCTTCGCCCGCGGGCCAGGGACGCAGCTCGGCGTTGACGAAGAAGGGGCTGTCGCCGAAGGGGATGGCCGGGTTCGGCCGGGTGTAGTGCAGACTCGGCGGCAGCTCCCGATGCTGGAGCGCCAGGGTGGCCTTGATCAGCCCCGCCACACCGGCCGCGGTGTCCAGGTGGCCAAGGTTCGTCTTGAGCGAGCCCACCGCGCAGAAGCCCGTGTCGCGGGTGCCCGCACGGAAGGCCTGGGTCAGCGCGGCGATCTCGATCGGATCGCCCATGGGCGTGCCCGTCCCGTGCGCTTCGATATAGGTAATGGACCGCGGGTCGACATCGGCCAGCGCTTGCGCCGCGGCGATCACCTCGGCCTGCCCCTGAACGCTCGCGGCGGTGTAGCCCACCTTCTGCGAACCATCGTTGTTGACGGCCGTCGCCTTGATGACGGCGTGGATCGTGTCCCGATCCGCGATCGCGTCCTCGAGGCGCTTGAGCACCACGAGCCCCACCGCGCTGCCGGGGACGATGCCTCGGGCCTCGGCATCGAAGGCCCGGCAGTGTCCGTCCGGAGAGAGCACGCCGCCCTCCTGGTATATGTACCCGGCCCGGTGCGGAAGCCGGACGGTGACCCCTCCCGCCAGCGCCATATCGCACCGGTAAGCCAGCAGATCCTGGCAGGCGAGGTGCACGGCCACCAGCGCCGTCGAGCATGCCGTCTGCACGGAGACGCTCGGCCCTCGGAGCCCGAGCTTGTACGAGGTGCGGGTTGCCAGGTAGTCCTTGTCGTTGGCCAGCTCCACCTGCGTCTCTCCCGCGGTGGCCAGCACGTCGGGGCGCGAGAGCAAGTTGAACATCAGATACGAGGGCAGGCTCCCGCCGGCATACACGCCGATGAGCCCCTCGAACCGGGCCGGATCATGCCCGGCGCGCTCCAGCGCCTCCCACGCGCACTCCAAGAAGAGGCGCTGCTGGGGATCGAGCAGCTCTGCCTCACGCGGCGAGTAGCCAAAGAGGCCCGCATCGAAGCGATCGATGTCGTCCAGCACCGCCCGCGCCTTCACATAGCCCGGCGCTCGCAGAGTCTCGAGCGGAACGCCCTCCGCCAGGAGCTCCTCGTCCGAGAAGAAGGTGATGGACTCCACGCCGCGTCTCAAGTTCTCCCAGAGCTGCGCGACATCCTTTGCACCAGGGAAACGGCCGGAGAGACCGACAATGGCGATGCCATCCATGCAGGGGGATCCTCGGGGTCGAGCCCGAAGGCTCACGCGTCGGGGGAATCCTACCGCTTGCGGTCTTTCGCCCAGCGGCCTTTCTGCTCGATCGCCTGCCGCTGGCGGGCCGCTCGGTCACGCACGTGCTGCAGGCCGCTCGCTCCTCCAGCAGGCTGGCCCAGGTGCACCGCCAGCTCGTGGATGGTGGGATGCTGGAACAGCTCCACCATGGCCAGCTCGCGCCCGAGCCGCTCCTGCAGGAGCCCGTGGACCCGCACCAGCGCCAGCGAGTGGCCTCCGACATCGAAGAAGTTGTCGTGGACGCCCAGGCGCTCCAGCCCAAGCACCTCCTTCCAGGCCGCGAGGATCTGCCGCTCCAGCTCCGTGCTGGGAGGCAGCGGCTCAGGCCGGGAGGGCAGAGCCTCCGCGGCGGGCGGCAAGGCCCGGCGATCCACCTTGCCTCCCGGTGTTCGCGGGAGCGCCGGGAGGAGAACGACGGCGGCCGGGACCATGTACTCCGGCAGGTGGGCACGGACGTGGCGCCGCAGCTCGGCGGGCTCGGGCGCGGGCGTATGGCCCGAGGTGATGTAGGCCACGAGCTGCCGCTCACCCGAGGGCCCCTCCACGGCCACCACTACGGCCTCGCGGACGGTGGGGTACCGGCTCAGCACCGCCTCGATCTCCCCCAGCTCGATCCGGAAGCCACGCACCTTCACCTGGTGATCCACGCGGCCGAGGAACTCGATGTTTCCGTCCGCCAGGAGGCGCACGCGGTCACCCGTCCGGTAGAGGCGCGCCCCAGGGATGACGCTGAAGGGGTGCGGGACGAACCGCTCCGCCGTCAGCTCCGGGCGATCCAGGTAGCCCCGCGCGAGCTGCGCGCCGCCCAGGTACAGCTCTCCCGGAATGCCTGGCGGCAAGGGCTGCAAGCGGGCGTCGAGCACATAGGCCTCGACCCCCTCCACGGGCTGGCCGATTGGCACACAGGCCGTCACCAGCGTGGCGTCCACCGTCGGAGTGAAGACACAGGCGGTGATGGTGGACTCGGTGGGGCCATAGGCGTTGATGGGCACGAGCCGTTCCCCGCCCCGCTGCAGCCACGTCTCCAGGTGCCGCGGGGAGGTCCGCTCGCTGCCGATGACGAGCCGCCGCACCGAGGCGGGCACCTCTCCGCTCGTCCGGGCCAGCTCGATGACCCATTCGTGCCAGTACGGCGAAGGCACGTTCACCACGGAGATCCGCTGCTGCCGGAGGAAGGCGACGAACTCACTCACGGCTGGGATGCCCGGCCGGGACCAGAGCACCACCGCCGCGCCGTGGGCGAGGGCGGGGAAGAGCTCCTCCGCCGCCACGTCGAAGGACGGCGAGGCGAACTGGAGCACCCGATCCGCCGGCTCCAGCCGCAGGAAGCGCTGGGCCGCCTCCAGGTGATTGGCCAGAGCGCCGTGGGGGATCAGCACGCCCTTGGGCTGGCCCGTCGAGCCCGACGTATAGATGACGTAGGCGCCGTGGTCCGGGCCGATCGAGGGCGTGGGCGCCGCCGAGGACTCCCGCGCGAGGGCCTCCCCCGCCGCATCGAGCGCCAGGACTCGCGCCCCGGTCCCCGCGAGCTGATCGGCCAGCCCCGTCCGCGTCAGCACCACCTCCACCCGCGCATCCTGGAGGATGAAGGAGAGCCGCTCGCGCCCATGGACGGGATCGATCGGGACGTAGACTCCGCCCGCCTTCAGCACGCCGAGCAGGGCCTCCGGGAGCTCGGGCGAGCGATCCAGGTAGACCGCCACCCGGACCTCCGGCCCCACTCCCAGCCGCCGCAGGTGGTGCGCGAGCTGGTTCACCCGCGCCTCCAACTCCCCATAGGTCCGTCGCGTCTCGCCACAGAGCACGGCCAGTGCGTCGGGCGCGCGGGCCACCTGAGCCTCGAACCGCTGAGGCACCAGCGGGAACGCACCCGGGTGGGTCCGCGCCAGGCTCCCGGAGGCGAGCCGGCGCGCCTGCTCCTCAGGGGAGAGCAGCGGGAGTTCGTCGATGCGCCGGTCGGGGCGTTCGACGACCGCCTCCAGGAGCAGGCGCAGGTGGTCCACCATCCGCGCCATGGTCGGAGCGTCGAAGAGCGCCGTGTCGTACTCCAGGGAGCCCAGGAGGCGGCCTCCCACCTCCGCCATCGTGAGCGTCAGATCGAACTGCGCGACCTTGTGCGCCAGCGGCAGCGCCTCGGCCTCCAGCCCGTCCAGCCGCAGGCGCGCACCCGGCTCATCCAGCGAGAAGGCAGCGAGCCCCTCCTCCGCGAGGGCGTGCGGCCGCTGCAGCGCGAACATGGCCTGGAAGAGCGGGGAGCGGCTCGGATCGCGCCGGGGGTGGAGCCGCTCGACGAGGAGGGCAAACGGGAAGTCCTGATGATCGAGCCCCCCGAGCACGGCGCGACGGGTCTGCTCGAGCAGGGCGGAGAAGGAGGGCCGGTCCTCGAACCGCGCGCGCATCACGATCGGGTTGACGAGGTAGCCGAAGAGCCCCGCGAACCGGGCCCGACTTCGGCCCGCCGCCGGCGTGCCCACCAGGACATCGTCCTGGCCCGACCAGCGATGGAGCAGCGCCTGAAAGCCGGCGAGCAGCGTCATGTAGAGCGTGGCCTGGTGCTGGCGCGCCAACGCCTGGAGCCCGCGCAGGAGCGGCGCCTCCCACGAGAACGCGAGGCTGCGCCCCTGGAACGCCTGGACGGGAGGGCGAGGCCGATCCAACGGCAGCGCCAGCGCCGGCAGCTCCCCCGCGAGCTGCTGCCGCCAATAGGCCCACTGCCGCTCGCCCTCCGCGCCGGCCAGCAGCGCAGCCTGCCAGCGCGCGTGGTCCGCGCACGTCACCTCCAGCCGGGGGAGGTGGAGCGACGCGCCGGTCCGCTCGCTCCGGTACAGCGCCTGGAGCTCGCCCACGAGCACCGTCAGCGACCAGAGATCCGCGATCAGGTGGTGCATCGCCAGCAGCAGCACGTGATCGTCCGGCGCGCGGGTGAGCAGCGTCACCCGGAACAGCGGGCCTCGCTCGAGCTCGAAAGGCCTCAGGGCGCGCGCCTCCAGCTCCTCGGTCAGGCGGGCCTCGCTCCAGCCAGAGGCGTCCTCGTGCTCGAAGCACAGCTCTCCGCGCGCGGCGGGCCGCTGCACCGGGTTGCCGCCACGAGTAGCAAACGTCGTGCGCAGTGAGGCGTGCCGCGCCACCAGCGCCTCGAAGGCTCTGCGCAGCGCCGCGACGTCCAGCGGCGTGCGGATCCGCGCGGCTCGGGCGATGTGGTAGGCCCTGCTCTCCGGCGCCAGCCGCTGGAGGAACCACAGCGCCTGCTGGCCATGAGAGGCCGGGCGCTCCTCCTCCCCTCCCCCCTCGGAGGCTTGCTCGCTCCCGGGTGCTGGCGCGTCGAGCCGCGCGGCCAGCTCCCCCGCCAGCTGCTCGAGGCTCTGGCCCTCCAGGAGCGCCGACAGGGAGCATTCGAGCCCGAGTCCCTCCTCCACGGCGTTCTTGAGCTCGACAGCGCCCAGGGAGTCCAGGCCGAGCGAGAGCAGAGGCTCTCCCGGCACCACACGCGCTGGCGCCACCCGGAGGATGCGAGCAGCCCTGGCCGCGAGGAACTCCCGCAGGCGCGAGAGCCGGACGGGCTCGGGCGCCGCAGCGAGCGTAGAGCGATCCAGCGTGGACTCCTCGGCCTTCTCCGGTGCAAGAGCCGCCGCGACGTCCACCGTGCCCACCAGCTGCAGGGTCCCCGCCAGCAGCTCCTGCTTGCAGGCGTGCCGCTGGATCTTGCCGCTGGAGGTCTTCGGGATGCTCCCGGGCGCGATCAGCGCCACGGTATGGACCTGCAGCTCGTGTTCCTCCGCCAGGGCCTGACGGATGGCGCGGATGGCCGCGTCGCTGTCGGCTGGTTGCGCCTGGCGCTCCACCTCCTGCACCACCGCGAGCCGCTCCTCCCCGTCCACCTCGATCGAGAAGGCCGCGCCACACCCGGGCCGCAAGGCGGGGTGGCTCCGCTCCACCGTGAGCTCGATGTCCTGCGGGTAGTGGTTGCGCCCGCGGATGATCACCAGATCCTTGAGCCGGCCGCAGACGAACAGCTCGCCCTGCTCCAGCAGGCCCAGATCCCCAGTGCGCAGGAAGGGCCCTTCTCCCTCGGCGAGGACCGCGCGGAATGTGCGCTCGGAGGCTTCGGACTGCCCCCAGTAGCCCCGCGCGACGCTGCCGCCGGCGATCCAGATCTCTCCAACCTCTCCGTCGGCGCAACGGCGCCCGGTGGCCGGATCCGCGATGACGATCCGCTGGTCACCCAAGGTCCGGCCGCAGCCGACCAGGGTGCGCCGCGCCCCCCCTTCTCGAGCGGGCACGGCCCGTGAGCGTGCCAGCGCCTCGGCGTCGAAGTGCCGCACGATCGGAGCCTCGGCCACCCGGCCGCCCGAGGCGATGAGCGTCCCCTCCGCCAGGCCATAGCAGGGATAGAACGCCTCGTGGCGGAACCCGCTGGGCGCGAACGCCTCCGTGAAGCGCTCGAGCACCTCCGCGCGGATCGGCTCGGCGCCGTTGAATGCCACCCGCCAGCAGCTCAGATCGAGGGCCGCCCGCTGCTCGGGCGTCGTCTTCCGCACGCAGAGCTCGAAGGCGAAGTTGGGCCCACCACTGGTCGTCCCGCGGTACCGGGAGACCGCCTGCAGCCAGCGCAGCGGGCGCTGCAGGAAGTCCAGCGGCGATAGGAGCGTCCCGTGGAAGCCGCCGTACAGGGGCTGAAGGATGCCCCCGATGAGGCCCATGTCATGGTAGGGCGGCAGCCAGATGACCGCATGGCTGTCCGGCGTGTGCTCGTAGCAGTCGTGGATGAGCGCCGAGTTGTGCAGGAGGTTGCGGTGCGTGAGCTCCACGCCCTTGGGCGTCGAGGTGGAGCCCGAGGTGTACTGGAGGAACGCCAGCGTCCCCCCGTCTATCTCCGGCGCCCGCCAGGCCGCGGCCAGCTCCGGCGCCAGCTCGTCCGTGGCCAGCCAGCGCAGCGTCCCCAGTTCGGGCGCGTCCGCCAGGTTGCCCTCCAGCATCCCGAGGATGAAGGAGTGCGTCAGCGCGAAGGCCGGCCTCGCATCGCGCGCGATGGCCTGAAGCCGGGGCAGCGTCCGGTTCATCCGCGCGGGGTTGGGGGGATAGGCGGGGACCGCCGTCACGCCCGCATAGAGGCAGCCCAGGAATGCGACGATGTAATCCAACCCAGGAGGATAGATGAGGAGTGCCCGCTCCCCCGCCGCGCCCGCCTGTTGGAGGAGCGCGCCCACCGCGCGGGCCCGCGCGTCGAGTTCGCCGTAGGTCAGGGTGGCCTCGGCCTCCTCCCCATCGAGCAGGAAGCGGTAGGCCATGCGATCGCGCTGATGTGCCGACCGCCAGAGGAGCAGATCGACCAGGGTTGCGTACGTCGTGGATTCCATGCCGGGTCAGGTATTCTTGTCAGAGCCTGCGCCCGATAGACAGCCCCAGTCGGGTATGAAGGCCGCCGCCCGGCGGCCGCGGGGATGTGCGTGTGGGCACCGGTGAGCTTCAGGCATGGGCTACGGGAGACGGGAGAGCGAGATGTCACAGTCCACAGCCGAGGGCGGGATGATGAAGTTCGTCATCATCTGGCTCGGCCAGCTGGTGTCGATGTTCGGCTCCGGCCTGACGGGTTTCGCGCTTGGGGTCTGGGTGTACCAGCGCACCGGCTCGGTGACGCAGTTCGCCTTGATCTCGGCCATCATCGTGCTGCCCAGCATCGTCCTGGCCCCCATGGCGGGCGCCATCATCGATCGGTACGACCGGCGCCTGATCATGCTCGTGAGCGACGCGTGCGCCGGCCTCTGCACGCTGGCGCTGGCCCTGCTGCTGTGGGGAGACCGGCTGGAGATCTGGCACGTCTACCTGGCCACGGCGCTCATGGCGGTGACCCAGACCTTCCAGTCCCCGGCGTACCAGGCGTCCGCCGTCATGCTGACGCCCAAGAAGCACCTGGGGCGTGTGAGCGGGATGATGCAGCTGGGCGATGGGCTCGCGCAGCTCGCCGCGCCCGTGGTGGCGGGCCTGATCGTCACCCGGTTCGGCCTCGGGTCCGTGCTGGCCATCGACTGCGCCTCGTTCCTGTTCGCCGTCCTCACCCAGCTCGTGGTGCGCATCCCCCGGCCGGAGGTGAGCGCGGAGGGCGCGGCGATGGCGCGCGAGCCGCTGCTCAAGCAGGCCGCCTTCGGCTGGACGTTCATCCAGGCGCGTAAGGGGCTGCTGGGCCTGCTGGTGTTCTTCTCGCTCACCAACATGGTCTTCAGCTTCGTCCAGACGCTGATTACGCCCATGGTGCTGAGCTTCACGGACGCGGCGACGCTGGGCACCATCCTGTCCGCGGCCGGCGTCGGGCTGATGATCGGCGGCGTGGTCTCCAGCATCTGGGGGGGCCCGGCGCGGCGCGTCCGCGGGGTGCTCGTGTTCACCGCCCTGCAGGCGCTGGTGCTCTTCCTGGCGGGCTTCCAGCCCAGCGCGCTCCTGGTCGCGGTGGGCGCCTTCCTCTATATGTTGAACGATCCGCTCGCCTTCACCGGCAGCCAGGTCATCTGGCTCACCAAGGTCCCCCGGGACATCCAGGGGCGCGTGCTCGCCATCCGGCGGATGGTGGTCCGCTCCTGCGTGCTGGTGGCGTACCTGATCTCGGGGCCCATCGCGGATGGCGTCCTCGAGCCGCTCATGGCCGTCAACGGGCCGCTGGCGCCGAGCGTGGGCGCGGTGCTGGGCGTGGGCCCCGGGCGCGGGATCGGCTTCTTCTTCGTCATCCTCGGAGCCGTCCTGGTGCTCATGGTCATTGGCGCTTCGCTGTATGGTCCGCTCCAGCGTGTGGAGAAGGAGCTGCCGGACGCGGTGCCGGACACGCCCGCGCCCGTCCCCAGCGCGGCCAGCTCCAACACGGCGGTGGCCTGACCGGCCTCGAAAGGGAGGAACACGGTGCGGCGGTTCTTACGGTGGGTGGTCATGCTCGTGGGCGTGCTGGTGCTGGTGCCGGGCGCCGTGGCGGGGTGGCTGTACCTCGACGCGCGGCGCTCATTGCCGGAGCTGGCGGGCGTCCGGCGCGTGCCCGGGCTGTCGGCGCCGGTGGAGATCGTCCGGGACGCCGACGCGATCCCCCACATCTACGCGAAGTCCCGCCCGGACGCGCTCTACGGCCTCGGCTACGTCCATGCGCAGGACCGCCTGTGGCAGATGGAGCTGCACCGCCGCGCGGCGCAGGGACGGCTGGCGGAGCTGCTCGGCTCGCTGGCGCTGGCCAATGATCGATACATGCGGACGCTGGGCCTGCCCCAGGCCGCCCGCTCCGCCTGGGAGGCGATGCCCGCCGAGCCCCGCGCCCTGGTGGAGGCCTACCTGGCCGGCGTCAACGCCTTCATCGCCAGCGGGGGCGAGCGCTCGCCGGAGTGGACGCTGCTGAGCGTGGAGCCGGAGCCTTGGAGTGGCCCGGACGTGGTGCTCCTCTTCAAGTTCCTGGCCTGGGATCTCAACAGCACCTTCCTGGACGAGTTGATGCGCGCGGACTTCGTCGAGACGGTCGGCGCGGCGCGGGCCGCGCAGCTCATGCCTCCCTACCCCCAGGG
>Ga0247825_10000774_pt1 | contig 20592 bp, 21 predicted proteins | sample 13C_Vanillin_Day_FD_194413 | JGI IMG/M metagenome (GOLD analysis project Ga0247825, IMG submission 194413) | Soil microbial communities from agricultural site in Penn Yan, New York, United States - 13C_Vanillin_Day48 | ecosystem: Environmental > Terrestrial > Soil > Agricultural land | place...
CACCTGTCGGCCAAAGAGCGTTGCGATCTGCTCCATTACCGCATGCGTGAGCTTCGCGACCACTGGGACTACATGGGCGAGGCTCCTTATCCCGTTCCGGCGCCGCCCGATTACACGACCTTCGTCTATGTGCGCCGCTCCTCGCCGCACAGTGTCGAATTGTCACGCGCGCTCGAGGCATTTTTCGCCGACGGACCTGGAATCGCCCGGCCTCCACAACTCGGGGTCCCTCCGGGCAACGCGGAGAGCGGTGCGGCGATCAAGTGACAGGTCATTAGGATCCGGCGTGGGATCTCTACGAGTTGCCCTGGCCGGATCCTGATGCCGGGAATACATCAAGCACGCTCACACGTGTCGCGCGCCGATTCGGGGCGGTCGCGTCTCTGGCTGGGCGCGATTCTTTTAGCTGCGTTCATCCCGGCGCTTGGCGTCCTTCCCTACTACGTCCGTCCGCCCGACGGCGTCGCGAGCGCGGCGGCGCTGGCCGGATACAACAACGCCGCCGCATTCTGGGCGGTGCTACTCGTGGCCCTGGTGGGACTCGCCGGCTGCGCCCTGTTCGAGCGACGGCGAGATCAGGGCGCCAGGGCAGTCGATCCCGGGGAGCCGGTTCGCCCGGCGGCTGTGCCCTGGTCAACGTCCTGCATGGTCGCCCTTGTGGCGGTAGCCGCCGCCGTGGCGGTCGCCCACTGGCCGTCTTTCCTGGCGCGCTACGGTCCGTATCGCGAAGACAGTTACTTCCTGAGCGTGCTCCATCGAATGGACGCCGGTCAGAAGCCGTACCAGGATTTCGAGACGCTGTACGGCCCGCTCATGCTGTACCTCCCGTACTGGTGGACCAGGCTGTTCGGCTACTCAATGACGGCCTACTTCGGCTTGATCGCCTTATTGGAAGCGGCCCTCTCCGCGGTTCTTCTGTGGATCACGCTGCGGTACGTCACCAGCACGCGCCAGCGGGTGTTCGTCTTTCTATTGTTCCTGGTATTCGCCGCCAATGTGATGCTTGGCCTGGGTTCGAATGGCATACGGCGGCTGTTTCCGGTCCTCGTGCTGCTGATCGCGGCGTACGAGCCCACCCACTGGCGAACGGTTCTCACCGCGGCGCTTGTCACTGGCGTTGGCGCCGCCTACTCCCACGAATTCGGTGCCCTCGCCCTCGTCACGCTGGGCGCCCTCTATGGCACGATGTTTCTTCGCCGGCCCTCACGACAGCTCTTTGGCGCCGCGGCGATCGCGATCGTGACTGCTGCTGCGACCTGGCTCCTCTGCTGCTGGCTCATTCTCGGCCCGCTGCTCCCGACGTACCTTCAGCACGCGGTATACGGCGCGGGACGCTTCGCACAGGAAGCCAGCTTTGCCTTCTCCTGGACAGGACACTCCCTCGCAACGTTCGCGCTGCTGGCGATAGCGATTGTCGTCGTGGGCTGCGGGCTCGGCGGCCCATGGAGAGTGCAGTTTGCCGCGGGCGACGTCGTCATGGTCGGCGGACTCGTCTATGCGTTGCTTGCTCTCCGCAGCGGACTCAATCGAGCCGACATGTGGCATCTCACCGCCGCCATGCTGGGCCTGTTCTTCGCATTCCTGCTGCCGCTTCCGCGTCGCGTATGCACCGTATCGCCGGCCCTGCAACGGGCCGCGAACGTGCTAATCATCGTCATCGCGGTGACATACCTCGTAGGCATGGCGCCAGCGGTCCAGTACGTGGTGTCGGGATACCTTCGCGGCGCGCGCGATGTGTTTCTCGGGAGTCGCACGATCGAGATGGCCGTTACGCGGGCCCCCACCATTGAAACGGAACGGTCTGAGCCAAGTCGCGCGCTCCAGGCCCTCGGAGAATACCTGGCGGCTCGAGAACGGCGCGATCGCCCTGTCGTGCCGTATTCGACCCTGTGGTGGATTGACAAGCGCGCGGGGTTTCGCAAGACCATCTATCCGACTGACGACTTCCTGCTCTCGGACGAGATGGGCGAAGACGTCCGCGAGTATCTCAGCGCACATCCCGACTCGCTCGTACTGATCGCGGCCGACGAGCACGCGCGTCTCGCCGCGCGCGCTCGCAGCGAGCCACTCCCGCCGGGAAAGCCGCTCTTCGGGACCAGCCTGACGAAGCGGATCATCGGCTGGCTGTCAACGATCGAGTACGGGGCCGCCGAGGACGAGCATCTTCAGAAGGGCCGGCGCTGGGACCGTACCGTCGGCGCGTATCTCATCGTCGAGTACCGCGTGGTCACCCAGTTCGATACCGTGCTGGTCATGGCGCGTGACCGCACGGGCGCGCCGTCGAACTGATCTCAACACACCGCTCGTGAGAAGAGGTTTCGCAGGAACCTCTCGTCGGTCGGCTGGTCGCGCGAGAAGGGAAGTCCGCGAGTCCAGTTCGAGGGGACTGCCTCCACCGCAAAGATCTGGTTGCCTCGTGGCCAGGTGACGCTTGCGAGCGTGGTTCCCGACTTCGGGTCCACCGCATGGACGCCACACACGCTTCGGTCAACATCGAGCCCCGGGGCGTACTGCCTGAAGCGGGGAATGACCCGGCTCGTGGCGATAAACGCGATGTCTCCCGAAAAACAGAGTCCGCGGGTCCATCCCGGAAGGCGTGCGACTGCCTCGAACTTTCCCGCGGTCACGGCCCCGAACTCGCCATACCCGCTATTGTCGAGCCAGACACGGCGACGCCACAAACGCGCCGAATGCGGACGTGTCAGCCCCTGAGCCACGACCGTACGTTTGCGCCCTGAAAACAGCACGCCGCGGCCGTCGACGGGAAAGTCCGGATCGCCAGGTCGACGCCGGCCGGGTCGTGCCGCCGACGCCGTAAAGAAACTCGAACCGAGCGTGGCGCCTGCAGCGATCGAGTTCAGCTGGAGGTAATTCCGCTCAAAGCGTGGCTTCGACGCTTGGCGCTCGAGCGATTGTGGCCACCACACGGGTGAAAACCCGCCGGTATCGGGGAGCGTGACGACCGCGTTGATGCCCGCGGCGCAGCCGTGCAGCCGTCCTCCGACGATGGCCAGGTCATGCAGATAGAGAGAGCCGGGAAGATAACGGGCGCGAACGGGCAGAAGCACGCCGCGGTACTGTCGCCGTTCTGACGCCGAGGCTCCAGGAGCAGCGCCGAGCGCCGGCGCGAAATCGAACACGATGTTCGGGTTTCGGGTACTGGCGACGATGAGGCGGCCCCTCTTTTCGTCGAACGCGAGTCCGTTGGGATGCGGAAGCCGCAGATAGGACGTCCGGGGCGACCCCCGGTGTGTAGCCAGTGCTGTCAGGAGGTGCTCGTACTCGCGCGTCACGAAAAGCGTGATCCCGAGACTGTCCAGCAGGTCCCACCATGGTCCCGTGATCGTGGCGTCAAGCAGACTGGAATCAAAGGCCGCGGCTGACTGCCACTGCACCACCACTTCATGCGGATCTCGGAACTCAGCGTCGTGACCGGCCCAGAGCGCGTCGTTCTCCGGTGTATGACGGGTCATCGGGTCGGTAGCGTCTGAGAGATCGTCGCTCGCAGCGCCAGCGCCCCTGAGTACATCCGCAGCGCGCTCTTCAGGTTTGTCGAAGACCGCCCGCCATGCCTCGAGAAGCCTGCGACTTCCATCTCCACGACCGATATTCCGGCACGTCTCGCACGCGCAAGCAACTCGAGGTCGAGCAGATCCCCAGCCGACGTCGGGGCCAGCTGCCGGTACGTGTCTGCGGCGAAGATTTTGGGTGTGCCGTTGACGTCGTTGTTGCGCAGGCCGAAGAGCACACGTGCTTCGAGGTTGTAGAGCCAGGATCCGATTTCGCGGCCCGCGGCGTTGCGCTTGACGCGGCGGACTTTGGCGATACACGGGCCTGATGTGAGAAAGATGTCGAGCAACTGAACCACGTGCTCGGGATCAGTTCGCGCCGAGTTCGTGTAACAGAGGACTTGACCGTGGGCAGCATCGAGGCCGGTCAGCACAGACCGGCCCCAGCCCCCGGCGGGATTTTCCACCACACGTAGTCTCGACTCGCGCTGCGCAACCTCCCGGACCTTTTCCGGTGTGCGGTCCGTGCAGGCGTTTGGCACGGCGATGAGCTCAAAGCTCCGTCCTGTGCGTTCGAGCGGCGCGATGTAGCGGTGAAGCACTCCGCCGATGTGATCTTCCTGGTTGCGGCAGGGCAGGACCACCGACAGGAATGGCGCCTCCCTCATCGGGAATTGTGACCTGCCAGCATCGAGCGCGAGGCGGTTGCGAGTGCCGCGCCGTCGAGCCCATGCCTGGCTCTCATGAACGACTGGCTTCCTGAGGATCCATCGAAGTCCACGTTCACGCCGCGGACGAGCAGCCGCGTCTGAAGACCTGCGGTAGCGATCCCCTCGGCTACGAGCGCGCCCAGGCCACCGGTTGCGTAGCCCTCTTCGACAGAGACGACGGCCTCGTATCCCGCGAGGAGCTTGATGAGCGCGTTGCCCGGCCGTTGACCGAGATGCGCGAGCACCGCCACCGCCGCGGAGATGCCTTCGCGCTCGAGAATCTTCGACGCTTCCAGAGCTTCCAAAACAATTTCTCCGGTCGCGATGAACAGCAGGTCTCGGCCAGCACGCACGATTTCCGGACGATCGAGCGCGAAGCGGCCGCCGAGCCCCGGTACCTCGGGGTTGCCGCCTTTTCCGACACGCAGGTACACCGGCCCCGGCAGATCGGTCAGGGCGTGAGCCGCAGCGCGCGTCTGAGCCGGGTCTGCGGGTGCGAGCACCGTCATGCCAGGCTGGGCGCGCATGATGACCAGATCCTCGAGCGCAAAGTGTGTCGGCCCGGCGTGTCCGTAGGCGAAGCCACCGCCGATGCCAATGACGCGGACGGGCAGGCGATGCAGCACAGGACCGTTTCGTACCTGCTCGTAGCCGCGCATGGACGCGAACGTGGCAATCGAATAGCAGAACGGCACGAACCCCGCCTGCGCCAGGCCGGTGGCGATGCCGATCATGTTCTGCTCGGCCACACCGACATTGATGAAGCGGCGTGGATGCCGCTCAGCAAATCGCTCGACGACGGTGAATCCCAGGTCGGCGGTCAGGAGGAAGATGCGGTCGTCGACATCCGCCAGCTCGACAAGCGACTCGATGAGCGCTGTTCTCATCCAGTAATCCCCAGCTCGGCGAGTGCCTGCTCCGCCAATTCAGGCGTCAGGTTGCGGTAGTGCCACTCCAGGCGGTTCTCCATGAACGACACGCCTTTGCCCATCAGCGTGTGCATCACGACCATCCGGGGCCGTTCCCGGGCGAGCGAGGGATCGAGCGCCGTGCGCAAGGCGCCGACATCGTGCCCGTCGATGTCCACGGCGTTCCATCCGAAGCTCTCCCACCGCCCGGACATGTTGCTCATGGCCAGCACATCGTCGGTCCGCCCCATCGCCTGCAGACCGTTGAGGTCGACGATCGCCGTCAGGTTTCCGAGCTTGTGGTGTGCGGCAAACATCGCCGCCTCCCAGGTCTGTCCCTCGTTGCACTCGGCATCAGAGAGGAGAACGTAGACGCGCGAACCGAGTCCCCGCTGGCGAAGTCCGAATGCCAGCCCGCAGCCGATCGAGAGGCTTTGTCCGAGTGAACCGGTCGAGACGTCCACGCCCGCCAGAAAGGCCTCCGGGTGGACGCCCAGCAACGAGCCATTACCGCAATAGGTCGCGAACTGCTCCTCGCTCACGATGCCCCTGGCGCGAAGCGCACAGTAGAGCGCCAGCGCGGCATGTCCCTTACCGAGGATGAACCGATCGCGATCCGGCAGGTCCGAACCCGGATGCCGCATCACGGCCTCGAACAGCACGGTCATGGCGTCGATGATGGACAAAGCCGAACCGACATGCCCCACATTGGCCGCCAGGGACTGCTCGATGATCCAGCGGCGCATCGTCGTCGCCAGGCGGATCAAGGTAGCGTCGTCGGGAGGCGGCGCCAGTGACCTGGAATCAGGGGAACTTGTCATAGCCCAGAGCCGGCAACAGGACGCGAGTGCGGCTGCGAATGTCTTCCGTTTCAGCCGGTGTGAGCTCTGCGGCGGTGCGACGGTTGGCTTCGACCGTCGGCGTGCGGATGGTCCCCCATGGGTAGACCGATTCCAGTTCCTTCCCGTTCCAGGACGGACGACCCAGCGTCGGTGAACTGCCGACACCCATCTTGGCGAGCAGTGCCGAGAGCTGGCCGACCGGATCCGCGATGATGTCCTCGTAACGGAGCAGGTGGGCCCGCCCGGGGAACTTCTCGCAGGCGGTCAGCGCGCGGATCTGGTTGATGGTCCAGCCCGTCATGTAGTGATCGATCGACAACGGCACGGCCCGCTTCTTGGTGTCGGCGTACGCCGACCACGGGTTGCGCACGACCTGGAGGACGTGGCCGTGCTCCATCTCGCCGAGGATCGCTTCAGCGTCCACGACGAGAATCGGGCTGTAACCCACGTGCACGTGCTCACGGCCGCTTCGCTGAGCGTCGCGCCATGATTCGGCGGTGGCGCGGAAAAAGGATTCGACGAGCGCGGCGCGGGTCCGCGGGCGATCCTGCATCAGCCGCACGAAGGCCGCCTTGCGATCGCTGTCGCTCAACTGCATCGGGTAATCGCGGAACTTGCTCGACGCCGGCGTCTTGATTCTGACCTTGCACTCTTCGTCGATGATCGTTTCGTAGTCGCGTGCGGGCGAATCGTGCAAAGGGAACACGGGCCAGCGGTACTTGACCGGGAACAGCGAGGTGAACTGATCGTTGACGTACTTGCTGCCGAGCTGTGATTCAAATGGATAGCTGAATAGCTCGGGATGGCCATCGAGAAGGCGCTGCGTCGTGTTGCCGCCGTTCTCGTACATGGCTGAAATCATGAGGAACTCGAACGTGTCGCTCATCTGCCTGCTCTTCGCACTCCTTCGAAACAGCTGGTTCGCAACGGGAACGTATCGTGGCAGCGTCGTGACGAGAGTGTCAAACGCACGGAGGCCTCAATCGTATGCCCGAACTTCCTGACATCCTCCTCTATCTCCATGCGCTTGGCTCGCGTGTCGTCGGCCATCGTGTCGAGAGAGTCCGGCTGGCGTCGCCGTTCCTGCTCCGTTCCATCGATCCGCCGTTGTCGGCCGCCGACGGCCGGACGATCGTCGCGCTGCGCCGCCTCGGGAAGCGAATCGTGTTCGAACTCGAGGGCGAGATGTATCTCGTCCTTCATCTGATGATCGCGGGCCGCCTCCGGTGGAAGGAAAAGGGCGCGAAGGTCCCCGGCAAGATTGGCCTCCTGGCGCTCGACTTCGATCACGGAACGCTGGTTCTTACCGAGGCTGGCACGAAACGGCAGGCCTCGCTCTTCGTCGTCCAGGGGCGCGAGGCGCTTCAGCAGCACGACCCCGGAGGTATCAACGTCCTCGAAGCCGACCTCGACACGTTCGCCCGCGCGTTGCAGCACGACAACCACACGCTCAAGCGCGCCCTGACGGATCCGCATCTCTTCAGCGGCATCGGCAACGCCTACTCGGACGAGATTCTCCACGCTGCGCGACTCTCGCCCTTCAAGCAGACGGGGTCGCTCTCGGGCGAAGAGCTTGAACGGCTGTATCACGCGACACGTGACACGCTGACGGCCTGGATTGCCCGGCTGCAGGCAGAAACGGGAGAAGACTTTCCGGAGAAGGTGACGGCCTTTCGCGACGGCATGGCCGTGCACGGCCGGTTCGGGAAGGCATGTCCCGTCTGCGGGAGTCCGGTGCAGCGAATCGTCTACGCGTCGAACGAGGCCAATTACTGCGCTACCTGCCAGACAGGCGGCCGTTTGCTGGCTGACCGGGCGCTCTCCCGCCTGCTGCGCGAAGACTGGCCGAAGTCGCTCGAAGAGCTCGAGCGGAGGCGCAAGGGATTGCCCTGAGCGATGTCGAAGGGCCTGCCCTGACCCGTGTCGACTGCTGAGGCTCGTATCATGTGCGCGTGCTGAGACCCGCGCTCGCGATCGTGCTGCTGCTCCTGGCGCCATCGCTTGTGTCCGCGCAGCAGGCGCCGGAGCTCCGCTGGGGAGGCGACGCCGAGGGCGGTGCTCCGTTTGTCGAAGCCGACCCGTCCGATCCGACGAAGGTCGTCGGATTCGACGTGGAGATCGCACAGCTCCTGGCCCAGGGCCTTGGACGGATGCCGCGGTTCGTCCAGGTCGGGTTCACGAGCCTCGACGCAGCCGCAGCGCGAGGCGATTTCGACATCGGCCTGAGCGGCATCGAGGACAGTGCCGCCCGCAGGGCTCGGCTCGCCGTCACGATTCCCTATTACCAGTTCCGGGAAATCCTCACCGTTCGCGCCGCCGACGGTGCGAGATACCGGACGCTCGCGGATCTAGCCGGGCGCCGTGTGGCCACGCTGGGAGCGACGCTCGCGTACGACCTGCTGCTCGAAGCACAGGCGAAGCACGGTGTCGTTCCCGTGACCTACGAAGACGACGTTCACCCGTACAGCGATCTGGCGATTGGACGGGTGGATGCCGTGCTGCTCGACGAGGTCCTGGCTGAACGCGGCGTTCGCAGAAATCCCGGTCTCATGAACCAGCTCGCTCCGATCGGAGTGGGGCACTACGTGGGTATCCTCTCCGCCGGCAATGCCGCGCTGCGGGATCGAATGAACGACATCCTGCGTCAGGCGATGGCTGACGGCCGGCTCGAGGCGATCTTCCGCAAGTGGAAGTTGTGGAACGACGACCAGCCTGCGATGTATGCGCGATTGACGGCTGGATCGGCGCCGCCGGAACCGGCAAGCACGAGCGCGCCAACGGCAACCAGCAGTTGGGACGCGGCGGTTCGCTATCTTCCTGCGCTGTTGAAGGCTGCCGGTATTACGGTGGTCCTGTCTGTGCTGTCCATGGCCCTGGCGATTGCTCTTGGCGCCGCGCTCGCCACGGGCCGCGTGTATGGGCCGCGGCCTGTCGAGATTGCGTTGACGGCGTGGGTCGAGCTGATACGGGGCACACCTCTGCTGCTGCAGCTTTTCGTGCTGTATTTCGGCCTCGCCGCGGTCGTCCAGCTCCCCGCGTTTCTGGCGGCGCTCGTGGGCCTGGGCATCAACTACGCCGCCTATGAAAGCGAGATCTACCGCGGGGCGCTGCAGGCGGTCCCACGAGGACAGCTTGAAGCGGCGCGCACGCTCGGCTTCAGCGAGATGCAGACGTTGAGGCTGATCCGGGCGCCGCAGGCGTTTCGCCTGGCGCTTGCCCCGATGACCAATGACTTCGTGGCGCTGCTCAAGGACAGCTCCCTGGTCTCGGTGATCACGGTAGTCGAGCTGACGAAGCAGACATCGATCTTTGCCGCGAACATCGGTAGCTGGGTGCTGCCGGGTGCGATGTGCGCCGCCATGTATCTCGTCCTGTCGCTGCCGCTCGCGCGCTTTGCACGGCGAATCGAGAAGGGCTGGGGACGATGACGTCTGTGCTCGAGGTCTTTGACCTCTACGTCGATCGGAAGGGCCAGCCGGTCGTCCAGGGCGTCACGTTTTCAGCCGGCGTTGGCGAGCGCGTCGCGCTGATGGGGCCGTCGGGGGCCGGCAAAACCACCGTGCTTCGGGCCATTGCCGGGTTGGAACCAGGCTCCGCTGGGGCCATCGATGTGAGCCGATCATCCACATCCGACCTCCGGAAGGACCCTTTCGCTTTGCACCGCACGTCGCCGGTCGGAATGGTGTTTCAGTTCCATCATCTCTTCGAGCATCTGACGGCGCTCCAGAACGTCGCGCTCGCACCCGTTCAGGTATCGCGAATACCGAGGGATGACGCAGAGCGCCGCGCGAAGGACCTGCTCGAACAGCTGGGCGTAGGCCACAGAATGCACGCGCGGCCCCATGAGTTGTCTGGCGGAGAAGCGCAGCGCGTGGCGATTGCGCGCGCACTGGCGATGAAACCGTTGCTGCTGCTGATGGACGAGCCGACGGCGTCCCTGGATCCCGCGCGTCGCGATGACCTGGCCTCGACGGTGCGCCGCCTGTCGGAAGACGGGACGACGATCCTCATTTCCACTCACGACACGGTCTTCGCGGCCGCTTGCGTCGATCGCGTACTGCTCCTGCACGACGGCCGCATCGTCCGGGAAGGCCGCCCGGCAGATGTGCTGGCATAAGATCGTTCGGATTCATGACGACGCCGGCCCAACTCGACACCCATGCGCGGTACATCGAGCGCGATACCGAGCGCAAGATCCGCCACCGGAACAAGCTGTATTACCGGTTCAATCACTGGCCGATCTGGATCATCGTGTTTTTCATCGCGCCTGGCCCGCTGACGTTCGATCTCTTCGAGCGCGGGTTCGACAGCCGAATGGCGATCTGGCTCGGCCTGGTGCTGGTGGGAACCGGCATCGCCGGTATACGCGGCCGGCTGCCCGGCTGTGAGCCGGCGCCGTACATCATTCGCTTCACCGAGGATCGGCCAAACCCGTTATATCGGCGTGTGTGCTACACGACGGCGTGGGGCGAGGTCGTGGCGTTCGCGGTACTCAACATCGCGGGTCTGGCCTATGCGGTCGCTACGGGCGATTGGCGCCTCAAGCAGATGTACGAGGTGGCCTACTTTCCGATCGCGGGAACGGTCTGGTTGCTGGGTGCCTTCGGTTTCCTGCCGCGCGTGAAACGCTCGACGAAAGGCGAGGGGCACGAGCGACGCTACTTCTACGGATCCGTGTGGGCGGTCATGATCGCGCAGCCGGTCCTGTGGCTTCTCTGGAAGGTACTGCCGAGGACAACCATCTCCGATGTGACCAAGCTGATCGTTTTTGTCGGGATTCTCGCGTTTGTCGGCAATCTCGCGCGGCTCGGCGTGCTCCCGCGAACGCGGCCGATCGTCCCCGGCGAGCTGGCCGTCTCGGACTAGTGGACTGACGTGGCTGCGCCAATCGACGGATTCACATCGCCGACGCTCAAGGATCTGCGTGAGCGCTGGTGGGACGACGAGTTCACCGAGTTCCTGGTTGAAACGCTGCGGCCGCGCGCCGGCAACCGGATCCTGGACGTGGGGTGCGGTGCCGGTCTCGCCGAAGTCAGTCTCGGACGACAGCACATCTCGCAGGTGCGGCTCGTTGGCGTCGACCTCGTGCTGTCGAAGGTTCGTGCGGCTCTTCACGAGACGCGCTCGCACAACCAGCGCGTCGGATTCGCCGCGGGGGACGCCTGTCATCTTCCTTTCCTCGACGCGGTCTTCGATTCGCTCTATTCCGTCGCCGTGCTCCAGCACATTGCTGACGCTGACGCCGCGGTTGCCGAGTGCGCCCGCGTGACGGCGAAGAACGGCCGGATCGTGGCGGTGGAGCCCGACAATGCAGCCGGATATCTCTTCAGCTCGATTCCGTCTGGTCGTCATGCGTTCGAGGTGGCGAGGCGTTTCTTTGCCGCGGCTGCCGAAGCCAGAAACGACCGCACCAACCCTCGAATCGGGCCCAACCTGCCGGCGATGTTCACCGCGCACGGAATCGAGCCGATCGACGTCCGGCTGTTCCCCGTCTCGAACACGCGGCTGACGCCTCCGTCACCGGACGAGTGGCGCGAGCGGCAGCAGGGCATTCAACGGGAGCTCGAACGCGTGTCGCGCAAGGACGTCCGGGAGCTCGGACGCGAGCTGCAGCACGCGCTCACCACCTACGAAACGGAGGCCTCGGCCGGGCCTGCGTTCGTTGAGATCCAGCACACGATGCTCTTTGCGACGGTCGGGCAGAGAACGTAGTTTCCGAATGGAAGGCTTTGAGGGCTGGGACGACTACGCGCCGTTCTACGACTGGGAAAATGCACAAACGCTCGGCCGGCGCGACGTGCCGTTCTGGCGAAATCTCGCGACGAATGCCGGCGGGCACGTGCTGGAGCTTGGCTGCGGCACCGGCCGTGTGTCGCTCCCGCTGGCGCGCGCCGGTGTGCGGCTGGTCGGCGTCGATCGGTCTGCCGCCATGCTGGCGCTCGCGCAGCGCCGGGTTTCCAGGGGCCGGCTCCACCGCCATTTGAGGCTCGTCCAGGCTGACATCCGCGATCTGCCATTTCCTTCGGCCCTGCCGCAATCCCGTGCCCGGGACGCCTTTGCCCTGGTCATGGCTCCGTACGGCATTCTGCAATCGTTGCTCAGCGAACGGGATCTGACGCGGACGCTGGCCGATGTGCATCGAGTTCTTCAGCCCAACGGAACGTTCGGCCTGGAGCTCGTTGCCGACCTGCCGTCATGGGAGGAGTACCGCAGGCGCGTCAGCCTGAAGGGCTGGCGTGGCCGCCGCGGCGGCACCTACATCACGCTCGTCGAGAGCGTGCGTCAGGATCCGTCACGGCACCGGACGATCTTCGAGCAGGAGTTCACCGAGCGCCGCGGCCGGCAGTCGCGCCTGCATCGGTTCTCGCTCGCGTTTCGGACGCTTTCGGTGCCTCAGATGACCCGCCGGCTCGAACGGGCCGGCTTCGAGATCTCAGCCCTTCTGGGCGATTACCGCGGAGGCCAGTGGGACCACCGCGCCGACGTCTGGATCATTCTGGCGAGAAAGCCCGGGGACAGGTAAAATACCCGGTCCGCTTCTTCTCGTATTTCCGGGGGTTTTTCTCATGTCAGGCCATTCCAAGTGGCACACGATCAAGCACAAAAAGGGTGCCGCTGACGCCAAGCGCGGCAAGATCTTCACGCGCCTCATCAAGGAATTGACGGTCGCAGCGCGTGCGGGCGGGGGGGATCCCGATATGAATCCCCGTCTGCGGACGATCGTCGCCGAAGCCAAGGCGAACAACATGCCGCGCGAGAACATCGAGCGCGCCATCCGCCGAGGCACGGGCGAAGAGCCGGGCGTCTCCTACGAAGAAATCTGGTACGAAGGATATGGGCCGGGCGGCGTCGCATTGCTCGTGCACACCCTGACGGACAACAAGAATCGGACGGTCGGAGAGATCCGCCACACGTTCGGGAAGTACGCCGGCAACCTGGCGGCGGAAAACAGCGTGGCCTGGATGTTCAGCCGCAAGGGCCAGATCGTCGTCGAGAAGGGCAAGGTCGACGAAGAGGCGCTGCTCAACGCCGCCCTCGACGCGGGCGCCGACGATATGAACGACGACGGCAGCGTCTGGGAGATCATCTCGGCGCCCGAGAGCTTCGAGAAGGTCCGCGACGCGGTGAAAGCGCTGGGCATCGAACCGGCCAGCGCCGAAGTGGCCATGGTTCCGCAGAACTACGTGAAGCTGCAGGGCAAGGAAGCGCAGCAGATGCTGAAGCTGTTCGAGGCGCTCGACGATCACGACGACGTGCTGCACGTCTGGGCGAACTTCGACATCGAGGAAAAGGAGATCGAGGCTTCGCTCGCGTGAGAATCTTTGGCATCGACCCCGGCTCCGAGCGCACCGGCTACGGCTGCGTCGAGACCGATGGGCGGCGCCATCATCTGATCGCCTGCGGCGCCATCACCATGGCTGCGGGCGATTCGTTTCCCGCCCGCCTCGCACGTATCCATCGGGAGCTCGCGTCGCTGCTCGAATCGCACCGACCGGAGTGCGTGGCCGTCGAAAGCCTCTTCTACGCTGTCAACGCCCGCAGCGCGCTCAAGCTGGGACACGCCCGCGGTGTGGCGATCCTGGCCGCCGTCGAGGCGGGCTGCGAGGTCGTGGAGTACACACCCACAGAGATCAAGCGTGCCGTGGTGGGCTATGGCCGCGCCGAGAAGCACCAGGTGCAGCAGATGATCAAACTGCTCCTTGGCATGTCGAAGGTGCCCTCGCCGCACGACGCAGCCGACGCGCTTGCCGTCGCGATCTGTCACCTGCACTCGCGGCCGCCGGCCGGCCTGAAGGCCGGCCGCTACAAGCCCGAGATCGTCTCGACTGCGGGAGAGGCCGACCTTCAGGTCGGCCGTAAGGGGCGCAGCTGGCGACAGTACCGGCCGCCCGCCCACGGATGATCGGATTCCTCCGCGGCCGTATCGCAGACAAGCAACCCAATACGCTCATCGTCGACGTTCAGGGTGTCGGCTATGAAGTGCACGTGCCGCTCTCGACGTTCTACGACGCCGGCGAGGTGGGTGCCGAGATCACACTGCGCATCTACACGCACGTCCGCGAAGACGCACTGCAGCTGTACGGGTTTCTGACGGAGCTCGAACGGCAGCTGTTCGAGCGGCTGATCAGCATCAGCGGAATCGGTCCGAAGCTGGCGATCTCCGTCCTCTCCGGCATGGATCCGCGGGAGGTGCTGAGCGCCGTGCAGCGCGGCGACGTCGCGCGGCTGACCGGCATTCCCGGGATCGGCAAGAAGACATCCGAGCGCATCGTCCTCGAGCTTCGCGATCGACTGGCCAACCTGGCCGGCGGCGTGCCGGTGGACGCGACGCCTGCCAATGGAGCGGATCGTCTTCGCGGCGACCTGCTCTCAGCGCTGCAGAACCTCGGCTATCATCGGCCTCAGGCTGAAAAAGCAGTCGATTCCAGTCTCCAGACCATGCCCGATCCCACATTCGAGCAGGCGTTGAAGGCAGCGCTCCGGGAACTGATGCGATGAGCGAGCGAGTCGTTGCGCCCGTTCGCGTCGAAGAGGACGCGCAGTTCGACGCCGGGCTGCGCCCGCGCGTGCTCGACGAGTACATCGGCCAGGATCGCGTTCGCGACAACCTGCAGGTGTCGATCGCCGCGGCGCGACAGCGCAACGAGGCGCTCGATCACGTCCTGCTGTACGGGCCGCCAGGACTAGGCAAGACAACGCTGGCGTACGTCATCGGCAACGAGCTCGGCGTGCCTGTCTCCGCGACCGCCGGCCCGGCCATCGAGAAGCCAGGCGATCTTGCCGGGATGCTGACGGCGCTCCAGGAGCACGAAGTCCTGTTCGTGGACGAGATCCACAGGCTGTCGCCCGCGATCGAAGAGATCCTCTATCCGGCGATGGAGGATTACGAGCTGGACATCATGATCGGCCAGGGACCGAGCGCACGCTCGGTGAAGGTGCCGTTAAAGAAGTTCACGCTGATTGGCGCGACCACGCGGGCCGGGCTGCTCACGTCGCCGCTGCGCGCGCGCTTCGGCATCGTCCACCGCCTCGACTTCTATACCGTCCGCGACATCGAGGAGATCGTGCGCCGTTCGGCGCGCATCCTGGGCGTTCCGCTCGACGACGAGGCTTCAGTGGAGCTGGCGCAGAGGTCCCGAGGGACGCCGCGTATCGCGAACCGGCTGCTCCGCCGCACGCGTGACTTTGCTCAGGTTCGTGCGCAGGGACGTATCACCACCCAGGTCGCGAAGGATGCGTTGAAGCTGCTCGAGGTGGACGATCAGGGGTTCGACGAGGTCGATCGCACGCTGCTGCGCACCATCATCGACAAGTTTGGCGGCGGCCCCGTCGGCGTGAACAGCCTGGCGGCCGCGATTCATGAAGAGAAGGACGCCATTGAGGACATCTACGAGCCGTTCCTGATTCAGGCCGGTTTCCTCGATCGCACCCCGCGCGGCCGCGTTGCGACGGTTCGCGCCTATCAGTACTTTGGTCTCACGCCTCCGAAAAAGGATCCGCGCCTGTGGTAGTCCCTTCGTTGCGCATGACACGTCGTGCGCGTATTGCGAGCCTTGCGACGTATGTTCCGCCCCGTGTCCTGACCAACGCCGATCTCGAGCGTATGGTCGAAACCAGTGACGAATGGATTCTTCAGCGCACCGGGATCCGCGAGCGCCATATCGTCGATCCAGGCGTGGCCACGTCTGACCTGGCGGTTGAGGCGGCCCGTGAAGCCATCGCGCGCGCCGGGCTGACACCCGACGACATCGACTTCATCGTCGTCGGCACGACGACGCCAGACATGCTGTTTCCGAGCACCGCCTGTCTGGTGCAGGAGCGTCTCGGCGCCAATCACGCGTGGGGCTACGACCTGTTTGCCGCCTGTTCCGGCTTTACCTATGCGCTGACGACGGCTGCACAGCTCGTATCGGCCGGTGGGAGCAGGCACGCACTGGTGATCGGCGCGGACGTGATGTCGAGCATCATCGACTACACCGATCGCGCGACCTGCGTGATCTTTGGAGACGGCGCCGGAGCTGCTGTCGTCGAGGCGACCGACGAAGAAGGCATCGGCATCATCGACTTCGAAAACTACGTCGATGGCAGCGGCGGCGGAGCGCTCTGCATGCCGGCCGGCGGCAGCCGGAAGCCGGCGTCCGCGGACACCGTGGCCAACCGCATGCACTACGTGAAGCAGGACGGTCAGGCGGTGTTCAGGTTTGCCGTTCGGAATACCGAAGAGGCCTGCCGGAGGATTCTGGAGCGGAACAACATCACTCCCAATGAGATCGATCTGCTGGTCTCACACCAGGCCAACCGACGCATCATCCTCTCCGCGGCGGAAAAGCTCGGCGTGCCCGAGGAGAAGATCGTCATCAACATCGAGCGCTTCGGAAACACGACGGCGGCGACGATTCCGCTGGCGCTGAACGATGCCGTGGCCGACAAACGACTGAAGCGCGGCGATCTCCTGCTGATGGTTTCAGTCGGCGCCGGCTTCACCGTCGGGTCGTTGTTGCTGAGGTGGGGTCTCAAGGAATAACTCCCAACTCCCAACTCCCAAATTCCTCCCCCCAAGTCTCGGCTTCAGGATGCGAAACTGAGAACGCCATTTGGGATTTGGGTTTTGGGAGTTGGGATTTGAAGAATCCGGTCACTCGTCTTCGCCGGCTGACGCCCAGTCAGGAGCAGCGCGTCGAGGCGCTTCGACAGGTCGCCAGGCTGCTGGACTCGGCTGTCCCCGTACCGGGCACGTCATTTCGGTTCGGCCTCGACCCGATTATTGGCCTCATTCCCGCCATTGGCGACCTTGTCTCGCCGCTGTTCACCCTGGGGATCATTTTTCAGGCGAGAGACCTCGGTGTCTCGCGCGTCGTGCAGCTGCGGATGGTCTTCAACGTCGCCATTGACGTGCTGACCGGGTTCGTTCCGCTGGTTGGCGACCTGTTCGACTTTGCGTGGAAGTCCAACATCAAGAACATGGCGCTGCTCGAGCGCCATGCCTACGAAGAGCATGACGCCTCGGCAGGTGACTGGACATTCGTGGCCATGTGCGTTGCTCTGCTGGTGGGGATTGCAGCCCTGCCGTTCCTGTTCCTTGGCTGGGCAATCCACCTGATCGAGGGGCTCATTCGCTGACCGTGGCTCGGCGCACACCACAACGATCGCGGAAGCGCGTCGAGCGCACGGTTGAGGAGCGCGGTCGCGTATTCCTGCTGTCACCGGCGAATTGTGGCGGCGTCCGCGCGCGCATGGTCATGTCGCCGGTCGCGCAGTTCACGCTTGCGCGGCAACTGCGGTCGGCCGGAGGAACGTCGCTCGGCGACGTCTTCAGCTTCGTCAGCGGCCTGTACTTCCGCGGCAAGCTTGCCTACGCGCGACGGTTCGCGCGCCCGCCCGACCCCGCCGATCCGGTGGTGGCTGGCGGCGTGCTGGTGATTACGCCCAACGCAGGTCTGCGCTCCGCTGACACACCGATCACGCTCGCGTCGCTCGAAGCGTTTGCTGCCGTGTCCATCGATCTCGCAAATGGAAAGTATCGCCAGCCGCTCGAGAGTGGGGCGCGTGCGCTGCTTGACGCGGTCGGCCCTGACTGCGATGTCGTCCTGCTGGGGAGCATCGCTTCCGGGAAGTACGTCGAGGTCCTGCAGCCGATCTTCGGCGACCGTCTCGTCTTTCCGCCGGCGTTTGTCGGTCGGGGCGACATGAGCCGCGGCGGTCTCATGCTCCGCTGTGTCCTTGCCGGGGTCGAGCTCGAGTACGCACCGATCGCCGGGGCCACGCGCCATGGCCAGCGTCCGCCAAAGCTCGCGCCCATCAAGGGGATTCTTCGGCACGGCACCCCTGAAGGCGTGCCCCACGAAAACAACGTAGGGCGCCCTTTTAAGGGCGCCAGGAAGAAACGCTGACCGTGGCGAAGCCTCCATCCGTCACTCTCCCGACGGACGTCGACAACGTCACGCTCACGGTGGCGCAGTGCGAGGTTCGTCTCACGAACCTTCGGAAGCCGTTCTGGCCGGCGCTCGGGATCACGAAAGGCGCGCTGATTCAGTACTACGTTGACGTCGCGCCGGTGCTCCTGCCGCACATTGCAGACCGCGCGATGGTGATGAAGCGCTATCCGCACGGTGCGGACGGCCCGTTCTTCTTCATGAAACGTGCGCCCGAGCCGAGGCCCTCATGGATTCGCACGTGCCGGATCGTGCACGACTCTGGCAACGTCATCGACTTCCCGGTCATCGACGATGTTCCGTCGCTGATGTGGGTCATCAACCTCGGGTGCATCGACCTCAACCAGTGGTACGCGCGGTGCGATGACGTCAACCGGCCCGACTACGTGCACTTCGATCTCGATCCCGGGGAAGGGGCCACGTTCAGCCAGGTTCTCGAGTGTGCCGTCATCGTCCGTGAAGCGCTTGAAGGGCTGAAGATGAAGCCGCTCGTCAAGACGAGCGGGTCGAAGGGACTCCACGTCTACGTGCCGATCGTGCGCGGTCCCGTCCAGAAGAGCGTGTGGACGTTCGCCAAGGCGCTCGCGGTGGAGCTGGCGTCGCGGCACCCGGCGTTGATGACGTCTGAGTACCGCGTCGCGAAACGGCCTCGCGGCCGCGTCCTCGTCGACTACAACCAGAACGCGTGGGGACGGACGCTGGCCAGCATCTATTCCGTCCGCCCCCGGCCGCAGGCGAGCGTCTCGACTCCGCTGACGTGGGACGAGGTAGCCGCCGGGGTTCGGATGGACGACTTCCGCCTGGACAACGTCCGCGAGCGCATCGCTCGCGTCGGCGACCTCTGGAAGCCACTGGTCTCAGTCAAAGGCCGTACGGATCTCGGGAAGTTTCTGAAGCAATCCTGAGCGGCTCAGTCGCCGAGGAGCTCGCCCACAGGCTTGAGATCTTCGATGTGGTCGCAGTACGCCTTCACCGCGACGAGCATCGGCACGGCGAGCAGCGTGCCCCAGACGCCCCAGACGAAGCTCCAGAAGATCAGCCCGACGAACATCGCCACCTCGTTCGTCCGTGCCGTCTTGCTGGTCAGCCACGGCGTCAGGAGCCACCCCTCGAGGCTGGTGATGACCAGCGATACTCCCGACACGTAGACGGCCATCGCCACCGTTCCGAACTGCAGGAATCCGATCACCGCGGTCGCGAACGCCACGATGAACGGTCCGAAGTAGGGCACGGTGTTGAAGATGCCCGCCAAGGCTCCCCAGAGCGCCGCCTGCTCGAGGCCAATCAGCGACAACGCGATCCAGGTGGCCACGCCGACGACGATGCTGGTCACGACGCGGACGAGAAGGAAGCGCGCGATCTGACGGTTGATGTCGTCGAGGATCTGCACGGTGATCTTCTTTTTTTCGAGCGACGGCCCGGCAAGCTTCACGAGCTTGCGCTTGAACAGGTCGCCCGACGCGAGCAGAAAGAAAACGAAGAAGAACACCAGCGTCGCCTGCCCCGCGAACGCCGCGAGGCTGGTCGAGCCCCAGGTGACGTATTGCTTGATATTGATCGCCGGCTCTTCGATCTGAACGCGGGTGACATTCCTCGGCGCCGGGTTCGAGGGCGCGGCCTGATCGGCCGTTTTCTGCAGCTCCTCGGCGGCCTGCTGCACCTGCTCGATTGGCCCCGGCGTGTCGTCGCGCTGCGTCGCGCGCCGAAGCTTCTGCGCCGCTTCCGGAAGCTGAGCGACCATCGCCGCCGCGTCGTCTGACAGCGAGTACACGCTGTAGCCGAGCGCGCTGGCCGTCAGCATCACGACGAGGGCGGCGGCGATGACGCGAGGCACGTGAATCCGCGTGAACATCGAGACGATCGGCTCCAACGCATAGCTGATCAGGATGCTCAGGACGATGGGGATGAAGGCTTCCTGCGCCCAGTGCAGCAGGTACATCGTGCTCGTGAAGGCGAGAATCGTCAGCGCGACGCTGCGGACGTTGATGTCCGCGTCCATCACTGATGGCTTCGCGTGGGCGCCTTCGGACCGGTGTGCGATGTGACGGACTGGCTCGGCCATCTCACGCCTCTCGAGTCTGCTGTTCGGTGGAGATCACTGGTGCGATCTCGAGGCCGGCCCGCGCCTGCAGCGCTTTGTTGATCGCGACGCCTGCCTTCGCGCCTTCAGCGGCGGCGACGATCGCGAACTGCACGTCGTGCGATGCGTCGCCGACCACGTACACGCCCGGTACGCAGGTCTCACCCAGGTGATTCGTTCTGACGGTTCCCTTGCGTGTGAACTCGCAGCCAAGCCGTTGCGCGAACTCGGCCTGCGGCGCCTGTGCGGACGACACGAACACGCCGCGGCACGGGAGGAGATCGGCCCCGCCGAACACCAGCCCGGTCACGCGGCCCGCCTGATGCTCGATGTGCTGAATGCGGTTCGTCCGGACCACAACCTGGCGCGCCGACAGCTGCTGCTCCTGACGGGGCGTCAGGCGTGCCGGACCGTTTGTACACAGGGTGACCTGGCCGCTCCACGTTTTCAGCGAGAGCGCCAGGCCGGCGGCGCTCTGGCCACGACCGATGACGGCGAGCGGCTCGTCGCGATGCTCCCAGCCGTCGCAGTACGGACAGTGGTGCACGCTGATGCCGTAGCACTCGTTGATTCCCGGAATCGGCGGCTCCGAATGCGTGCGCTCCCAGTC
>Ga0247825_10000775_pt1 | contig 20589 bp, 21 predicted proteins | sample 13C_Vanillin_Day_FD_194413 | JGI IMG/M metagenome (GOLD analysis project Ga0247825, IMG submission 194413) | Soil microbial communities from agricultural site in Penn Yan, New York, United States - 13C_Vanillin_Day48 | ecosystem: Environmental > Terrestrial > Soil > Agricultural land | place...
GCTGCCGGGGTCGGGCTGGGCGTCTTCGCGCTGCTGCTTGCCAACGCGCAGCGTCTCCATGTCCCGGTCGAGACGGTCGCGCGTCGCCAGTCCACGCGGCAGGACCTGCGCATCCTGCTCGCGGCGCCGGTGGTGATGTGCTTCCTCTATTTCGCCATCTACGCCGCCGGCCTCGCGGGGCTGCAAAGCTTCAGCGTCAGCGCGATGACGGTGCAATACGGCGTGCCGGCGGCGCTCGCCTCGAGCGCGCTGACCGCCTACATGGTGGGCTCCGCGTGCGGCATCTTCGCCGGCGGGTTCATCGCCAGCCGCGCGCAGCGGCACGACTTCGTCGCCGCGGGCGGCCTGGCGATCGGCGCCAGCGCGATGCTGGTCATCGCCATGGGCGCTATCCCGGGCGCGGCACTGCCCGTGCTTCTGGCGTGCACCGGCTTCGCGGTCGGCGCCACCGGGCCCTCGCGCGACATGATCGTGCGCTCGTCCACCCCGGCTGGCGCGACCGGGCGGGTGTACGGCTTCGTCTACTCGGGGCTCGACGTCGGCTCGCTCGCGACGCCGGTGTTCTACGGCTGGCTGATGGACAACGCCCTGCCGCAGGGCGTGTTCTACGGCATCTGCGGCTTTACCGCGCTCGCCATCTTCACGGTGCTGCAGCTACCCGGCAGGCGGCCCGTCACACAGCGTATTTGATCCCCCTGCGCTCGAGCATGCGCAGCAGCGCCGGCCAATCCTTGTACCCGGCGGGACGGTTGGGCCGGTTGAACTGCTCGCTGGTCGTCTTTGCCGCCTGCGGCGACATGAGCTGGACGTTCTCCATGCCCGCGGCGCAGGCGTCGATCTGGATCTGGCAGGCGCAATCGAGGTAGTACATGATCTCGAAGGCCTCGCGCACCGTGGTGCCGAGCGCGAGCAGGCCGTGGTTGCGCAGGATCATCGCCTTGGAGGTCGGCCCCAGGTCGCGCGCCAGGCGCTTCCTCTCGTCGAGCTCGAGCGCGATCCCCTCGTAGTCGTGGTAGGTGATCTCCGCCTGCACGCGCATGGCGTGCTGGCTGATCGGCAGCAGGCCGCACTTCATCGCCGAGACCGCCACGCCGGCACGCGTATGCGTGTGGATCACGCAGCCGATCTCCGGCCGCGCCTCGTGCACGCAGCCGTGGATGACGAAGCCCGCGGCGTTGTAGCCCGAGTCCGTGGGATCGTCGAGCACCTTGCCGTCGTGGTCGATCTTCACCAGGTTGGAGGCGGTCACCTCGTCGAACATGAGGCCGTACGGGTTGATGAGGAACTCGTCCTGGCCCGCCAGGCGCGCCGAGAAATGCGTGTAGATGAGGTCGGTCCACTTGTAGATCGCCGCGAGCTGGTAGGCGGCGGCGAGGTCGACGCGCAGCTGCCATTCTTCCTGGCTGACGCGCTCGCGTACCGGGGTGGACTTGAACTTCAGGTTGGCGGACATTCGGCTCTCCTGGTCAGGCGGCCATCATAGCGCGGCTTTCGACTGCCTCGAGGGCGTCGAGCAGCAGGGCGGGATCGTTCTTGTCGCGCAGGACCGGGTCGGAGAGCATGCGCCTCCAGAGCCGCGCCCGCCGGTGCCCGTGGTAGAGGCCCAGCATGTGCCGCGTCACGTTGCGCAACAGGAACTGGCCCTTCTTCGCGTACTCGTACATAGCCTTGACGACCTGCTCCCGGGTCTTGCCGGGGTCGGCGAGGAGCCAGGGGTTGTGGTACGCCGCGCGGCCGAGCATCACGCCATCAACGGTTTTCAAGTGAAGGTCGATCTCCTGGAGCGTGGTGATTCCCCCGTTGATGACGATCTCGAGGTCCGGGAAGTCGCCCTTGAGGCGATACACGTAGTCGTACCGGAGCGGCGGCACCTCGCGGTTCTCCTTCGGCGACAACCCTTTGAGCACGGCGTTGCGTGCGTGCACGATGAACGTGCGGCATCCCGCCTCGGCGACGGTGCCGACGAAATCGCGGACGAAGCCGTAGTCCTCCGTGCGATCGAGGCCGATCCGGTGCTTCACGGTCACCGGTTTTGCAATGTGATCTCTTATGGTGGAAACACAGAGCGCGACGAGCCGGGGCTCGGCCATCAGGCAGGCGCCGAAGGCGCCGCGCTGCACGCGCTCGCTCGGGCAGCCGATGTTCAGGTTGATCTCGTCGTAGCCGTACTGCTCGCCCAGCTTCGCGCAGTGCGCGAGCTCCTCGGGCTCGCTCCCGCCCAGTTGAAGCGCAACAGGGTGCTCCTCTTCGCTGAAGGCGAGGTGTCTTTGCACATCCCCGTGTATGAGCGCGCCGGTGGTGATCATCTCGGTGTACAGCCGCGCGCCCGAGTTGACCTGGCGCAGGAAGAACCGGCAGTGCCGGTCCGTCCAGTCCATCATCGGCGCTACGCAAAGCCGATGCGTCACCTGCGGGTCAAAGCCAGCCAGATGCCGCCGCCGACCAGGAAAGCGCCGCTCAGCCGGGACACGAGGCGTACGCGCTGGCGCGAGAGCAGGGCGCCGGCGCGGCCGGTGAGCACGGCGTAGGCGCCATCGGAAACGAGCGCGACCGCCATGGCGGTGACGCCAAGGAGCACGATCTGCCCGACGTAGTCGCCCTTCGGGTCGACGAACTGCGGGATGAAGGCGCCGAACCAGAGCAACCCCTTCGGGTTGGACAGGATCACCAGCAGCCCCTGCAGGAAGAACCCGCCGCGCGGCGCCGCGGCCCGGCCCGGCTGGCCGAGCTCGTCGGGCGAGCGCAGCAGCTTCCAGCCCAGCCATACCAGGTAGGCGGCCCCGGCGATGCGGATCCAGTCGAACCACACGCCCATGACGGCGATCACGGTGCTCAGTCCCACCACCACGGTGGCCATCATGAGGGCGAGCCCGAGCTGCGTGCCGGCGACGTTGAGCAGGCCGACGCGCGTTCCGTAGGAGAGGCTGTTGGCGATGATCACCGTCACCGTCGGGCCCGGGACGATGGCGATGACGAAGCAGGCGAGGACGTACGCGAGGTAGACCTCGAGGCTCATGTGCCGCGCATGTCCCGCCCGCGCTGGCGCATCAGCTCGACGGTGCAGGCGAGCTGGGTCTCTTCGGCGCTCACGCCCTTCGGTGGGTGCTGCGCGCGCCGCAGGCACTCTGCGTCGCGGTATTCCTTCCATTCCTCGTTCGCCTTGCGGTAGGCGGCAAGCTTTTCCTCGCCGCCCTCGTGCGCCTCCTGGAAGCGCTGCGCGTAGATCTGCGTCAGGTCCTGCTCGGCGACGCGTATCAGGAACTCCAGGCACTCGCGCGACTTGCCGCGCAGCTCCTGCGAGCGCGTGCACTGCGCCAGCGCGGATACCTGCTGCCGCGGCAGCCAGTTGAAGAACACCGGGCGCTTCTCGTCGGCGAGCAGGCAGATGAACGCAAGCTCGGCGGTGGGGGTGCCGGGCAGCACGACCGCGCCGTTGCCGGTGAGGATGGAGGCGACGTACTGGTTGCCGAGCTTGCGGCCGTAGCGCTCGATGACGAGCGCCTGGTCCTGCACGATGACGACGTCCTCGGGCTTGTTGCTCTCGCGCGCCACCTCTTTCTTCGCGTACGCGCGGCAGGCCTCGACGGCCGGGCCTTTGTATTGCGCAAGCGCAGTCAAGGGAAGGAGCAGCAGGAATGCGGCCAGCAATCTCATCGGTATTGTCCCGTAGCAGAAGCGCGTGCGCGAATAAGTCCGAACAGGCTCTCGGTGAAGGGCGCGCGCACGCCGGCCTTGCGCGCCACTTCGAGCGTGCCGGCGAGCAGGCCGTCGACTTCCAGCGGCTTGCCCGCCTCGAGGTCCTGCAGCATCGAGGTCTTGAAGGGGCCGAGCACGCGCGCCATCTCGATGCGCGCCTCCGGATCGATGTCGGCGTCGACGCCCACGGCGCGGCCGATCTCCAGCACCTCGCGCATGATCTCGACCATGTAGCGCTTGATCTCGCGGTCCTCGATCAGGCGGTCGGCGGTGCTCACGGTGAGCGCCGAGACCGGGTTGAAGCTCACGTTGCCGAGCAGCTTCACCCAGAAGTCCTTCTCGATGAAGTCGCTCGCGTGCACCTCGAAGCCCGCGCCGGAGAGGGCCTCGGAGATGCGCCTGGTGCGCACGCCGTTCCTGCCGCCGGGCTCGCCGAGGATCAGCTTGCGGCCCATGTTGTGGCTGATGAGGCCGGGCTCGGGCGTCGCGGCCGCGAGATGGATCACGCAGCCGACGATGCGCTCGGTGGGCATCGCGCGCGAGAGCCTGCCGCCGGGGTCGAGCGACTCGAGGCGCTCGCCGCCCTTGTGGAAGCCGAGCCGGTCGAAGAACCACCACGGCACCCCGTTCATCGCCGTGACGATGGAGGTGTCCTTGCCCAGCAGCGGCCCGATGCCTTCGGCCACTTCCGCAAGGCTCTGCGCCTTCACCACGACCAGGACATAGTCCTGGGGCCCGAGCTTCGCCGGGTCGCTCTCGGCGCGCAGCTTGAACGTTTCCACGCCATCGCGGCCCTTCACGCGCAGGCCCCCGGCGCGGATCGCCTCGAGGTGCCTGCCGCGCGCGACGACGCCGACGTCGTGGCCGGAACGAACCAGCCACGCCGCCATCAAACCACCGACAGCGCCCGCGCCATAGATGCAGATCTTCACGGTGTTATTCTAAGTAAAAGCCGGAGGCCGACATGTTTGCGTTCATGAAAAAGCTGAACAAGCTTCTCCCTTCCGAGAGCACGCTGCCCGGGCGCGCCGCGGCGATCCCGGTGCCGGAGCGGCACTTCGTCAACGGCCATCCGCTCACGCCGCCTTTTCCCGAGGGCATGCAGCAGGCGGTGTTCGGCATGGGCTGCTTCTGGGGCGCCGAGCGTCTGTTCTGGAAGCTGCCCGGCGTCTACAGCACCGCGGTCGGCTACGCCGGCGGCGAGACGAAGAACCCGAGCTACGAGGAAGTCTGCAGCGGCTTCACCAACCACGCCGAGGTCGTGCTGGTCGTGTTCGACCCGAAGGTCGTGCGCTACGAGGAGCTCCTCAAGGTGTTCTGGGAAGGTCACGACCCGACGCAGGGCATGCGCCAGGGCAACGACGCCGGCTCGCAGTACCGCTCCACCATCTATGCGTACGGGGACGAGCAGGTCGAGGCGGCGAAGAAGTCGAAAGAAGCGTTCGAAAAAGCGCTGAAGGCGAAAGGCTTCGGCCCGATCACCACCGAGATCCGCGCCGCGCCCACGTTCTACTACGCCGAGGACTATCACCAGCAGTATCTCGGCAAGAACCCGAACGGCTACTGCGGCCTCGGCGGCACCGGCGTGTCGTGCCCCGTCGGGCTGGTGACGAGCAGTTGAGACTCGACAAGTGGCTGTGGGCGGCGCGCTTCTACAAGACGCGCAGCCTGGCGCAGCAGGCGATCGCGGCGGGGCAGGTGCGGCTCGCGGGCGAGCGCGTGAAGCCTGCCCACGAGGTGAAGACCGGGAACGAGATTCTCCTCAGGAAGGGCGACGTCCAGTGGGAGGTCGTCGTCGCGGGGCGATCCGATCGCCCCGGCCCGGCGGAGGAGGCGCAGAAGCTCTACGCGGAAACCGCGGCGAGCCGCGCCGAGCGCGAGCGGCGCATGGACCTGCGCCGCTGGGGGACGGAGCCGGCGCGGGGCCTGAAGGGCCGGCCGACCAAGCGTGACCGCCGGCTACTCCAGAAGCTGCCAGTCCTCGACGCGCAATCGCCCGACGACGGCGAAGCCTGAGCCCCGCGGCCTGACCACCGCCATCTCGCCTTCGGCGAGGTAAGGCGCCCCGGCGAGGGCGTAGAACGGGTTGCCGTGGCTGGAGATGACGCGGTTCTCGCCCCTCGGGACCGGCGTGGAAAGCAGCTTCTTCAGGGCCTCGTAGCGGGATGCCTGGACCGGACCGCCCCTGACCTCGCCGGTCGCTTGCGCTCGCCCGAACGCAAGGCGCGCCGTGTCCATGGTGCGGCAGAAGGGGCTTGCGAGCACTTCGCCGATCGGAATCTTCAGCCGCCTGACATGCGTTCCGATCGCGAGCGCTTCGGCGCGTCCCTTGTCGGTGAGGTCGCGCTGGCTGGCGCAGTCCTCGTAGCTCTTCATGCCGGCATCGTTCCTGCTCATGTCCGTCGACGCATGGCGCAGGTAAAGCACGTAGCCGCCTTCGCGCAGCCGCGCAAGCAGCGCGGGATCGGCCTGCGCGAACGCCACGGACGAAACGACGCTGAGCAACAGGGCAAGGCAGACTGCGGCGCGCATTCCTTGTAGCCTAACCCGGATGAGGAAGTTCATGCCGGCGCTGCCGGCTGTCCTGGCTGCAGCCTCCGCGCTCGCCCAGGAAGACGCCGTCGTGGTGACGGCGACGCGGGTGCCGCAGCCCAGCCTCGAGATTCCCGCTTCGGTCGACCGCCTCTACGCGGAGGAGATTCGCGCCGGGTGGCCGCAGGTCAATCTCTCCGAAAGCCTCGGGCGCGTGCCCGGCATCGTGGTGCAGAACCGGCAGAACTACGCGCAGGACCTGCAGATCTCCTCGCGCGGCTTCGGCGCTCGCGCGACTTTCGGCGTGCGCGGCATCCGCCTTATCGCCGACGGCATCCCGGCAACGATGCCCGACGGGCAGGGGCAGGCCTCGACCTTCGCGCTCGGCTCGGCCGAGCGCATCGAGGTGCTGCGCGGGCCGTTCTCGGCGCTATACGGCAACGCCGCGGGCGGGGTCATCGCGGTGGACACGGAGGACCCGCCGGCGACGCCCACCGTCGAGCCGAGCCTCTTCCTCGGCAGCTACGACACGTGGAAGGCCGGCGTGCGCTTCGGCGGCTACAACCTTCTCGGCGAGATCTCGCGCTTCGACACCGTGGGCTACCGCGAGCACAGTGCTGCAACGCGCGATCAGCTGAACGCAAAACTGCGAATCGAGAGCCTGACCATCGTTGCCAACTCGCTGCGCCAGCCCGATTCGCAGGATCCCGGCGGGCTGACCCGCGCGCAGCTCGAGGCGGACCCGCGGCAGGCGAGCCCGACCGCGGTGCCCTTCGATACGCGCAAGACGGTGAACCAGGACCAGGCCGGGCTGCGCTTCCAGCATCGCCTCGGCGGCTCGAGCTCGCTCGAGGCCACGGCCTATGTCGGCCGGCGCGAGGTGCGGCAGTTCCTCGGCTTTGCCGGCGACTTCGGCCTGTCTTCCGGGGGCGTCGTCGATCTCGACCGGAACTATGGCGGCGCAGCGCTGAGGTTTTTCCTCAACCCCGGTGACTCCTGGCGTGTGTCGTTCGGAGCCGAGTACGAGCGCATGGACGAGCGCCGCCGCGGCTTCGTCAACGACGGCGGCGTCGCCGGGGCGCTGCGGCGCGACGAGGACGACGTCGTGGACAGCGCCGACCTCTTCGCGCAGGCCGAATGGCGCTTCGCCGGGCGCTGGAGCGCGCACGGCGGCCTGCGCACGAGCCGCGTCGAGTTCCGCGCAACCGACTATTTCATCGGCGGCGCGAACCCCGACGACAGCGGCTCGAGAAGCTATTCGGCGACGACGCCCGTCGCAGGATTGCTTTTCAGGCTTTCGCAGAACACGAGCCTCTACGGCAACATCGGGCGCGGCTTCGAGACGCCGACGTTTGCCGAGCTCGCGCACCAGAACACCGGTAGCGGGCTGAACTTCGCGCTGCAGCCGGCGAGGAGCCGGCACGCGGAAATCGGCGCGAAAACCGTGGTCTCGAAACGGGCGCGGGCGAACATCGCGCTGTTCGACATCGAGGTCGCCGACGAGATCGTCGTCGATGTCAACGCCGGCGGTCGCACCACCTTCAGGAACGCCGGCCGCACCGAGCGCCGGGGGCTGGAAATCGCCGCGGAGACGCTGCTCGCCGGGCCCTGGCACGCCGAGCTTGCCTTCACGCGGCTGGACGCGGCGTTCGCGGATTCAGGAAATCTTCTTCCCGGCGTGCCGCGCACGCAGGCTTACGCCAGCGTGCGCTACCGGCGCGATTCGTACTATGCGCAGCTCGAGGCGGTGCGCCGCTCGCGCGTCGCCGTCAATGACGCGAACGCGCAGTTCGCCGACGCCTATGCCGTGGCCAGCCTCGTCGCCGGCCTGGTGCAGCGCGGCGAGCGCTGGCGCGTCACGGAATTCCTCAGGATCGACAACATCGGCGACCGCAACTATGCGGGCTCGGTCATCGTCAACGAGGGAAACGGCCGCTTCTACGAGCCCGCGCCGGGGCGCAACTACCTGATCGGCGTGCAGGCGGCGCTGCAGTTCTAGGTGCCGGCGATGTAGCGCTGGAAGAAGAGCGTGACGCCGAAGCCGGCGAGGGCGGCGAGCGCGAGTCCCGGCAGGCCGCTCGCGGCGATGAGCAGCGCATCGAGGAGCGAGATGCCGGCGATCAGGCTGACCACGGCGCGCGGGATGTCGCCGCGCCGGCGGCGGCGCAGCAGCCACAGCGCGAGCGCCATCCAGCCGCAGAAGAGCGCCCAGAAGGGGGCGACGAGCGGCGCCGGGGCAATGAGCCAGGCGCCGTACAGCACCGGCACCGCGAGGAAGGCGAGCGGCCACAGGTTCTCGACCCGCGCCAGGGTCTCCTGCTTGGCGATGTAGGTCAGGCCGATCAAATAGCAGACAAGGACAAGGGAGCTCCACCACAGCGCCCCGGGGAGAACGATGGTGTAGCAGAGGGCGGCGCCGACGTAGATCAGCGCCCGGCACAGCCCCATGATCACCGGGCTGAGCGGGTTCGCCTTGTGGTTCCAGTCGTAAAAGGTGATGGCCCCGGCGAGCGCCATGCCGGCCATGGCGGCTTCGCGGCCGAAGAGCGCGAGCACCGACACGCCCGCGGCGAGCAGGCCGAAGCCCCACAGGAACACTTCGCGCGCCCCGGCGGCGCCCGAAGGGATCGGGCGCTCGGGCCGCTCGCGCGCATCCCAGGGCGAGTCGAACGCGTCGTTGAGGAACATCCCGCCCGTGTAGAAGAGCGAGAAGGCGAGCACGACCATCGCGAACTCGGGGCCCGGGCGGGCACCCGCGAGCAGCGCGCCCGCGAGCGTGTTGGTCCAGACGGTCGGAAGGTTGGAAACGCGCCCGAGGGTGAGGGCGGTACGAAATTTCACTGCCCGAGCTGGGCCTTGACCCAGTTCAGTTCGCGGGCAATGGCGGCGGAGAGCTCGACGTTGCGGTAGGCGGCGGGCAGCACGTCCCAGGTGTAGGTCTCGACCTCGAGGTGCGCGCTGATCGGCGCGGCGCGGTGCAGCCGCAGGATCTCGGCGAGGAACGACTGCGTGGTGCCGAAATGCTCCATCTTCTCCAGGAACACCGGCACGTGGAAATGCACGCGCCACTCGGCGCCGGCGGCGCGCGGCGCCTCGGCGAGCGCCTGCGGCAGGTCGACGAAGCGGCGCAGGCTGCCGTTCGACTTCTGCACCACCTGGTGCAGGTAGACCGGCTCGGCAAAGGCCGAGAGCTGCTTCGCGCCGGCGGCGTCGATGCGCTCGACCCTGAGCGCCGAGCTCAGCTGGAGCTTGGGAATGGAGATGCCGTTGCCGCGCAGCCGGTCCACGCTTGCCTTCGGGTCCTCGAACTCCACCGCCGCGTGGCACACGTCGTAGCAGACGCCGATGTGCCTGCGCATGGCGCTTTCGGCCTCGGCCACGGACAGCCCGCCGACCGCGGCGAGCCTGGCGACGCCGGCGCGGCTGAACAGGTGCTCCTGGAAGAAGGTCACCGTCTCCTCGATCGTTTCGAGGTAGCAGCAGGGCTCGGGCTCGAGCGCGAGCGAGATGATCTTGCCCTTCGATTTCTCGATGGCAGCGAGGTGCGAGACGTGGCGGATGAGGTTCTCGACGATGGCGCCGAGCCGGCCTTCGGCCCAGGGCTTGAAGGTGCAGGGCACGGTGCTGACGCTGCCTTCCTGCCCGGGCGGGAGCAGCTCGGCCAGGAGGTCGGCGAGATGGTCGGTATAGGCGAGGCGGTGCGGGTCGCTCCAGTCCGGCTTGTAGGCGTCCTCCTTCACCGTGCGGCCGTGGAAGGCGCCGTAGGGAAAGCCGTTGATGGTGAAGACGTAGTAGTTGCCTTCGGCGAGGAAGCGCTTGAGCGCCGCAAGCGCGCCGGCGTCCCGCAGCGCCTCGGCGGCGGCGTGGCCCAGGCGCAGGCCCACGCCGAAGGGGCCGTTGCCGCCGGCGCCGGCGCGCACGCCGGGCAGGTGCCGCGCAAGGCTCGCCATCACCTCATCGAGCGGCTCGCCAGCGTGGATGTTGGTGCAGTAGGTGAGGTGGCCGAGATGCCCGAGCTGCATTACGCGCCCGCGCGTTCCTTCAGCCACAGCATCGCCTGGCGCACGCGCTCGGCGTCCATCGCGTGGACCTCGACGCCGGTGCCGATGCCGGCGAGCAGCGTGATGGTGAGCTCGCCGCCGAGGTGCTCGCGGAACTCGTCAAGCCCCTCGAGGATCACCCACTTGCCGGCCGGGCCCGCCTTCGCAAGCGCCGGGTGCCACAGCTCGAAGCCGAGGTACTCGAGCAGCGCGCAGATGCGCTCGTCCTCGCCCGGCGCGAGCAGGCCGGCGAGCGCCGAGTAGCGCGCGTCGAGCGCCATGCCGATCGCTACCGCCTCGCCGTGGCGCACGTGGTGGCGCGTCAGGCTCTCCAGCTTGTGCGCCGACCAGTGCCCGTAGTCGAGCGGGCGGGCGCTGCCGCTCTCGAAGGGGTCGCCGCCCTGGCCGATCTGGCGCATGTGCAGCTCGGCGCAGCGCCGGATCATGTAAGCCATCGCCGCGGGATCGAAGGTGGCGAGATCGTCCATGTGCCGCTCGATCCAGCCGAAGAATTCCGCGTCGCGGATGAGCGAGACCTTCACCGCCTCGGCCATGCCGGCGACCTTGTCGCGCTCGGGCAGCGTCAGGATGAAGCGCAGGTCGTTCAGCACCGCGAAGGGCGGCGCGAAGGTGCCGACGAAATTCTTCACCCCGCGCAGGTTGACGCCGTTCTTCACGCCGACGCCCGAGTCGTTCTGCGCGAGCACGGTGGTCGGGATGCGGATGTGGCGCACGCCGCGGTGCGTGGTGGCCGCGACCAGGCCGATGGCGTCGAGCAGCGCGCCGCCGCCGACCGCGACCACGAACGAATGGCGGTCGATGTGCAGGTCGAAGAGCGTCTGCTGCGCGCTCTCGACGAAATGCAGCTCCGACTTGACCTTCTCGCCGCCGGGCATGGCGATCGGCGGGCAGGCGAGCTCGAGCGCGTCCTTGTGTCTTTCGAAATAACTGCAAATTGCTGGGATCTGGGAGGCGAGTCCGTCATCAACGAACACGACCACCCGATGGCGCTTGTGCGGCTCGAGGCGGCACAGGGCGTCGCGCAACGCGGGGTTGCCGGGGTCGAACACGCCCTCGGTGAAGACCACCGGGAATTCATAGGGAACGGCGAACCGCTGCCAATGCGTGGTCGTCCCGGCCTGCTTCGATCGCGCGTCCGCCGTCATGGGTAAGCTAGAGTGTACGAAAATCGGGGGGACATGGACATGCGTTACGTGAACATCGTGCTCGGGTTGCTCATGGTGGCGTTCGCGGCGGTGCAGTACAACGACCCGGACCCGCAGGTCTGGGTACCGATCTATCTGGTCCCGGCCACCTGGGCTTTCGCCGCCGCCTTTTATCTTTCGAGAACGGTTTCCAGGAGCGGCACGGTGCTGCTCGGCGCCTGCGTGCTCGCGTACCTCGCCCTGGTCGTCTACTACTGGCCTCAGACGCCCGGCTTCTGGCGGAAGGACGTGTGGTGGGAGGTCGAGGAGGCGCGCGAAGGCATGGGCATGATGATCGCCTTCGCGGTGCTGCTGTTCGTTTCGGCGACCGCCTTTATGGCCAGAAGTCGGCGCTCTTGATGTAGGCGACGACCGCCATCCGCTGCTTGAGCGAGAAGACCTCTTTCCACGCCGGCATCTTGCCGAAGCCGTAGGTGACGCGATGGAAAATGAAGTCCGGCTCGAGCTGCCCGGGATTGAGCTTCGGCGCCTTGCCGGGATAGGCCTTCGCGCCGTGGCAGTGCGTGCATTGGCCGTCCCAGACTACCTTGCCCGCCTCGATCACCGCCGGATCCGACAGGAACTTCTTGTCGAATTCCGGCATCGGCTCCTCCGGGGCCTTCTGCTGCGCAGCCACAGGCAGGATAACCAGCGCCCCAAGGGCGACGGCGAAGGCGCGAATACTCATTCTTTCGTCATTCTCCTACGTCAAAAATGCGGAAGCCACCCCCACGCATAACGCGCAAGGGTGGCCTGCCGTGTACCGCAATTACTGTGCCGGAACGATGCGGTAGACCGTGTCGAGCGAGCCGTTCGGGCCGGTGGTGACCGAGGTCAGCGCATAGACCTCGCCGTTCGCGTCCTGCGCGAAGGCGAGGACGTAGGGCTTCTTGCCGCTCATGCCGACGACTTCCGCGACCTCCATGTTCCATTTGTCGCCGGACTTCGTGGCGATGAAGATCTGGCCGTCCATCTCGGCGAAGGACTTGCTCCAGTCGCCGAAGATGTACTTGCCCTTCCACGCCGCGTTCTTGCCCTGGTAGACGTAGCCGCCGGTCACCGAGATGCCGCGGCAGCCCTGCGGCTTGGCGGTGCAGTTGTTGTACTCGATGATCGCCGGGGTGATGCCGGACTTGTCGCAGCTGGCGGGGTGGTCATCGGGCTTCTGGTAGTCGAAGCAGCGCATGATGCCTTCGACCCGGCGCCAGCCCATGTTCTGGCCCTTGCCGACGATCTTGATCGCCTCGTAGCTGTTCTGCTGCACGTCGCCGCAGAAGAGCTGCTTCGTGCCGCCCATGTCGAACGAGCAGCGCCACGGGTTGCGCAGGCCGGAGGCCCAGATCTCGGGCTTGGCGCTCTTGTCGTTGGCGAACGGGTTGTCGGAGGGGATGCCGTAGGGCTTGGTCCCGGTGCGCGCGTCGACGTCGATGCGCAGGATCTTGCCGAGCAGCACCGACATGTCCTGGCCGTTGCCGATGGTGACGTTGTGGCCGATGCCCCAGTCGTTGGCGTAGCCGCCGTCGCCCATCGAGACGTACAGCTTGCCGTCGGGGCCGAAGCCGATCCAGTGGCCGTTGTGGTTGAACTGCGGCCACGGCGTCGTCAGGATGCGCCGCGCGCTGCTCGGGTCGGCGCTGTTCGCGTCGCCCTTCGTCATGGTGTACTCCTCGACCACGTTGCTGTGGTCATACCAGAGCATCTGGCCGAGGTCCTGCTGGAAGTCGAGGTGCGCGCTGTAGGAGACGTAGAACTTTCCGTTCGACTTGAAGTTCGGGTGCAGCGCGATGCCGAGCAGGCCGCGCTCGTCGAAGTCGTGGTGCAGCTTCGGGATCTTGGTGCGGATGTCGAGCAGCGGCGCCGGGCGCATCTTGCCGTTGTCGACGACGCGCACGCGGCCGAACTGCTCGATGAGGAAGAAGCGGTTCTCGCCGGGCACCTGCACCATGGCGAGCGGCGTGTTCACGCCGGTGACGAACGGCTCGAGACGGATCTTGGTCTGGGCGAGGGCCGGATCGCCGGCGAGGGCAAGCACCAGCGCGGCGGAGAGCGCCCCACCTATCTTTGCGAGTTTCATTTGCTGAACTCCTCCCGGAGACCCCGGAAATGGGGGCAACCAGTATACGACCGCGATTCGCTACTTGATGATCAGATCGTCCATGCTGCGGCGCGGTTGTTTCGCATCTTCGACCTTGGGTTCCCGCCCACCGCGCAGGATGGAATTGCCCTCGTAGAGGTTGCGCTGGTCGATCGCCGGCGGGCTGAGCCAGTCCGATTCCTTCATCTGGCCGCTCTGGCCGTACGCCTGCAGGGCGTTGGCGTAGCACGCCAGGCGCACCTGGTCCTCCGGAATTCCCTTTTGCAGCGCGAGCTTAGCGGTCTTGGCGACCCCGAGCGGCTCGGAAATTCCCCAGTCGCATGCGGAGTCGACGATGATGTTCCTTGCACCATACTGACGCAGGATCTCGACCATCCGCTCGTTGCCCATCTTGGTGCTGGGATAAATGGAGAAAGCCGCCCAATAGCCGCGGTCGAGGGTCTCGCGCACCGTTTCCTCGTTGTTGTGGTCGACCACCACCTTGCTCGGGTCGAGGCCGTGCTCGTCGCAGACGTCCATCGAGCGCGAGGTGCCGCGCTTCTTGTCGCGGTGCGGGGTGTGGATCATCACCGGCAGGTCGAGCTTCTTCGCGAGCTCGAGCTGCAGGCGGAAGTACTTGTCTTCGAGCGCGGTCTGCTCGTCGTAGCCGATCTCGCCGATCGCCACTACGCCTTCCTTCAGCGCGAAGCGCGGGATGAGCTCCATCACGCCCTCGGCGAGCTCCTCGTTGTTCGCTTCCTTCGAGTTGAGCCCGACGGTGCAGTAGTGGCGGATGCCGAACTGGCCGGCGCGGAAGCGCTCGAAGCCGACGATGGCCGAGAGGTAGTCGAGGTACGAGCCGACGTTGGTGCGCGGCTGGCCGATCCAGAACGCCGGCTCGATGAGCGCGACGATGCCGGCGGCGGCCATCGCCTCGTAGTCGTCCGTGGTGCGGGAGATCATGTGCGCGTGCGGATCGATGAGCATCATGGCGATTACCTCGAGGTCGTTGCCAGCAAGTGCTTCGCGCGCGGATCGCGCGAGGCGGCGAGGGCCGCGGCGGCGGCGCGCTGCTCTTCGATGCTGTCACTTTTCAATACCCGGGAGAGATCGTCGATGGCGGGGCCCTCGGCGAAGGGCCCGACGCAGCGCCAGAGCTCGGCGGGGACCGGCCGGCCCGCCGCCCAGCGCTCGTGCGCGAAGTCGCAGAGGATGCGCGCGAGCTCGGCATTGGCCCGCTCGTCCAGTCCCTGGATCGGCGCGAGCGGGGCGCCGATGAACAGCGCCTTCAGCACCATGTGGTTCCAGCGGTGCTGGTCGAAATGCGCGCGCGGATAGGGGTTGCGGTGCGCGATCGCCTCGAACACCGAGCGCATGTTGCTGCGCAGGCCTTCGCCGACCTGCGGCTCGAGCGAGGCCGGGTCGGGATAGAGCGGCAGGCCGCGGTAGAGGGCGACGAGCTCCGCCACGTCCGCGCTGCGGCACAGCGTCCGAAATCGTTCAGAAAAGCCTTTTTCTTCAAGAGAACTTAGAACCAGTATCCGCGCGGCATCCACCACGCTCCAGCCCCGCGGATCCCAGCCCGGCAGCGCCGCGTCGGCGGCGGCGTGGTCGGCGGGCTCGAGCGCGAGGTCGGCCTTGCCCAGTCGCCGCGGCGCCATGCCGAGCGCGATGGCGAGCGTGCCGTCGGACGGATTTTCTTGCACGTTCGCCAGCTGCTCGTCCAGCCATGCGTTCTGCGCGGCGTCGAGCTGCCGGCGCAGCCACCCGCGCAGCAGCTTCCCTGCGGCCTTGCTCATGACACTATAGTAGCCGAATGACTCCGGTCCTCGTGATCCTGGCGGTGGGACTCTCCCCCGCGCTCGTGGGCGAGCACACGCCGAACCTGAAGCGCCTCGCGGCGCGCGGCGCGCTGCGGCCGCTGCGCACCGTGACGCCGGCGGTCACCTGCACCGTGCAATCGACGCTCGTCACCGGCCTGCCGCCGAGCGGCCACGGCGCGGTGGCGAACGGCTGGTACTTCCGCGACCTCTGCGAAGTGTGGCTGTGGCGCCAGTCGAACCGCCTCGTCGCCGGAGAGAAGATCTGGGAGGCGGGGAAGCGGCGCGACCCGGCCTTCACCTGCGCGAAGATGTTCTGGTGGTACAACATGTACTCGAGCGCGGACTGGAGCGCGACGCCGCGCCCGATGTATCCCGCCGACGGGCGCAAGATTCCGGATCACTACGCGCATCCCCACGAACTGCACGACGAGCTCGACGCGAAGCTCGGCACGTTCCCGCTGTTCAAGTTCTGGGGCCCGCTCACCGACATCTCCTCGACCGACTGGATCGCGCGGGCGACGCTGCACGTGATGCAGACGCGCGACCCGACGCTCACGCTCGCCTACCTGCCGCACCTCGACTACAACCTGCAGCGCCTCGGGCCGGACCTCGCGCACCCGCGCGTGCAGCAGGACCTGAGGGAGCTCGACGCGGCCTGCGGCACGCTCATCGACTATGCGGCTTCGAGCGGCCGCGAGCTCATCGTCATCTCCGAGTACGGCATCACGCCGGTCAGCGACGCGGTGCACATCAACCGCGCGCTGCGCGAGGCGGGCCTGATACGGGTGCGCCCGGAAGAGCACGGCCGCGAGATCCTCGACCCGGGCGCGAGCGCCGCGTTTGCTGTCGCCGACCACCAGGTCGCGCATGTGTATGTGAATGACAGCAGCCGGATTTCCGAGGTTCGGGCCATTCTTGAAAGGCTGGAAGGCGTGGAGACAGTCCTCGACGAGGCCGGCAAGCGCGCGATGGGGCTCGACCACGAGCGCTCGGGCGAGCTGGTGGCGATCTCCAGGCCCGACCGCTGGTTCAGCTACTACTACTGGCTGGACGAGCGGCGCGCGCCGGACTTCGCCCGCACCGTCGACATCCACCGCAAGCCGGGCTACGACCCGGTGGAGCTCTTCGTCGACCCGCAGATCCGCTTCCCCATGCTCGCCACCGGCTGGCGGCTCGCCAAGCGCAGGCTCGGGCTGCGTACGCTCCTCGACGTCATCTCGCTCAAGGACACCCGGCTCGTCAAGGGCTCGCACGGACGCCTGACCGACGCCCCGGAGCACGGCCCGCTCGTCATCAGCTCCCGCGGCGATCTGCTGCCGGGCGGCGCGATCGAGGCCACGGCCTTCAAGGCGCTCGTCCTAGATCACGTCTTCAGCTCAGGACGCTCCGCGAAGTAGCGCTCCAGGTCCCTGGCGCCAAGCCACGAGAGGTCCTTCGGCAGCTCCTCGGCGACGAGCTTGCGCACTTCGTTGCTGAGCTCCTTGCGCAGCGCGCCGAGGAACCTGGGCGGCGCCACCAGGCAAAGCCGGTCGTAGCGGTGGTCGGTGCGCGCCTTTTCGAGGTGATCGCCGATGCGCCTGGCGAACAGCTCGACCTGGTGCTCGACGGCCGACTTCTCCTGCCGGTCGCTTCCCGGGCCGCTGGTGGTGGCGGCGCCCGGCTTGCCGAGGCCCCCGTGGCCGCTGAAGCGCGGATGCGCGTCCGAGGTCAGCTCGCGGTCGTTCATCCGACCTTCGGGATTGACGAGGTCCTCGACCTCGACCAGCTTCTCTTCGCGGTCCGCAACTTGCAGGACGCGGGCGCGGCTCGCATCGGCCGCGACGATCCAGGTGATAGTCATGCCGCTTGGACCGGAAAAAGCGCAGATGAATCCCGCGCTAGGCCGCCTTCGCCTTCGCCGGGCCGGCGCGGCCGATGAGCTCGCGCAGCACGTAGGGCAGGATGCCGCCGTGGCGGTAGTAGTCGACCTCGATCGCGGTGTCGATGCGCGACTTCACGGCAATGCGTTTCTCGCTTCCATCGGGTTTCCGGATGGTCAGCTGCAGCTCCTGCTGCGGCCGGATATCGTCCAGGCCGCCGATGTCGATGGTCTCGTCGCCGGTGATGCCGAGCGACTGCGCCGAGTCGGCGCCGATGAACTGCAGGGGCAGCACGCCCATGCCGACCAGGTTGGAGCGGTGGATGCGCTCGAAGCTGCGCGCGATCACCGCCCGCACGCCGAGGAGCTGCGTGCCCTTCGCCGCCCAGTCGCGCGAGGAGCCGGTGCCGTACTCCTCGCCGCCGAACACCACGGTGGGCGTGCCATCGGCGATGTGCCGCATGGCTGCCTCGTAAATGGGAAGTTTCTCATTCCGATACAAAGTCAAACCGCCTTCGGTGCCGGGAAGCATGAGGTTCTTGATGCGCACGTTGGCGAAGGTGCCGCGCATCATCACTTCGTGGTTGCCGCGGCGCGCGCCATAGCTGTTGAAGTCGGCCACCGCCACGTCGTGCTCCTGCAGGTAGATGCCGGCGGGGGAGGTGGGCTTGATCGACCCGGCGGGCGAGATGTGGTCGGTCGTCACCGAGTCGCCGAAGATGCCGAGCACCTTCGCGCCGGCGATGTTGCCCGGCTGCCCCGGGGTCATCGAGAAGTCCCTGAAGAACGGCGGCTCGGCGATGTAGGTCGACTGCGGCCAGCTGTACACCTGGCCGGTCGGGGCCGACACCTTCTTCCACAGCGGGTTGGTGTTGGCGAGGTCGCTGTAGAGCCGGCGGAAGGTTGCCGCGTCCATGGCGAGGGGCATCAGCTTCTTCACCTCGTCGGCCGTCGGCCAGATGTGGCCTATGTAGACGTCCTTCCCATCTTTCCCCTTCCCGAGAGGTTGCTCTTTGAAGTTCACCAGAACGGAGCCCGCGATCGCGTACGCGACCACCAGCGGCGGCGAGGCGAGGAAGTTGGCGCGGATGTTCGGGTGAATCCTGGCTTCGAAATTGCGGTTTCCGGACAGGACGGCGGCGCAGACCAGGTCGTTCTTGACGATCGCCTCGTCGATCGGCTGCGCGAGCGGCCCGGCGTTGCCGATGCAGGTGGTGCAGCCGTAGGCGGCGACGTGGAAGCCGAGCTTCTCGAGGTAGGGCAGCAGCCCCGCCTTGGTGAGGTACTCGGTGACCACGCGCGATCCCGGCGCGAGGGAGGTCTTGATGTGCGGCTTGACGGTGAGGCCGAGCTCGACCGCCTTTTTCGCGAGCAGGCCGGCGGCGAGGAGCACGCCGGGGTTGGAGGTGTTCGTGCAGGAGGTGATGGCGGCGATCAGCACGTCGCCGTTGGCGAGCTCAAGGCCGTCAAACGTCTTGTATTTCCTGCTTAAGTCGTCGGCTTTCTTGCCGAAGCCGTTCTCCTTCACCGGCGCGGAGAACAGGCCAGTGAAGGTGCTCTTCACCTTGTCGAGGTCGATGCGGTCCTGCGGGCGCTTCGGGCCGGCGAGCGAGGGATAGATGGTGGAGAGGTCGAGCTCGACCACCTGCGAGTAGTCGATGGCGCCGGGCCTCGGCACGCCGTACATCCCCTGCGCCTTGAAGTAGGCGGCGAAGGCCTCGATCTCGGCGTCGGTGCGTCCGGTGCCGCGGAAGTACTCGATGGTGCGGTCGTCCACCGGGAAGAAGCCCATGGTGGCGCCGTACTCGGGCGCCATGTTGCCGAGCGTGGCGCGGTCGGGCACCGAGAGCGACTCCGTGCCTTCGCCGAAGAACTCGACGAACTTGCCCACGACCTTGGCTTTCCTGAGAAGCTGAGTGACCGTCAAAACCAGGTCGGTCGCGGTGCAGGCCGGGTGGAGCTTTCCCTTCAGGTGCACGCCCACCACGTCGGGCGTGAGGAAGTACACCGGCTGCCCGAGCATGCCGGCCTCGGCCTCGATGCCGCCCACGCCCCAGGCCACCACGCCGATGCCGTTCACCATGGTGGTGTGGCTGTCGGTGCCGACCAGGGTGTCGGGATAGAAGACCCCGTCCGCGTTCCTGTGCACGCCGCGGCCGAGATACTCGAGGTTGACCTGGTGCACGATGCCGATGCCCGGGGGCACGACCTTGAACGTGTCGAAGGCCTGCATGCCCCACTTCATGAAGCGGTAGCGCTCCTCGTTCCTCTTGAACTCCAGCTTCATGTTGAGGTCGAGGGCGTTCTTCTGCCCGTAGTGGTCGATCTGCACCGAGTGGTCGACCACCAGGTCGACCGGCACCAGCGGCTCGATCAGCTTCGGCTCCTTGCCCATCTTCTGCGCCACGCCGCGCATCGCCGCGAGGTCGCAAAGGAGCGGCACGCCGGTGAAGTCCTGCAGCACGATGCGCGCCACGACGAAGGGGATCTCCTCGGTGCGCGCCGCGTTGGGCTGCCACGCGGCGAGCTGCCGCACGTGCTCCTCGGTGACCTTCTTGCCGTCGCAGTTGCGCAGCACGGACTCGAGCACGATGCGGATCGACACCGGCAGGCGCTCAATCGGCAAACCTAAGGATTGTTGTAAAGCAGGCAAGGAATGCAGCTTGCCGTGCTTGAAGGGCTTGAGCGTGTCGAACATGGTCAGCTTCCTTTGGTTTTCCGCTTGTATTCGGAGAAGGTGAGCGAGCGGTGCGCGCCGCTCGCGACATAGCGGCCGAGGAGCAGGAACTCGGCCGGGTCGAACAGGCCGCCGACGTGGCGGTACAGGCGCCCGCCGTCGACGCCGTAGAAGTCGAACGTAGGCGTGCCGCGCACCTTTTGCTCCTTCGCAAAGACATTCTCGGGGAGAACCCGGGCGTCGAGACCCGTGATCGCCTGGGCGCCGCGCGTGTCGATCGCCAGCCGGATGAAGTCGGCGCGGTAGCCCTCCTGGACCTCGGGCCGCGAAAGCACCTCGCGCTTCATGCGCTGGCAATACGGGCACTCTTCGAAGTGGTACATGATCACCGTGCCCTTGCGCCCGGTGCGCTTCGCCTCGTCGAGCTCGGCGCGCAGGTCGCCGAGGAACGGGTCGAAGAACGCTTCCCAGGCCTCGGCCCCCTGGCTGGGCAGGGCGACCAGCAGCACGAAGGCCACGGCGAACCTCATCGGCGCGACGGGCCGCCGTCGTTCACCCACAGCTCGAGGGGCTCGCACGCCGGCTCCTCCAGGCGCTGGAGCAGGCGCGCCCTCTCCTCGAGCAGGGCGGTGAGCTGCTCGTCGCAGCGCGCGATGGGGGTCGGGTAGCCGCGGATCTCGCGGA
>Ga0247825_10000776_pt1 | contig 20586 bp, 17 predicted proteins | sample 13C_Vanillin_Day_FD_194413 | JGI IMG/M metagenome (GOLD analysis project Ga0247825, IMG submission 194413) | Soil microbial communities from agricultural site in Penn Yan, New York, United States - 13C_Vanillin_Day48 | ecosystem: Environmental > Terrestrial > Soil > Agricultural land | place...
GCATGAGGACCTGCTGTGGTCTTGTCGATATCCCTGGCTGACCTCGAATCAGCCCTGAGCACGATCAGCTCGGTCACGGTGATTGTGGGAGCAATCTTCGTGATTATCCAGCTCCGGCTGACTGCCAGAGAGGTCACCTCAAGCAATGCCTTTGAACTAATCGGCAAAGTAATCGACCCCTCATTTCCGGCCCGGCGACATCGGTTATACATGGTGTCAGCCAGGTACGCCGATGGCGACTGGGCTGGCTTCGACCGCAGTCTTGACGACTTCGAGGTAAGGAACTTTGCCAACATTTACGAGCAGTTGGGCCTCCTGGTGAAACACGGAATAGTGGACCTTCCCGAAGTAATGGAGGCTGTCTCCGTCCAAATCCTGGCGGATTGGCATACCTTCCAGCCAATACGAACACACATCATGAACGAGGCCGCTAAAGCCTTCCCCGCCTTAGCGACCGACCGCCCTGGAATCGATGCACTCTACTGGCCAAACTTCATGTGGCTCGCAGAAGAAAATGGCAAATGGATGGAGAAACGACTATCGGGTGGCGTGCTGGGAGCGTCCACCGATGCCGTTCGACCCGGTTAGATCGGTTGCCAGATAGCCCGCCAACTTGCACAATCCCCGCACTGCCATGGATTCGAATCCGCCCACCGCTGAGCAACTGCTGGCGTCCGCGCGCTCTCTGCGACCCCTAATCGAGGCTGAGGCGCCGGAGATTGAGCGCGAGCGGCGGATAACGGTGCCGGTGGTGGAGGGGCTGCGAGCCGCTGGGCTGTACCGGATGCTGGCGCCGCGGTCGTTGGGCGGGTCGGAGATTGACCTGTTGTCGTTCTCGAAGGTCATGGAAGCGGTTGCGATGGCGGACGGGAGCACGGCGTGGTGCCTGGGGCAGAACTCCGGTGTGACGCGCGTGTCGGCCTACATGCCGGAGCAGGGGGCGCGCGAGGTGTTCGGCTCCCCGGACACGATCATGTCTTGGGGCAACGGGCCTGCGACGGCGCATCCAGTGGACGGCGGGTACGTCGTGAACTGCAAGCTGGCGTTCTCGAGCGGCATGCACCAGGCGACATGGCTCGGCTGCCAAGACCTCGATGTCTACGACGAACAGGGCAACATCGTGTCGCAGAAGCGGGGCGAGACGAAGCGCGGCATCTGCTTCTTCCCTCGCGAGGTGGTCGAAGTGACGGACATGTGGCACGTAAGCGGCCTCCGGGGCACGGGCAGCGATAGCTACGCCGTCACGGACCTCTTCGTGCCGCAGCACCGGTTCGCGCTCGATGAGTGCCAGGAGCCGGGGCCGCTGTACATCTTCACGACGACGAACTTCTTCTCCATCGGGTTTGCGTCGGTGGCGCTGGGCATCGCTCGGGCAACGCTCGACTCGTTCCTGGAGATGACGAACCGGAAGTCGCCGCGTGGCGTCGATTCGAAGCTGCAGGACCTGTCGCGCGTGCAGAGCGGCCTGGGGAACATGGAAGCGACGTACCGGTCGGCGCGCGCCCTCTTGCACACGACGATCCAGCAGGCGTGGGACGAGGTATGCGAGACGCGGCAGCGCACGATGCAGGTGCGCATCGACTTGCGGCTGGCAACGACTTACGCGATGCAGCAGGCGGCGCTGGTGGTCGACGCGGCGTACAAGGCGGCGGGGGTGGACGCGATCTTCGACAAGAACGCCTTCGAGCGGCGCTTCCGTGACATGCACGCCGTAACGCAGCATATCCAGGCGCGGGACGACCACTTCGAACGCGTGGGGCAGTTCATGATGGGACTGGAGCCGGATACGGGGTGGTTGTAGGGGACCCCTCCCCGTTGACGAGGAGGGGGAGTCGGATGCCAGGGTCCAGCGAGACGACCCCTTAACCTCTTCACCGGTGAGTCTTCAACTGCGGGTTAAACCCGCAGCTAGAGGATCAGGTAACGCAGACAAACGACAGGTCTTAGACCTCTTCGCCGGTGATCTGTTCCAGGGCTTCTAGGCCGAGGCCGATGGGCAGGTTGGGGAGCCGCAGGTCGTCTCGGACGGTGCGTACGCAGTCGAGACGGCCTGTGATGGGGCGCGATTGCTTGCCGGTGGGTGTGTGGAGTGTGAAGCGGCCGTCACGGATCTGGGCGATGTTGCCGTTGTCGAGGTAACTGACGAGGACGATGCCGCCTACAACCCAGCTTTCGCCGGGGGTGTTGTGGCGCTGGTAGCCGGTCTCGCGTAATTCGGGGTCGGCGGGACGCAGGTCGTAGTGGCAGAAGGGCGTCCACAGGCCTTCGATCATGCGGTCCTGGACGCAGGTCATCGTCGTGAGGTCGGGTCGGAGGCGGTACTGGAGGCCGGCACGCTCGTACTCGGAGACGCGGTCGAGGGGTATGGGCGCTGAGAGCGGCGCGCCACAGCCGAGGTCGACCATGTGCGGACCTTCGGGCAGGTTGACGACGACGGCGGAGTGCGAGGCGGGGAAAGTGATGGCGCCGAGGATCGGGTAGGCGTCGTAGCCGAGCTGAGGCAGGAGGGTGGCCACCATGGTGGCCACTTCGAAGCAGACACCGCCTCCTTCGCCGTGCTCCCAGTTGTCGAGTAGCTGGTCGAGGTCGAGGGGAGGCACAGGGCCGTCGTCTTCGACGAGGAGGCGGCGGAGGAGGGAGGTGACGTTCTCGAAGGGGACGTTGGCGAGGTGGGCTTCACCGAGGCGGGTGAGCCACTCCAGGGTGGGCGGGCCCTCTTCGAGGTGGAGGTGATCGAGGTAGCGGCGGGCCCAGGTGCCGGGCATCTAGGAAGCGTCCTGAGGGATGAGGCCGGGCGGCGGCGCAGTAAGCGTCTGCGGGTTAAAACCCGCAGCTAGAGGATCGGGGATCATCCATCCGAAAGCAGGTACGACCATCAGATCTTTAGCAGGTCCGCGACGTTGTGGTTGAGAATGCGGTCCTTGTCTGATGCCGGGATGATCTTGCTGTCGTTGATCCAGCTGAATGTTTCGCCGTAGGTCTCGAAGCTCAGGAGGACGGGGTAATCGCTGCCGGTGACGATGTGGTCCGTGCCAAAGGCGAGCCAAGCGCAGGTAAGGGCGGCCTGGGAGCCGTGGCCGACGGTGTCGTAGTAGAAGCGGCGGGCGGTGACGCTGGGGGGTTCGGGCAGGTTGCGGGACTTCATCGAGAACTGGTTGTCGAGCCGCTCGAGGAGCATGGCTACGGGGCCGCCGAGGTGGGGAATGATGAAGGTGATGTTGGGGTACTTCGCCGGTATCTGCTTGGCGATTAGGTGGAGGGCGATGGCCGTGTCCTCGAGGGACGTGCCCACGGCGGCGCCGAAGCCGTAGTCGGCGATCATGGGGGAGCAGATGCTGTTGGCGCAGGGGTGGTAGAAAATGACCCCGTTGCGCCGGTTCATCTCCTCGTAGATCGGCAGGTACTCGTCTTCGGCGACAGAGCGGTCGAGGGCGGAGATGTGCATGTTGACGCCGATCATGCCGAGATCGTCCATGCCGCGCTTGAGTTCTCGCAGCGATGCTTCGATGTGGGGCAGGGGCAGGGTGACGAAGGCCTTGAACTTGTCGGGGTAGCGGCCGACGAGCTTCGCGTAGATGTCGTTCGCAGCGATGGCCGCGGAGACCGACGCGGCCTCGTCCTTGCCATAAGGTGCGCGGGCGGCAGCCGGCGAGAGGACCTGGAGGCGCACGTCCGCGTCGGCCATGAGTTTGAGGCGGGCCTCGATGTGCTCCTCGTCGTCAGTGTCGGGGTGGGGCTGGAAGCTGCCGACGTTGGCGCCGGGGAAGATCTTCGAGAGCGCTTCGCTGTAGGCGCGTGGGTGGTAGTGGGCGTGGACATCGACGATCATGCTGCACCTCCGGTTGCGGGTCGATGATACGCGAAGGGGAGGGGTACCTCACCCCCTAACCCCCTCTCCAACTTCGGAGAGGGGAACCGGAGTACTTGAGGTTCCTGCTACTCCTGCATGGCTCCGCCGTGTTGGTAGCGCTCGCGGCCGGTCACAGCCGGGGCTGCTTCGGTGGCGCCTTCGAGGGGAAGGCCGGCTTTTGACCACGCGTCGGTGCCGCCCTGGAGGCTAACGAGGTTTGTGAAGCCTGCCGAGGCTAGGTAATGGGTGGCGCGCAGAGAGCGCACACCGGCCGCGCAGGCGATGAGGTAAGGCTTCGTCTTTTCGAGTTGGTCGAGGGAAAGGGCGAGGTCAGCCTGCGGGATGTGGACGGCGCCGGGGAGGTGACCTCTGTTGTACTCATCCGGTTCACGGACGTCGATGATGATGGCACCGGATTCTACGCGCCATCTCGCGGCGTCCTGAGGGGGCATGCGGCGCACTTCACCCTCGACCTTCGGTTCGGCGAATTCGTAGGTGGCTTCGCCGCGATTGGTGGGGATGATCGCGTTCATGTTGAGGGGACGGGCGGGGGGCTCCATCGCCTGCTCGAGGAAGGCCTCGCGGCTGAGCTGGAGGAGGGGGTTGAAGCGGCGCTCGAATCCGATCGTTGTGGTTGGGCGGCCACACATGCCTTTGCCGCATGAGCCTTCGAAGTGGGCGGGGAAAACCTCGACGTAGTCCTCAAGGCCGAGGAGCCTGTGGACGCTGGCATATTGCTGGGCGGCGCCCTCTGCGCCCCCGAAGTCGGGACGGCCGACATCGCCGCAGAAAAGAGCGTCGCCGGTGAGCACCATCGAGGGCTGCTCGCTACGCGGCGGATTGGTGACAAGGACGGAGATGAGCTCCGGGCGGTGGCCGGGTGTGTGCCAGATGTCGAGCCAGAGCTGGCCCAGCGGCAGGCGCTCGCCGTCGTGCAGGCCACGAAAGGCGAAGAGCACGTCGGCCGATTCGTACATGCAGAGTTCGGCGCCGGTGGCGGTGGCGAGCTTGCGAGCGCCGGAGATGTGGTCGGCGTGGATGTGGGTGTCGATGACGTAGCGGACGTTGAAATCTCGCATGTTCGCCAGCTGGAGGTACTGCGCGATGTCGAGCGCCGGGTCGATGATTGCGGCTTCGCCGGTAGCACGCGATGCGATGACGTATGAGGAGCAGCCGGCTTCTTCGTTGAGAATCTGCTTGAAATACACAGGTTCAGCCCTCCTACGCTGCCAGATCGGTCGGACGGCGTCCTGCCTACCGACCTATAATTCTAAGCACGATGCGATATCGCTACTCGCCCTGGGATGGTTCGCAATCCATCGACCCCCTCGATCCCGACGCTCTCCTCGATATGCTCTCGCGCGATCTGCTCGAAGATGGCGACCTGCGGCGGGCACTGGAGCGGCTGCTGATGCGCGGCGCGAACCGCCAGGATCAGAACGGGCGCCAGCAGCGAATGCCGGGGATGAGGGACATGCTGGACCGTCTGCGCCAGCGGCGTGAGGACCAGCTTTCACGCTACAACATCGGGTCGATGATGGAAGACATCGCCGAGCGCTTGCAGGAGATTGTCGACCAGGAATCACAGGGCATCGACCGGCTGCGGCAGCAAGGGCAGGACCAGAGCGCCGACGAGTCGATGCGCAAGATGGCCGAGCAGATGGCGCAGCGCAAGCAGGACGCTATCGACCAGCTTCCGGACGACGCCGCGGGACAGCTCAAGGGACTGATGGACTACGAGTTCATCGACCCGCAGGCGCGCGAGGATTTCCAGAAGCTGGTCGACGAGCTAAGGCAGCAGATGCTGGGCGATCAGTTCCGCATGATGCAGGAGAACCTGGAGAGCCTGACCAAGGAAGACCTGCAGCCGATGCGGGAGATGATGCAGGACCTCAACCAGTTGCTCGCCAAGCACGTTCGAGGCGGCGCGACGGATGCGGACTTCCGGGAGTTCATGGACAAGTGGGGACAAATGTTCCCGCCCGGCATCGACAACATCGACGACCTGGTGAACTACCTCGAAGAGCAGGCCGCGCAGATGGCGTCGCTGCTCCAGAGCATGCCCGACGACATGCGGCGCCAGCTGATGGAGACGATGCAGGCCCTGCTGCAGGACGACCAGCTGCAGGACGACATCATGCAGATGGCCGACCTCGTGGAGCAGATCACGGGCAGACCGCTCGGACGCCGGTTCGCCTTCTCAGGCGACGAGTCGCTAGACCTCGAAGAAGCGTCTCGGATCATGCGCGACCTCAACAGCGTCGATGAGCTGGAACGCCAGCTACGCGAGGCGATCCGCAACCTGGACTTCGACAACATCGACGATGACCTCGCCGAGCGCCTCCTGGGCGATGACGCGAAGAGCATCCTGAATGAGATGCGCCGCGTTGCTCACATGCTGGAGGAGGCAGGGCTGGCGCGGCGCGTGGGCAAGGACATGCAGCTTACGCCTCGGGGCATCCGCACGCTGGGTGAGCGGACGCTGAAGGACCTGTTTGCGGAGCTGCGCAACGACCGCATCGGGCAGCACGACCAGCAGAACCGCGGTCAGAGCGCCGAGCAGGTCTCCGACACGAAGCCGTGGGAATTCGGTGATCCCTTTCTGCTCGACATCGGCAAGAGCATCAGCAACGCCGTCCACCGCAACGGCCCCGGCATCCCTATCGAGATTGACCCGAAGGACCTGGAGGTCCACAAGCTCGAAGCGCTGATCACGTCGTCCACGGTGATCGCGATGGACATGAGCCGGTCGATGTTCAGCAACGGCGCGTTCTTCGAGGCGAAGCGCGTGGCCTTCGCTCTGAACACGCTGATCAAGACGCGCTTTCCTCGCGACTATCTGCAGCTTGTCGTCTTCTCCTACTTCGCGATGGAGCTGGCGCCGGAACGTCTGCTGCAGTCGGACTGGGTGGATTGGAACGGCACGAACATCGAGCTGGCGCTGCAGAAGTCGCGCGAGCTGCTGAGCAAGATGAAGTCGTCCAACCGTCAGATCATCCTGATCACGGACTGGCGACCGCGCCCCACCTGGGGTCCTTACGGTGACGAGGGCACGATCGAGGGCATGCTACGCGAGGTGAAGAAGTGCACCCGCAGCGGCATCCGGATCAACACATTCATGATGGACAGCGCGCCGTCATCGATGGCCTTGGCGCAGCACATGATGCGCATGAACAAGGGGCGCGTGTTCTTCGGTACGCCGGGGAAGATGGGCAAATACGTGCTGGTGGATTACCTCAGGAACAAGCGCAAGCGAATTTGAGCTCACCTCACCCCCAACCCCTCTCCTTGCGAGGAGAGGGGAGCCGAACAGGCACCCATGGTCAACGCTCTTTCGTACGCGCCGGTGGTGCTTGGCATCTGGTGGCGCGTAGGGGCAGGGCTTGCCCCTGTCCTGGTGGGTGGGCCAAGGGCTCGCAACTGCAGGCGGTTACGGTGTACCTGGGCACCCGCAAGGGGCGTCCCTACGGTCCTTGGAACATGCACCTACGTGTGGGAGGACTGAGGCGACACGGCGCCTCCCCTTCATAGCAAGACCGTCAATCTGCCCGAGTTCACAGTACGTATGTAAGTTGCGTCATAGAGTTGCGAGGACGAGTGCTTCAGACTGACGATGTCGAAGTCGATAATCTCGTACGCGCTTGAACGCCTCCGGATAGGAATCATCATGTCATTCCGATTTCTGCTTGGGATCCCATTACTCGCTATTGCCGTCCTTGCCTTGTCGTGCAGCAAGAACGAGCCTTCCCAAGAAGAGGAGTTGAAGCCTGCCCCCTCCGTCGGACCCGCTTCGCACGTAGCCGGCATGTGGGCTGCGGAGCCGGGCGGTGGCCTTTCCATCGGCTCGAGCATCACTATCGACCCTGGAACTGACCCGGACATTGACGCTTGGCAAATCGGGATCAGCGGGTCCGAGGCATCGTGCGTCCCTTTGGTAACAGGAGATGGCTGGCTACTTGGCAATTGCCGAAATTTGCCCTACGGAGCTTGGGGTGTCTCGATTAGCGTGCCGAGAGTCAAAGGCGAGTCTGTCCGTCTGAGAATGCTTAGCGGTGCTAACTGGGTCGACGGACTGCTTAATCACATAGAGTCACCGCCGAGCGCTCCCGAGTCGTCCGGTGTCGAACTAGTCTGGCACGCGCCTCCTACGCCCAATTGTGGTTCGAACCATGGTATTTGGGCCGACGACGGCCTTGTCTTCGCGCCTTGCTCCGGAGGCATGATCATGATTCACGACGCGCCAACAGGACGCCTCGTCGGTACAGCACGCCCGCCAGCAGGGAGTTCGACCAACGTGCTGGAGGTGACCTATCGAAACGGTCTCCTGTACGCGGCCACGACCTCGGAAGGACTACTGACCTTCGATGTGACAACACCGAGCCAGCCTCGGCTGGTGGGGCAATTCAAAGTCCCTGGTGTCGCGGGGTCGCCTGAGAGACTCGTCAACATCCACAATCTGACGCTCTCAGGGGATGGCCGGCAAGTCTACCTTATCAACCAGTCGCATCCTACCTCGGACATGCGGATCGTAGACGTCTCCGATCCGGCCCATCCAACCGAGATGGGGCGATACACACCGGGGACCACCAGCCTCATACAGGGCGTACACGATGTGTACCTGACGGTGAGAGACGGCCGGACCTACGCCTACGTCAACCGCCTCCGCATGGGTCTGGAGATTTTCGACGTGACCGAACCAGGATCGCCGACACTGGTTGGGTCGTTCATGCCCGGGACGGCCAGCCACTCCGGGTGGTTCTTCGAGGCGAATGGACAACACTACTTTGCCCACACCGACGAAGGGTTCAACCAGGGTCTCACCGTGCTCAACGTCGAAGACGTCACCAAGCCGGAGGTCGTGAGCGTCTACCGCAAACGGCCCGGCATCTCGATCCACAACATTCGCGTGGTCGACGGCATCGCGTACATCGCCTATTACGTGGATGGGCTGGTGGTGTTGGACCTACGGAATCCCGAGAAGATCATCGAACTGGCGCACTACGATACGATCCCCAACGAGGACGAGCGGACGCTGTTTTCGGGCGCCTGGGGTGTGCACGTGGACGACGGCACGATCTTCATCTCGGATATGGATTCGGGCATATACGCCCTGCAACTCACCGAGCCCTAACTAGACAACAACATGATGTCCTCCAGGCTTGCTCTTCTTCTTCTGCTGTCCTTTGTGGCGGTCGCCGCGGTTGCCTGCGCTGGTGACAACGGTATCTCGTCGACGGCAGTCAGGCACGAGCGCGTCATCGTTGTGGACGGACGGGCCGTCTTTGAGCTCGCCGGCACCGACACCTCCCGCTGGACGACTATCGCGGAACCACCCAAGGACGGCTTTATCTACGACGCCGCCGTCTCACGCGAGGACGCCCAGATTGCGATGTCTGTGCAGACGGCGCCTATTCAGTCGGCGGGCGGGTACGACTTCGGTATCGACCTCTTCGTGGGGCGCCTGGGCGAGGAACCACGTCTGCTAACCGCCCATGAAGGCATCGGTGCTTCGATAACGCGTCCCAACTGGCTACCGGGTGGGAGGGAGATCATTGTTGGCGTGGTTACTCGTGCCCCTTCCGGCGCCCTCGACACCCATGTCGAGCGTATCGATACGACGACAGAGGCGCGGACGCGGCTCCTCGACAACGCCTCGGAGCCTTCGGTTTCGCCGGATGGCCGGTTGCTCGCTTTCCTTGCCATGGAAGCGACCGGCAACGAGGTGATCGCGATCATGGACCTCAGCACGGGGGTCACGCGCCCGCTCCTGCCGGGGAACCAGGTCATGAGCAACGTTGGCAACATCGTCTGGTCGCCGGACGGTTCGCGGATAGCTTTCGCGGCGGCGGACCCTATCTCACTGACCTTGCCGCCGGCCGGGGCTCCGCTAGCTGCCATCCACCCTACATTGCGGGATGTGTGGCTGGTTGGCGTTGATGGTTCGGGGTTGAAGCGCCGAACCGAGCTTGCGGACGGCACGCTTGCCCTCGCGTGGTCGGTCGACGGCGTCACGATCTACGCCCTGGGAGACACGGGATTCTGGCGCTTTCCTGTGGATGCCGGCGAACTGGCCAGGATCGGTGAACCGGTGCTGACGGGGCGAGTTCAGGTCCTGCAATCGAAGTGAGCAAACGTCCTGGCGCCGGGCGTTCGACGGTGTGCGTGGGCACTCGCGAGGGGCTCCTTACGATCCGAGGTGGATGATCGTTAGGTTCGCCGGGGCGCGGACCCTCACCCGCTCTTAGTGCCTCGATCTAGTGTTCGCCTCTCCCTGGGGAGAGGGGAAGGGGGTGTTAGTCCCCGACGAGGCGCGCGCGCAGGTAGCCTGCGGGGTCGGTGGGACGGTCCTGGGGGACTTCCTTGCGCGATGTCTCCAGTTCAACCTTGAGGGCGATCATTACGGGGCCACGCTCGTTAAGGATCGCGGGCAGGCGCTCGCGGAGGACGCCGAGGTCTTCGATTTCGTAGGCGGCTTCGTAGCCGGCGCCAAGGGCCATGGCTGCGAAGTCGAGGCGGTCGGAGGCGGGCGTGGGCTGGAAGCCTGAGGTCTCGTAGACGCCATTGACTACAACGAAGTGGTAGAAGTTGGCGGCGCCGGAGCCGGCGATGCTGGCGAGGCTGCCGAGCTGCATGAGCAGGCTGCCATCGCCGTCGATGACGTAGACCTTACGCTCCGGTTGGGCGAGGGCGATTCCGAGTCCGAGGGCGGACGCTGCGCCCATGCAGCCACGGTTGTCGAGGTTGAGGTCGGGGGCGCCGCCGAGGTCGTACCAGTCGGGGATGGCGCGCATGGTGGCGACGCTGACGCCGTCGCCTTTGTGTTCGGCGAGGAGCTCGAGGGCTTCGCTTCGCCTCATGAGGTCGGGGCTCCCACTAGGACGACGGTGGGGCGGCGCTCGCGGCGGGATTGGTCGAAGGCGGTGCGGAGGTTGGGGACGTCTTCGGGGCGGTCGATGCGGTAGAAGGGAACGTCCATCGTTGCAAGGACGGGCTCGATGAGGCGAATGGCGCTGCCCTGGTGCGCGTCTTCGACGGGCTGGGTGACATCGCGGCCGTACTGGCCGACGAGCATGCAGGTGGGCACGTTCATGTCCATCGCGACGCCCCGCAGGGCGTTCATGGCGGCGAAGAGACCGACGTTCTGGATGATGAGCAGGGGCTCGCCGCCACCGATCCAGAGTCCGGCGTTGACGCAGATGGCCTCGTCTTCGGTGCTGAAGGTGAGCATCGGGAGGGAGGTCTCGTTGTTTAGGGAGGCCAGCAGAGACTTCTGGTGGGTGTCCGGGACGATCAGAATGTGCGAGACACCGAGGTCCGTGATTGCCTTGTGCAAGACATCGGCGGGGACAGATTCGACTACGGCGTTGCGAGTGGTCATGGCGAACATCCTATCAGGCGGGGGCAATCTCTGTGGGCGCAAGGGTTGCGCCACGCATTAACAGTGGGTTTACAGCCCTTTACGACTTGTTAACAAGGGTCGCTTAGGTTTTGGAGTGGCAGGCCAGATGGAGACGATTGGCCCCTTACATTCGGTAGCGGATTCGCGATACTTGTACATGGGAACAATCGGCAATCCGAAGAAAGGCCATTGATGTCGAAAACTCGCGCCAAGGGCAAGAAAATCAAGGTTCAGCGCGTGCGTCTGCGTGGCGATGCGTCGGAGGAAGCCGCCCTTCGTATCGAAGAGCTGGCCCGCGGCCTACGCAGCGGCATCATTCACTTTGCCGACGGTGAAGTAGCCATGGACGCGCCGGCCGGCAGCGAGCTGGCCTGGGAAATCGAGGCGCGGCAGGGACGCCGAAAGTCCCGCATCGAGATCGAGATACGGTGGCGAGCGCCTGAGTCCAGGAATGAGGGAGACGATGAAGGTGAAGACGAAGACGAGGAAGACACAGAGCCTGAGGTGGTAGCGGAGGTCGAGGCAGAGTCCGATGCGACGCCAGCTGAAACTCCTAGTCCTGAGGCGTCAGCGCCGGACGAGGACAAGCCGGAGCTCGAGAACCCCGCCTGGTGATTGAGAGGTGAGCATGGAGGCTGGTGCGGGACGCCGTCCCGCACGAGCGAGGACGATGATCGAGACAGAAGACGGACCGAAGACTGTTGAGTCCATGTTCTTCAACCAGGAGCTGAGCTGGCTCGAGTTCAACAAGCGCGTCCTCGAAGAGGCGCTCGACGAGGAGAAGCCGCTCCTCGAACGCGTGCGCTTCGTCTCGATCTACGCGAACAACCTGGACGAGTTTTTTATGGTGCGCGTGTCCGGACTGCGCGGCCAGCTTGCCGGCGGTGTTGTCGAGAGCCCGCCGGACGGGATGACGCCGGCGCAGCAGCTGCTGGCGATTCGAGCGGCGCTGACGGGCCAGCTGCAGGAGATCGAGGCTTTCTGGCGCAACGACTTGCTGCAGAAGCTGGCGGACGAGGGCATCTCGCTCGTTGCCTACGACGCGTTGAGCATGGCACAGAGGTCGAAGCTGCGGGCCTACTTCGCGGAGGAGATTTTTCCCGTCCTCACGCCTCTCGCGTTCGACCCGACGCATCCCTTTCCCCACATTTCCAACCTCAGCCTGAACCTCGCGGTGGTCGTGAAGGACCCGAGGAAGGGTGAGAGCTTCGCGCGCTTGAAGGTGAGCGATGGTCTGCCACGGATTATTCCAGTGCCGGGAGAGGGCTTCTTCGAGGCGCTGCCGCAGCCGGGGGCCCACGGCCCTCCCGGGGGACCGTTCGTATGGCTGGAGGACGTTGTCGCGGACAACCTGGACATGCTCTTCCCCGGCCTCGAGATCGTGTCTGCCTACCCCTTCCGGATCACGCGCGACGCCGACTTCGAGATGAAGGACGAAGGTGCGCAGGACCTGCTGACGAACATCGAGGAGCTGATCGAGCAGCGGCACTGGGGCGATGTAGTGCGCCTCGAACTGGCGGAAGAAACGCCTGAGCGCATCCGCGACATCCTGATGCGCAACCTCGACCTGAGCATGGACCAGGTTTACCTGTCGCCGGAGCACCTTGGCCTGGCAAACCTCAGCGAGCTGGTGCGCATCGACCGGCCGGAGCTGAAGTATCCTCCACACATCCCGTACCTGCCTGAGTCGATCACGAGCAAACCGAGCCGTTTTGACGCCTTCTCGGACGAAGGCACGTTGCTCTACCACCCCTACGACAGCTTCATGCCCGTAGTTGACTTCATCCGCGAAGCCGCGAGCGACCCGCACGTACTGGCGATTAAGCAGACGCTGTACCGCGTTGGCGGCAACTCGCCAATTGTCGATGCGCTGATGGAGGCACGACAGAACGGCAAGCAGGTGGCTGTGCTGCTCGAAGTGCAGGCGCGCTTCGACGAGGAGTACAACATCGCCTGGGCGCGAGCGCTGGAAGACGAAGGCGTACATGTTGTGTACGGCGTGCTGGGGCTGAAAACGCACGCGAAGATGTGCATGGTCGTGAGGCGGGAGAGTAATGGGCTCAAGCGCTACGTGCACATGGGCACCGGCAACTACAACACGATCACGACGCGGATCTACACGGACCTCTCGTTCTTCACGACGGACCCGCAAATCGGCGCGGACATGGGCGACCTGTTCAACGCCCTGACCGGCTATTCGAGCAAGGATTCGTTCCGAAAGTTGCTCGTGGCGCCGGGCAACGTCCGCTCCGAAATGATCCGGCGCATCGACCGCGAGATCGTGCGTCAGCGTGAGCACGGCGACGGCTACATCGCAATGAAGATGAACCAGCTCGTGGACAAGGCGTGCATCCGTGCCCTGTACGGGGCGTCGCAGGCGGGCGTGAAGATTGACCTGCAGGTCCGGGGTATGTGCTGCCTGCGTCCGGGTATACCGGGGCTCAGCGAGACGATCACCGTGACATCGATCGTTGGGCGTTTCCTGGAGCATTCGCGTATTTACTACTTCCGCAACGGCGGCGACGAAGAGGTGTTCCTGGGCAGCGCGGACCTGATGCCGCGGAACCTGGATCGCCGCGTCGAAATACTTTTCCCTATCGAATCGAAGCCGGTTCGGGATACGATTTTGCGGGACATCCTTGAGGTGCACCTGCGGGACACAAAACAGGCGCGCCGTCTGCTGCCCGATGGCAGCTACGAGCGCGTACAACCGCCACCGGGCGAGGAGGCTTTCAGCTCGCAGGACTGGCTGATCGCTAACTGGCGCGGAGGTGAATAGAGGGAGACACGCCCGCGCGCGACATGATTGAAGCCATCGGTTCCCCGCATACCGTGGCCTTTATGGACTTCGGGACCAACTCAATCCGGCTGCTGGTCGTCCGGATCGATCCAAACCAGTCTTTCACCATCGTGCACAAGCTCAAGGAGACCGTCCGGCTGGGCGAGGGTGAGTTTGCCCGCAACCGTCTCCAGCCCCAGGCGATCGAACGCGCTCTCGCTGTGGCGACCCAGTTTGCTCACGTCGCCCGCAGTGCAGGCGCCGACGAAATCGTGGCCGTCGCGACAGCCGCCACCCGCGAGGCCGAGAACAACGAGACCTTCCTCCACCACCTGAAGGAGCGCACCGGCGTCGACGTCCGCATCGTATCGGGGCTGGAAGAAGCGCGCCTGATCTACCTGGGCGTGGCGACGGCGATGGATATCGGCGAGCGGCAGGCATTCTTCATGGACATCGGGGGTGGCAGCACCGAGACGATCATCGGCACGCAGCATGACCACCTCTACCTCAGTTCGGAGAAGCTCGGGGCGATCCGGCTCAGCGCGCAGATGCTGGGGGACAACGAGGGCACCGTGTCTTCGAAGCAGTACAACGCCGTGCGCGACTATGTCCGCACCCACGCCGCCCGCACGCTCCACGAGCTGTCGGCATTTCGCATCGACACGGCATTCGGCAGCTCAGGCACTATCGAGAGCCTCGCCGAGGTGGGTGGCGACCCTACGACGCTGACCTATAAGGGCTTGCAGGAGACTGTGCGTATGCTGTGCAGCCTGCCGCTGGCCAAGCGCCGGGAGGTACCGGGTCTGACGCCGGCGCGCGCGGACATCGTTGTCGGTGGGGCGGCGATCATCGATACGTACATGCAGGAGCTGGGTATCGAACGGATGACGGTATCGGACCGCGGTCTGCGCGACGGCCTGCTCGTCGACTATCTGATTCGTCACGGCAAGTCGGACCTCTTTGGCGCCGACGTTGGCCTGCGCGAGCGTTCCGTTCTGCAGCTCGGACGCGCCTGCCGGTTCAACGAGGAACACGCTCGCAGTACGGCTCGCCTCGCCCTGCAGCTGTTCGATAGCGCGGCGACCGCGGGCTTGCACAAGATGGGCGCGTGGGAGCGAGAACTGCTGGAGTATGCCGCCCTGCTGCACCACATCGGGTCGTTCCTGACGTACAACGGCTACCAGCGGCACGGGCACTACCTCGTGCGCAACGCCGAGCTACTGGGGTTCGACCAGCTTGAGATCGTGATGATGGCGGAGCTGGTTCTGTACCATCGCGGCGCCCTGCCGCGGGTGACGAACCACGAGTTCGCCATGCTGGAGCCGGAGCAGCGCAGCGCTGTGAGGACGCTGAGCACGTTCCTTCGCATCGCGGAGAACCTGGACCGCAGCCAGACGAACCATGTCACGGCCGCGCGGCTCGCGGTAGAGAAGCCGGGGCGCATCGTGCTGGAGTTGCAGGCCTCGCGCGACCCGCAGGTGGAGATATCTGGACTCGAGAACCAGCGCTCGGCGATCGAGCGCGTGTTCGGGCGCAAGCTGGTCGTGCGCACGTGGCCGGACGACTCCGCTCAGTCGATCGCGTAGCGGTCGACAACCCGTCGCAAGCCCTCCCGGCCATCCTCGTACAGCAGCAGCCCGTGACCGAGCCCGGGCAGGGTGTGCAGCTCAGAGCCCGCGATGCGCTCGTGCAGGTCGCAACCTTTGTGGTGGGGCACGATGGTGTCGGCGGTGCCGTGGATGATGTGGACGGGTGCCGTAATGCGATGCACCTCGCTGGAGAGGTCGCGGCCGGAGAAGGCCATGTAGGTGCGCACGAGACCGCGCGTGTAGCGGAACAGCTCGTCCTCGGGCAGCTCACGCAGGCGGGCACGGAACTCCGCATCGTGGACGGCGCGCGATGCCGCTTGCTCGGCGGTCATCTCCGGGCCGACGGGCTTCGACCAGGTGGGGTTGAGCAGGCTCTTCTTGTTCAGACGGAAGATTCGGCGCTCACCGACGATGCGAAGCGCAGCGTCGATGGCACGGACCTTATTCGTGCGCTCGAAGATCATTGCCCCCGTTTCCATTAGGACGAGGCTAGTGACTGCGCGCGGGAAATCGAGCGCCATGCGCATCGCGATCATGCCGCCGAGGGAGTCGCCGACAACGACCGCTTCGGGGATGCCCAGCGCCTGCAGGAGGCCGTGCGCGTCGGCGGCGAGGTCCTCGAGCCGAATGCGCTGTGCCGTGTACTCGGAGCGACCGCTGTTGCGGCGGTCGTAGCTGATCGTCAGGAAGGCTTGGTCCGGCAGGACGCCTGTGATTACGGAGGGCTGCGGAAAGAGGGTCGACTCGGCGCCACCGAAACCGCCGTGGATGAAGAGCACGGGGCGTCCGTGACCGGCGAGGTCGTAGTGGATGTTGATGCCGTTGGTGATGATGTGGGGCAGTGGAGGCTCCGGGGGGTTTACGGTTTGAGGTTCACGGTTCACGGTCAGACCGTGCCGTCCTTCTAATATTCGCCGATCCGGGGCCGCGAGATCATCCAGAACACCGACAGGCGTTCGTAGGGGCGGTTCGCAAACCGCCCCTACGCGCGTCTCGGACTGCTAATCTCAGGCTGTGAATTTCCTCGACCTCACCTCACGTTTCGATTCGCCGCCCGAGCCGTGGAGCGAGGGCAGGACGATCCCATGGGACGACCCCGAGTTCAGTACGCGCATGCTGGAGGCTCACCTCTCGCAGGCACACGATGGGGCCAGCCGCCGCGACACGTTGATCGCTGAGCACATCGCCTTCATCGAGCGCGAGGTGCTGACGAAGTCGCCAGCGCGGATCCTCGACCTCGGATGCGGGCCGGGGCTCTACTGCCTGCGCCTCGCGGAGCACGGGCACGAGTGCACCGGCGTCGACTTCGGTCCGGCGTCCATCGAGTATGCGCGCGCTCAGGCGTCGAAGCGCGGCCTGGCCTGCAAGTTCGAGCTGGGTGACATCCGAAACGTACGCTTCGACGGCCAGTTCGACCTCGTCATGCTGCTATACGGCGAACTCAATCTCTTTCAGCCCGAGGATACAGACGCCCTCCTGCAGTCCTGTCGGGACGCCCTCGCGCCAGGAGGTCGCCTGCTACTAGAGGTACACAGTCACGATCTCACGAAGCGCACCGGCGAGCGCCCGCCGCGGTGGTCGGTTGTGCAGTCGGGGTTGTTCTCAGAGCGGCCGCACGTGCGTTGCGACCAGGCCTTCTGGCTGGAGGATTCGCAGCACGCAGCGGGGCGCCACTGGATCGTCGATGCGGAGACGGGAGAGGTGAAGCTGTACGGGTGGACGCAGAAGGCGTACTCGGACGCGGAGTATGAGGTCCTGTTCCTGCGCAACGGGTTGCGGCTAGAGGCGCGTCATCCCAGCCTGACAGGCAATCAGGATGACGCAGGGTTTCCGGTGTATGTTGCGTCGCGGGCCTAGACGGAGCACCCGAGGATTGCTTCGTCGGCTGTCGCCGATCTCGCAATGACAGCTGACCTTTGGACGCCATACCGGTTCGGACTTTCCTAGTGGTCCTTTTCCTCCGGCGCCCAGGCTCGCTTGGCGCGGACGTTGGTGTCGCTGACTACCTCCACCACTGCGGGGCGGCCTGAGACAAGCGCCTTCTCCAGGGCCGAACGGATTTCTGCGGGGGCTTCGACGCGGAAGCCTACGCACCCCATGTCTTCGGCGAGACGGGCGAAGCTGACTTCGCGCACGAAGGGCGAGGTTTCGCCGACACCACCGGAGTAGTTGTTGTTGACGACGATGACGGCGTTGAGCCCGCAGCGCGCAGCCGTCTCCAACTCGGCGATGTGGTAGTAGGCGCCGGCATCGCCGACGAAGCCGATGACGGGACGGTCGGGTCGGGCGGCCTTTGTCCCGAGGGTGCCGGGGATGCCCCAGCCGAGGGAGCCGGCGCAGCGCAGGTAGTCCTGACCGGCCCGCATGCGCACCATCTGCGCCGTCCAAATGGCGGCGTGGAAGGTATCGCAGACCAGCGTGGCGTCGCCGGGGAGCCATTCTGTGAGCTCGCGGCAGATGCGCTCGGGGCGAATCGGCACGGCGTCGGAGGTGAGGAACGGCTCGTTTTCAGCCCAGTAGTCGGCGACGAAGCCCTGGACGCGCGACAGCCATTCGCTCCGCGGCGGCTGCGACTCGACCACGTCGAGGAGCTTGCGCACGCCGGTCTGCACGTCGGCGTGAATCGAGGCCGCGTTGGGATAGTTGCGCCCCAGCTCTTCCGCCTCGACGTCGAGCTGTATCACTGGAGTGCCGGGCGCCGGGATCTGCCAGGCGTTGGTGACCTGACCGCCGGTGTGGCTGCCGATGAAGAAGACGAGGTCGGCCTCAGAGACTGCGCGGTTGGCGCACCAGCGCGAGTAACTGCCGGGCACGCCGACGGCTAGCGGGTGGTCGTCCGGGACGATGGCCTTCGCATTCAGAGACGTGGCGATGGGGATGGAGAGGCGCTCGGCGAGCTTAAGGACGTCGGGGCCGGCGCCGGAGGAGGCGACGCCACCGCCGGCGACGATGATCGGTCGCGCCGCCTGCGAGAGGAGCTCGGCGGCGGCGGCGATGTCGCCCTCGTCTGGTTCGGGGCGGAAGGCGGGGAAGCGCCGGTAGCGCTCCTCGAAGACGAGGTCGAAGTCGGCCTCACGGTCGAGCATCTGGCCGCCGTTGCCCCTTAGCTCCAGGTGTACGGGGCCGGGAGAGCCGGTTGTGGCGGTGCGGAAGGCCTGGCGCAGGAGGTCCGGCAAGCGTTCGACCGTGTCGACGCTGTGGTTGGCCTTTGTGACGGCATCCCAGGCGCCGAAGTCCTCGGCGTTCTGGTAGGCGTGACGGTACCGGGGCTGGTCGGCCTGACCGCCGGTGATGGCGATGACAGGCGAGCACGCCATGTACGGGTCGCGCAGGCCGGCGGCGAGGTTGGTGGTGCCGATGTCCTGACAGAGCGCGATGCCGGGCTTGTGGGAGGCGCGCGCGTAGCCGTCGGCCATGTAAGCCGCGGCCTTCTCGCCGTGAGTGATGACGCGCTTGATACCTGCGCCGTCCATCAGCGACATGGCGCCGCCGAGGACGGAGGGCACGAAGAAGACGTGGTCGACCTCGTAGGCTTTGAGGGCTTCGACGAGGAACTGGTTGCCGGTCATTCGAGGCATTTGAAGACCTCCCGGTGTTAGTGCATAGGGCATAGTGCATGGTGCATAGAGCTTACGGATCCGAGTCGAGGGAATCGGCGTCGTATAAGGATCGTTCATCCCCCAGGCGGCGCTGTGGACGCGCGTTCATGAGAGCTGTTAGGAGGCGGCCCACCTCGTCGCACTGAGCGAGGATGGGCCGCACTTTGGATGCGGGCAAGTAACCCGAATCCACGAGGATGTCGAGCCAGGTTTGCGTCTCAAACAGCGATCCTCGCGCGATAGAGAGATGGTTCCGATAGGCGCCATCGGCAAAGCGTCCGTATCCTTCGGCAATGTTCGCCGGAATAGACGTTGCAGATCGAATCACCTGATTCGCAAGGGAATCTGTCCCGATATCGCGCGGCAATTCCTTAACAAGACCGATGACGTCAACAGCGAGCGCCTTCGACTTTTGCCACACGGTGAGCGACCGAAACGAGGCATGCCCGGACATCGAATCTCCAGCTCTATGCACTATGTCCTATGCACTATGCACTGCCTCCACGACCGCCGCGATGCCCTGGCCGCCGCCGATGCACATGGTCTCGAGGCCGTAGCGGGCGCCGCGGCGCTGCATCTCGTTGAGCAGTGTGGCCATGATGCGGCCGCCGGTGGCGCCGATGGGGTGGCCGATGCTGATGCCGGAGCCGTTGACGTTCATGCGCTCGAAGTCGGCGTCCTTGAACTCCCATTCACGGGTGACGGCGAGCACCTGGGCAGCGAAGGCCTCGTTGAGCTCGATGAGGTCCATGTCGGCCATCGTGAGGCCGAGACGGTCGAGGAGCTTCTTCGTCGCGGGCACGGGTCCGAGGCCCATGTAGGCGGGGTGCACGCCCGCGAGGTTCCAGCCGAGGAATTTAGCCAGCGGGGTCAGGCCCAGCTCCGCGGCGCGTTCCGGGGTCGTGACGATGCAGCAGGCAGCCGCATCGTTCTCGCCGCTGGCGTTGCCCGCCGTTACGGTCGACTCGGGGTCCTGGCGGCCGCGGACGGGTCGCAGGGCGGCGAGCTTTTCGAGGCTGGTGTCGGCGCGCGGGTGCTCGTCGCGGTCGACCACGGTCTCGCCTGCGCGTGAGGTGACGGTGATGGGCACGATCTCGTTGCTGAAGTAGCCTGCGTCCCAGGCGGCGACGGCTCGCCGGTGTGATTCGAGGGCGTACTCATCCTGCTCGCCGCGGGCGATCTCGTACTTGCGGCGAAGGTTCTCCGCCGTTTCCACCATGCCGCCTTCGATGAGGTAGTTGGCGCTGCCTGCGGTGACCCTGCCCCGGTCGAGGCGGTCGTAGAGGGTAATGTTGCCACGTCCACCCGTGCGCAGGCCGGTGGCGTAGTGCTCGACGTTGCTCATGCTCTCGACGCCGCCGGCCTGCGCA
>Ga0247825_10000777_pt1 | contig 20554 bp, 19 predicted proteins | sample 13C_Vanillin_Day_FD_194413 | JGI IMG/M metagenome (GOLD analysis project Ga0247825, IMG submission 194413) | Soil microbial communities from agricultural site in Penn Yan, New York, United States - 13C_Vanillin_Day48 | ecosystem: Environmental > Terrestrial > Soil > Agricultural land | place...
GGCGTGGGAATGCCCCATACACGCGCATCTCATTAACCTTTTGAAGTAATGCGTTATTTTACAGTGGATCGAGAGGGGGGAACTCTTGCCCATTATAAACGTCCTATTTGCAGACGATGACGAGTCGTCTCCCGCTTCACCTCCCTGAGCGGGTGCCTTAATCCTAGTTAAGGCTTTTCCCCCCGGTTTTACTCCCCTTTAACCGGGGGTTTTTTATTTCCGTCGCCCGCGCTAGCGCGGGCGGCTCGTATAGCGCGCGGCAGGCATTGTCCGGCCCGCGCACCGGCCGGCAAAAATCATCTAGGTTGTTGTTTTCAGCCCGAAACTGGCGTGCGCAAAGGCGCTTACGATACAATAGCCCCTCCGTACAAAAACAATGGCGTCACTGGAAGAACTCGCATGAAACTCCGTTGGCTTGTCGCGCCCGTCGCCGGCGCGCTCCTGTCCGCCGCCGCTCTCGCCCAAGCGCCCGCCAAGCCGGACACCTCAAGGGGACAACAGATCGCGGCGCAGGTTTGTGCCGCCTGTCACGCCCCGGATGGCAACAGCGCCCTGTCTCCCAATCCCGTGCTGGCGGGGCAGCATGCCGAGTACACCCTGAAGCAGCTCATGAACTTCAAGTCGCAGGGCGGCAAACCCGCCTTGCGGCCGAATCCGATCATGGCGGGAATGGTGGCGAATCTTTCCGAAGACGACATGCGCAGCCTTGCGGCGTATTTCGAGATGCAGAAACCTCGGGCACGTGCGGCGCGCGATGCCGAGCTCGTGAAGCGGGGCCAGTCCATCTATCGTGGCGGCATCGCGGCAAAGCAGGTGGCCGCGTGCACCGCCTGTCATGGCCCGAGCGGCGCCGGGGTGCCGGCGCAGTTTCCGCGAATCGCCGGACAGCTCTCCGAGTACACCTCGACGCAACTAAAGGCGTTCCGCGCCGGCGAGCGCGCGAACGACCCCAACCGCACCATGCGCGCGGTGGCCGAGCGGCTCTCCGACCGGGAAATCGCGGCGCTCGCCGAATACATCTCCGGCTTGCGCTAGGCCCCGCGGCGAGCGCTGCTCGCCGCCTTTATCCGTTCCAGTTCGCGAAGGCTTTCCGCGCGGCCGCGACGGTTCTCTCGATCTCCGCCGCGCCATGCGCGCTGGAGACGAACCCCGCCTCGTAGGCCGACGGCGCAAGGTAGACGCCTTCCGCAAGCATCACGTGAAAGAAGCGATTGAAGGCTTCTTTGTCGCATTGCATGACTTCGGCGTAGGAGGAAGGCGGACTGGCGCGGAAATAGAGCCCGAACATGCCACCGACGGCCTCCGCGGAAAAAGCCACCTTGCGCTGCTGCGCACAATGAACGAGACCGTCGCACAGCGAACGCGTGGCCGCTGCCAGCTGCTCGAAGAATCCCGGCGCTTGGATCAATTTCAACGTCGCCAGTCCCGCCGCGACGGCGACCGGGTTGCCTGACAGCGTTCCGGCCTGGTAGACCGGGCCGAGCGGTGCAATTTTTTCCATGATGTCGCGGCGCCCACCGAAGGCGCCGACCGGCATGCCACCGCCGATCACTTTGCCGAGCGTGGTGAGATCGGGCTTGATGCCATAGAGGGTTTGCGCGCCGCCAAGGGCGACACGAAAGCCGGTCATCACCTCGTCGAAGATCAGCACCGCGTCATGTTTCGTGCAGAGCGCGCGCAGCGCCTGCAGGAAGCCGGGCCGTGGCGTCACTAGGTTCATGTTGCCGGCGACCGGCTCCACGATCACGGCGGCGATCGCGGCGCCTTCGCGCGCGAAGGCCTGCTCCAGCGCGCCTTCGTTGTTGTATTCCAGCACGAGCGTGGCGCCGGCGGTCTCCGGTGGAACGCCCGCGGAGGAGGGCTGGCCAAAGGTCAGCGCCCCCGATCCCGCCTTGACCAGCAGGGCATCGGCGTGGCCGTGATAGCAGCCCTCGAACTTCACGATCTTGTGCCGGCCGGTGTGGCCACGCGCGAGGCGGATCGCGCTCATGGTAGCCTCGGTGCCCGAGCTGACCAACCGCACCAGCTCGAGCGTGGGCACCAGACGGCGCAGGAGCTCCGCCATTTCGACCTCCTGCTCGGTCGGCGCGCCGAACGACAAACCGCGGTCCGCGGCATCGTGCACCGCTTTCACGACCTCGGGATGGGCGTGGCCGACGACGAGCGGACCCCACGAACCGACGTAGTCGATATAGGCACGGCCGTCCGCGTCCCAGACTTGCGCGCCTTTGCCGCGCTGGATAAAAGGCGGCGTGCCGCCGACCGAACGGAACGCCCGCACTGGTGAATTGACCCCGGCGGGAATACTGGCCTGGGCGCGCTCGAACAGGGTCTGGTTGCGTTTCATGTCTGGTTGCGTTTCATTGCCGTTCGCGGAAGAGCTCCCGGAAATGGCGCGCGGTAGCGCGGGTATCCGGCGCTTCGAACAGGGCGGTTATGACGGCCACGCTGTCGGCGCCGGCGGCGAGAAGCGAAGGCGCATTCTCGAGCGTGATGCCGCCGATCGCCACTACCGGCACGTCGAGCGCGCGCTTGGCTTCGGTCAGGAGGCCGACCGGCGTGCGATCGACTTTTCCCGGCTTCACCTTGGACGGGAAAAATCCGCCGAAGGCGACGTAGGTGGCACCGGCGTCAGCGGCCGCATGCGCGAGCTCGAGCTTGCCGTAGCAGGAGACGCCAAGGATTTTCCCGGGGCCGAGGCGCTTGCGGGCGTCCGCCACAGAGCCGTCCTCTCCACCAAGGTGCAGCCCGTGCGCCTCAAGCGCCAGCGCCAGATCAAGATGATCGTTGATGATCAGCGGGACCTGATATTTCCAGCACAGCGCGAGGAGCGCGCGCGCCTGCGTGAGCCGCAGTGCCGGGCTGGCAGGCTTATTACGGTACTGCAGCAGCCGGGCGCCGCCGGCAAGCGCCGCCTCGACACCAGCCAGCAGGCTGGGCGTGTCCGCGTTGTCAGGCGTTACCGCGTAGAGACCGGAGATGCGGCGATCCACACTTCACTCCTCGCCGCCGCCGGATTGTTGTTCCTCGTCGCGCGCCCAGAACAGCCGGTCCGGGATGTGCTGGCCCATGCCGGGCCGGAACGCGCTTTTCAATGTCTGCCAGGTGTATTCCTGGGCGTCTTTTACCGCATCGCTCACTTCGAGACCGTTGGCGATCGTCGCAGCGATGGCCGAGGCGAGCGTGCAGCCGGACCCGTGATACGAGCCGGGCAAGCGCTGCCAGGTATCGCTGCGTACCACGCCGTTCTGGCCGTAGAGGGCGTTGATGACCTGGGGCGTATTCTCGTGTGTGCCGGTGACAAGCACGTACTCGCAGCCGGTCGCGATGATCCGGCGCGCACATTCGGCGAGCTCGAGCGCCTCGCCTTCCTCGCCGTCCTCGGCGGCGAGGCGCCGGACCTCCAGGCTATTGGGCGTCAGTATGGTGGTCTGGGGGATGAGCAGTTCGCGCAGCGCGCCCACCATTTCCTCCGTGACCAGTTCGTCACCGCGGCCCGAAGCGAGCACCGGATCGAGCACCAGCGGCACTTCCGGATAGTCGGACACGACCTCGGCGATCGTGGCGACCTGCTCGAAATTGCCCAGCAGCCCGATCTTGAAGGCCGCGACCGGCATGTCCTCCAGCACGCACCGCGCCTGGTCGGCGACCCACTCCGCGTCGATCGGCGAGATGTCGTCCACGCCCATGGTGTCCTGAATGGTCACCGCGGTCACCACCGAAAGCGGGTGGCAGCCCATGCTCGAGAGCGTCATGATGTCCGCCTGCAATCCCGCACCGCCGCTAGGGTCGGTAGCGGCGAAAACCAGGACGATAGGCGGCAGATCGGGCATGCGCGGGGGTGTGAACCCGCGCAGTTGGTCGCGGGCGGAGCGATTCGCTAGAATTTGATTCTATCTTAAAACGGATGCCTGCATGACCGCCGAAACCCAGGTTTACAAGACGTACATGTGTTTGATTTGCGGTTTCATCTACGACGAGGCCGCCGGTCTGCCCGACGAGGGCATTGCTCCCGGCACACGCTGGGAAAATGTGCCACCCAACTGGACCTGCCCGGAGTGCGGTGCGCGCAAGGAGGATTTCGAGATGGTGGAGATCTAGCCATGAGAATGCTGCACACCATGATCCGCGTCGGCGACCTCGACCGCTCGGTGAAGTTCTACACCGAGGTGCTCGGCATGAAACTCTTGCGCACCACCGACAGGCCAGAGCAGAAATACTCGCTCGCCTTCGTCGGCTACGACTCCGAGGACCGGTCCCCGGTGCTCGAGCTCACCTACAACTACGGCACCCACCAGTACGACCACGGCTCGGCCTTCGGCCACATCGCCATCGAGATGCCCGACGTCGCCAAAGCGTGCGCGGCCGTAAGAGCAAAAGGCGGCACCGTCACGCGCGAAGCCGGGCCCGTGAAGGGCGGCACCACGGTGATCGCCTTCGTCGAGGATCCCGACGGCTACAAGATCGAGTTCATCGAGCGCAAGGCGGCCACCTAGGCCGTGGCATCCGCTGCGGCATCGGCAAGCCGCACGAAGTCCGCGACGCCGAGGTCCTGCGCGCGCAGACCGCCGTCCAGTCCGAGCCGCGCGAAGTCCGCCGCGCCGAAATGGTCCTTCAACGCGTTGCGCAGCGTCTTGCGGCGCTGCGAGAACGCGGCGGCGACGATTCTCCCGAACGCCGCTTCGTCGCGCGCCGCGTGCGGCAGGCGCGGGTAGGGCGTCAGGCGCACCACCGCCGATTCGACCTTGGGAGCCGGGTCAAACGCCGCGGCGGGTACGTCGAGGATGCGCTCCATCGCGAAACGGTACTGCAGCATCACCGACAGGCGGCTGTACTCGGAAGTGGAGGGCGCCGCGGTCATGCGCTCGACGACCTCCTTCTGCAGCATGGCGTGGATGTCGACGATGGAACTGGCGTGCCGCGCCAGGTGAAAGAGCAGAGGCGTGGAGATGTTGTACGGCAAGTTGCCGACGACGCGCAGCCGCGTCCCGAGCGCGCCGAAGTCAAAATCGAGCGCGTCGCCCTCGTGCACCGTCACGCGAGCGGCGGGAAACTCGCTTTTTAGCCAACCGATGATGTCGCGATCGATCTCGACGACGTGCAGGTGATCGAGGCGTTCGGTCAGCGGACGCGTGAGCGCACCCAAGCCAGGGCCAATTTCTACAATAAAATCAGAGTCTTGTGGAGATATTGCGGCGATGATGTCGTCGATGACCGCTGCGTCGGACAGGAAGTGCTGCCCGAAGCGTTTGCGCGGGACGTGGCGCACGGCCCGTTACGCGTCGCGTTGCTTGCGGGGACGCGCGAGCGCGCCGGCGAGCTTGATCGCCTCGAGCAGGCTGCCAATCTCGGCTTTGCCGGTTCCCGCGAGATCGAGCGCGGTACCGTGGTCGACTGACGTGCGCACGATGGGCAACCCGAGCGTCACGTTGACGCCCGCGCCGAAGCTCGCGTACTTGAGCACCGGCAGGCCCTGGTCGTGGTACATCGCGAGCACGCAATCGTAGTTTTTGAGCCGCTTCGGATTGAACAACGTGTCGGCGGGCAGCGGGCCGGCAAGATCAAAGCCTTCGCTGCGCAACTTCTCGAGCACCGGGCCGATAATCGAGATTTCCTCGCTACCCAGAAAACCCGATTCGCCGGCATGGGGATTCAGGCCCGCTACCGCGATGCGCGGCCGGCGCACGGCAAAACGCACGCGCAGGTCGTGCCACAACACGCGCAGTGTGCGCTCCAGGTCGCCGGCGGTGAGACTGCCGGCGACGTCCTTCAGCGCGAGGTGGGTCGTGGCCAGCGCCACGCGCATGCCGCCGCCGACCAGCATCATCACCACGTGCTGCGCTCCTGTATGCGCGGCCAGGAACTCGGTGTGACCGATAAATGGAATGCCGGCATCGTTGATGACACTTTTTTGCAGCGGCGCCGTAACCATGGCGCCGAACCTGCCGTCGCGGCAGCCGTCGGCCGCGATCTCGAGAGTGCGCAGGACGTAGCGGCTGTTGGCGGGATCGAGCCTGCCCGCGACCGCCGGCCGCGCCATCGGGACGTGCAGCACCGGCAGGGCGCCGGCTACGTGGCGCGCGGTGGCGGAAAAATCCGCGAGCTTCAATCGCAGCCGCAGGCAGCGCGCACGCTCCTCGAGCAGCCCGCGGTCGGCCACCACCACTACGCACGCCGGCAGTCGCTCGCGCGCGAGCCGCACGCACAGGTCGGGGCCGATGCCGGCGGGCTCGCCCGCGGTCACCGCGATCACCGGCGTCACTATTTTTCCTCGAGACGGTACTCGATGTAGGCGCGGTCACGCAGCTGCCGCAGCCATTCCTGGTAGGACTCGTCGGACTTGCGTTCGCGCAAGGCCTTGCGAGCTTCGATCCGCTGGTGCTCGCGCGACATGTCGGCATTGCGCCGCTCCAGCACCTGGATCAGGTGCCAGCCGAACGGCGTCTGGACCGGGTCACTGATCTGTCCGGGCTCGAGCGCATTCATCGCGCGGTCGAATTCGGGCACGGTGTCGCCTGGCGAGAGCCAGCCCAGGTCTCCGCCCCTGACGTTGCTGGTGTCCTCGGAATGCAAGCGTGCCAGCTCGGCGAAGTCGGTCTTGTTGTCGAGCCGCTCCTTGAGGCTCACCAGGCGCCGGCGCGCCTCGGCTTCCGGTACCAGCTCGTTGGTCTTGACCAGGATGTGCCGCGCGTGAGTCTGGCGCACGACGATGGGCGACGTGCTGCCGCGGCGCTCGTTCAGCCGCACGATGTGAAAGCCGTTGGCGCTGCGCAGTATCGGGCTCAGGCCGCCGGGCTGCATCGACTTCAGTGCGTCCAGGAACAGCGACGGCATGCGCGCGGCGTCCCGCCAACCCATGGCTCCGCCTTGCAGCGCGTCGGGCGCTTCGGAGAAGCTCGCCGCGACCTGCCGGAAATCCGTGCCGGCACGGGCCTGCTCGAGCGCCTGCTCCGCGCGGCTGCGGCGAGACTGGATCTGCTCGGGGCTGGCGTTCTCCGGGACGGTTACCAGGATATGGGAGATGTTGTATTCGTCACTCTGGCCCGCCAGCGCCTGCTGCGCGCCCAGAAAGCCGTCGATCTCGCTTTCGGCGATCGAGATCTTGTTGTCCACCTCGCGCTCGCGCAACCGTGTCAGGACGATCTCGGTGCGGACATCCTCGCGGAAGCGGGCGAATTGCATCCCGTCCTTCTCCAGCGCCGCGCGCAACTGCTGCACGGTGAGCTTGTTGTCCTGCGCGATGCGCTGAATCGTTCGATCGAGCTCGGCGTCGTCCACCCGCATGCCGGTTTCCTTTGCCAGCTGCACTTGCACGATGTCGGTAACGAGGCGCTCGAGTATCTGTTTTTCCAGCACGTCGCGCGGTGGCGCGGGCGCGCCCTTCTGCTTCATCTGGGCGGCGACAAGCCGGATGCGCTGGTCGAGATCGAGGCGGGTGACCACGTCTTCGTTGACGACCGCGACGATGCGGTCCAGCACCACGATCTTGCGCGGTGGCTGCGGCTGTTGTGGCTGTTGCGCGAGGGCAGCGTGCGACGCGAGCGCCACGATGCAGGCCAGCGCGCCGGCGCGCAAGCTATCAGTAATACGGGGACCTGGAGCCATCGGGAATCTGGGCACGCGGATCGAGTGTGGCATAGCCGCCAATATTGCGCTTGATCGTTTCCATCGGGTTGGAGCCGATACGGGACACGCCATTCAACTCCAGTTGCACGAAAAACGTGGTGTTCGCCTGCTGGGTCGCGACGGCGAAACGATGTGCCACCACCCGCAGCACCCAGCAGTCGCCATTGTATTCCGCCCCGACCAGTCCTTCGAGGGTGCGCTTCTCGGGCAGGGAGTAGTTCCAGCGCACCAGGCCGGTCCAGCCCTGGGCGATTGGCCACTGCGCCGAGATGTCGGTCTGGCGCAGCACGTTCAACGTCTCGCGGTAGCTCATGTTGAGCACCCGGCCCGCCCGCGGCTGGTAACGGGCGCCGACGTTGAATTTCTGGGTCTGGGAGAAATTGGTGCTGTACTGCCAGCCGGCATCAGCGGTCCAGTGGGGCGCAACCGCGCCGGAGAGGGCGGCAAGGAGATCGGAGCTGGTGTCGGTGCGCACCGGCTGGCCCGGCAGCGAGACGCGTTGCGTCTCGAAGTAGTAGCGCTGCGCGATGCCCGCGCGCAACCGCTCAGCGCCGGTCTCGTTGTCGATGAAACGCGAGCTGACGCCGAGCGTCAGCTGGTTCGCGTCGTTGATGCGGTCCCAGCCCGCGAACTGGTTCTCGGAATAGATGGTGGCGAAGTTGATGTCCTGCTGGCCGCTGTCGAATATCGGTATGCTGCTCTGGTCTTTAAACGGGATGTAGACGTAATAGAGCCGCGGCTCCAGCGTCTGCAGGAAGGGTACGCCGCCGATGGTGGTGGGTCGCTCGAACACCATGCTGCCGTCGGTGGAGAAAATGGGCAGCGTGCGGTTCTGGTCGACGAATCCCGAGGTGTTCTGGTCGATCGCATAACTCGTGAAGTTGACGCCCACCTTGGGCGTGACCTGCGCGAAGGCGGTTTGCAGCGGCAGGCTCAGGCTGGGATAGGCCAGCGTGCGCTTGCCGTTCACCAGGGTGGGATGGTCGAAGCCGACGTACTGGCCGAGGAAATCGAAATCCGAGCGCAGTACGTCCTGGCGGTTGCCGCCGAGCGTGATCTGCGGCTGGCGATTGTAGGGCGGCGTGATCGGCGCAAGCGGGTCTGCCTGCAACGTCTGCCAGCGCTGCACCATGGCGCTCAAGCCGTAGGAGCCGGAACTACCCCAGGCGCCGGTGCGCCCGATGACGCCCTCGCGCGGCAGCAATACCTGCGACGTCACGGCGATCTGCGTGGAAAGATCGGTGAAGTAGGTATCGTCCGACACTTTCTGCATATTGAGGGTGCCGAACCAGCCGCTTGGCAGCGTATGGTTGTGGCGCAGGAAGTACGCGTTGCGCTGCTCGCCGTTCTTGGCGTTGTCCTCCGGCAGGATCTCCACGCGTGCTTCGCCGAGATAGTTCGGGTCGAGGTAGCGGAACTGGGTGTTCACGAGCACGCCGCGCTTGGACATGACGCGCGGCGAGATGGTGGCGTCCCGATTGGGCGCGATGTTCCAGTAATAGGGCACCGTCAGCTCCGCGCCGCCCCTGTCGGTGCTGCCGTAGTGCGGCGCGAGAAACCCCGACTTGCGTTCCTGGTGCAGCGAGAACGACAGGTAGGGCGAGTAGAAGATGGGCACGCCCATGAAAACGATGCTGGCGTCGCGCGCGACGCCGATATCGCGGTCCTTGTCGATGCGCAGGTCCCCCGCCTTGAGATACCAGTCCTCGTGGCCCGGTCCGCAAGAGGTGTACTGCGCGTTCTGCGCGCGGTACTGATTGGGTCCCTCGAACAGCAACCGCTGCGCGTCGCCGCGCCCGTCGGTCGGCTGGAACGGCTTTTGCTGGCCCGTCGGCACGATGCTCTTGTACAGGGTGTAACGCGGCGATTCCATGAACCCGCGATCGGATTCGAGGTTGTAGCGCAGCCGCGCGCCTTCCATCACGTCGCGGCCGCGCTCCATGCGCACGTTGCCTTCCGCCGCGATCTCGCTGGTCGACTGGTCGTAACGCAGCCAGTCGGCGTGCACGGCGTGGTCGCGTTTCCTCAGCCGCACGTTGCCTTCCGCTTCGGTCTCGCGGTCGCCATGCCCTCGCAGGCGGTCCGCATCGAGGAACAGCGGCACATCCTCCTTCAGCGTCGGGGGCAGCAGGATCAGCGAGGGCTGCGATTTGAGCTTGAGTCCCTCCTGCGCTCCCGCCACGAGTGGTAGCGCGCACAGTACAGCGAGCGTGATGCTTTTGATTGGCGGCCTGTGCATCGGGAAGGACTGCGGAAGCGAGATGCTAAAATCGCACAATTCACTGTCGAAGGCAATCAAATTGCCGGCGTCATCCGATCCGAGATTGGAGCTGCTGCGGGAGTGGCTTTCCGGGTGTCTTGCGGGCCGCGAGCTTGCCCTCGCCCCAGCTTCCGCCGACGCGAGTTTTCGCCGTTATTTCCGGGTGAGCGGGGACGGTGATTCGTGGATCGCGATGGATGCTCCGCCGGAGCGCGAGGATTGCCGGCCATTCGTGCGCGTGGCGGGGCTCTTGCAGGCTGCGGGCGTCAACGCGCCGCGCGTGGAGGCGCAGGACCTCGAGCGCGGTTTCCTGCTGCTCACCGATCTCGGCGACAAGACCTACCTCGGCGCGCTCGATGCGTCCAGCGCGGACCGGCTGTTCGCCGACGCGATCGCGGCACTGCTCAAGTGGCAGCTGGCGAGCCGCGAGGGGGAGCTCCCTCCGTACGACGAAGCGCTGCTGCGGCGCGAATGCAACCTGTTCCCGGAGTGGTATGTCGCACGCCATCTCGGGATGACGCTGTCGCCCATTCAGCAGGCTAGCCTGTCGGCCAGCGTCGATCTGCTCATTGCACGCGCGCTGGCGCAGCCAAAGGTCTACGTCCACCGCGACTACATGCCGCGCAACCTGATGGTGACCGAGCCCAATCCCGGGGTGCTCGATTTCCAGGACGCCGTGCACGGGCCGGTGAGCTACGACATGGTGTCGCTCACGCGCGACGCTTTCCTGAGCTGGGACGAGGAAAGAGTCATCGATTGGGCCGCGCGCTACTGGGAAAAAGCCAAGCGCGCCGGGCTGCCGGTCGATCCGGATTTCAGCGAGTTCTACCGCGATTTCGAGTGGATGGGTTTGCAGCGCCACCTGAAGGTCCTGGGCATATTCGCGCGCATCCACTATCGCGACGGCAAGAGCGGCTACCTGCAGGACACTCCGCGCTTTCTTGGCTACGCGCGCGCGGTGACGCAGCGCTACCGGGAGCTCGCGCCGCTCGCGCAGCTCTTCGACCAGATCGAGAAGCGTCAGCCCGCGGTCGGCTGCGCGACGTGAGCGGCCGATCTTGAAGGCGATGATACTGGCCGCCGGTCGCGGCGAGCGCATGCGCCCGCTGACCGACCGCGTGCCCAAGCCCCTGATCGAAGCCGGCAGCCGCCCGCTGATCGCGCACCTGATCGAGCGCCTGGCGCAAGCCGGCTTCACCGACCTGGTCGTCAACGTCGCGCATCTTGCCGACTTGGTCGAGCGGGGATTGGGCAACGGCTCGCGTTACGGAGTGAACATCGCTTACTCGCGCGAGCAACAGGCGCTCGAGACCGGGGGCGGCATCGCCTATGCATTGCCGCTGCTGGGCGACGCTCCATTCGTCGTGGTGAACAGCGATATCTATTGCGACTACGATTTCACGCGTCTCACGGCCGCTGCCGACGCGCTCAGGTCCGGCGCCGCCTGCGCTCACCTGGTGCTGGTGGACAACCCGTCCCATCACCCGGGCGGCGATTTTTCTCTCTCCGGGAGCAGCGTCAGCGCCGACGGCGCGCAGCGCCTCACGTTCAGCGGTATCGGCGTGTATGCGCCTGCGCTCTTTGCCGGCGTGCAGCGCGGCGCCAAGTGCCAGCTCGCCGCGCTATTGAGGCCAGAGATGACGCGGGGACGGGTGCGCGGCGAACACCATGCCGGGCTCTGGATGGACATCGGAACGCCCGATCGCCTTGCGGAGCTCGAGCGCCTGCTCATGCCGCGCCGAGGCAGCTAGGCAGGGGATCCCCTTCGCTATAATTCAGCGATGGCGGACAAATTCGATCCTGTTACCTACCAGCGCCGGCGTGCACGGCTTGCGGCGGCGATGCAGTCGGGCGTCGCGATCGTGCCGACCGCGCCCGAGCGCACCCGCAATCGCGATTCGCACTATCCCTACCGGTTCGACAGCTACTTCTATTACCTGACTGGCTTCCGCGAGCCCGAAGCCGTGCTGGTGGTCGTAGGTGGAGCCCAGCCCAGGAGCATCCTGTTCTGCCGTGACAAGGACCCCGAGCGCGAGATCTGGGACGGTTTTCGCTACGGTCCGCAAGCGGCGCGCGGCACGTTCGGCTTCGATGAGGCGCACTCCATCAAGGAGCTTGATGCCCTCGTGCCCGATTTCCTTGCTGACCGCGCCACGTTGCATTGCCACCTCGGCGCCGATGCGGCGTGGGACGCACGCGTGACAGGCTGGATCAACCGCGTGCGCGACCGCGCGCGCAGCGGTGTAGCCGCGCCCGGCGAGATCAACGACGTGCACGCGCTGCTCGACGAGATGCGCCTCATCAAGGCGCCGGAGGAGATCTCGGTCATGCGGCGCGCTGCGGCGATCACCACGGGCGCGCACCGCCGGGCCATGCGCGCGACGCGCTCCGGCCGCTCCGAATACGAAATCGAAGCGGAGTTGCTCCACGAGTTCCGGCGCTGCGGGGCACAGGCACCCGCCTATACGCCGATCGTCGCTTCGGGCAGCCGCGCTTGCGTGCTGCACTACGTGCAGAACGACGGCGAGCTGAGAGACGGTGAGCTGCTGCTGATCGACGCCGGCTGCGAGCTCGATGGCTACGCGGCGGACGTCACGCGCACGTTTCCCGTCAATGGAAAGTTCAGTGGCCCGCAGCGCGAGATCTACGACCTGGTGCTGGCCGCGCAGGCGGCCGCCATCGCGGCGGTGAAACCCGGCAACACTTGGGACGCGCCGCACCGCGCAGCAGTGCAGACCCTCACCCAGGGCATGATCGACCTCAAGCTGCTCGCGGGCAGTGTCGCCGAGGCGGTGGAAGCCGAGACGTACCGCAAGTTCTATATGCACCGCACGGGGCACTGGCTGGGCCTCGACGTGCACGATGCGGGCGATTACAAGCGTTCGGGGCAATGGCGGCCGCTCGCACCGGGGATGGTGCTCACGGTAGAGCCCGGCTGCTACATCCAGCCCGGAGAAGGGGTGCCGGCGCATTTTGCCGGCATCGGGGTGCGCATCGAGGACGACGTGCTGGTGACCGACGCCGGCTCGGAAGTGCTGACGGGCGACGCGCCGAAGCGCGCCGGCGACATTGAATCGTGGATGGCGGCGTGCGATGCCTGATTACGAGGTGTTGATCGTGGGCGGTGGCCCGGTTGGCGCCGCCACCGCCATCGCATTGCGTGGCGCGGGCCTCGCCGTGGGCCTGCTCGAGGCGCGGGCGCCACGGACCACAAGCCTGGATCCGCGCCCGATCGCGCTATCCCACGGCAGCCGCCTGATCCTGCAGCGGCTAGGCGTGTGGGACGCAGTGCAGCCCGCTACGCCCATCGAGCGCATTCATGTCTCGCAGCGGGGAGGATTCGGACGAGTCGAACTCAACGCCGGCAAAGTCGGCCTGCCTGCCCTGGGCTACGTGGTGGACTATGGGCAGCTTGCGATGGCGCTGGCGCAGGCCCTCGATGAGGACCGGAATTGCCGCGTGATCCGGGCGCAGGCCGGCGCGCTCGAGACGGGCATGGAATCGGCCAAAGTGCGCTTCGATGCCGGGCGCGGTCAGGAGGAGACCACCGCGCGGCTGGTAGCCGTGGCTGACGGCGGTGTTCTGGTTGCGCCTGCCCGCAGGCGGGAATATCAGCAAACCGTGGTGACCACGCGTGTCGCGTGCGAATTGCAGCACCGCAACGTCGCCTACGAGCGCTTCACGCCGCAAGGCCCCCTCGCGCTTCTGCCCATGAATGAGATGCTCGCGGTGGTCTGGACCACGACGCCCGAGCATGCACAGGAATTGTGCGAGATCCCCGAGGCAGCCTTTCTCGAGCGTCTGCAGGCCGCATTTGGCGGTCGACTGGGTAAATTTCACGAAGCGGGAGCGCGCTCGCGCTACTCGCTGGCGCTGAGCGTTGCCGGTCACACGGTGCAATCGCGAGTGGTGGCGGTGGGCAATGCTGCGCAGACGCTGCACCCGGTGGCGGGGCAGGGGCTCAACTTGGGCCTGCGCGACGCCTGGGAGCTGGCGACCCTGGTGTGCGAGGGCGATCGGGCCGGGATTGGCGATGCCGCGCAGCTCGAACGCTACCGGGCGCGGCGGCGACTCGATCGCGGCGGCGGAATTGGCTTCACCGACGCGTTGGTACGGTTGTTTTCCAACGATATCGCGCCGCTCGGGCTTGCGCGCGGCCTCGGTCTCGCGGCCCTGGGCGCGTTGCCGCCGGTACGGGACTTTGTCGTGCGGCGCATGACCTTCGGCGCGCGCGGCTGACGCAGCGCGCGATTTTTTCACGCGCTCTCTTTTGCGCGGCGACAGTTACGCCGCGTCGCGCAAGCAATTCCCTAGAATTTTTTAGTAAGTGCCTAGCCAGGCAAGTGGATTCGCAGCGCGCTCGCGCCGTCGCGCGATTGGCGTGTGGGGCCGCCGCAACACGATTCGAAAAAACCGGCAGGAATTGCTTTTCTTGCGCAGCCGCAGCCATTACAATCCGCCTTCCCCGTAGCCAACTCGAACTCGATCGCAGACACCGCACGCGATGCGCATCGGCCCGTATCAACTGAAGAACAATCTCATCGTCGCGCCGATGGCGGGCGTAACCGACCGCCCGTTCCGGCAGTTGTGCAAGACCATGGGCGCGGGCATGGCGGTTTCCGAGATGGTGGCGAGCAATTCGCTGCTGTGGGGCTCGGAAAAAACTTTGCGGCGCGCTAACCACGACGGAGAGGTCGACCCGATTTCCGTGCAGATCGCGGGGGCGGACCCGGCGATGCTGGCGGAGGCGGCGCGCTACAACGTCGACCAAGGCGCCCAGATCATCGACATCAACATGGGCTGCCCGGCCAAGAAAGTCTGCAATGTGATGGCGGGCTCGGCGCTCCTGAAGGACGAACCGCTGGTCGGGCGCATCCTCGACGCGGTGGTCGGGGCGGTCAACGCCCCGGTCACGCTCAAGATCCGCACCGGTTGGGACCGCGGCAACCGCAATGCCATCCAGATCGCCCGCACTGCCGAGCAGGCGGGCATCCAGGCGCTCGCGATCCACGGCCGCACCCGGGCCTGCGGCTTTTCGGGCGAGGCCGAGTACGACACCATCGCGGCGGTCAAGGCCGAGGTCGGCATCCCGGTGATCGCCAACGGCGACATTTCCACCCCCGAACAGGTCAAGGAAGTGCTGGACTACACCCGGGCGGATGCCGTGATGATCGGGCGCGCCGCCCAGGGCCGGCCCTGGATGTTTCGCGAGATCCAGCACTACCTCGAGACCGGGGAGCGCATGGCGTCGCCGGAAGTGGACGAGATCCACCGCGTCCTGATCGCGCACCTGAACGACCTCTACCAGTTCTACGGCGAATACACCGGCGTGCGTGTCGCGCGCAAGCATATTTCCTGGTACACCAAGGGCTTGGCGGGCTCGGCGGCGTTCCGCCACGCGATGAACCGGCTCGAAACCAGTGCGGAACAGCGCGCCGCGGTCAATGAATTCTTCGCGCAGCTCGCCGAGCGCGGGCGGCGCCTGACTTATGCCGAGGAACTTGCTGCATGATCAACGAGAACGAAATGGCGCGCATCGTGCGCCGCGCGATCGAGGGCTATTTCCGGGACCTGGACGGGGAGAAGCCGTGCGCGGTCTATGACATGGTGATCAATTGCGTCGAAAAGCCGTTGCTGGAGAGCGTGCTGCACCGCGTGCGCGGCAACCAGAGCCATGCGGCCGCCATGCTCGGCATCAACCGCAACACCCTGCGCAAAAAGATGAGGGTGCACGGCATCAAGTTCTGACTGCGTAAGCAGTGAGCGGTAAGCAGTGAGCGGTTAAAATGATGGTTTGCGGGGTATCTGACCGCTGACCGCTTACTGCTCACCGCATCCATGGCCGTCATCAAGCAGGCGCTCCTCAGCGTCTCGGACAAGACCGGAATCGTCGAATTCGCGCGCGGCTTGGCCGGCCGCGGCGTCGCCTTGATCTCCACTGGCGGCACCGCCAAGCTCCTGAAGGAAGCCGGGCTTGCCGTGACCGAGGTCGCGGAGCACACCGGCTTTCCCGAGATGCTAGATGGGCGCGTAAAAACGCTGCACCCCAAGGTGCACGGCGGCATCCTGGCCCGCCGCGACCTGCCCGGCCACATGGCTGCACTGGCCGGCGCGGGCATCCCGACCATCGACCTCGTGGTCGTCAACCTTTATCCGTTCGGCGCCGCAGTTGCGAAGCCGGGGTGCACGCTGGCCGAGGCGATCGAGAACATCGATATCGGCGGCCCGGCGATGGTGAGGAGCGCCGCGAAGAACTACGAGCATGTAGCGGTGGTGACCGACCCGACGGACTACGACCCGGTGCTGAAGGAGATGGCGGCGGGTTCCGGTGCGTTGGCGGCGGCGACGCGTTTCCGCCTGGCACAGAAGGCGTTCTCCCATACCGCCCAGTACGACGGCGCGATCAGCAACTACCTCACTGCGCTCGACGGCGAGGGCGCGCGCGCGCGCTTCCCGCAGCGTCTGAATCTGCAGTTCGAGCGCCTTCAGGCGATGCGCTACGGGGAGAATCCGCACCAGGAAGCCGCGTTCTACCGTGACCTGCGGCCCGCCGCGGGCAGCCTCGCGGGCTATCGCCAACTCCAGGGCAAGGAGCTCTCCTACAACAATGTCGCCGACGCCGACGCTGCGTGGGAGTGCGTCAAGAGTTTCGAGGAGCCCGCGTGCGTCATCGTCAAGCACGCCAACCCCTGCGGCGTGGCGGTCGCCGACACGCCGGTCAACGCCTATCGCAAGGCGTTCGCGACCGACCCGACGTCGGCATTTGGCGGCATCATTGCTTTTAACCGGGCGCTCGACGGCGAAGCAGCGCAAGCCCTTACACAGCGGCTGGTCGAGGTGGTGATCGCCCCCGCGGTCACATCTGAGGCGGCGCAAGCGCTCGCCGGCAAGACCAATATCCGGGTGCTCGAGGTCGCGCTGGCGGCTGATGTCAACGACTACGAGTTCAAACGGGTCGGCGGAGGGCTCCTGGTGCAGACGCCCGATGCCGCGAGCGTCTCCGCTGCCGGGCTCAAAATCGTTACCCGGACAAAACCGAGCGAGGCGCAGGTAGCCGACCTTCTTTTCGCCTGGCGCGTCGCCAAGTTCGTGAAATCGAACGCGATCGTGTTCTGCAGCGGTGGGCAGACGCTGGGCGTGGGGGCGGGACAGATGAGCCGCGTGGACTCGGCACGAATCGCGGCCATCAAGGCGGGGAACGCCGGCCTGGCGCTGAAGGGCTCGGTGGTCGCCTCCGACGCGTTCTTTCCATTTCGCGACGGCGTGGACACGGTGGCTCAGGCGGGAGCGACGGCGATCATCCAGCCCGGCGGCAGCGTGCGCGACGAGGAAGTCATCGCGGCCGCCGACGAGCGCGGTGTCGCGATGGTGTTCACCGGCTATCGTCACTTCAGGCACTGATGAAGCTCCTGGTCATCGGCTCGGGGGGAAGAGAGCATGCGCTGGCCTGGAAGCTCGCGCACTCGCCGCGCATCTCGCGCGTGTTTGTCGCGCCGGGCAACGCCGGCACCGCGCGCGAGGATGGGCTCGCCAACGTCACCGCGACGTCGATTCCCGACCTGATCGAGTTCGCGAAAAAGGAAGCGATTGCCTTCACGGTGGTCGGCCCTGAGGCGCCGCTCGCGGAGGGAATCGTGGACGCTTTCCGCGCCGCGGGGCTGAAGATCTTCGGCCCGGTGCGCGCGGCGGCTCAGCTGGAGAGCTCCAAGGAGTTCGCCAAGAGCTTCATGCTGCGCCACGGCCTGCCGACCGCGGCATACGCGGCGTTCAGCGAGGCGGCGCCGGCGCATGCCTACATCGACAAGCATGGTGCACCGATCGTAATCAAGGCGGACGGTCTCGCCGCGGGCAAGGGCGTGGTCGTGGCGATGGAAATTGCCGAGGCGCACGCGGCGGTGGATCGAATGCTGGTGGACAAACAGTTGGGCGAAGCCGGCGGCCGGGTCGTGATCGAGGAATTCCTGGACGGGGAGGAGGCGAGCTTCATTGTGCTGGCCGACGGCCGTCACGCGCTCGCGCTCGCGACCAGCCAGGACCACAAGCGGCTGCTCGATGGCGACCAGGGCCCCAATACCGGCGGCATGGGCGCCTACTCGCCGGCGCCGGTGGTGACGCCCGCCATCCATGCCAAGGTGATGCGCGAGGTGATCCAGCCGGCGCTTGCCGGCATGGAGAAGGACGGCACCCCCTACAGCGGTTTTCTTTACGCCGGGCTGATGATCTCGCGGGACGGCGGGGTCAAGGTGTTGGAGTTCAACTGCCGCATGGGCGACCCGGAGACGCAGCCGATCCTGATGCGGCTGAAAAGCGATCTCGTCGCGCTGATCGAGCACGCCCTGGCCGGCACGCTCGACAAGGCGGAAGCCGAATGGGACCGGCGCGTCGCGCTGGCCGTCGTACTCGCCGCGGACGGCTACCCGGACGCGCCGCGCAAGGGCGACGTCATTCACGGCCTGCCGGCGCCGGAAGACGATTGTCGCGTCTTTCATGCCGGAACGACATTGAGTGGCAAGGATGTGGTGACCCAAGGCGGGCGCGTGCTCGCGGTGGTGGCGCTCGGCGGGAACGTGAGCGCGGCGCAGCGGCGCGCCTACGAAACCGTCGAGAAGATTCGCTTCGAAGGCGTGCAGTTCCGGCGGGATATCGGGCATCGCGCGCTGGGCTCAACCCGCAAATAGGGGCCGGGTGTAAGCTAAGCATCAGCCATGGCTACTCCCAATTACGACCGCAGCCGCCAGGACCTGGGAAACATCGTGCTTCTCGAGCACGTGAACGTGACCATTCCCGACCAGCGTCTCGCCACCATTTTTTACCTGGCGGGGTTGGGACTGACGCGCGACCCCTATCTCATGGCCGGCATCGAGAACATGTGGGTCAACATCGGCCGCACCCAGATTCACATGCCGTCGCGCGGCGCCCAGGTGCTGCGCGGGCACGTCGGCATCGTCATGCCCGATCTCGCTGCGCTCAAGCGCCGGCTGCAGAAAGTGGCGCCGCTGCTGGCGGAGACGCGCTTTGCCTGGCAAGAGAAGGACGGCTTCGTCGAGGCGACTTGTCCGTGGGGCAATCGCTATCGCTGCCATGCGCCCGCGCCTGAGTTCGGCGACACCGAGCTGATGATCGCCTATGTCGAGTTTCCCGTGCCGGCGGGCACTGCGGCCGGCATCGTGCGCTTCTATCAGGAAATCATGGGTGCGCACGCGGTGCTCCAGGCCGGTGCCGAGCCCGTGGCGCTCGTCTCCACCAGCGCGACGCAGCGGTTGCGCTTCCGCGAGACGACGCGACCGCTGCCGGACTACGATGGGCACCATGTCCAGGTCTACCTCATCGACTTCTCCGGGCCGCACCGGCGCCTGCTCGAGCGTGGCCTGGTAACCGAGGAGAGCGACGAGTACCAGTACCGTTTCTGCGACCTCGTCGACCCCGCCGACGGCCGCAAGCTGTTCACGATCGAGCACGAGGTGCGAAGTCTTACGCATCCTCTTTACGCGCGTCCGCTGGTGAACCGCAATCCGGAACAGAGCAACCGCAACTACGTGCGCGGGCACGACGCATTCCGCGGCACGTACTGAGAGCCGTTTCAGACCGGGCCTGCGGCTAAGAGTCCCTAACACCATGAAACACGCGTGCGTTGCGGCCAGAATCGACGATGACGCGAAGGACGGCGCAGGGCAGTATCTGGAATACGACCAAGCCGGCCGACAAAGTGTCCCGCGCAGGGCGGAGCAGGTTCCAAGCGTTGTGTGCTTGGATGCGACCCCGGAGCGGGACAGGAGAGCGCCGTATTGCGCGGGACTTACACGCGCCTGCACGGTCGCATCCCCGAAGACGGGGCCCCTGCTCCACGCTCCGGCGCGTCGTCGATTCTGGCCGCAACCCCGGCACAGGCAATTGAATATCCAATGACAATCCAGGGGCTGGCACGAGTTTTGGCCCAGGGCTTTGTCGCGAGCCTTGCTAATATTCCAGATATTGGCTGCGGCTCGCTTCGCGCCCTGAGCCAAAATCGTGACAGCGCATCGCGCGTTTCATGGTGTTAGGGACTCTAAACGAGGAGGTCCCATGTCAGTTATGTCTTGTACCGCCCTGCGGCGATTTCTCGCGGCTGTCGCGCTGTTCGCCGTTGCCGCGGCAGCGCCGGCGCAGGAAGCCTTCCCGGGGAAAAAGCCGATTGAATTCATCGTGCTGTTCCCCGCCGGCAGCTCCGCCGACGTCACGGCGCGCGTGCTCGCGGAAGGCATCGGCAAGCACCTCGGCACCCAGATCGTGGTGGTGAACCGCCCGGGCGGCGGCGGCGCGGTCGGCTACAAGTACGCCGCGGGCCAGAGCGCCGACGGCCATCACCTGGTGTGGAACTCGAACTCGATCTCGACCACTTACCACACCGGCATGCTGCCGTTCGACTACAACGCGTTCGTGCCTGTGGCGCGCGTCCAGGTCGAGACGCCGCTGCTGTTCGTGAAGGGCGACGCGCCGTGGAAGAACCTGCGCGACATCGTGCAGCACGCGAAAGCCAACCCCGGCAAGTTGAACATCGGCAACTCCGGCACCGGCAGCCACACCCATTTTTCCTCGGTGTGGCTGTTCCGTGGCGCCGGCGCGAAAGTGGTGGACGTGCCGTTCGGCGCCGCGCAAGTGGTGCCGAGCCTGCTCGGCGGACACGTGGAC
>Ga0247825_10000778_pt1 | contig 20552 bp, 18 predicted proteins | sample 13C_Vanillin_Day_FD_194413 | JGI IMG/M metagenome (GOLD analysis project Ga0247825, IMG submission 194413) | Soil microbial communities from agricultural site in Penn Yan, New York, United States - 13C_Vanillin_Day48 | ecosystem: Environmental > Terrestrial > Soil > Agricultural land | place...
GCCGGCCGCAGCATCTCCTCCAGTTCGCAGTCATGGGCGGGCTGTTCGCGCGCATGGCGCTCGGCGTGGCACGGCCGCGCATCGGCCTGCTGTCGATTGGGGAAGAGGCCAACAAAGGAAACGAGCTGGTGCGTGAGGCGCACCGGCTGCTCAAGCAGGCGCCGGTCAACTTCATCGGCAACGTCGAGGGCCGCGAGATCTACAGCGGCGTCGCCGACGTGATCGTCTGCGATGGATTCACAGGGAACATCGTTCTGAAGACCAGCGAAGGACTCGTGGAGACCGTGGAATCGCTGCTCGGCGACGAGCTGCAGGGGACGTTTTCCAGCCAGGTTGGATACCTGCTGTCGCGACGGGCGTTCCGGCGCTTCCGGCGTCGGGTGGACTATTCGGAGTACGGCGGCGCGCTGCTGCTCGGCGTCGCCGGCCTGGCGGTCGCCTGTCATGGACGGTCGTCGGCGAAAGCGGTGCGCAACGCCATCGCCATGGCCTATCGTTTTGCCGCCGACGACTTCATTCACCGCGTTGAGCGCGAGATCGCGGCGGCCGCCGTTTCATGATCGCCTTCGTCTTCCCGGGTCAGAACTCACAGAAGGCAGGGATGGGGCGGGACCTCGCGGAGGCCTATCCCGTTGCGCGCGAGACGTTCGCAGAAGCAGATGATGCCTTTCGGACGGGTGCGAGCGGAGAAGCCAGCCTGAGCAGTCTCTGCTTCGAAGGCCCGGAGGATCAGCTCGCGCTGACGGAGATCACACAGCCCGCCATCCTCGCCACCAGCACGGCGGCTTATCGCGTGCTGACTGAACACGGAATCGTTCCGGCATTCGTGGCCGGCCACAGTCTCGGCGAGTACTCAGCCAACGTCGCCGCCGGCACGATGGGCGTTCGCGACGCGGTGGCGCTGGTGCGGCGGCGCGGGCGATACATGCAGGAAGCCGTGCCCGTGGGCACGGGCGCGATGGCGGCGATTCTCGGAAGCGACCTCGAGACCGTGACGCGCGCCTGCCTCGAGGCAGCCGAGGGTGAAGTCGTCAGCCCTGCAAACGTCAACGGGCCAGGTCAGATCGTGATCGCCGGGACGGTCGCGGCGGTGAAACGGGCCAGTGAGCGCGCCAAGGCCCTGGGTGCGAAACGCGCGATCCCGCTCTCAGTCAGCGCCCCGTTTCACTGCGCGCTGATGGCACCCGCGGCGGAGCGGCTTGCGCCGGAGCTTCGGGCGCTCGACGCACGAGACCCCCGGATTCCGGTTGTGGCCAATGTCGACGCGGAGCCGAAGCGCGACGCCAGCGGCGCCATCGAGGCGCTCGTCCGGCAGGTGTCGGCGCCGGTCCAGTGGGACGCCGTCGTTCGCCGCCTTGCGTCGGAGGGCGTTACTACGTATGTTGAGGTGGGCCCCGGAACGGTCCTGAGCGGTCTGATCAAGAAAATCCAGGCAGAAGCACACGTGGTGTCGTTCGGATCGCCCGCGGACCTCCCGTCGGTCGTCACTGCATGCTCGACTTAACCGGAAAAATTGCGATCGTCACGGGCGCATCGCGCGGCATCGGCCGTGCCATCGCCCTGACGCTGGCTGCCCGTGGTGCGGTGGTCGTGGCAGCCGCGCGCGGTGAGAACGCGGCGGGGACGGCGGAGGCGATCCGCGAGGCTGGCGGTCGGTCCGAGTTTTCATCTGTCGACGTGAACGACCCGGCGTCGGTCGACGTCATGGTCGCCGCGACGCTCGAGCGTCATGGCCGGATCGACATCCTGGTGAACAACGCCGGCATCACGCGCGATCAGCTGCTCCTGCGGATGAAGCGCGACGACTGGGATCAGGTGATCGCCACGAATCTCACCGCTGCGTTCACGTGCGTGCAGGCGGTGCTGAAGCCGATGGTCAAGCAGCGCTCCGGCCGTATCGTCAGCATCAGCTCGGTCGTCGGGCAGATGGGGAACGCCGGGCAGGCGAACTACGCCGCGTCGAAAGCGGGGCTCATCGGATTCAGCAAGTCGCTGGCGCGCGAGGTCGCGTCGCGCAACATCACGGTCAACGTCGTGACGCCGGGGCTGATCGGCACGGACATGACGAAGGCGATCACCGAGAAGGCGCAGGCCGACTGGGCGTCGGCGATTCCGCTGGGACGCCTCGGCACGGTCGACGAAGTGGCCGCGGCAGTCTGTTTCCTCGCCTCGGATGAGGCGGCGTATATTACAGGGCAGGTCCTCGCCGTCAACGGCGGGATGTACATGTGAATCTGGTTGGTGGTTCGTGGTTGGTGGTTCCTGGTGGGCCACCGTGCTCACTGACTACCAACTACCAACCACTATCCAACAACCGGAGGCGTAGATGGCAGTCGCAGACAAGGTGAAGAGCATCATCGTGGAGCAGCTGGGCGTAGACGAAGAGGAAGTGACGCCGGATGCGTCGTTCGTCGACGACCTCGGCGCCGACTCGCTCGACACGGTGGAGCTCGTCATGGCGTTCGAAGAAGAATTCGGAATCGAGATCCCGGACGAGGACGCCGAGAAGATCACCCGCGTGAAGGAAGCCATCGAGTACATCGAGGCGCACGGCAAGGGAAAGAAGTAAGCACCGGACCGAGTCCCTGGACTATGGAGCTGCGTTGAACAGGCGGGTCGTCATCACCGGCATCGGACTGGTGTCGGCGCTTGGTCTCGGCACCCGCGAGACCTGGGCGGCGCTGCTCGCCGGGCAGAGCGGTGTCATCCGGGTCACCCGATTCGACATCACCGGCTACGCGGCGCAGATTGCCGCGGAGGTCAAAGACTTCGACCCGCTCAACTGGATCGAGAAGAAGGACATCAAGAAGATGGACCTCTTCATCCAGTACGCCATCGCCGCCGCGCAGTTTGCGATGGACGACTCGAAACTGGCGATCACTCCGGAGAACGCTCCGGACGTCGGCGTGTTTATCGGGTCGGGCATCGGCGGGTTCATCACCATCGAACGCGAGCACGAGGCACTGCTGAAGGGCGGTCCCCGCAAGGTGTCACCCTTCTTCATTCCCTCCGCGATCATCAACCTGGCGTCGGGGCAGGTGTCGATCCGCTTCGGCGCCAAGGGGCCGAACCTGGCCACGTGCACGGCCTGCTCGGCGTCGGCTCACGCCGTCGGGGAGTCGTACGAAATCATCAAGCGCGGCGACGCGAACGCGATGATTGCCGGCGGCTCCGAAGCGGCGATTACACCGATGAGCCTCGGCGGGTTCGCGCAGTTGCGGGCGCTGTCCACACGCAACGACGAACCCTCTCGCGCCAGCCGGCCATTCGACAAGGATCGCGACGGCTTCATCATCGGCGAGGGCGCCGGCGTGCTGGTTCTCGAGGAGCTGGAGCACGCGAAGCGGCGCGGCGCGCCGATCTACGCGGAGATCGTCGGCTATGGCTCGACGTCAGACGCGTACCACATGACCGCGCCGTCCGAAGACGGCGATGGGGCGCGGCGTGTGATGACGATGGCCATCCGGAAAGCCGGCATCGCGCCGGACCAGGTGGACTACATCAACGCGCACGGCACCTCGACGCCGTACAACGACAAGCTGGAGACGCTCGCCATCAAGAACTGCTTCGGCGACCATGCGCGGAAGCTGGCGATTTCGTCGACCAAGTCGATGACCGGGCATCTCCTTGGCGGTGCTGGTGGTCTCGAGGCCGGTATTTCTGCGCTGTCGGTATTCCACGGCGAGGTGCCGCCGACCATCAACCTCGACAATCCCGATGCGGAGTGCGATCTCGACTATGTGCCGCACAAGAGCCGTAAGATGGCCGTGCGCTATGCGTTGTCGAATTCGTTCGGCTTCGGCGGCACGAACGCTGCATTGCTCTTCAAGAAGTACGAAGGGTGATTTAGACGGGCCGCGGAGACGCTGAGACGCGGAGAGTTGAAATCACTTCTGTGCTCCGCGTCCCCGCGCTTCCGCGGTTCGTGCGAGTGACACACGTCACGTCATGAAAATTGCCGTCTGCATCAAGCAGGTCCCCACCCGCGAGTGGCAGCCGCGTCTCACTGACGACAAGACGTGGATTCGCGAGCACGACGTCAGCTACGAGATGAACGAGCCCGACGCCTATGCGCTCGAGGAGGCGCTGCGCCTCCGCGAGAAGCACGGCGGCGAAGTGGTCGTCTGCTCAGCTGGCCCTGCCCGCGTCCAGCAGGTCATTCGAGAAGCGCTGGCGCGTGGCGCCGACCGCGCGCTCCACGTGGAGGACGATCGCCTGGCCGCCGCGGATGCGTCTGTCACGGCCGATGCCCTGGCCGCCGCCATGGCGGAAGAGCGCTTCGACCTCGTGCTCACGGGGCTGCAGTCCGATGACCTTGGACAGGCGCAGGTCGGCGTCGTGCTCGCCGAGAAGCTTGCAATCCCGCATTCCACCATCATCATGGACGTCCAGGCGGATCCGGCATCGGGTTCGGTGCGCGTCAAGCGGGAGCTCGAAGGCGGATGGTTCCAGTGGATCGCCATGCCGCTGCCGGCGCTGCTGACGATTCAGAGCGGCATCAATCAGCTGCGTTACGCCACGCTGAAGGGCATCATGGCCGCCAAGAAGAAGGAGATCCGGAAGGTGGCGATGCCTGACGCGCGGCCGATGCAGCAGGTCATCGGACTGGCGCTGCCGACGCGTGCGAAGGAGACGCGCCAGATCACCGGATCGGCGGGTGAGGCGGCGAAGGAGCTCGTGCGCGTGCTGCGCGAAGAGGCCCGCGTCCTGTGATCCTCGTCATCGCCGAGCAGCGTGACGGCAAGCTGAATCGCGCATCCTGGGAGGCGATCGCGGCGGCGCAGGCACTCGCCGGCGAACTGCCAGTCAAGGCCGCGATCATCGGCGGCTCGGTCGCGGCGCTCGCCGCCGAACTCGCGTCCGCGGGAGTTGCCGAGGTCCTCACGGTCGAGGATCCCGCGCTGGCTTCATACACGCCCGATGCGCACACCATCGCACTCCGCGCCGTCGTCGAGTCCGCGTCTCCAACGTTCGTGCTGATGCCGCACACATACCAGACGCGCGACTGTGCGCCGATGCTGGCGGCGCGAATGGGGAGGGCGCTGATTACCGATGTCACGGCGCTTTCCGGCACAGGCAAGGACGCCGCCTTCACGCGGCCGATGTTTCAGGGAAAGCTTGCGGCACAGGTGAAGCCGCTCGGCGAGCCGCCGTTCTTCATCACCGTTCAGATCGGGGCCTTCCGGGCTGACGCGGTCAGGAAGGGCGGGAATGCGCCGGTGACGCCGGTGACCGTCAGCATCGACGCCGCAGCGGTCCGTCAGAAGGCCGAGCCTCCCTTTCAGGAAGCCAAGCAGGCCGTCGATCTCGGCCAGGCCGAGCGGATCGTGGCAGTGGGCCGCGGCATCAAGTCGCAGGAGCACATTGCGATTGCGGAGAAGCTGGCCGCCGCGCTGGGCGCTGAGCTGGCTGCCTCGCGACCGATCTGCGACAACGGCTGGCTGCCGATGGAGCGTCAGATCGGGAGCTCCGGCCAGACTGTTGCGCCCAAACTGTATCTGGCGCTCGGGATCTCGGGTGCCATCCAGCATCTCGTCGGGATGAAGGGCTCGCGGACGATCGTCGCGATCAACAAGGACGCCGAGGCGCCCATCTTCGAAGTGGCGGATTACGGCATCGTCGGCGATCTGTTCGAGATCGTTCCCGCGCTCATCGCCGAGCTGGAGAAAAACTAACCACGAAGGGCACAAAGGAAATCGAAGGGCACGAAGAAACTAATATTGATCTAGTGACGCGCGAAACGCTCGACGTCGACGTCCTTATCGTCGGCGGCGGCCCGGCCGGGATGTCCGCGGCGCTGCGGCTGGCACAGCTGCAGAAGCAGCAGGGCGGTGAGCCGCTCGCGGTGGCGGTGCTCGAGAAGTCTCGTGAGGCCGCGGCGCATATGCTCTCCGGAGCGGTGCTGGACCCCTCCGCGCTGCGTGATCTCATTCCCGACTTCGAGCAGAAGGGCGCGCCGCTGGCGGCGCCGGTGCACAGCGACCAGGTGCACTTCCTCACGCCGCGATCGACGATCCCGTTCCCGATCATCCCTCCGCCGCTCAGCAACCACGGGAACTTCATCGTGTCGCTCAATGCGCTGGTCAAGTGGCTGGCGCAGCAGGTCGAGGCGGAAGGCGTCGACGTATTCACCGGTTTTGCGGCGCAGGACGTCCTCATGGACGGCCCGCGCGTGATCGGCGTCCGCACCGGTGACCGCGGTATCGGCCGTCACGGCGAGCAGAAGGCGGCTTTCGAGCCTGGTGTGGATGTGCAGGCGAAGGTCACGATCTTCTGTGACGGCGTCCGCGGCAACCTGACCAAAGAGCTCCTCCGCCGTCTTCAGCTCGGGGCGGGCCGCCAGCCGCAGCAGTTTGCGATCGGGCTGAAGGAGCTGTGGGAGGTCCCCGCCGACCGCGTCGCCGCCGGCACGGTGATGCACACGATGGGCTATCCCCTGCGCCTCGAGGAGTTCGGCGGCGGCTTCGTCTATGCCATGCCCGGCGGGCAGCTGTCCGTCGGCTTCGTGGCCGGCCTCGACTACAAGGACCCGCTCTTCGATCCGCACATGGCATTCAACCGGTTCAAGCAGCATCCGCTGATTTCGCGGCTGCTGGATGGTGGAACGCTGGTGCGCTATGGCGCGAAGGCGTTGCCCGAGGGTGGATGGAACACGATTCCGCAGCCGTACATGGACGGCGGGCTGATTGCGGGCGACGCCGGTGGGTTCCTGAACTCCATGCGGCTGAAAGGCATCCATCTCGCGATGCGGACCGGCATGCTGGCCGCGGAGACGGCGTTCGAAGCGGTCCGGTCAGGGGATACGTCCGCCGCCGGACTGCGCCGCTATCAGGAGCGCCTCGACGCGAGCCCCGTTCGCGCGGAGCTGTATCCCGTGCGCAACGTCCACCAGGCGTTCGGACACGGGCTGCTCGCGGGACTGGCGTTTTCCGGAGTCTCCCTGCTGACGCGCGGGTGGTGGCCTGCTGATCTGCGCGGCGAGGCGGGTCACGACCGTATGCGGATGCTGCCCGCGGACGCTGATCGGTCATCCCACCTGCGGCCGAGCAACGAGACACCGATCGACAGGCGGTTGACGTTCGACAAGGTCACCAACGTCCATTACTCGGGCACGGCGCACGACGAAGACCAGCCCTCGCACCTGCTCGTCCACACGGACGTGTGCAGCTCCATCTGCGGACCAGAGTATGGTCATCCGTGCACGCGCTTCTGTCCGGCCAACGTGTACGAGATCGCGCACGAATCGGACGGGACGCCGCGGCTGCAGATCAACGCGTCGAACTGCGTCCACTGCAAGACCTGCGACATCATGGACCCGTACGGCGTGATCACCTGGGTCCCGCCTGAAGGGGGCGGCGGACCTCAATACAATGGGATGTAGTTGGGCGTCGAGGTGAGCGACTGGCGCGCGTCCGGATGGAAGCGCGCCCAGGTCGCGTTGATCGCCGGTCTCGGCTATCCGCTGATCAACGCGCTCGGCCACACGCTGCGCTGGCGCGTCGAGGGCCTCCAGCACTACGAGGCCATCGTCGCATCGGGCCGTCAGCCGGTGATGGCGTTCTGGCATGGCCGCATCCTGCCGGCGACGTTCTACTTCCGCCGCCGCGGCATCGTGGTGATCACCAGCGAGAACTTCGACGGCGAGTGGATCGCCCGCATCATCGAGCGGTTCGGATATGGCACCGCGCGAGGCTCGACCACGCGCGGCGCGCGCAAGGCGATGGTGCAGATGGTGCGCGCGATGCGGGCCGGCCGGCCGACCGGCTTCACCCTCGACGGCCCGCGTGGTCCGGCGCGCGTGGCGCAGCCCGGTGCCGTCTGGCTCGCGGGCGCCACCGGCAACCCGCTGCTGCCGTTTCATCTCGAGGCGGCGAACGCGTGGACGCTGCGGAGCTGGGATCGCACCCAGATTCCGAAGCCGTTCACGAACGTCTCGCTGGTGGTGGGCGAGCCGCTCGACATCCCGTCCGACGCCACCGACGAACAGCTGCGCTCGGCGCGTGAGCTGCTCGAGAGAACCCTGAGCACGCTCGAAACGCGCGCGCGCCAGCTTCTGGAAACGTAGAGTCCGTGGTACCTTTTCGCGTCATGCGGTTCCGCCTGGTTCGTGCCGCAGCCCTCGCGGCAGCTCTGGCGATCACGTCGGTGTCGGCGCAGGACCGTTCCGCACGAACGCTGGACATCTACGTGATCGACGTGGAGGGCGGGAACGCGACGCTGCTCGTGTCCCCCTCGCGCCAGTCGCTGCTGTTCGACACCGGCAATGCCGGCGCGGCCGCGGTTCGTGATGTCGATCGCATCATGGCCGCGATCAAGGATGCCGGCCTGACGCAGATCGATCACCTGATTCTCACGCACTACCACGCGGACCACTTTGGCGGGGTGACGGAGCTTGCGGGACGGATTCCGATCCGTGAATTCATCGACCACGGGCCGAGCGTGGAGATGAACGCCACCGTCGATGCGTTCCTGAAGGCGTATGCCGGGCTCTACGCGAAAGGCCAGCATACCGTCGCCCAGCCGGGCCATCGGGTGTCCCTCGGCAACGTGCAGGTCCGTATCGTCGCGGCCGACGGACGCGTGGCCGGTTCCGCTGTCCCTGGTGCCGGACGTCCCAACCCGCATTGCGCCGGCACCGCGCCGCAGGAGCCTGATCCAGGCGAGAACGCGCGCTCGATCGCCTCGCACCTCACGTTCGGCCGGTTCCGCGCCGCCTACCTTGGCGATTTGTCATGGAACAAGGAGATCGAGCTGATGTGTCCGGCCAACCGGATCGGAGATGTCGATCTCTGGGTCGTCTCGCATCACGGGCAGCCGACGTCGAATTCACCGGCGCTCGTCCACGCCATCAGACCCCGAGTCGCCGTGATGAACAATGGGACCCGCAAGGGTGGGCCGCCGGACACCATGCGGACGCTGTTCACGGCGCCGCGTCTCGAAGATCTCTGGCAGTTGCACTTTTCGCTGCTGAGCGGGCAGGAGTACACCGTGCCGGGGGTTTTCATCGCCAACGGCTTTGACGATCAGCCCGCCACGCTGCCGGTCGCGCCGATGCCGGCCCCGGCGCGCGGGGCCCCGGGGCCGCCGCCTCCAGCGCACAATGGCCCGGCGCACTGGATCAAGATATCCGCGCGCGACGATGGCTCGTTCACCGTGACCAACAGCCGCAACGGATTCAGCAAGACCTACGCGGCACCATGAGCCGCATCACACTCCGCGTCAACGGGACGTCCCGCACGGTCGATGTCGATCCGGCCACTCCGCTGCTCTTCGTCCTCAGCGACGACCTGCAGCTCAATGGTCCGAAGTTCGGCTGCGGGCTGGGTCAGTGCGGCTGCTGCACGGTAATCATCAAGGGACAGGCGGTTCGTTCGTGCATCACTCCCGTGTCGACCGTCGGCGGGGCGGAGATTACGACGCTCGAAGGTCTCGGCACGCCTGAAAGACCCCATCCGATTCAGCAGGCGTTCATCGACGAGCAGGCGGTGCAGTGCGGCTTCTGCCTCAGCGGCGTCGTGCTGACCGCGAAAGCATTTCTCGATCGCAATCCGAAGGCGGATGAGACACAGATCCGGCAGGCGATGTCGGGAGTGCTGTGCCGGTGTGGCGCGAACGCCCGGATGCTGAAGGCGATCACGCGCTACGCGCGCGGAGGAAAAGCGTGAACCGGCGGACGTTCCTCGCGCAGTCGGGAGCGCTGGTCGTGAGCTTTGGGGCGGCGCGAGCAGCCGTGCAGTTCGGCCTCGAGCCGGCGGTCGCCGCCCAGCGGTTGAACGGCGCCAGCAGCCGGGACCTCGACGGATGGATCGCGATCAAGGCCGACGGCTCGATCACTGCGTTTACGGGGAAGTGCGAGCTGGGACATGGGCTCTATACGGCGCAAACGCAGCTGATTGCCGAAGAGCTGTGTGTTCCGTTCAATCGCGTCACGCTGATCCAGTGCGATACCGCGCTGACCCCGGATCAGGGGACGACTTCCGGAGCCCAGTCACATCCGACGAACTTCAACAACGCCGACCTGGCGCTGGCTGGTGCGACGGCGCGCGAAGCGCTCCTGTCGATCGCCGCGCAGCGCCTGGGGGTGCCTGCCGGTCAGCTCTCGGTCAAGGACGGCGTGGTGTCGGTGGCGAGCGACGCTTCGAAGAGAGTGTCGTACGGGGAATTAATCGGCGGCCGGCGCTTCGACCTCACGCTGAATCCCAACGCCCGGCGGAAGCCGCCGGCCGAGTGGACCGTTCTTGGCACGCCGGTTCCGCGAGTCGAGATCCCTGCGATGGCGACCGGGCGGTTCGAGTACGTCCACAACGTACGCGTGCCGGGAATGCTCCACGGTGCTGTCGTCCGTCCTCCTTTTGCCAATCCCTCGCTGACCGCGGTCGATGCGCGTTCGGTGGAAGGCATGCCGGGCGTCGTTCAGGTCGTCGTCAAGAAGGAGTTCGTCGGCGTCGTCGCTGAGAAGCCATGGCAGGCCATCCAGGCCGCCAGGCAGTTGAAGGCCGGGTGGGCGATAGGAGCACAGCTCGAGCCGCATCGGGACCTGCATGCGCGGTTGCGGAGCCAGACACCCACGCGTGACACGCGAACGGTGGATTCCGGCGACGTCGATGCGGCGCTCGGCAGTGCTGCGAACGTGGTACGCGCGACCTATCTCTATCCCTATCAGATGCATGGATCCGTCGGGACCGCGTGTGCCGTGGCCGACGTGCAGGGAGAGAAGGCGACGATCTGGGCGGCGTCGCAGGCGGTGTGGCCGCTTCGGAGTTCGACGGCCCAGGTGCTCGGTCTCCGTCCGGAAGACGTGCATGTGATCTTCAGGCAGGGGCCCGGCTGCTACGGCATCAACGGCGCGGATACCGTGGCCTACGATGCAGCGCTTCTCTCACAGGCTGTCGGAAAGCCGGTGCGTGTGCAGTTGACGCGCAGCGACGAGATGGCCTGGGAGAACTACGGCGTGGCCTGCCTCATCGATCAGCGGGCCGCTGTCGATCGAAGCGGGACGATTGTGGCCTGGGACCACGAATCCTGGATCCCGAGCCGCGGTGGCAGGCCTGGCGCGAATGCTCCGGGCAATCTGGTCACGGGCACGCTGGCCGGCTTCGCACCAGCAGCGTTTCAGGCGCGGAGCCCGGCACCGGCGCCGACCACGTTCGCGAACAACAGCAACGCCGTGCCCAGCTATGTGACCGGAACCGTGAACGGCCGTGCAGGGGGCACCGGAACGATTGCGTCGCAGCGCGTTCTCACACACGGTCTCCGCTCAGCGTTTTTTACCGGACCGCTGCGGTCGCCGGAACGGCTGCAGAACACGTTCGCCCATGAGTCGTTCATCGACGAGATTGCGGCCGAACTTCGGGTCGATCCAGTCGAGTACCGGCTCAGACACCTGCGCGATCCACGGCTGATCGCCGTCGTCACCGCTGCGGCAAAGGCCGCGAACTGGACGTCGCGGCCGTCGCCACGACCCTCGATTCCGCGTGCCGGCGTCTCGAGCGGACGCGGGATGTCGTGCGTGCTCTATGAGGGCGACAACGGCTACTGTGCGATGGTGGCGGAGGTGGACGTCAATCAGGACACCGGGGCGGTGACGGTGCGGCGGCTGGTCATCGCGAACGATTCGGGTCCAATCTCGAATCCGGATGGATTGCGCAACCAGCTCGAAGGCGGAGCGCTCCAGGGCGTCAGCCGGACACTCTTGGAGGAAGTGACCTGGGACGACCAGAAGATCACGTCCGTCGACTGGCGAACCTACAAACCGCTGTACCTGGACGCCGCGATCCCTCGAATCGAAATCGTCCTGCTGAACCGGCCCGACATGCCCGCATGCGGAGCAGGGGAGACGTCGGTCACCGTGACGGCGGGCGCCCTCGCCAACGCGATTTTCGACGCGACGGGTGCCAGGCTGCGGCAGGTTCCGTTCACACCGGCGCGCGTACAGGCCGCCCTCGCCTCGCGTCGGCTCTGATGGCGCTTGCGATCATTTCGTCGCCGCACTTCGCGGATCATCTGACGCCACCCGGACATCCGGAACGAGTCGAGCGGCACGCGGTGATGCAGGCCATCGCGTCTGAGTTCCGCCAGCGTGGCGGCGACACGCTCGAGCCGCGCCGTGCCACAGACGCTGATCTCGAGCGTGTGCACGAAAAGGATTACGTGGCCATGATTCGTGAAACCGCGGGCCGGGCGACCGTGCTCGAAGCCGACACGTTCACGTCGCCGGAGTCCTACGACGTCGCCTGCCTTGCCGCAGGCGCCGTATTGACCGGAGTCGATCACGTCCTCGACGGGCCGGCGGGCTCGCGCGCGTTGGCTCTGGTTCGCCCGCCCGGTCACCACGCCGAGGCGAACCGCGCGATGGGATTCTGCCTGTTCAACAACATTGCGATCGGCGCGGCTCACGCCCGGGCGCGCGGGCTCGCTCGCGTGGCGATCGTGGACTACGACGTACACCATGGCAACGGCACTCAGTGGAGCTTCTACAACGACCCATCCGTTCTCTTCATCTCGTCGCACCAGTATCCGTACTACCCGGGAACCGGGGCAGCCGACGAGATAGGCGTTGGCGCTGGAACAGGTTTCACCGTGAACCTTCCCCTTGCCGCCGGTGCAACGGACGCCGACTACGAGTACGCGTACGACCGAATCGCCTGGCCTGTGCTGAAGGCATTCAAGCCTCAGTTGATTCTCGTGTCGGCTGGATTCGACGCTTACAAGGACGATCCGCTCGCCGGAATGCGCGTGGAAGCAGAGTGCTTCGGCCGCCTGACGGCGCGGATTGCCGCCATTGCCGACGAATGTTGTGACGGTCGAGTCGTCGTGGTGACTGAAGGGGGCTACAACCTCAAGGGGATCGCGGATTCATTGCGCTCGGTCATCGGCGCCCTCGACGACTCGCCTCCGCCTGCGGCGGGCCATTCGCCGGCGGCCAGCGCACCGCGCGGCGAGGCTGCAGTGGCGGCGGTGAAGCCCAGGCTCACCAAGTTCTGGCCCTTATAATGAACTGTGAAGGCCTAAGGCCTATGGCCGAAGGCCTAACAGGCCTCGTTGATGTCCGACTACAAACCCCAGGATCTCGACAAGAAGTGGCAGCAGCGCTGGGCGAGCTCCCATGCGTTCGAAGTCGAGGCCGATCCGTCGCGGCCAAAGTTCTACTGCCTCGAGATGTTTGCGTACCCATCCGGGCACGCGCACATGGGGCACGTTCGCAACTACAGCATCGGCGACGTGCTTGCCCGCACAAAGCGCATGCGCGGGTACAACGTGCTCCACCCGTTCGGTTGGGACGCGTTTGGCCTGCCGGCAGAGAACGCGGCGATCAAGAACGGCGTCCACCCGGAGCAGTCAACGCGCGGCAACATCGCGCACATGACCGGGCAGCTCCAGCGGCTCGGCATCAGCTATGACTGGCACCGGGAGCTCGCCACGTGCGACGTTGAGTACTACAAGTGGAACCAGTGGCTGTTCATCAAGATGTTCGAGCGCGGGCTCGCGTACCGTCGCAAGTCATCGGTCAATTGGTGTCCCGTCGACAATACCGTCCTCGCCAACGAGCAGGTCGTGGACGGGCGATGCTGGCGGTGCGGCTCGGTGGTCGAGACCCGCGATCTCGAGCAGTGGTTCTTCCGCATCACCACCTACTCGGACGAGCTCCTCGACGCCACGTCTGAGCTGAAGCACTGGCCCGAGCAGGTCCTGACGATGCAGCGGAACTGGATCGGACGCTCGGAAGGTGCGCGTGTCAGTTTCGCGGTCGAGGGTGACGCGGCAACGAAGATCGACGTCTTCACCACGCGGATCGATACGATCTTCGGGGCGATGTTCGTGCTGCTCGGGCCCGAGCACCCGCTGGTTGGGCAGCTTGCCGAGAAGTCGGCTGACCCTGCAGGGTTCCGGAAGCGCGTGCAGACGTTCCGTACGCAGGATCGAGCAGCGCGAATCAGCGGCGAGATCGAGAAGGAAGGGTTCGATACCGGCTTCCGGGCCGTCAATCCATTTACGAACGAGTCCGTCCCGATCTGGGTTGCCAACTTCGTCCTCGGCGATTACGGAACCGGTGCAGTCATGGCCGTTCCGGCTCACGATCAGCGCGACTTCGAGTTCGCACGCAAGTTCAATCTCCCGATTCGCGTCGTGATCACGCCCGACGGCCGTCCGAAGTCTTCCGACGGCCTGACGGAAGCGGCGGACGCCTACGGAATACTCGTCGAATCAGGTGAGTTCAGCGGCCTGTCCTCGGAGGACGCGCAGAAGAAGATGGTCGCCGCCGCGCGAGCGCGTGGAATCGGCGAGGCGACGGTTCAATATCGACTGAAGGATTGGGGTATTTCCCGCCAGCGCTATTGGGGGACTCCGATTCCGATGATCTACTGCGAGAAGGACGGCATTGTGCCTGTCCCGCTCGACCAGCTTCCGGTGGAGCTGCCAAAGGTCATCGAGTTCACAGGCAAGGGAGAGTCGCCGCTCGCGCAGGTGCCGGAATTCGTGAACGTCAGATGTCCGAAGTGCGATGGCCCCGCGAGGCGGGAGACCGACACCATGGACACGTTCGTGGACTCGTCCTGGTACTTCTATCGCTTTGCCGATCCTCGCAACAGCGCGCTGCCGGTCGACCCTGCGAAGGTGAAGTACTGGCTGCCGGTGGATTTCTATATCGGCGGCGTCGAGCACGCGATCCTGCACCTTATCTACTCGAGGTTCTTCGCGCGTGTGTTCCGCGATCTCGGCCTGGTCGATCACAGCGAGCCGTTCACCCAGCTGCTCACGCAGGGGATGGTGCTGAAAGACGGCGCCGTCATGTCCAAGTCGAAGGGCAACGTCGTCGATCCCGACGCGATGATGCAGAAGTACGGCGCGGATGCCCTGCGTCTGTACGTCATGTTCGTTGCCCCGCCAGAGAAGGAAGTCGAGTGGACCGACGCGGGACTCGAAGGGAGCTACCGCTTTCTCGCCCGTGTCTGGCGGCTGGTCGACCATTGGAACGAAACCATCGCGGGCGAGGGCATCGACAGCCCGGACGGCTGCGAGACGCTGAACGCCGCGGAAAAAGCGGTACGGCGCAAGACGCACGACACCATCAGGCGTGTCACCGCCGACATCGAACAGCGCCAGCAGCTCAACACCGCCGTCTCCGCGATGATGGAGCTCGTGAACGCGCTGTACGCGTTCAGCGAAAGCACTGTCACCGGCGGTCCGAGCCGGCGGTCGGACGAGGACGTCGAGCACGCGGGACAGGTCGAGCGCAAAGAGACGATCTGCGTCGTGCGGGAAGCGATTGAAGCGCTCGTCCTCATGCTCGCGCCGTTTGCTCCGCACATCGCGGAGGAGATGTGGGAGATGCTCGGGAACTCAACCGGGCTGACCCACGCCACCTGGCCGTCGTTCAACGCTGACGTGGCGCGCGCCGACGAGGTCGTCATTCCGGTGCAGGTGAATGGCAAGGTCCGTGGCCGCGTCACGGTACCAACGGACATCGCTGACGATGAACTGCAGCGGGTCGCCCTTGCGGATCCCGGCGTTCAGGCCCACACTGACGGAAAGACCGTGAAAAAGGTTGTTGTGGCGAAGGGACGTCTGGTCTCCGTGGTCGTGCAATAGATGAAGTCCATACTTGGCCTCGCGCTGATCGTGATGCTGGCGATCGCTGCACCTGGTTGCGGCTACGCGCTGGCCGGACGGGGGTCGTTCCTGCCCGCCGATATTCGCATCGTGGGAGTCCCGCTGCTCGAGAACAGGACGACGATGCCCCGGCTCGAGCAGATCATCACGGACAAGATCCGGACCGCATTCATCAACCGGGGTGGGAGATTCACTCCCGTCCCGACGACATCCGGAGCTGACGCGGTGCTCTCGGGGACAATCATCGGCCTGTCCAGGGAGCCTGTTGGCGTCACCAACCAGCAGCTGGCCTCGCGTTATGTGTTTACCGTGACGATGCGGGTGCAGTTCACCGACGCGAGGAATGGTCAGGTGCTGTGGTCCAACGAGTCGCTGGTCTTCCGGGAGGAGTACGACCTGCGGTCACGCAACAGCAATCTGCTCGAAGGCGCGGTGCTGCTTGAGCAGGAAGGCCCTGCGTTCGATCGTCTGGCCACCGATCTGGCGCGGTCCGTGGTGAGCGCCATCCTCGAGGCGTTCTAGCCTGCCTATCATCACTGCCGCGGCTCTGCGTAAGGCAATCGCGTCCAGCGAACCGGCGGCGCTCTACGTGCTCGTCGGCGCCGACGAACTGGAGAAGGCCGACGTCGCGGCGCAGTTCCTCGAACTGGTGGACGAGGGACTTCGCGCGTTCAACGTGGACCGCTTCTACGGTGGCGAGACCAACGTGGACCAGGTGATCGACACCGCGAACACCATGCCGATGATGGTGCCGCGCCGGGTTGTCGTGATCCTGGAAGCGGAGAAGCTCCTGATACCGAAGCGGGAGAGCAAGGCCGCGGAGGAGGAGCTGGATCGCCTGTCAGCCTTCATCAAGTCACCGTCCCCGCAGTCCACCGTCGTATTCGTGTGTGGCAACCTTGACCGCCGGCGGAAGATCTCGATTCTCCTGACGAAGGAAGCGCAGGTCGTCGACTGCGGAACGATTGAGGGGCCTGACGACGCCGAGCGCTGGGTGAACGCGCGCGCGGCGCGCGAACGAGTCACCTTTGCGCCTGGGGCGGCCAAAGCGTTGATCGACCGCGCCGGGCTCGACATCGTGCGTCTGCGCCCCGCGTTCGATCGCGTCGTGCTCTATGCGCTTGGGCAGCCGGCCATTACCGTTGACGACGTCCGGGAATCCGTGTCGATGGGGCCCGATCAGCAGGAGCACTTCGGAATTGCGAATGCCATCGGGCGAAATGACGCGCGCGAAGCATTGCGTCAGCTGGGCGCAGCGCTCGATGGCGGCGCCGCCCCGTTCTTCGTGCTCGGACAATTGCGCGTAGCTGCCGAACGGCTGTCAGGAACCAGATTGCGCCCGGCGATCGACGCCTTGCTGCGGACGGACCTCGCGCTCAAGGGATCGGGCGGCGACCCGCGGATCCTGCTCGAACGGCTGGTCGTGGAGTTGTGCGGTCCGGCGCCTAAGGGTTCGGCGCCCCTCAAGAGAGCGCCCTACGCGGGGCGCGGAGCGCGCGGCTAGCCTGGTCAGGCCAAACCGCTGTCAGGAGGGCACCCCTTCAGGGGTGCCATGACTACGCCGACTTCGCCAGACGCGCCGACAGGCGTGACTTGTAGCGGCCCGCCGTATTGCGGTGAATGATGCCCTTGGTCGCCATCTTGTCGACGATGGAGACGGTTGCGCTGAGGGCTTTCTTCGCCCCGTCCAGATCCTTGGAGTCGAGCGAGGCGCGAATCGCCTTGAGAGCCGTCCGCAGCCGCGACCGCAGTTCGCGGTTGTGTTCACGGCGCTTGACGTTCTGGCGGTTTGCCTTGAGTGCGGATTTCGTGCGCTTGGCCACGTGTGCTGGCGTCCTCTCTGTCGGAACTATTCCTGACCTGCAAAACCCTGATCTTATCAGTTCTCACTCGGCTGAAGGGCGTCCAGCACGACATTCCACTGGCCATTTCGCTCCCGCTGCCACACCCGAACGTAGAAACCCCGCTGCGTCGGCTTCTGTTTCGGGCCGATGGTGTAGTTGCCCCACGTATACCCGAGGTCCGTGGAGCGGGCCGCCTCGGCAAAGCTGGTATCGATGGTTGTGTAGGCCGGCTGGGTGGCAAGCCATCGCAGGGCGGGGCGGTCCCCGACCACCGGCAGCATGTTCTGCCGCAGGAATCGCACACCGGCGGTGAGCCGGCCGCGATACCCGGCGGCCTGGCCAGTACGAAGCCCGCTGTTGAGCACGCCGTCGGCGGCGGACAGCGGCGGAGTCGTATCGTCGTACTCACCGGTGAAGCGGTTGCCTGGCGCCCTGGTGAATCCGGCCGCGAACGTGACCGGACCCGGCGTGTTCACCCCGAAGTCCATCACCACCTTGAACGATCCGTCGCGCTGGCGTTTCCAGATTGACGCGTAGTTCGAATGGCGCGGCCGCCCGTTGTCGCGCGATTTCCGCACGTTGCGGACTGGTCCCGTCAGGTATCCGAGCTCACCGCTGGCGGCGACGTCACCGTAACGCGGCTCCCAGATCAGCTGCAGGTCCGCCGGCGGGTCGGGATTCTTGCGAATCTGATCCTTTGCCGGCCCGGCAGTGCCGTCGAACCCCACGGCGTCGTCGGCAAAGTATTCAAGGAACGCCTGCTTCCATCCCACCACGAGGGCGCGTGCGGCGAACGCACGTTCGGCCTCGATCATCTGGGTCAGCGCTTCGGGAAATCGGCGTTCGGACTGCGCGAGTGGCTGTGCGACAGCGCCGACGACCAGCGTGAGCGCCAGGAGCAGCCCGGCCCGCTTGACCATGGGGGAATCGTATACCTGAAGGACTTACCGGAAGGATCTAGCCGACGATTTCGTACGGGCCTGAGCGAGGCGGATCCTGGGTAAGCTTGGGCACGACGCGGTCCCCAATGATTTCAAACCATCGGTAGATCACCGTGCGTGGTTTCGTGGGCGTTCCGGTGACGGCCTTCGAACCCACCTTGCGGACGTACTCTCTCGTTTCCCGGTAGGGCGGCACGCCATCGTACTTGTCCACGGCGCCTGGGCCTGCGTTGTACGCAGCGAGGGCGAGCTGTTCGGTGCCGTACTTGTTGAGCAGCTGCCTGAGGTACACCGTGCCGCCACGGATGTTCTCTTCCGGGTCGTAGGCGTTGAGCACACCCAGCAATCGTGCCGTCTGCGGCATCAGCTGCATCAGGCCCATCGCCCCTTTCGGTGAGGTGGCTCCCGGATTGAACCCGGACTCAACCTGAATCACGGCGCGCACGAGCTCGGGGCGAAGCGACTGCCTCTGCGCGTGCTCGATGACGAGGTCTTCGTAGAGACCGGCCTTCGCGGGCAACACTTCAGTCGTCGTGCGATAGCTGGGAGCTCCAGGAACCGCAAAGATCTGCGTCGGTCGTTCGACGGGCTGATTGGACAGCACAGTGGTCCCGTTTGCGCTGCGTGCGATGAAGATCTGTGCATCCGCAGGGGATGGAACCACTGCCGTGGCGAAAGAGGCGAGCAGAAGGAATCGAAAGAGGCGTGTCATTCCATGCCGTCTCGAGCTGATGGGCGCACCTCCGCCGTCAGATCCAACTCGGCTGAAAGACTTATCGGTTTGGGGAGAAGCGGGTTGTAGTGGGGCGGCCGGCAGCGGGATGTCCGCTGCCGGCTTCAGACATTAGCGGCAGGCGGGATGCTGACAATCACATCTCAGCTCGATCTTGTCTCCGGCCTGCTTGCAGTGCTCACTGCAGTACTTCCCGAACGGACCGTGGGGTTCGACGATGCACTCACAGGAGGGGTGCGCGCACTTTGCTGCTGATGCGGCCATAGAGAATCCTTCCCCCGGGACGAGTCCCGTACCCGGGAATCTACGCTTCCGGGCGGATGATCACAAGCCCGGCCGCAATCGCCCGCGAATGGTGTACAAGAGGACCCACCCTGCGTGGTCGCTGACCATCGGCACCATGTAGTGTCCGCCTTGAGGCGGACCCTGAACCTCATCAAGGACAGTAATGGGCACCTGGACACAATGGCTGCGGCAGCCGCAGCGCGTCTGGCTTCGCCGCGCCGCCTTTCAGATCCATCTCTGGATCGGTCTCGGCATCGGACTCTACGTCGTCGTCCTGAGCCTGACCGGCAGCCTCCTCGTCTATCGCAACGAGCTCGATCGCTACTTCGCGACGCCCCATGCCACTTTCGACGAGAAGGCCAGGGCGATGAACGCTGACGAGCTCCGGACGGCGGCGCAGCGGGCCTATCCGGAGTGGCGGGTCACCGATGTGGCCGAAGGCAGGACGGTCCGGCGGCAGCCGCGCGCCGGGGGACCGGGCGGTCCCGGCGGCCCAGGCGCGGGACGTGGCGGGCGCGGCCGCGGCAACAGGCTTCCCGATCCAACGGCGAACATCACTCTGGAGCGCAACGGGGAAAGAAAAGAGCGCCTGTTCAATCCCTACACGGGGCAGGATCTCGGCGACAACACGACGGACGCTCAGTTCTTCATCATGTGGACCGTTCGCCTTCACGACGAGCTGCTGCTCGATCGGCCGAACGGGCCATGGTGGAACGGGCTGCTCAGCCTGATCTTCACGCTGATCGTGATTACCGGCCTCGTCGTCTGGTGGCCCGGCGTGACACGTTGGAAGCGCAGCCTCGCGATCAAGTGGAGCGCTGGGTGGCGCCGCTTCAACTGGGACCTTCACAGCGCGCTCGGGTTCTGGCTGTTCCTGTTCATGGTGATGTGGGGCGTCTCGGGCTGGTACCTGGGGATGCCTGAGCCGTTGACGGACCTTGTGGAGCGCTTCTCGGATCCGGATCGCGTCTATGGCGAGGGGAAGGGCGACATTGCGCTGACCTGGCTCACGCGCCTGCACTTCGGGCGCTGGCGCAATCCAGGATGGGGGCCGTGGCTGAAGGCCGTATGGGCGGTGGTGGGTGTCGTGCCCGCGCTCATGTTCGTCACCGGCGTGCTCATGTGGTGGAACCGCAA
>Ga0247825_10000779_pt1 | contig 20548 bp, 14 predicted proteins | sample 13C_Vanillin_Day_FD_194413 | JGI IMG/M metagenome (GOLD analysis project Ga0247825, IMG submission 194413) | Soil microbial communities from agricultural site in Penn Yan, New York, United States - 13C_Vanillin_Day48 | ecosystem: Environmental > Terrestrial > Soil > Agricultural land | place...
TCCAGCGCATCGTCGAGGACGAGCGGCGCAAGCTCGTTGATGAGAATACCCACCTGCGTCAGGAATTGAAGGAGCGCTACGACTTCTCGAACATCATCGGCACGAGCGGCCCGACACGGCAGATGTACGAGCAAGTCGCCCAGGTCGCACAGACGAACACCACCGTCCTTATTCGAGGTGAGTCAGGCACCGGTAAGGAACTGATCGCCAACGCCATTCACTACAACTCGCTGCGTGCGAAGAAGCCGTTCGTGAAGGTGAGCTGCGCGGCGCTGCCCGACACGCTGATTGAGTCGGAGCTGTTCGGCTATGAGAAGGGCGCGTTCACCGGCGCGAGCGCCCGTAAGAAGGGGCGTTTCGAGATGGCCGAGGGCGGAACGCTTTTCCTCGACGAAATCGGTGACGTCAATCTCGGAACCCAGGTGAAGCTGCTGCGCGTCCTGCAGGAGCGCGAGTTCGAGCGGCTGGGCGGCACAGAGACCGTCAAGGTCAACGTGCGCGTCATCGTTGCCACGAACAAGGACATGGAGAAGGCGATCGTGGACGGGACGTTCCGCGAGGACCTGTATTACCGGCTCAATGTGTTCACGATTTTCGTGCCGCCGCTTCGCGAGCGGAAGGCCGACCTGCTGCTGCTGGCCGATCACTTCCTCGAGAAGTTTTCACGCGAGCACGGTAAGGTGATTAAGCGCATCTCCACGCCGGCGATCGACATGCTCACGGCCTATCACTGGCCGGGCAACGTTCGCGAACTCGAGAACGCGCTCGAGCGCGCGGTTCTCGTCTGCGACGGCGCCGTCGTGCATGGCCATCACCTGCCGCCGTCACTTCAAACCGCGGACTCCTCGGGCACGGTCACGCGCGTCTCTCTGAAGGACGCCGTCGCCGGGTATGAACGCGACCTGATCATCGATGCGTTGAAGACGACGCGCGGGAACCGAGCGAAGGCTGCGCGTTTGCTCGACACCACCGAACGGATTCTCAACTACAAAGTCCGTGGCTACGGCATCGACGTCCGTCGCTTCAAGGCGCCTGATGTCGCGCGCCGCGCCTCGAGCGATCTTGGGGTACGCGACATCGTGCGGGAAGCGCCGCTGGCCGCCTCTTCGTAAGAAAGATGGCCCTGCGGCGACAACTTCCAACGCCCAATTCCCAACTCCCAAGGACCCTTTGGAAGTTGGGAGTTGGAAGTTGGGTGTTGATCCTGTCCGTATCCGGGTGCGGCAAAAAAGGCCCTCCGCTCGCCCCGTTCGTCCGTGTCCCCGCCGCTGTAGGTCAACTCGGTGCGCGCAGGGTGGGCGACGACGTCATCATCAATCTAGCGTTCCCGACGCAGAACATCGATCAGTCAACGCCGATCAGTCTCGGTCGCGTCGATGTGTATGCCTACACCGCCCGAGGCGCGCCACCGGCCGCGCGCTTCCCGGAAGTGGCGGATCGCGTGGCAACGATCGAGACGACTGCGGAAACGCCACCGGCAGCGGCGCTGCGTGAGACGCTGACGGCGGACAAGCTGGTCGAAGGCCGTCCACTCACGAACACTGTTCCTTCGAGGCCGAGCGACAAACCGGCTCGAGACGATTCGCGCGCCGCTCTCAAGCGGTTCTACATGGCGGTCCCGTACAGCGATCGCGGCCGACCGGGCCCGCCAAGTTCGATTGTCGAGCTTCCACTGACGCCGCTCCCCGATGCGCCCGCCGATGTGCGTGTCACCTACACCGCCGACGCGGTGACGCTGCGTTGGGATCCGTCCGGAGGGATTCTGGGTTTTCTGCTGGACGGAGCGCCGCTGCCATCGGCGTCAGCCCTGGACGACGGGCCACCGATCGCTGCACCAGGCACGCTTCCGGCGGGACCAACTCGATACAACGTGTATCGCAAGATCGAGACACCTGCACCGACGCCACCAACGGCGGAAGCGTCGAAGACGCTGGCACCGATACCGGCGCCGATGCCGGTGAATCCGGCGCCAGTCGATGGCTTCACGTTCGATGATCTCCAGGAGATCGATGGCCGTCGCCACTGCTACGTGGTGTCGGCCGTGCGTGGATCAGGCGAGAAAGCCGTGGAGGGTCACAGATCGAAGGAGGCGTGTGTGACGACCGTCGATGTCTTTCCTCCTGCCGCTCCGACTGGTGTCTCACCGATTGCCGTCGAAGGCGCGATCAGTCTGGTGTGGGAGGCGAATGCCGAGCGCGACCTCCAGGGTTACTACGTCCTTCGCGGTGAAGACGGCAGTGAAGCGCTGACGCGGATCACGAACGATGTTGTGAAGGAAACCCGTTACACCGATCCAAGCGTGAAGTCAGGTGTCCGCTATATCTACGCCGTGACCGCGGTCGATAACGGAAGTCCGCGAGCCAACGTCAGCGTCGAATCCGAACGAGTCGAGGTGACGGCCCGATAAGTCTCGCTGCTCAGAAACCTTTCTGTCGGCTCTTGGGCTTGTCCTTTTCCTTGTCCTCGTCGGCCTTCCTCAGGATCTTGAAGTCGCCGACAGTGAATTCGCCGAGCGCACCGCCGCGCACCTGGTAATCGGCTGGAACGGTGAACAGATCCTGCGCCGGCTCCGCCTTGACGATGTTCCGAAGCCGGTAGACCGAGTCGCCACTGCGTGGATCGCGTCTTGAGATCAACACGGCCATCTGCAACTCACGTGAATACCAGCGTTCGCTGACGACTTCGATCGGCATCACGTTGCCGATCGCGCCCGCCGGAATTGTCGATGTCGTGCGGGTGCCATCGGCCATCACGCCCTCGATCGACTTCGTTCCGAGCGACTCGGTCGTCACCTTTGTCGCGGCTCCATCACCAACGAAGACTCGCTGCCCCGGAGTAGCCGTGACTGTGATCGGGGGCTTCGCAACAGCGGTTCCACTGGTCCAGGCGAACTGCCCGTCCGTCCCCGCGGCCGCCCATCCCATCGCGTGAGCCGCGCGCAGCTTCGTCATGGCGATTGGATTGCGATACGCCACGCGCTGCTTGTCGTCGAGCGTGTACGACTGACCCGCGACGGGATCAACGATGGTGACGAGGCGAGGAGAGGGGCCGTCGACGGTGAGTGGACCAACCAGGGCGATTTCTTCCTCACGCCTGGTCCGACCCTGATTGTCTCTCGCCACCATCGACGAGTATCGTCGCTCGATGCGATTGCCGTCGCCGAGGACCTGTGTGAATTCCGTCTCGGCGTCGGCCGAGAACGCCGCGTCGGGAACGCTCGTCACCGGTTCGAGCGGCACCGCTTCGATCACGCCCACTGGAGAAAACGCCACGGTCCCGGTCTGGAGTGTGATCAGCGTGTCCGTCTGTTGCGCGTCGCTCGCGACGGCAGTTCCCAGCAGCATCACGAACATCATGGTCAATCGACGAATAGTCATGGCCTTCCGTCTCCGTTGAATCACTGCCTGTTGTGTTGACTCACCTGCCAACCCGAATCGCGCGTGCGACGCCGTCTTCGCCCACGATCACATCGACATCGACGTGCTCGCCCGGAGTGCCTGCGACCGGCCGGACGCCGAGCCCCGTCAACGTCGCTGCCGGAACGCGCATGCGGACCATTCGAACCGGTTCTCCCTGCAGAATTGGTTCGCCGACGAGGAGCAACGTTCGGCTGTCTTGAGATCGTTCCGGCGCACGCTGAGTCGCGCGCCGAAGTTGTTGGCCCAGCTGCGCGAGGCCGATCGCGATCGTGATGGCCGCCACCACAGCCGCCGCGTCACGCCAGAAACTGCGTGGACGACTCGCTGTTCGATGGGCGTGCTCCTTATCCCAGGCCGCGAGCACCGCAGCTTCGACACGAGGCGGCGTCTCCATACACGCCTCCGCTCGACGCAACGCGCCGAGCGCGTCGGCCAGGTCGTCGTCTTCGGGTCGCGTGGGCGTCATACCGCACACCTCATGCTCATTCGCTGGTGGTCCTCTTCGCTCGACATCGCGCCCCCCATCTTCTGCGTGAGCAGGTTCCTCGCGCGATGGAGTCGGGAGCGAATCGTCCCGACAGCGCATCCGAGGGCAGCAGCGGCGTCGTTGTAGCTGACGTCCTGCAGATCGCAGAGGACGATCACTTCACGATACTTCCGCGGCAGTGACAGGATCGCACGCCGCAGGTGCTGCAGTACCTGCCGCCGCTCCAACGTCGCCGTCACATCGTCTTCCGTGACGTATTGCGCTGCATCGCAGCATCCACCATCGAACGCCACGAACTGACGGTCGCGTGCAAGACGCCTTCGAGTCTGATGGCGGGCGACGCCGTATAGATAACTCGGCAACGCCGCGCGAGCCGGATCGTAGCGGCTGGCGTCGCGCATGAGCACGAGAAAGACCTCCTGGACGATGTCTTCCGCGGCACTGCTGGATCCCGTCATCAGCCGGGCGAAGCGGTAGACCATCGCGTGGTGACGCTGGTAGATCGTCGTGAACGCGTCGCGGTCGCCTGCGGCGGTCCGTCGCATCAGGTCGGAGTCGGCGAGATCTCCGTCGGTCGCACTCGTCGCGTCGCGCATCTGCGACGTGATTGCGCCCAGGACCGGAAAAGTTCCACTAATCACCGTCCTTTGGACGAGATTCAGGTGATGACGGACGTAGGGCGGGTCCTTGTTCTTTGGACCGCCCTAGCCGGGCCTACGCAACAAGACCCAGCCTACGCGGCGATTTGATTGTGTGTGATTGCGTCGGCCTGGATCGCACGGCTCACGAGCACGAGCAGGCCAACCATGACGAAGACAGAGGCTTGCAGGCCAATGACCGCAGCCGTTGGCATGAAGGTCAACACGAACAGCCAGTAGACGGAGGTCCAGTACGGTCCGCCGTCTTCTCGCCTCGGAGGTTCCTGCATGTACGAACCGAACCAGATCAGGGGCAGGGCCAGGACCGTGAGGTCGTAAAGGATCACGTGCGGATTGACGAGCGTCGCCGCGAGGACGACGATCCCGAGGCGGACCCGAATTGGCGCCTGGCTTTTCCAGGCGCGCACGGTGTACCCGAGCACGATGGCGGCAAGCGCCGCCCACAGCGGGAGACCAATCCAGTTGGGCGTGAGTCGCGTCAGCGCTCGAAGTGAGTGACTCATGAACGGCTTCGGTTCCAATAAGTCCGCGTACGCGATCGTCGTCGGGATCCCCTCCGCGAACGCCGTGAATGCCTCCGAGCCAAGCATCAACCACACGACCGCGGCCTGCGCCATCACGGACGTCATGGCACCGGCCAGCATCGCCCACTCCCCGCACGTGAGCACGACGATGGCCAGCGGGATGCCAAACTGCGGCTTGATCGCAAGCAGTCCGAACGCGAAGCCAGCCAGCCAATGGCGATGTCGCTCGAGCGCGAGCCATCCGGCCCAGAACGCCACGAGCAGGATGACCGTGACTTGACCGTGAAGGATGAGACTCCAGAACGGTGGGAAGGCCGCGGCAGCGGCGACGAGGAGTGTTCGATCGGCCAGCCGGTCGGCGACTACTCGCCACACGCTCCACACGATTAGCACGTAGACCGCGATCGTGATCAGGCTCCAGATCATCAGCGCGCGCTGGTATGAGAGTCCGGACACCGGCGCGAACAGCACAGCCGCCTGCGGTGGATACACCGGTGGATAAATCTCGCGCGCCGATTCGGGCATCAGTTCCACCTGAGCCCGATGGAGCAACGCGGCGTCGTACATCGGCGCGACGCGATGCGAGCTGGCCAGATGTCCGAGCGTGTAGAAGTGCACGAAGTCCGCGCCCTTCAGCGGCCCGGCGATTCCACGATCGCTCGTCCCGGTGAAGCTGACGACTCCCGCCACGATCCAGAGGATGACCGCCACGAGAATGGCGTGCCCTTTCGCCTGACGCGCCGATCGTGGCCAGCGAGGTCGTCGAAGTGTGGGGATCGGAAAAGAGGTGAAGCGATTACAGGTCTGGCGCCGTAACGACAAAAACAGGGATCCGGCGGATCGCGACATGCGTGTCTCAGCCGTAAGTTGCAAGACGGCTGCCGCAACACGGAAGTGATATTCTTCGCCGCATTCAATCGCCATCCTGGCCAAACAGCCTGCGCTGTTTCGTTGCTCATTGACTTGGCCAGGATGCCCTGTTTTCTGGCGCGCTCCGCGCGCCTCGAAAGGAGCCAGAGGCCATGGAGCAGACGAAACAACAGATACCTGCCGAGGCAGTAGAAGCCTATACCCAGTACATCCACGGCGAGATCGACCGTAGGGCCTTCATGAGCCGCGTGAACAAAGTGGCAGTATCGACTGTCGCGGCCGCGGCCATCGTGGACCAGTTGATGCCCAACTACGCGGCGGCACAGCAGGTCTCGCCAACCGACACGCGCCTCAAGGCCGAGTACGCCACCGTGCCCTCGCCGAACGGCAACGGCAGCATCAAGGGGTATCTCGTGCGACCTGCGAGCGCCGCCAGCAACAAGCTCCCGAGCATTCTCGTCGTCCACGAGAACCGCGGACTGAACCCGCACATCGAAGACGTTGCGCGGCGTCTCGCCCTGGAGAACTTCATGGCGTTTGCTCCCGACGGTCTGACCTCAGTCGGCGGCTACCCGGGTGATGACGTGAAGGGCGGTGAGCTGTTCGGGAAGGTCGATCGCGCGAAGATGGCGGAGGACCTGTACGTGGCGGCGGTGTGGTTGAAGTCGCGACCTGACAGCACCGGCCGGCTCGGGGTCACCGGGTTCTGCTTCGGCGGCGGCATCGCAAACTCGCTCGCCGTTCGTATGGGATCGGATCTGCAGGCTGCCGTGCCGTTCTATGGCGGTGCGCCTCCGGTTGCCGACGTGCCGAAGATCAAGGCTGCAGTCCTCGTGCATCACGGGAGCGAGGACAAGCGACTGGTCGACGGATGGCCCGCGTACGACGAGGCGATGAAGGCCGCCAACGTCACGCATGAAGGGCACATCTATCCGGGCGCGGTCCACGGTTTCAACAACGACGCCACGCCGCAGCGCTACAACAAGGCCGCTGCCGACGAGGCGTGGAAGCGCACGGTCGATTGGTTCAACAAGTACGTTCGAGCTACGACCTAACTCCCAGCTTCCAATTCCCGACTCCCAAGGTGGATTCAAACTCCAAGCTCTTGGGAGTCGGGTTCTTGGAGTTGGGAGTGGTGATGGCTGGCCTTGCGCACCGCAGCCGCCGGTGACACACTGACTTCGGAGCATTGGCATGAAGCTTTTCGTCGATACAGGCAATCTCAAGGAAATCGAAACGCTCGCGGCGATCGGGATTCTCGACGGCGTGACGACCAACCCGTCGTTGCTCGCCAAGGAATCCGGTGACTACCGTCAGATCCTCAAGCAGATCTGCAAGACGGTTCAGGGACCGGTGAGTGCGGAAGTCGTCGCGACTGACGCCACCGGCATGATCAGCGAAGGAAGAAGTCTCGCCGGGATCGACGAGCACATCGTCGTGAAAGTACCGTTCACGAAAGAGGGCGTCAAGGCGTGCAAGACGCTGGCGTCGAGCGGTATCCGCGTCAATGTGACGTTGATCTTTTCGGCCACGCAGGCATGGCTGGCGGCAAAAGCCGGGGCTAGTTACGTGAGCCCGTTCGTGGGTCGACTCGATGACATCGGCACGACCGGGATGAATCTGATTCGCGAAATCGTCGACATCTTCGACAACTTCGAGTTCTCGACTGAAGTGCTCGTTGCCAGCGTGCGTCACCCGATCCACGTTGTGGAAGCAGCACGTATGGGCGCCGACGTCGTCACTGCGCCCGCGGCAGTGATCGAGCAGTGCTTCAAGCATCCGCTGACCGACATCGGACTCGAGCGGTTCCTGAAGGACTGGGAGAAGGCCCAGGCAGCCAAGGTGTGACGCCGGACAAACCGAATCCGCTGGGGCGGCTGGCGGACATGCGCCGCCAGTCCGAATCCGGCGGAGGCGAGGACCGCCTTCGCCGACACCGCGAGGCGGGCAAGCTGACGGCCCGCGAACGCATCACCCTCCTGTTCGATCCAGGCAGCTTCGAAGAGACCGACGCGTTCGTCACGCACCGTTGCCGCGATTTCGGCATGGCCGATCAGATCATTCCCGGCGACGGCGTCGTATCCGGACACGGCCGCGTCGATGGCCGCCTCGTCTACGCTTTCGCGCAGGACTTCACCGTCTTCGGCGGATCGCTCTCCGAAACCAACGCGGCCAAGATCGTCAAGATCATGGACCTCGCTGTGAAGATGGGAGCACCCGTCGTCGGCCTGAACGACTCCGGCGGCGCGCGGATTCAGGAAGGTGTGCTGTCGCTCGGCGGATACGCGGACATCTTCCTGCGCAACACGCTCGCGTCAGGTGTGGTTCCGCAGATCTCAGCCATCATGGGTCCATGCGCAGGGGGCGCCGTGTACTCGCCTGCGATCACCGACTTCACCGTCATGGTGAAGGGCACGAGCTACATGTTCGTGACAGGACCAGACGTGATCCGGACGGTCACGCATGAACAGGTCACGAAAGAGCAACTCGGCGGCGCGCTGACCCACAACGAGAAGAGCGGCGTCGCGCACTTCGCCGCCGAAGACGATGAAGCGGCGATTCAGTTGATCCGCGATCTGCTGTCGTTTCTCCCTGGCAACAATGTCGACGATCCGCCGCGACGCGACACATCAGATCCCCCGGACCGCGAAGACGAGTCGCTCGATCGCGTCGTGCCGACGTCGCCGAACCAGGCCTACAACATGCTCGACGTCATCCACGCCGTCGTGGACGATGGCCGGTTGCTCGAAGTGCACGAGCACTTCGCCAGGAACATCGTCGTGGGCTTTGCGCGGCTGGCGGGACGTCCGGTTGGTGTCGTCGCGAACCAGCCCGCGCACCTGGCGGGCACGCTCGATATCGATGCCTCCGTGAAGGCGGCACGCTTCGTTCGTTTCTGCGACGCGTTCAACATCCCGCTCGTCACGTTCGAAGACGTGCCCGGTTTCCTTCCCGGCACCGTGCAGGAGTGGGGCGGCGTTATCCGCCATGGAGCCAAGCTGCTCTTCGCATTTGCCGAAGCGACTGTCCCGAAGCTCACCGTCATTACGCGCAAGGCGTACGGCGGCGCGTACTGCGTGATGTCGAGCAAGCACATTCGCACGGACGCGAATTTTGCGTGGCCGAGTGCGGAGATTGCGGTGATGGGTGCCGAGGGCGCGGTCAACATCCTCTACCGGCGTGAGCTCGAGTCCGCGAAGGACGTGGACGCGGTGCGCGCGGCGCGCGCGGCGGAGTATCGAGAGAAGTTTGCAAATCCCTACATCGCCGCGCAACGAGGGTTCATCGATGAAGTGATCGAGCCCAGGCAGACCCGCAAGAAACTCGTCGCGGCGCTCGCTGCGCTCGACACCAAGCGCGATCGAAATCCGCCGAAGAAGCACGGGAACATCCCGCTGTAGGCGGGCTTCGAGACTCGGGATTCGGGATTCGGCTACTACTGGCTTTCAGTAACGGGTTCCAGGTTCGCCTGGACGCCGACCGGGACGTCAAAATGCACCGTGTTCACGGTGTTGTCGCTTTGGAGTTCAATCCAGACGCGATAGACGCCCGGCCGCGGAAAGACGACCTCGAATTCCATCTGCGGGCCGCCATCGGCGAGCAGCGGGTGCTCGTGCATCATGTCGATCAGATCGTTGCTTGCCACGAGCATGTGCGCCCACGCGCCAAGGTACCGTTCGAGTCCGGCTTTGGCGTCGATCGACAGCCGCATCTGCGTGCGGGCGGTGGCGACCGGCTGCTCGGGGATCGTTGAGAACGAGACACGCAGGTTCTTCGCGGCCTTGTCTGCATAGTCGCGCGTCAGCTGAACCGGCGCCGGCGGTGTTCCCGGAACGATAATCGTGTCGCTTGTGAGCTGGGGCGTGGCGCCGGCCGGGTAGTAATCGCCGAGCACACGAAACACCCCGGCTTTGGGAAGGGTAATTGGATACTGGAACACGCCGTCGGCGACGAGCGACGGGTGCCCGTGCTCGAAGAACTCGAGATCCTCGCTCACGACAAACGCGTGAAAGAAGCGCTCGTGGACCACGTTGAATCCGCTGACCGGACGATCCTTCCAGGGATCGCGGACGAAGAACTGCAGGACGGCCGTGCGGCCGGGTGCGGGCGTCTCCGGGAACACGCTCATGTCGAGATGAAACTCGACCGGATCGGGAATCCCGGTCACGAGCGTCATTCCGCATCGCCGGCACACGCCCGCGTTGTGCGATCGCACGTCGGGATCCATCGGGCAGATGTAGACGACGCCTTGCGGCGGATCTGGAGGCTGCGCCGACGGATCGATGGGGGACGTCGCGGACGCGAGCGCGATCGGCTCCGCGCGGCCAGGCTGATCGGATGCGGCAAAGAGGCAGAGGCTACAGACGCCCGCGACGCAGAGTGCCTTGAGCCCCATACGCTACTTGTAGACCCACAGGGCGGCGCTGTCAAAGGCGTCGCGATCCTCGCCGCGGTGCTCCTGGCAGCAATCGGTGTCGGGGCACATGGGTTCGGGTCGTCGATCACCTGGAACCGCGAAGTCTCGCGCATCGTGTATGCGAAGTGCGCCTCGTGCCATCGGCCTGAGGGAACCGCGTTCTCGCTGATGACCTACAGCGACGCACAGCCACGCGCGAATCAGATCAAGGAGTCCGTCCTGGCGCGACGCATGCCGCCATGGGGCGCCGTCAAAGGATTCGGTCATTTCCAGAACGAGCAAGGCCTGACGCAGGAACAGATCGAGCTAATCACCAAGTGGGTGGACGGCGGCATCCGGCGCGGGAACAATCCGCGGCAGCTTCCCGCGGTTCCGAAGTTCGACACGACAGACACACAAACGCTTGTCGACGAGCATGCGATCAAGGTGCAGGGGCCGCTGGTGATGTCTCGACCGATCGTGCTCAGGGGACTCCAGCCGATGCGTGTGTCGCCCGATCAGTCGATTCGCATCATGGCCCAGCTGCCTGGAGGCGCCATCGAGCCGCTCGTCTGGTTGCACCAGTATGAAACCCGCTACGGGCATCCGTTCCTGTTCCGCGATCCCCTTCACCTTCCGGCAGGGACGAAGATTCAGGGAGTCCCCGCCGATACGGTGGTCGCGCTCCTTCCAGCTCAGGAATAGCGGGCGACAGGAATCCTGTTCGGTTTCTCCCGGAATGGCGTTATCATGTGCAGCGCATCATTCCGGAGTGACTTGTGAATTCGACCGCCACCAACTTTTATTGCCCGCAAGCGCCAGCCGCGCTGGTCATCAGCGTAGATGCTGCGCGCATTGCGAAGTCGGACGGCCAGGTCGATCTGGCACCGCCAGGTTCGCTCGGATGATGTAGGACCAATACCTTCTTCGAGATCTCGAAGGGCCATCATCCGAGCAGGGTGATGGCCCTTTTGCTTTTTGTAACGAGGAGGTTCGTCGTGTCGTTCAGTAATCGGTGGGTTAGCTTTGACTGCTTCGGAACGCTCGTCAACTGGCAGGCGTGGTTTGCCGAGGTGCTCGGTCCGCTGGGAAGTCACACCTCGACGGACGTGATACGGGCGTATCACGCCCACGAGCGCCTCGTCGAGCGTGATTACCCGCATCGGTCCTACAAGGACGTGCTCGTCACCGCGCTCGGGCGCGCGGCGGCCGACGGCGGCATTCACCTGTCGTCTCGGGATGCTCGAAACATCCTGATGGCTGGGTGGGCGTCGATGCGGCTGTTCGACGATGTCGAGGTGATGCTGGCGGAGCTGCGCGCGAACGGGTACCGACTCGCGGTGCTGACCAATTGCGATGAGGATCTGTTCTGGACCACTCACCGTCTGTTCACGGCCCCCTTCGATTTCGTCCTCACGGCTGAGCGCGTTCAAGGGTACAAGCCAGAGCGGTGGCACTTCAGTGGATTCGAGCGGCTGATTGGAGTCAGCAAGTCGAATTGGGTGCACGTGGCCAACAGCTGGTACCACGACATCGCACCGGCGCGGGCGCTCGGTGTGAGGCACGTGTGGCTCGATCGCGAGCACACGGGCGAGGACGGCGGATCGGAGACCGTTCGGATCCAATCGGCTGTGGAGGTGTCGTCGGTGATCAGACGTCTGTTTGCGGGCGCGGAGGCTGCCGCCGCGCGAACGGACGGAGTCAGACCGGCCCAGAGAATCATCTCGGCCGCGGTCTGCTAGCAACGCGGGGTCCGCGGCGAGAGCCGGACCCCGCGAGCGTAGCGGCTGGTCTTTCAGGCCGCCGCGACACTACTCTGACCGCCCGATCGCGACGATGTCGATCAGCGAATCGGGTGAGCACAACAATCCCGGGCCTCATCGACGCTCGCTCCAAGCAACGCGAGCGTCGCTCGATTGATCTGCACGCGTCGAGTGTGAAGATCGTGGGCGTGTGCATGGGCGCGATAGGCAACTCTTTTCTTTTGGCGTTGATGTGCTCTGACCGATTCTTGATGCTGCCGCAGAGGCAAGTCGTCCCGAGTGCCTGAGGTAGAATCGACGCGATCTTGCACAAGATCCTGATCGCAAACCGCGGGGAGATCGCGGTACGCGTCATTCGCGCGTGCCGTGAGCTCGGCCTCGGGTCGGTGGCGGTCTTCTCCGAGTGCGATCGCACCGCGCGTCACGTCCGCATGGCCGACGAAGCCGTCGCCATCGGCGGGAACGCTCCGTCAGACAGCTACCTTCGCATCGATCGAATCATCGACGCGGCGCGCGCCACGGGCGCGGACGCTGTGCATCCGGGTTACGGATTCCTTTCCGAGAACGAAGACTTCGCCAGCGCGTGTCGCGACGCGACGCTCACGTTCATCGGTCCGACGCCTGAAGCGGTCGCGCGCGTAGGCAGCAAGACGATCGCACGACAGATCGCAGCCTCCGCCGGTGTCCCTGTCGTGCCTGGGACGGAGGAGTCGTTCGGTCTCGACGTGGCTGATGCAGACATCGCTCGAGCGGCGCAGCGCATCGGCTACCCCGTGCTGATCAAGGCAGTGGCTGGTGGCGGTGGCAAGGGGATGCGGGTCGTCGCGAGCGCTGCTGATCTTCAGGGCGCGGTGCGAATGGCTCGCTCGGAAGCCGGGTCAGCATTTGGCGACTCGTCCGTTTACGTCGAGCGCTGCGTGCAACGTCCGCGTCACCTCGAGATTCAAATTCTTGCTGACCATCACGGCACTGTCGTGCCTTTCGTCGAGCGGGAGTGTTCGATCCAGCGCCGGCATCAGAAGGTGTTCGAGGAGTCGCCGTCACCGGCTGCTGACGCCGGTTTGCGATCGCGATTGGCCGACGCCGCAGTCGCGGTCGCGAAAGCGGCCAGCTATACCAATGCTGGCACCGTCGAGTTCCTCGTCGACGCAGAGGGTGATTTCTACTTTCTCGAGGTGAACGCCCGGCTCCAGGTCGAGCACCCCGTGACCGAGATGGTTGCGGGTGTTGACATCGTGCACTGGCAGATTCGCATTGCCAATGGTGAGCGGCTGACGCTCTCATCTCTCGACACACTCACGCCCAAGGGGCACGCCATCGAATGTCGTGTCTACGCAGAGGACCCTGATGCTGGCTTCCTGCCATCACCCGGCCGCATCGTTGCGCTGCGCGCTCCCGAAGGTCCGGGCATTCGCAACGACGGCTGGGCTGAAGAGGGCAGTGAGATCCCCGTCTTTTATGATTCCCTGCTTTCGAAAGTGATCGCCTGGGGTGAGAATCGATCACAGGCGACGGCCCGTCTGCGGCGTGCGCTCGATGAGTACGACATCATCGGCGTTCGCTCGACCCTTCCTTTCTCGCGATGGCTGCTTGGAAGTCGCGAGTTTGCCGAGGCTCGGCTCCATACAAATGCCTTGGACGAGCTCTTGCAGCAGCGTGCTGGAGAGCCGTTTGGCGGACTCGATCCGTCCATCGAAGAGGTCGCCGCGGTGGCCGCATGTCTGGTTGAGGCGTCCGCAGCTGCCGTGGGGTTGCCGGCGTCGAACGACGTGAGAAGACGCCAGTCGGCCTCGGGCCGCAATCGATCGGCCACGCCCTCGATGGAGCGGAGCTGGAAAGCTCTGGCGCGAAAAGAGGGCTTGCGCGGGTGAGGTTCGAGGTCGAAACAGGCCGGCGGCGACGTACGATCGAAGTCAGGCGGTCGGGAGGCGGCTGGACCGTCACGATGGACGGCCGCTTGATGTCGGTCGACTTTGCGCGCGTCGACGATCGCTGGTCGATGCTGGTGCGATCAGTCGAAGGCGACCAGGGTTCGAACGCGCAGGCGAGTGAGCCGGCGTCGGTTCATGCGTCCAGTTACGACATCGCGATCGAGTCGCGGCGCCAGGGCCGGCACATCGTGCACGTCGACGGACACGTCGTGCCGGTGACGGTGGGCGTCCCAGGTCGCGGGCGATCTGGCTCGGACGATGATGGGCCAGGCGCGACAGGTCCTGTATCGATCGTCGCGCCGATGCCTGGTCGCGTGGTGAAGGTACTCGTGGCGCCGGGAGATGCCGTGCTGGCGCGTCAGGGTCTGGTCGTGGTTGAAGCAATGAAGATGGAAAACGAACTGCGTGCTCCCCGTGCCGGGACGGTCGCCGACGTGCGCGTCCGTGAAGGTGCACCGGTGGACGCTAACGTTGTTCTTGTCGTGATCACGTGACGTACGCGCAACTCCTCTCCCATCCCGTCACCCGCACCGTGCGCACGTTCGTGCGCCGGACGGTGATCGTTTGTGCCGTGATCCTCGCGGTGGCTATCGTCACGACGATCTCCGCAGATCTCGGTCCGGTGTTGCGTAAGCAGGCGGAGGAGCAGGGCACGCGGTACATGGAGCGTCCGCTGCACATTGGCAGCATGCACGTTCGGATCTGGGATGGTGCCTACATCTTCGAAGACTTGATGATCGAGGGTTTGGCGCCCGACAGGACTCCGTTCTTCACAGCCAGGCGCATCGTCTTGTCCATGCCGTGGAGCACGCTCTTCAACCGCCGGATCGTCTTCGACACGATCGAGCTCAACGACTGGCAGATGCACGTCGAGTCATTGAGAAACGGTACGGTGAGCTTCCCGAAGCTGATGCCGAAAGGGCCGCGAGGGAAGAGCGCGTGGACGACGACGCTGCAGTACGTGCACGCCGGCCGCGGCACGTTCACCTACCAGGATCACAACACACCGTGGGGAATCGTTGCGCGTAACCTCGATGTCACGGTCGCCCGTCCCGGCAATGAGTACGTCGGTCAGGCGCGGTTCTCCGACGGTTTGACCTCGATTCAGGGATACGTGCCTTTCCGCACCGACATGACATCGACGTTCAAGATCGAGAACGGCCGCGTGCTCTTCGATCGCATGAACCTCAAAACCGAGGGCACCGAGTCCGTTCTCCACGGCGACGTGAACCTGTCGTACTGGCCCGAGCTGATGCTGCAGATGAAGTCGACCATCGATCTGCCGAGGATGCGGGAGCTCTTCTTCGCAGGCGACACGTTCAGGCTCAGTGGCAAGAGTCAGTTCACCGGCACGTTTCATCTGTTCAAAGAGCCGATGCCCAACGGGACGACGAGAACGGGGCGCGAGCTCAAGGGCACGTTCGTCAGCACCACGGCCGGAGTGAACGACTTCCGGTTCAGCGACCTCACGGGCGGCGTCCGCTGGACGCCTGAGGTCCTTCGCGTCACGGAAGCGACAACGAAGATGTACGGCGGTCAGGCGCGATTCAGTTACAGCATGATGCCGCTCAACGCGCCGGGTGTCACTCCGACCGCGCGCTTCGACGCTGCGTACGACAAGGTCGATCTGATCCAGTTCACCGACTCTCTGAAGCTGGATGGGATCAAACTGGCCGGCCGTGTCTCCGGTCAGAACCGGCTCGAATGGCCGTTGCGCCGCTTCTCCAATCACACCGGCAGGGGCGAACTGCACGTCACGCCGCCCGAGGGCGTCACGCTCATGACCCGCGAGATGCCGCTCGAACGAATCCGCGCGGTTGCGCAGCGAGGTCAGCCGGCCGGGCCTTTCAACCCGTTGACGCCACACGAGCCCGTGCCGACCGGCGGTGACTTCTTCTACTCGTACGGACCGGACCTGGTTGAGATTGGGCCGAGTCGATGGGCGACTGAGTCGACGCTCGTCGAGCTCGAGGGGCAGACGGCGTATGGCGGCGCATCGCAGATCCCGTTCCACGTCTCGAGTGCCGACTGGCAGGAGAGCGATCGTGTGTTCGCCGGACTGCTCACCGCGTTCGGCGTCCGCACGCGCGCGATTCCGATCGGCGGGTACGGCACGTTCGACGGCGTCATGACCGAGACATTCAGACGCCCGCGGATCGAAGGCGACTTTGACGCTGAATCAATGCGCGCTTTCGACGTCGTCTGGGGATCGACGAAGGGCCGTGCGGTCATTCAGAACAATTACGTCGAGGCCACCGACGTCGTCATCACGTCAGGCGAGTCGCGGATCAGAACGGCAGGGCGGTTCTCGATCGGCTATCCCCGTGCCGACGGCGGCGAAGAGATCGACGCGCGAATCGAAATCTTGAAACGGCCGGTTGCCGATCTCCGGCGTGCATTCACGTTGGACGACTACAACCTCGACGGCACGCTGACCGGCGAGTTCCACGTCAACGGCAAGTACCTCACACCGTACGGCTTTGGCCGGATGGAGATCGCAGACGGTGTGGCGTACGGCGAGCCGTTCGAGTCGGTGACCGCGGGCGTCCGTCTCGAGGGCGACGGCGCACGTCTCGAGAACATTCAAGCCATCAAGGGCGGCGGTCGCGGCACAGGAGCCGCATTCGTCGGATGGAACGGCACCTACTCGTTCAACTTCGACGCGCGCTCGATTCCTGCCGAGTCGCTCGCGGCGGCGAAGAACTCGCCGCGTCCGATCGCCGGGCTCCTCGACTTCACGGCTGGCGGCAGCGGAACGTTCGACTCGCCCAGGTACGACGTTCGCGGAACCGTGCGCGACCTCTTTGTCGCCGACGAAGGCATCGGCCAGATCGTCGGCAACCTGAGCATCGACAACGAGCTGATGACCGTGCGTCTGGAGGTGGCTTCTCCTCGTCTCGCAGTTTCTGCGTCCGGCCGCATTGCGCTTACGCCCGAGCTCGACTCGGAGCTGACGATCAGCGTCAGCGACACTTCGCTCGATCCGTACGTGCGTGCCTTCCAGCCGCAGTTGTCTCCGTACACGACTGCAGTGGCGAGTGGCTCGATTCGAGTGGTCGGCGAGCTTGCCAACATCGATCACTTGCTCGTTGATGCGACCGTTGAACGGCTCGACGTTCGACTCTTCGACTACGCGCTGCGCAACGCGCGACCGATCCGTCTCACACTCGATCGTCACGCCGTGCGCGTCACAGACATGCGCATCGTGGGGCAGGACACGCAGCTCGACGTGTCTGGTCTGGTCAACCTCCACGATTCACGCATCGCGATTCGCACCACGGGTGATGCGAACCTCGCGGTGTTGCAGGGCTTTCTCGCCGATGTGCGGAGCTCGGGCATGGCCGCGCTCTCGGCCACGCTCGAAGGGCCGCTCGAGGATCCCTCCGTCAACGGGACACTCGACATCACCAACGGACGTATCCGGCATTTCTCGCTGCCGCACGCGCTCGAGAACATCAGTGGCACGCTGCGTTTCGACACGCGCGGCGTGACGCTTGACGGCCTGACTGGTCGACTTGCACGAGGTGACGTCACGTTTGGCGGGCGCATCGACAAGCAGGGCTACCTGCCCGGTCAGCTTGACCTCACGATGACCGGCACGGGCATGCGTCTCAGGCTCGCCGAGGGCATGCAGTCCCTCGTTGATGCGCAGCTCTCGCTGCAGGGCACGATGCAGGCGGCGACGCTGTCGGGTCGCGTCACGGTGAATGACGCCGTCTACACGCGCCCGTTTTCATCCAGTGGCGGGCTGCTCGATATCGCGACGGGAGAGGCGACACCTCCGACGGCGCCGGCAGAGCCAACCATTCCGCTGCGCTACGACATTCAGATCACGGCGCCGCAGACGCTGCAGGTCCGCAACAGCAGCGTGCGGCTCACCGCCAATGCCGACCTTCAGCTGCAGGGCACGTTCGACCGGCCGTTGCTGTTCGGTCGAGCGGAGGCAGTGCGAGGAGAGTTCATCTTCGAGGGGCGGCGCTATGTGCTGACGCGAGGGACGGTCGAGTTCAACAACCCGTCGAAGATCGAGCCATTCTTCGATCTCGAGACCGAGACGCGCGTGCGTGTTCCGGGTGAGACCTATCGGGTCACGGTACGGGCCACCGGTCCATGGGTTCCGGCACTGGAGTTTTCGGCCGATCCACCTTTGCCGGAACCTGAGCTGCTGGCGCTCCTCCTCAGTGACGTCGCGCCAGGTCAGGACGTCGAGTTCCGACAGTATCAAACCGGAGTAACTTCGCAGGAGCAGATGGTGCGCGAGCAAGCGGCCCGCGCTCTCGCCAGTCCAGTCTCCTCGGAAGTCGGGCGTGTGGTGGAACAGACCTTCGGCGTCGATACGTTTCAGATCACGCCGTCGATCATCGACCCCAACACGCAGTCGTCGCGGCTGGATTTGGCCGCGCGTGTCACCGTCGGCAAGCGGATTTCCGATCGAGTCTATCTGACCTACTCTCGAAGCCTGTCGTCGTCCACACGCGACCAGATCATCCTGCTCGAATACGATCAGTCGGATCGCTATTCGTGGCTGCTGTCGCGTAATGAAGACAAGACCTACGCGATTGAGCTGAGGGTAAGGCGAACGTTCTAAATGAACTGTAATTCGAAATGCAAGATACAAAATGCAAACGGAAAGTGGCTGCGTCGTGCAGTCGTTTTGCATTTTGCACTTTGCCTTTTGCCTTACCCCAGCGCAGCCGAAGCCCAGATCGGTCGGCAGATCGCTGAGATCGTAATAGAGCAGGAAGGCAGGCCCGTCACCGATCCGGTGATTACCAGCCTCATCGAAACCCACGTTGGATCACCACTGGACGCACGAGAGGTGCGAGAGACGATCTCGCACCTGATGAGTTTCAACCGGTTTGACGACGTGCAGGTATTGACTGAGGATGCGGGCACCGGCATTCGTGTGCGGTATGTCCTGACGCCGCTTCACCCGGTCGACCGCATCGAGTTCCAGGGCATGCTCGGCCTGCCGGAAGATGCTGTTCTTCGTGTCGTCGTCGATCGATTCGGTAACTCACCGCGGGCGGCCCGCGCCCCCGAGATCGTCGAGGCGCTGCGAATGGAATACCGGCGGCGCGGCTACGCGAATGCTCGCATCGGCTCTCGACTCGTCGAGACACACGATCCGGATCGCGCCACCCTGATCGTCGAGATTGAAGCCGGGCGTCGGTTGACGATTGCAGACAGGCGTTTCACACAACGCGACGCCGACGTCCAGGGCACCGTGACTGAACTGCCCGACATCAAGCCTGGCCAGCCGTTTGACGACGACGAGATCGAACGCGAGCTGCGGTCGTGGGAGGACAAGATGCGCGCCCGTGGGTTCTACGAGGCGCGTGCCAGCCACGGAAGCGAAATCATCGAAGACGGCGCCATCGTCTCGGTGAACCTGACACGCGGCCCACGAGTGGTCGTCAGATTTACCGGCGATCCTCTGCCTGAAAACGAGCGGGAGCGGTTGGTGCCCGTTCGAACGGAGGGCTCGGCAGACGAGGATCTTCTGGAGGACTCGAGCCGCGCGATCGAGGGCTACCTCTACACTCGCGGCTATCGCGACGCGATGGTCGTCTACACGAGCCAGCAGGAGAAAGAGGAGCTGGTCATCACGTTCGAGATCAAGCGCGGCCCGCGTTACATCGTCCGTAACGTGTCGTTCACCGGCAACGCAGCCGTCCCGGAGATGGAGCTTTTGCCGCTCGTGCGACTGAAGACTGGCGAACCGTTCGTCAGGTCGGTGGTGTCGACCGGAATCGGGGCCATCGAACGGTTGTATCGAGCGCGTGGCTACACGCGCGTGCAGGTCAAGCCTGGCGAGAGCATTCTCGTCCCCGAAAACACTGCCGCTCCGGATCGTGAGACCGACGTGCAGATTGCAATCGTCGAGGGGCCGCGAACTCTGATCGGCCTCGTGAGCTTCGCGGGCAACATGGCGATCGACGAACCGACATTGCGCGGCCTGTCGATGCTGTCCGGGGAACAGGCATTTTCGGAAGCGGCGATCCTGGCCGCTCGCGAGCGGATCGATCTCGTGTATCGCAATCGCGGCTACGAAGGTGTCGTGGTGACGTCGGAACCCACGTTCCTCGAGAACGACACGCGGGCCGATATCCTGTTCAACATCGCGGAAGGTCCTCAGGTGATCGTCGATCACATCATCATCGTGGGGAATCGACGGATCAGCACTCGAACGATCGAGCGCGAGCTGCTGCTGCGCGAGGGGGAGCCTCTCGGGTACTCGGCGCTCGTGGAGAGCCGCGCACGGCTCTTCGCACTGGGCATGTTCCGACGTGCGCAGATCGAGCCGCTTGGCCACGGCGGTGAGGCCCGGCGCGACGTGCTCGTCGAGGTCGAGGAGTCACCACCGACCGAACTCGGTTTCGGCGGCGGTCTCGAAGGCGGTTCTTATGTCGTCACTGGCGACAACGGCGTTGCAGCGGAACGCTTCGAGGTTGCGCCGCGCGGCTTCTTTCAAATCGGCCGGCGCAACCTCGAAGCG
>Ga0247825_10000780_pt1 | contig 20534 bp, 20 predicted proteins | sample 13C_Vanillin_Day_FD_194413 | JGI IMG/M metagenome (GOLD analysis project Ga0247825, IMG submission 194413) | Soil microbial communities from agricultural site in Penn Yan, New York, United States - 13C_Vanillin_Day48 | ecosystem: Environmental > Terrestrial > Soil > Agricultural land | place...
TCCCTGGCATGGTGCTCACCGTCGAGCTCGCAGCCCGCGTCGATGAGCAGCAGGTCGCCGTCGCGCAGCGGCATGTTGTTCGCCACGTAGTGCAGCACGCAGGCGTTGGGCCCGCCGGCGACGATCGGCGAATACGCCGGGAACTGCGCGCCGTTGCGGCGGAATTCGTAGAGCAGCTCCGCCTCGATCTCGTACTCGTTGCGCCCGGGCCGCGCCGACTGCATGGCGCGGCGGTGCGCCGCGGCGGCGATGGCGCCCGCGCGGCGCATGAGCGCGGCTTCGTGCGCGTCCTTCAGCAGGCGCATGTCGTCGAGCACGGCGCGCACGTCCTGCACGCGCTCGGGCGCGGCAACGCCGGCCCGGGCGCGCGCGCGCACCGCGTTCAGGCAACGGATCACCCGCGCGTCCCATTCGGCGTCGGCGCCGATGGGGTAGTGCAGCGCCGGCTGGTTCTCCAGCAGGCGCGGCAGGATCTCGTCGAGCACGGCTGCCGGATGCGCTTCGTCGAAGCCGAAGCGCTCGCGGGCGGCGTCGGGCCCGTGGCGGAAGCCGTCCCAGATCTCGCGCTCCTCGTTGCGCTCGCGGCAGAAGAGCAGCGTGCGCGGCGCTTGCCCGCCCACCACGACGAGCGTCGCTTCCGGCTCGGTAAAGCCGGTGAGGTAGTAGAAGTAGCTGTCGAAGCGGTAGGGGTAGTGCGAGTCGCGGTTGCGCGGCCGCTCCGGCGCCGTGGGCACGAGCGCCACGCCCTCGCCGATGGCGCGCGCGAGCCGCTCGCGCCGGCTGCGGTAGATGGAGACCTCTTCAGCGATCCGCATGGTTAGATGAGTGATCCGATCCCAGGTGAGCTCGCAGCTCGGCGAGCCGCTCCGCGGTGCCTACGTCCTGCCAGAGGCCGGCGTAGAGCTCGCCCGTGATCCGCTCTTGCTCCGCCGCCGCGCGCAGCAGCGGCGCAAGCGGCGCCTTCTCGCCCGCGGGCACGCCGGCCACGAGCGCCGGCGACATCACGGCGATGCCGCTGTAAGTGTAGCGCGGCGCAGGCGCGTTGCCGACCACGCCGCGCTCGAGCGTGAAATCGCCCTTCGGGTGGTGCGGCGGGTTGGGGATGAGGACAAGATGCGCAAGCGAATTTTCCAGTTTGATGTTGAAAAGCGAAGAAAAATCATATTCGCAGTACACATCGCCATTGACCAGCAGGAAGGGCTCGGCGCCGAGGAGCCTCTGCGCGTTGGCGATGCCGCCGGCGGTCTCGAGGGGCTCGGGCTCGCGCGACCAGGCGATGCGCACGCCGTAGCGCGCGCCGTCGCCGAGCGCATCGACGATCTGCCCGGCGAGATGCGAGACGTTGATGACCACCTCGCGCAGGCCGCTCGCGGCGAGGCGCTCGAGATGCCAGCCGATGAGCGGCTTGCCGCCCGCTTCCACCAGGGCCTTCGGGATCTTCTCGGTGAGCGGCCGCAGCCGCTCGCCGCGCCCGGCGGCGAGGATCATGGCTTTCATTCGAGATGGTCGAGGAGCTGCAGCAACGGTGCGAGCGCGCCATAGCGAGCCGCGACGCTGCGCGCGTAGGCGATGAAGCGCGGCGTGTCCTCGAGGTACTTCGGCTTGCCGTCGCGATAGTTGATGCGCGCGAAGATGCCGAGCACCTTGAGATGGCGCTGCAGCCCCATCCATTCGAAGGCGCGCCAGAACTCGCCGAAGTCCTGCTCGACGGGCAGCCCGGCGCGCTTCGCCCGCTCCCAGTAGCGCACGCTCCAGTCGAGCACCTGAGCGTCCTCCCAGCTCACGAAGGCGTCGCGAAAGAGCGAGGCCACGTCGTACGTAATCGGCCCGAGCACCGCGTCCTGGAAATCGAGCACGCCGGGGTTGGGCTCGCACACCATGAGGTTGCGCGGCATGTAGTCGCGATGCACGTAGACCGCGGGCTGCGCGAGCGCGCTCTGCACGAGCAGGCGGAAGATGCCTTCCAGGGATTGCTTCTCTTCTTGCGCAAGCGTCTTGCGCAAATGACGCTCGATATACCACTCGGGGAAGAGGTTCATCTCGCGCCGCAGCAGCGCCTCGTCGTAGGGCGGCAACTGCCCCGGGCGCGTGGCGAGCTGCCAGCGCACCAGCGCTTCCGTGGCGTCGCCGAAAAGCTGCCCCGCGTTCCCGGCGCCGAGCTCCTGCAGGTAGGTGCGGGTGCCGAGGTCGGAGAGCAGCAGGAAGCCCTGGTCGAGGTCCTGCGCGAGCACTTCCGGCGCGTTCAGGCCCGCCTCGCGCAGCAGGCGCGCCACGTGCACGAAGGGGCGGCAATCCTCCTTGTCCGGCGGCGCGTCCATCGCGATGAGCGTGCGGCCCTCGGGACCGCGCACGCGAAAGTAGCGGCGGAAGCTCGCGTCCTCGGAAGCGGGGGTCAGGCTGAAGCGATCGTCGCCGAATTCCGAGCCAAGGTGCGAGGCCAGCCAGCGCTCGAGCGCAGCGCGCCGTGCATCGGCGTGTATCATTGAAAATTCTAACGAAAAAGCCTGTCCGCCGCTCCATGCCGTATCGTTTCGCGACGCTGGCTGCCGCGCTCGTCGTTGCCGCGCCAGCGCTCGCGCAAGACCAGGGCGGCGTGGAGCAGGGACGCACCACCATCGATGCCGAGCGCATCGAGGGCATCAGCGACCTCGAGGTGAGCGCGACCGGATCGGCGGAGATCCGCCGCGACGAGCTGCGGATCTTCGGCGAGAGCCTGCGCTACAACCGCGAGCTCGGCACCGCCGAGGCCGAAGGCGGCGTGCGCCTGCAGAGCGGCGTCGACCGCTTCTTCGGCCCGCGCGTGCAGTACAACACCCTGGACGACACCGGCAGCTTCGAGCAGCCGCAATATCTCTTGCAGCGCGACCGCACCGCGCGCGGCGGCGCCGAGCGGCTGGACATCCTCGGCAAGGACCGCTATCGCTTCACCAAGGCGACGTTCACCACCTGCCAGCCCGGCCAGGAGGACTGGCGGCTCGAGGCCGCGGAGCTCGAGCTCGACTACGTCGAGGAGGAAGGCCGCGCGACCAGCCCGCGCCTGCGCTTCTTCGACATTCCCATCCTCGGCGCACCCTACGTGACCTTTCCGCTCGAGGACCGGCGCAAGAGCGGGCTGCTCACGCCGTACTACGCGCAGACGAGCACGCGCGGCTTCGAGTTCGGCGTGCCCTACTACTGGAACATCGCGCCCGAGCGCGACCTCACCCTCACGCCGGTGACGATGGCGAAGCGCGGCTTCCAGCTGAAGAACCACTTCCGCTACCTCGACCGCCCGTACGCCGGCGAGCTCCGGGTGGAGCTGCTGCCCGATGACAAGGCTTTCGGCGACTCGCGCACCGGCGTGTCGTGGCAGCACGCGCAGACCCTGCGGCCCGGGCTCACGGGGCAGGTCGACTACAACAAGGTGTCCGACGACCGCTACTTCGTCGACCTGGCGAGCCAGGTGAAGCAGGTCTCGGTCACCAACCTGCCGCAGGACGCGGTGCTCACCTACGGCGGCGCCTTCGGCTCGACGCCCTACAGCCTGCAGGCGCGCGTCGCCCGCTTCCAGACCCTGCAGGACCCGCTGGCCGTGATCGTGCCGCCCTACCACCGGGTGCCGCAGCTCAATTTCAGCACTGCCGGCTACGACCTCGCCGGCTTCGCCGATGTCGCGCTGCCCGCGGAGCACGTGCGCTTCACGCATCCGACGCTGCTCGAGGGCGCGCGCCAGTCGTTCACGCCGACGGTGGCCGTGCCTTTCCTCGCGCCGGGCTGGTTCGTGACGCCGAAGCTCGGGCTGCGGCACGTCAACTACGACCTGCGGGTGCCGTCCCTCCAGGACGCTTCCCCGAACGTGTCCATTCCCTGGTTCTCGTTCGACACGGGGCTGCTGTTCGACCGGGAAGCGCGCTGGTTCGGCGAGAGCCTGACGCAGACCATGGAGCCGCGGCTGTACTACGTCTACGTGCCGTACAAGAACCAGAACCACCTGCCGGTGTTCGACACCGCGCTCGCCGACTTCAGCTACCCGCAGCTGTTCACCGAGAACCGCTTCTCCGGCGGCGATCGCTTCGGCGACGCGAACCAGGTGACCCTCGCGCTCACCTCGCGCTTCCTGCACGCCAACGGCCAGGAGGCGTTCCGCGCCACCATCGGGCAGCGCTATTACTTCGAGGACGAGCGCGTCGCGCTGAGCGCCACGTCGCCGCTGCGCACCTCGACCGAGTCCGACGTGCTGGCGGCGATCGGCGGCCGGCTCTTCACCAACTGGAGCTTCGACGCGACCACGCAGTACAACCGCATCCAGCAGCGCATGGAGCGCTACACCGTGGGCGCGCGCTACTCGCCGGAGATCGCCAAGGTGATCAACGCGAGCTATCGCTTCCAGCGCGAGACCATCCGCCAGATCGACATCTCGGCGCAGTGGCCCGTGGCTTCGGGCTGGTACGGTGTCGGGCGCTACAATTACTCGCTGCTGGACAGCCGGCTGCTGGAAGGGCTGGCGGGCTTCGAGTACAACGCCGGCTGCTGGGTGTTCCGCGCGGTGGTGCAGCGCGTCCAGGCGGCGACCCAGGTGGCCTCCACGGCGCTCGTCTTCCAGCTCGAGTTCAACGGCGTGGGCCAGATCGGCACCGACGAAGCGGTGGAGCTGCTCAAGCGCAACGTGCCGGGCTACTCGGTGACCAACCCGGCCGACGCCCGGCTCGCCCCGCCGAGCGTGCGGCCGCGACTGCCTTTCGAACAGGTTTTCTAGATGCCAAGGCTTCTGTTTCTGCTCCTGCTGCTCCTCGCCCCGTTCGCGGCGCTCGCGCAGGCCATCAGCCTGCTCGATCGCATCGTTGCGGTGGTCAACAAGGAGGTCATCACGCTCTCGGAGCTGAACGACACCATCGCCACTGCCGAGCGGCAGCTCAAGCGCACCGGCACGCGGGCGCCGCCGCGCGAGGTGCTCGAGCGCCAGATGCTCGAGAAGCTGATCCTCGACAAGGCGCAGCTGCAGCTCGCGCGCGAGCGCGGCATCCGCGTCGACGACGTGCAGCTCGACCGCGCCGTGCAGCGCGTCGCCGAGAACAACCGCTTGGCGCTCGCCGACTTCCGGCGCGCGCTCGAGTCCGACGGGGTGCCCTTCAACGCCTTTCGCGAGGACCTGCGCTCGCAGATCGTGCTCTCGCGGCTGCGCGAGCGCGAGGTGGACGACAAGATCCAGGTGAGCGAGACGGAGATCGACCTCTTCCTCGAGGAGATGAAGACCCGTCCGGGCGAAGGCTCGGAGTACAACCTCGCCCATATCCTGGTGCGCGTGCCGGAGCAGGCCAGCCCCGAGCGCGTCGAGGCGGCGCGGGCCAAGGCCGCCAAGGCGCTCGCCGAGGCGCGCGCCGGGGAGGATTTCGGCCGCCTGGCCGCGGCTTACTCCGACGCGCCCGACGCGATGCGCGGCGGCGTGATCGGCTGGCGGGCGCACGAGCGCCTGCCGGAGCTCTTCTCGAGCGCGCTGGCGAAGATGAACGCCGGCGAAGCGAGCGAGGTGCTGAGGAGCCCGGCGGGCTTCCACGTGCTGAAGCTGGTCGAGCGCCGCGGCGTCGCCGCCGCCAATGCGCCGGTCGCGCAGACGCGCCTGCGCCATATCCTGGTGCGCACCAGCGAAGCGGTCTCCGAGGGCGAGGCGCGGCGACGCCTCGCCGACCTGCGCAGCCGCATCGTCAGCGGCGCCGCCGACTTCGCGGAGATGGCGCGCGTGCATTCCGACGACGCCACGGCCGGGCGCGGCGGCGAGCTCGACTGGGTCTATCCGGGCGACACGGTGCCGGACTTCGAGCGCGCCTACCAGGAGCTCAAGGTGGGCGAGGTGAGCCAGCCGGTGCGCACGCCCTTCGGCTACCACCTCATCCAGGTGCTCGAGCGCCGCTCGGCCGACATGAGTCCCGAGCGCCGGCGCCTGCAGGCGCGCATGGCGCTGCGCGAGAGGAAGTCCGAAGAGGCCTACCAGGAATGGCTGCGCCAGCTGCGCGACCAGATCTACGTCGAGCTGCGGCTTGAAGAGCGCTAGGCCCGTCATCGCCGTCACCTCGGGCGAGCCGGCCGGCATCGGGCCGGAGCTGTGCGTCAAGCTCGCGCGCGAGGCGCTGCCGGCGCGCATCGTCTCGATCGGCGACCGCTCGCTGCTTGCGGGTTTCAAAGAAATTGTCCACGTCCCACTTGCCCGTCCGACGGTCCCGGGAAAGCTCGATCCGGCCAACAGCCGCTACGTGCTCGCGGTGCTCGACCACGCGATCGACGGCTGCCTGCGCGGCGAATACGACGCCATGGTCACCGCGCCGGTGCAGAAGAGCACCATCAACGATGCCGGCATCGCCTTCACCGGACACACCGAGTATCTCGCCGAGCGCGCGCGCGCCGGGCACGTGGTGATGATGCTGGTGGGCGGCGGCCTGCGCGTGGCGCTTGCTACGACGCATCTCGCCCTGAAGGACGTTCCAGCCGCCATCACCCGCGACAGTTTGCTCCGGACTTTGAAAACCATCGACCACGACCTGCGCACGCGCTTTCGCATTGCGCGCCCGCGCATCCTGGTGTCGGGCCTGAACCCGCACAGCGGCGAATCCGGCCACCTCGGGCGCGAGGAGGTCGATGTGATTGCGCCGGCCATTGCCGCCGCCGTAGCCGCGGGCATCGACGCGAGCGGCCCGATCCCGGCGGACACGCTCTTCGTGCCCGATCGCCTGGCGAAGGCCGATTGCGCCCTCGCCATGTTCCACGACCAGGGGCTGCCGGTGCTGAAGTACGCAGCCTTCGGGCGCGGCGTCAACGTCACGCTCGGACTGCCGTTCGTGCGCACCTCGGTCGACCACGGCACGGCGCTCGACCTCGCCGGCAGCGGCCGCGCCGACGCCGGCAGCCTGGTCGAAGCCGTCAAGCTCGCCATTGAGCTCGCACCGGCCGCGTAAGCGGTTCGGCCAGCACTTCCTCCACGAGGCGGGGGTGCTGCGTCGACTGGCCGAAGCGATTTCTCCTTCTGAAAAGGACTTCATCGTCGAGATCGGCCCGGGCGAGGGCGCGCTCACGCGGCTGCTGCTGGGAACCTCTGCGCATGTGGAGGCGATCGAGCTCGACCGCGATCTCGCCGCCGGGCTGAAGAAGGAGTTTCCCGGCTTGACGCTGCACGTGGGCGATGCCCTGGATTTCGACTTCGCCGGCTTTCCCGAAGGCTTCCGGGTCGTCGGCAACCTGCCCTACAACATCTCGACGCCGCTGCTCTTCCACCTCGCGCGCCATGCCTCGCGCGTGCGCGACATGCACTTCATGCTGCAGCTCGAGGTGGTCGAGCGGATGGTCGCGGTGCCCTCGACCCCCGAGTACGGCCGCCTCTCGGTGGCGCTGCAGGCGCGCTTCCGCATGAAGAAGCTGTTCAACGTCTCGGGCGGCGCCTTCCGCCCGGCCCCGAAGGTGGAGTCGGCGCTGGTGCGGCTCGAGCCGCTCCCCGAGATGCTGGAGATCGACGAGGACCTGCTGCGCAAGGCGTTCTCGGCGCGGCGCAAGCAGCTGCGCAACGCGCTGCCGCTGCCGGCCGCGGACTACGCACGGCTCGATATCGATCCGCAGCGCCGGCCCGAGACGCTCTCGCCGCAGGACTTCGCACGCATCTCCGCCCTGGCGAAAAGCCGCTAGCCGTCCCGCTCTTTCCTGGTCCGCTCGACTTCCGTGACGAACAGCCAACGCACGTACCCGACCATCGCGCAGGCGCCAACGACCCAGGCGACGATGGCGAGCACGCTGAAGAGGAGCGAGATCAGCCAGTAGTCCTGCGCGAGCACCGCGCTGCCCGCCGCGGCGGCAAGGCAGGCGAGCCCCATCAGCATCGGCTGCCAGCGGCTGCGGTCCGCCTGCATGAGAGAGCGCAGATACTCGGCCATTACCCTTTCTTGCGCTCGATGAACTCGATCTTGTAGCCGTCGGGGTCCTCGACGAAGGCGATCACCGTGGTGCCGCCCTTGACCGGCCCGGCCTCGCGCGTGACCTTGCCGCCCATGCGCTTCACGTTCTCGCAGGCCTTGGCGACGTCGGGCATCTCGAGGGCGACATGGCCGAAGCCGCCGCCGAGGTCGTAGCGCTCGACGCCGTAGTTGTAGGTGAGCTCGAGCACCGAGGCGCGATCCTCGGTGTCGTAGCCGACGAAGGCGAGCGAGTACTTCTGCTCCGGGCGGTCGGTGGTGCGCAGGAGCTTCATGCCGAGCACCTCGGTGTAGAACTTGACCGAGCGCTGCAGGTCGCCGACGCGAAGCATGGTGTGAAGCAGTCTCATGTGGTTCTTCCTTTCAGAATCGGCAAAGCCGCGCCGGCGAGCTCGAGGCGCTCGCGGGCGGCGCGCCAGTCGGGATAAAGTGCGCTCACCAAGGTCCAGAAGCGCCGCGAATGGTTGAGCTCGACGAGGTGCGCCACCTCGTGAGCGACGACATAGTCGGCGAGCGCCGGCTCGAGGTGCACGAGCCGCCAGGAGAGCCGGATGGAGCCGTCCTCGTTGCAGACGCCCCACTGCGTGCGCGCGTTCGACAGCGCCACTCGCGGCGCCGGCCGCTCGACCCGCGCGGCGTAGTGCGCGGCGCGCGGGCGAAGCACTTCGAGCGCCGTGGCCTTCAGCCAGGCGAGCAGGGGCTTGCTGCCCGAAACGCCCAAGGTGCCGCCATGGCGCTGCGCCGGGCCCGGGCGCACGTGGAGCTCCACCATTTCTCCAAGCAGCGGCAGGCGCTCGCCGCTCTCGACGCGCAGCACGGCGGGCCGCGGCGCCGACGACCATTCGTCGAGCTTCGCCACGATCCAGCGCTGCTTGGCGCGCAGGAACCCTTCGATCTCGCGCCAGGGCGCGCGCAGGGGCGCGGCGACGCGCACGCCTTCGCCGTCGATGCTGATGCCGATGGTGCGGCGCCGGCGCCGGGCGAAGCGGTACTCGACGAGCCGCCCGCCCAGCTCGATCAGCAAAGCGCCTTCTGCTGTTCTTCTATCCATTGCTCCGCCATCGAATTGATCGTCTTCGGATCGCGCTGCGCGGTGTCGATCGCCGGGCCGATGCGCACCGTCACGGTGCCCGGGCGCTTGAGGAAGGCGTTGCGCGGCCAGAACAGGCCCGCATTGTGCGCCACCGGCACCACCGGCGCGGCCGCGGCCGCGGCGAGCCAGGCGCCGCCGAGCTGGTATTCGCGGCGCTCGCCCGGCGCGACGCGCGTTCCCTCGGGGAAGACGATCACCCAGAAGCCCTGCGCGAGCCGCTCGCGGCCGCGCCGCGCGATGGCGCGCAGCGCGGCGACCCCGCGCGAGCGGTCGATGGCGATCGGGCTCATCAGCGCGAGGCCCCAGCCGAAGAAGGGAATCCACAGGAGCTCGCGCTTGAGCACATGCACCTGCGGCGGGAAGATGAGCTGGAAGGCCATCGTCTCCCAGGCCGACTGGTGCTTGGAGAGGATCACCGCCGGGCGGCCCGGCAGGTTCTCGCGGCCTTCGACGCGCCAGTCGATTCTCAACAGGATTTTTGATAACTGCATGACCAGGCGAGACCAGCCCGAAATGACGCGGTAGCGCACCATGCGCGGCAGCGGGAAGGTGGCGAGCGCGATGAGCGCGTAGACGGGGGTGATGAGGACGAGCGCTGCCGCGAAGAGCGCCGAGCGAGCGAGCGTCATGGCGCGAGGCGTTCGGCGAAGGCCGCCAGGTCGGCGAAGACCTCCGTGCCGGGCGGGAGGTCGCCCTCGTCGCGCGTCTTGCGCCCCTTGCCGGTGAGCACCAGCACCGGGCGCGCGCCGGCCGCCGCGGCGGCCTCGAGGTCGCGGCGCGCGTCGCCGACCATGAAAGTCTCCTCGAGCGGCACGTTGAAGCGGCGCGCCACCTCGAGCAGCATGCCCGGCTGCGGCTTGCGGCACTCGCAGCGCGCGTCGGCGGCGTGCGGGCAGAAGAAGAAGGCGTCGATCCTGCCGCCGACCTGCCCGGCCGAGCGCTGCAGCAGGTCGTGGATGGCGAACAGCGTCTGCGTGTCGAACAGGCCCCGGGCGATCCCCGACTGGTTGGTCGCCACCACCACGCGGTAGCCCGCCTGCGTCAGGCGCCCGATCGCCTCCAGGCTGCCCTTGATGGGCCGCCATTCCTCGGGCGACTTGATGTAGTCGTCGCTGTCGTGGTTGATCGTGCCGTCGCGATCGAGAATGACTAGCTTCATGTCGCCAGTTTGGAGATGTCGGCCACACGATTCATCGCGTCGCGCAAGTCGCGCAGTAGCGCAAGTCGTCCTCGCCGCACCTTGGCGTCTTCAGCCATCACCATGACAGAGTCGAAGAACGTATCTACCGGGGCCTTCAGCACGGAAAAGGACTTCAGGTAGCCGGCATAGTCGCCTCTGTCGAAAAGCGCTTTCGCCTTATCAGAAGTTGAATGAAGCGCTTCGTGCAGAGCTCGTTCTGCCGGTTCCTCGAGGTCGCTCAGTTCCGCGTTGGCGAAAGCTTCACCTTTCGCTTCAGCTTGTTTCAGGATGTTCGCGACACGCTTGTTCGCCGCAGCAAGGCTATCGGCTTCGGGCAAGGCTTGGAAAGCCTTTACAGCCTCGAGTTGACGCGGTACCAGGCTCAGCCGAGTCGGATTTTTGCTCAACACCGCCTCGACTTGCAGGACAGAGAACCCAAGATCCCGGAGATAACCGGCGAAGCGTTCATAAATGAATATCTGCAGATCGGTGTGAGCATGACCAACCCCTGCTCTACCCTTGAACTGGTCGAAGGCGAAATTCACTAGGTCAGAAAGGGAGAGATCGAGACCCCGTTCGACAAGAATCCGAACCACGCCGAGTGCGGCGCGGCGCAGGCCGAAAGGATCCCGCTCGCCGGTGGGCGCCTGGCCGATGCCGAAGAGCCCGGCGAGCGCATCGAGCTTGTCGGCGAGCGCCACCGCGCACGCGACCGGGTGCTCCGGGAGCGCGTCGCCGGCGAAACGCGGCCGGTAGTGTGCCTCGATGGCGTCGGCGACTTCGCGCGGCTCGCCGTCGTGCAGGGCGTAGTAGCGGCCCATCACGCCCTGCAGCTCCGGGAACTCGCCCACCATGCCGGTGAGGAGGTCTGCCTTGGAGAGCCACGCGGCCCGCTCCGCGGCCGCGGCGTCGGCGCCGAGCGCCCGGGCGATCCGTCCCGCGAGCAGCTGGATGCGCTCGACCCGCTCGAGCTGGGAGCCGAGCTTGCCGTGGTAGACGACCTTTGCGAGCTGCGGCACGCGCTCTTCCAGCCGGCGCCTGCGGTCCTGGTTGTAGAAGAAGCGCGCGTCTTCCAGGCGCGGCCGCACCACGCGCTCGTTGCCGGCGATGATGTGACGGGGATCGGCGACCTTCATGTTGGAGACGATGAGGAAGCCCGGCAGCAACGCCCCGGCCCGGTCGAAGAGCGGGAAGTACTTCTGGTTCTGCCGCATCGTGAGGATCAGGCACTCCGCCGGCATCTCTAGGAATGCCGGATCGAACCCGCCGGCGTAGACCTGCGGATACTCGACCAGCGCCGTGACCTCGTCGAGCAGATCCTGATAGGCGCCCAGCGTCGCTTCGCGGCGCCCGGCTTCCGCCTTGAGCTGCCGCTCGATCTCGGCGCGCCGCGCCGCGAAGTCGGCGACCACCATGCCCTCGTCGCGCAGCCTTGCCTCGTACTCCTCTGCGCTTGTAAGGACGATCTCCCCCTTGCCCATGAAGCGGTGGCCGCGCGTGCGGTTGGCCGACTCGAGGCCCAGCACCTGGCCGGGCACGACCTTGCGGGCGTGCAGCATGACCAGCCCGTGCACCGGGCGCACGAATTGCGCGTCCCCGGCGCCCCAGCGCATCACCTTCGGGATCGGCAGCGCCTTCAGCGCCTCCTCGACCAGCGAAGCGAGCACCTTGTCGAGCTGCGCGCCGGTCACCTTCGCGCGCGCGACGAAGACCTCGCCCTTCGCGCCGGCGCGACGCTCGAGCTTGTCGACGGCGACACCGTGCTTTTTCGCGAAACCGGCCACCGCCTGCGCCGGCGCCGAGGTCGACGGGCCGGCGACCTCGGATTCGCGATCCTGCGCGGCGGCAGCGACGTCGGCGATCGATACGGCCAGCCGCCGGGGCGTGGCGAAGATGCGCATGCCTTTTCCGGAGACAAGCTGCCCCTTGGCGAGTCCCGCGAACAGGGTCGCCCCGAACGCCTCGGAAAGCACGCGCAGCGACTTCGGCGGCAGCTCCTCGGTGAGCAGCTCGACGAGCAGCGTGGCCCGGTTCTCAGGCACGGGTCATGGGGAAGCCGAGGCGCTCCCGCGATTCGTAGTAGGCCTGCGCGACCGCGCGCGCGAGGACGCGCACGCGGCCGATGTAGGCGGCGCGCTCGGTGACCGAGATGGCGCCGCGCGCGTCGAGGAGGTTGAAGGCGTGCGAGCTCTTCAGCACCATCTCGTAGGCCGGCAGCACGCACTGCGCTTCGATGAGTCTCTTTGCCTCGGACTCGAACTCGCCGAAATGGCGGAACAGCATTTCGGTATTGGAGAGCTCGAAGTTGTAGCGCGACTGCTCGACCTCGTTCTGGTGATACACGTCTCCATACTTCACCCCGTCGACCCAGACCAGGTCGTAGACGCTCTGCTTGTCCTGCAGGTACATCGCCAGGCGCTCGAGGCCGTAGGTGATCTCGCCCAGCACCGGCTTGCACGGCAGGCTGCCCACTTCCTGGAAATAGGTGAACTGCGTGACCTCCATGCCGTCGAGCCACACCTCCCAGCCCAGGCCCCAGGCGCCGAGCGTGGGCGATTCCCAGTCGTCCTCGACGAAGCGGATGTCGTGGCTCGCCGGGTCGATGCCGAGGTCCTGCAGCGATTCGAGGTAGATATCCTGGATGTCGGCGGGCGAGGGCTTGAGCGCCACCTGGTACTGGTAGTAGTGCTGCAGGCGGTTCGGGTTCTCGCCGTAGCGGCCGTCTTTCGGGCGCCGGGAGGGCTGCACGTACGCGGCGTTCCATGGCTCCGGCCCGATGGCGCGCAGGAAAGTCGCGGTGTGAAAGGTGCCGGCGCCGACTTCCATGTCGTAGGGCTGCAGCAGCACGCAGCCGCGGCGGTCCCAGAACGCGTTGAGCCGGAGAATGAGCTGCTGGAAGCTGAGCATTGCCGGGAAAATTCTACCGCCTGTCGTTCTGCGATCTGAGTCGCGCGGCAAGCGTCGCGGCGGCGAGGATGAGGAGGCAGAGGATCACCGCCGGCCAGTCGCGCACGCGCGCGTAAGGCGTGCTGCCCGTATAGCCGTGCGCCGACGCATCCAGCCTGCCTTCGACGAACTGCGGCAGCCGGTCGATCACCCGTCCGTCGCGGTCGATGACCGCGGTGATGCCGGTGTTCGCCGCGGTGAGGTGCATGCGGCCGGTCTCGATGGCGCGCAGCCGCGCGATCTGCAGGTGCTGCGCCGGCGCGAGCGAGTCGCCGAACCAGGCCACGTTCGACACGTTGACGAGCAGCGTGGCCTCGGGCAGGCGGCGCGCGATCTCGTCGCCGAAGGCGTCCTCGTAGCAGACGTTCATGGCGATGCGCTGCCCCGCGGCGGCGAGCGGCGCCTGCCCGGGCGCGCCGCGCGAGAAGTCCGAGAGCGGGATGTCGATGAGGCGCAGCGTCCAGGCGAACCCCGGCGGCACGAACTCGCCGAAGGGCACCAGGTGCACCTTGTGGTAGAGCTGCCGCGGCGCGGTGCCGAGGGTGATGACGCTGTTGTGATACTCAGTGTTGGAAGTTCGATAAGGCACGCCGAGCAGCATGTCGCCGCCATTGCGCCGCGCTGCCGCCTCGAGCCGCGCCAGGTAGGCCGGGTCGACGGCGTCGTAGAAGCGCGGCACCGCGGTCTCCGGAAGCACGATCAGCTTCGCGCCGGTTTCCTCGGCGAGGCGCGCATAGGTGTCCAGGATGCGCTGGTAGCGCTCCGGGCGGAATTTCATCTCCTGCTCGATGTTCCCCTGCAGCAGCGCCACGCTCACCGGCCCGCCGGCAGGCACCGTCCATTCGATGCCGCGCAGGGCCTGCCCTGCCGTCACCAGCGCCACGAAATACGCCGCGAAAATCACCTTCCGGTTGAAGAGCGCGATGTGCCAGGCAAGGCCGGCGAGCGTAAGCGTGAGGAAGGAAACGCCGAATACGCCGACGAGCGGCGCGTAGCCCTGCAGCGGCCAGCCGGCCGCGGCGTAGCCGGCGGAGAGCCAGGGGAAGCCGGTGAGCACCCAGCTGCGCAGCCATTCGGCGAGCGTCCACGCCGCGGGGATCAGCAGGCAGGCGCGCAGCGTCGGGCCGCCGGGCACGCGCGCCTGCAGCCAGCCCGCGGCGCCGGTGAAGAGCGCGAGCAGGGCGCAGAAGAGCACCGTCGCGAGCAGCGCGAGGGGCGCGGGCATGCCGCCGAACTCGGAGAGGCTCACGTAGACCCAGGAGACGCCGCCGCCGAAGAGGCCCGCCCCGAACCAGAAGCCGCGCCAGAAGCACAGCCGCGGCGGCGCCGCGATCCACAGGTGCACCAGCACCCCGAAGGTGGCGGCGGCGAGCGGATACATGCCGACCGGCGCGAACGCGAGCACCGTCGCCGCGCCGGCCAGGAAAATGGGGACGAACCCCATTCTATTGCTTGGCTTTGTCCACCAGCAGCGTGTAGACGCGGCGGCTGTCGGCGCGCAGCACCTGGAAGCGCAGCGACTCGATCGACACCGACTCGCCGCGCTTGGGCAGCCGCCCGAGGTGGGCGATCACCAGGCCGCCGACCGTGTCCGCGGTCTCGTCCGAGAAGCTGGTGCCGAAAGCGGCATTGAAGTCGGCGATCTGCGTCAGCGCCTTGACGCGCCAGCGCCCGCCGGGCTCGGGCAGGATGTTGTCGGACGCCTCGTCGAAGTCGTACTCGTCCTCGATGTCGCCGACGATCTGCTCGAGCACGTCCTCGATGGTGACGAGGCCCGCCACGCCGCCGTACTCGTCGACGACGATGGCCATGTGGTTGCGGCTGGCACGGAACTCGCGCAGCAGCACGTTCAAACGCTTCGCCTCGGGCACGAACACCGCCGGGCGCAGCATCTCGCGCACGTTGAACTCCTCATGGCCGGCGTAGTGGCGCAGCAGGTCCTTGGCCAGCAGCACGCCGATGACATCGTCGCGGTTCTGGTCGATGACCGGGAAGCGCGAGTGCGCGGTGGCGATCACCTGCGGGATGAAGCTCTCGACCGGCTCGTTGATGTCGATGAAGTCCACCTGCGCGCGCGGGATCATGATGTCGCGCACCTGCATCTCGGAGACGGTGAGCGCGCCCTCGATGATGGAGAGCGCGTCGGCGTCGAGCAGGTTGCGCGAGTAGGCCGACCTCAGCAGCGCCACCAGCTGCTCGCGGTCGCCCGGCTCGCGCATGAGCAGCGCGGACAGGCGCTCGAGCAGGCTGGGTCGCGAGGGGTCGTTCATCGGGGGAGCGGGGATTTTACCGCGTACGGATCGGCGAACCCGAGGCGCGCGAGGATGCGGCGCTCGGCGCGCGCCATGCGCGCGGCTTCGCTTTTGTTTTTATGGTCATAGCCGCGCAAATGCAGAACGCCGTGCACCACGAGGTGCGCATAGTGCGCCGCAATAGCCTTGCCCTGCTCGCGTGCCTCGCGCGCGATCACCGGATGGCACAGCACGATGTCGCCGGTGGAGAACGACAGCACGTTTGTAGAGTTATTTCTTTTTCTGTAAATCAAATTCAGGCGGCGTCCTTCGCGTTCGCCGACGATGCGCAGCGTGATGCCCGGATGACCCAGGGTCCATTCGCGCAGCCGCGCGGCGCTCGGGAGGCCGCGGCGCGCGACGGCGAATTGAACCGCTGCCTTATTCTTCGTTCGCGCGCGCGTCGTAGGCATCGATGATGCGCGCGACCAGCGGGTGGCGAACGACGTCCTGGGCGCCGAACTGCGTGAAGGCGATGCCGCGCACGCCGTCGAGGATGCGCCGCGCTTCGATCAGGCCGCTCTTCTGGCCGCGCCCGAGGTCGATCTGCGTCACGTCGCCGTTGACCACGGCCTTGGCGCCGAAGCCGATGCGGGTGAGGAACATCTTCATCTGCTCGGGGGTGGTGTTCTGCGCCTCGTCGAGGATGATGAAGGAGTGGTTGAGGGTGCGCCCGCGCATGTAGGCGAGCGGCGCCAGCTCGATGGTGCCGCGCTCGAGGAGCTTGCCGGTCTTCTCGAAGCCCATCAGGTCGTAGAGGGCGTCGTAGAGCGGGCGCAGGTACGGATCGACTTTCTGCGCGAGGTCGCCGGGCAGGAAGCCCAGCCGCTCGCCCGCCTCCACCGCCGGGCGCACCAGCACGATGCGCTTCACCTTGTCGCGCTCGAGCGCATCGACGGCGCATGCCACCGCGAGGTAGGTCTTGCCCGTCCCCGCCGGCCCGATGCCGAAGGTCAGGTCGTGGGCGAGGATGTTCTCGATGTACTGCACCTGGTGCGGCGTGCGCCCGTGCAGGTCCTGCCGGCGCGTGAGCAGCTGCGGTCCCTGGTCTTCCAAGGAAACATTCTTCGAAAGCTCCGTGAGACCGAGCTGCACATCCTCGACGGTGAGGTCGCCGGTGGCGCGATCGTAGAAGTGCTCGAGCGCCTGCGCGGCGCGGCCCGCCTGCTCGCCGCGCACGGTGAAGCGCGCGCCGCGCCGGGCGATGGTGACGTCGAGCGCCGACTCGATCTGGCGCAGGTTCTCGTCGAGCGCGCCGCACAGCCGCGCCAGGCGCTGGTTGTCGAGCGGCTCCAGCTTTACCTCGACGGGCTTAGCGCGCATTCGTGCTCGTTTCTTCCACCACTGTGCCGCGCAGCGAATGGGACCTCGCCTCGGTGATCCTGACCGGGACGAAGCGCCCGATCAGGTCCGCCGTCCCGGCGAAGTTCACCGTGCGGTTGTTGCCGGTGCGGCCGGCGAGCTCGCCGGCGTTCTTCTTCGCGGCGCCCTCGACGAGCACCTGCTCGATCGTGCCGACCATGCGCTCGCTCGTCTCGCGCGCCTGCGCCTCGAGCTGGGCCTGCAAGCGCTGCAGCCGCAGGAGTTTTTCCTCCTGCGTCGCTTCGTCAGGCAGATCCGCCGCCGGCGTGCCGGGACGCGGGCTGTAGACGAAGGAGTAGGCGTCATCGAAGCCGACCTCGCGCGCGAGGCGCAGCGTGGCCTCGAAATCGGCTTGCGTCTCGCCCGGGAAGCCGACGATGAAATCCGACGACAGCGACAGCGCCGGCCGCGCCTCCTGCAGGCGCCGCGCGATCGAGCGGTACTCGAGCGCGGTGTAGCCGCGCTTCATCGCGGCGAGGACGCGGTCCGAGCCCGACTGCACCGGCAGGTGCACGTGCGGGGCGAGCTGCGGCAGGTCGCGGTGCGCGTCGATCAGGCGCTGCGTGAACTCGCGCGGGTGGGACGTGGTGTATCGGATACGAGCTATTCCGTCCAGGGAAGCAACGAAATACAGCAACTCCGCAAAATCAGCTCGCTCGCCGTCGATCGCGCCGCGCCACGCGTTCACGTTCTGCCCGAGCAGCGTCACTTCCTTCACGCCTTGCCCGGCGAGCCCGGCGATCTCGGCGACGATGTCTCCGAAGGGGCGCGACACTTCCTCGCCCCGCGTGTACGGCACGACGCAGAAGCTGCAGTACTTGCTGCAGCCCTCCATGATCGAGACGAAGGCGCGCGGGCCCGCCACGCGCGCCGGCGGCAGGTGGTCGAACTTCTCGATCTCGGGAAAAGTGATGTCGACCTGCGCCGCGCCGGTGCGGCGCCGGCGCTCGAGCAGCTCCGGCAGGCGGTGCAGCGTCTGCGGGCCGAACACCACGTCGACGAAGGGCGCGCGCGCGACGATCCCGGCGCCTTCCTGGCTCGCCACGCAGCCGCCCACGGCGATCATCAGGCCGGGCCGCGCGCGCTTCAGGTGCTTCACCCGGCCGAGGTCGGCGAAGACCTTCTCCTGCGCTTTCTCGCGCACCGAGCAGGTATTGAAGACGATCAGGTCGGCGTCCTCGGGCCGCGCGGCGGCCTCGAGCCCTTCGGCCGCGCGCATGAGCTCGGCGATCTTCGCCGAGTCGTACTCGTTCATCTGGCAGCCGAAGGTACGGAGATACAGCTTTTTCACCGGCCCCTTGGAATTTGGTGGCGAATCAGGGACTCGAACCCCGGACACACGGATTATGATTCCGCTGCTCTAACCAGCTGAGCTAATTCGCCTAAGTGATGACGACATGGGTGATGACGACATGGTGACGGTTCAACCCGCGCATTATAGACCAGGGCTCTTCGACCTCGTGGTCGTCGGCGGGGGCCCGGTCGGCGCAAGCCTGGCCCGCGCGGTGCACGGAATGCGGGTCGCGCTCGTGTCGCACGAGCGCCGTCACAGCGCACCGGCCGCACCGGGCGTCTTTGATGCACGCGTCTACGCGCTGAGCCCGGGAAACGTCGAGTTCCTGCGCCGGCTGAAAGCCTGGCCGTCGCTGCCGGCGGACCGCGTCGCGCCCGTGCATGCCATGCGCATCTTCGGCGATGACGGCGCATCGCGGCTCGAGTTCGACGCGTACCGCGCCGGCGTTCCCGAGCTGGCTTGGATCGTCGAGGACAGCGCGCTGCAGGACGCGCTGTGGGCCGGACTCGATGTCGAGATCTTTGCGCCGGCGCAGTGCGAGGACCTTCGTGTTCATGAGAAAACCGTTTCATTGAACCTGCGTGACGGGCAGACATTGTCCGCCCGGCTGGTCGTCGGCGCCGACGGCGCGAACTCGTTCGTGCGCCGCGCCGCCGGCATCGATGTCGCCGAGTCCGACTACGGGCAGACGGCGGTGGTGGCCAACTTCCGCTGCGAGAAGCCGCATGCGAATACCGCCTTCCAGTGGTTCCAGGGCGGGGCAGTGCTCGCGTTCCTGCCTTTGCCGGGCGACCAGTTGTCGATGGTGTGGTCGCTGCCGCGGGCCGAGGCAGTGCGCATCGAGCGCATGGAGGCGCAGCCGCTGTGCCACGAGGTCGAGGCCGCGTCGCGGCACGCACTCGGAAGCCTTGAATTGACTTCTTCTCAGAAGACCTATCCGTTGCGTCGCCTCTCGGCGCGAAAGCTGATCGGACCCCGGGTCGCGCTTGCGGGCGACGCCGGGCATGTCATCCATCCGCTGGCGGGACAGGGGCTCAACCTCGGGCTGCAGGACGCGCGTGCGCTCGCCGATATGCTCGTTGCGCGCGCGCCGGTGCGCGACCCGGGCGACCTGCGGCTGCTGCGTCGCTACGCGCGCAGCCGCGCCGAGCCTATACTGGCAATGGGCAGCGTCGTCGATGGGCTCCATACGCTGTTCAACGCGGGCAATCCGCTCGCCGCGAGGCTGCGCAACGCCGGATTGAACCTGACCGAGCGCATGCCGGTCCTAAAGAACATACTTATGCGCCAAGCGATGCGCTGAAGGGAGTTCGAATGCTACGAGCCGCCGCGCTCGCGCTCTGCCTCGCGGCCCTGCCGGCCGGGGCGAACGAGGCGCAGATCCGAAAGGCCCTTGAACAGAAGCTCCAGGGCGTCCAGATCGAAGGCATCGCACCTGCCCCGGTCCCCGGGCTTTGGGAAGTCCGTTACCGCACCGCTAGGGGCGTGCAGATTCTCTACAGCAACGCCAGCGCCAGCCACGTGATCGAGGGCCGCATTGTCGAGCTGCGCACCGAGCGCGACCTCACCGAGGAACGGCTGCGCAAGCTGAACGCCATCCGCTTCGACTCGCTGCCGCTCGACCAGGCGGTGAAGATCCAGCGCGGCAACGGCAAGCGCGTGCTCGCCATGTTCTCCGATCCGTACTGCCCCGCCTGCAAGCAGTTCGAGCAGACGCTGCAGCAGATCGACAACATCACCATCTACGTCTTCATGTACCCGGTGATCCGCCCCGAGCTGGCCGATCATTCGAAGGCGGTGTGGTGCTCGCCCGACCGCAGCAAGGCGTGGCTCGATCTCGCGCTGCGCGGGCAGCGCCCGACCTCGGGCATCGCCTGCGAGACGCCGGTGGAGAAGAACGTCGAGTTCGGACAGGGCCTGGGCGTCAACAGCACCCCGACCCTGATCTTTGCCAACGGGGAGCGCGTTGCTGGTGGGTTGCGTACCCCCGATTTGCAGCAGTTGCTAGACAAGACGGCGGCGGCGCGCTAGTTGTCCGCCGGCGGCGTCACGCCGCGCGGCCACAGCAGCCAGAGCCGGCCCGGCTGCCGCATGCGGCCGGCGGCGACGCCGGCCTCGTGGCCGCTTCCCCAGAAGAAATCGGCGCGCACCGCGCCGCGGATCGCCCCGCCGGTGTCGTGCGCCGCCATCAGCCGCTCGAGCGGCACGACGGAGATCGGGTAGGTGCTCGCCAGGTACACGGGCGCGCCGAGCGGGACGTGGCGCCGGTCGACCGCCAGGCTGTAGCCCGCGGCGAGCGGCACGCCGAGCGCGCCGATGGGGCCCTCATCGGCCGGCGGCAGCTCGCGGAAGAACACATAGCTCGCATTGTGGTTCAGCGCTTCCTGGAGCTTGTGCGGGTTGGCCGCCGCCCAGGCCTCGATGCAGGGCATCAAGG
>Ga0247825_10000781_pt1 | contig 20529 bp, 11 predicted proteins | sample 13C_Vanillin_Day_FD_194413 | JGI IMG/M metagenome (GOLD analysis project Ga0247825, IMG submission 194413) | Soil microbial communities from agricultural site in Penn Yan, New York, United States - 13C_Vanillin_Day48 | ecosystem: Environmental > Terrestrial > Soil > Agricultural land | place...
CCGAAAGAGCGCGGCGTTGGCATGGCCTAACATATCCGCGGGCGTCCCGCCGCGATGCGCATTGGCAGCAAAGACACCCTGCAGCAAGGCGGCTAAGAGGGCAGCTGGGGGTCCCTTGCCTGCGACATCGCCGAGCAGAAACGCAAAAGCGTGGTCGGACAGATTGAAGTAGTCAAAAAAATCACCGCCAATCGCGCGGCAGGGTACCGACGCGGCCGCCAGCTCAAAGCCTGCGCCCGTATATCGAGACCCCGGGAGCAACTGACGCTGAATCTCGGAAGCGACGTGCAGTTCGTGTTCATGCCGCACTCGGTCTAGCATTTCGCGATACAGTCGTGGACCCTGTGTTGCGGGTTCTGCTTCGCCGGCGAGTTGCAAGAGCATTCGACTGAAATCATACGTACGGCGCTCGTGCACGATCTTATGGTCGTTACCGAACGTATACAGGAAGATCACAGACGTGCTGAAGGGCTTCCCAGTCGGAGGAAGTCCCATCAGTCCGCCATAGTCGGTCGCGTTGACCCTGAACGTCCACAAGGCCCGATTGCCGAAGATCAGAAATTCTTCGGTGTGCATGCTCATATTAGGAAATGCTGAAAAGATCATTCGAAAGGCTTGCTCGATTGCGAGACGTCCTACGTGCACGCCCGCGACCGGACTCTCGACAACACAGTCCTCCGAGTAGTGATTGGCCAGGGCGACGGGGTCAAGACGCGCATAGCCATCCTGTAAACGCGCAAACACCGCAGTAATGTCTTCGTTCGTCATGACCGAGCGGCCATTGTCGCGCTCCTGACGGCTGGCTGCAATCAAATGCCGGCTTACGGCGCCCGATCTTGCCTTAGCGCTCCCGTAACTGGCCGCCATCCAGGGCTTTTTAAGCTCACGGTGTGCGGATGAGGTTCGCCGTATAATCCCGGTAAACCATCATGGCCCTCGCGGCCGGCGTGCGCCTCGGCCCGTATGAGATCCACTCTGCCATCGGGGCCGGCGGGATGGGAGAGGTGTGGAAAGCCCGCGATACGACCTTGGGCCGCGACGTTGCCCTCAAGATTCTCCCCGATCATCTGGCACTCGACCCTGACCGCTTGGCTCGTTTCAAACGGGAAGCGCAGATCCTCGCCTCCCTGAACCATCCCAACATCGCCACGATTCACGGATTCCAAGAATCCGACGGTGTCCAGGCGCTGGTACTGGAACTCGTGGACGGACCGACGCTGGCGGACCGCATAGCTCAGGGTCCCATCCCGGTCGATGAGGCGCTACCGATCGCCAAACAAATTGCGGAGGCATTGGAAGCCGCGCATGAGCAGGGGATCATTCACCGAGATCTGAAGCCGGCCAACATCAAGCTGCGGCCGGATGGCACTGTGAAGGTGCTCGACTTTGGGCTTGCGAAGGCGGTCGACCCTGCAGTCGTCTCATCGTCAGGATTATCGATGTCGCCGACGATCACAAGCCCCGCTGCGACGCACGTTGGGGTGATCCTCGGTACAGCCGCGTACATGAGCCCAGAGCAGGCCAGGGGACGGTCGGCGGACTCGAAAGGAGACGTGTGGGCTTTTGGCGCGGTCATGTACGAGATGTTGACGGGGAGGAGAGTCTTCGAGGGAGACGATGTCTCTGACGTGTTGGCTGGAGTCCTCAAGTCAGAACCCGATTGGGCAGCGCTACCGGCCCTTCCAACCCCGATTGCCTCGTTCCTTCGCCAATGCCTGAAGAAGGACCCGAAACGACGTCTCGCCCACATTCAGGATATGCGCTTGGCGCTTGAGGGCGCGTTCGAGACAGACAGAGAGGCGGAGAAGTCCCCAACCATTGCACGACCGTCACGACGGCGGATGCTGACGGTAGCAGCGCTTGCAGTCTCCTTGGCGGCTATCGGCACTGGCCTTCTGGCCTGGCGTCTATGGCCTCCCGCTGGTGTCGGTGCGGTTACTCGCTTCAACTACGTCTTGCCAGACGATCAAACGTTCAGGAACACCGGTCGGCCTGTGGTTGCAATCGCGCCAGATGGCCGCCACTTTATGTACAACACCAGGGGAGGGCTGTACCTCCGGTCAATAGACATGTTCGATGCGAGACTCATCCCTGGCACCGAAGTGAGTCTGACGAACCCTGTCTTCTCGCCAGACGGGCAATGGGTCGCCTTCTTTCAGGGCAGCGAGTTGAAGAAAATTCCCATCGCCGGCGGCACACCGGTGGTGCTTTGCGCGGCCGCCAATCCCTTTGACATGTCCTGGGAATCCGACAACACGATTCTGTTCGGCCAGCCTGACGGCATTATGCGGGTGTCTGCCGATGGAGGCATGCCGGAACAGTTGGTTGCTACAGGTGCCGGTGAACAGATTCACGGTCCCCGCATGCTGCCCGATGGCGAGCACATGCTATTCACCCTCGCTCGCACCCTCGGAGGGGATCGATGGGACACGGCCGAGATCGTCGTCCAATCGCTCGAGACCGGCGAACGGAAGGTCGTCTGGCGCGGCGGGACTGATGCGCGATACGTCACGACAGGACATCTGCTCTACGTCCTGAACGACACGATGTTCGCACTCCGCTTTGACCTCGACCGACTGGAGGTGCTGGGCGGTCCCGTTCCCATCGTCGCTGGTGTGTCAGCGTCAACGAACCGAGCGACAGGCACGGCGCATCTCGCCCTGTCCGACCAAGGGACGCTCGTTTACGCTGACCTAACGGCGACGGGTGAACAGGATCGGACGCTGGTGTGGGTGGATCGGGAAGGTCGTGAAGAGCCGATACAGAGCGACCCGCGACCCTATATCTATCCGCGCATCTCGCCAGATGGCCTGAAGGTCGCGCTGGATATCAGAGATGAACAGAGCGACATCTGGACGTGGGACTTTGAGCAGAAGACCCTGACGCGAGTGACGTTTGCTCCGACTCTTGAGGAGCTCCCGGTCTGGACGTCCGATGGACAGAGACTCGTGTATAGGACAGGGAACGGGCCGTCGAGCCTGTACTCCCAATCTGAAGACGGTACGGGGACGCCGGAGCGGCTGACTCAGGGGACGACGGCCCAATTCCCGTCCGCGATTTCACGGGATGGGCGATGGCTCGTATTCGGCGAGAACTCTGATCTGATGCTCATGGCGCTCGATGACACGCGGACGGTCAGGCCGCTTTTTCGCACAACGTTTAACGACGCGAACGGGGAGATCTCGCCCGATGGACGGTGGATTGCGTATCAGTCCGACGAATCGGGTCAGACCGAGATCTACATCAGACGCTTTCCGAATGCCGACTCAGGCCGGCGACAGATCTCTACCGCCGGCGGCACGCGACCCTTGTGGGCTCGCAACGGTCAAGAGCTTTTCTATGTTGCGAACAACGGCTCACTGATGAGCGTGCCCATCGAAAGTGGTGACACCTTACGGGCAGGTAATCCGAGAGTGCTGTTCGGACAGCAGTACGTGGTTGCGGGTGTGGGGCGTAACTACGACGTTTCCGCTGATGGCCAGCGGTTTCTGATGATCAAACCCATCGGGCCACAAGACCAAAACTTCCGACCATCCAGTATCAAGGTCGTCGTCAATTGGTTCGATGAACTCAGGCGGCTCGTGGCGACGACGGACTAACCGATGGCTCTCTCGTCAGGCGCGCGTGTCGGCCCGTACGAAGTCGTCAGCGAAGTGGGCGCTGGCGGCATGGGAGAGGTATACCGGGCTCATGATCCCCGCCTCGGACGTGATGTCGCCATCAAGGTCCTGCCTTCCGGTTTCTCCGCCGATCCTGAACGGCTCCAGCGCTTCGAACAGGAAGCACGATCCGCTGCTGCCCTGAATCATCCCAACATTCTCGCGGTCCATGACATCGGCCAACACGACGGCGCCCCGTATATCGTCTCGGAACTGCTCGAAGGCGAAACGGTGCGGGAGCGGCTCAACGCTGGCGCGATCCCCGTTCGCAAGGCGGTGGAGTATGCGATACAAATCGCCCACGGTCTGGCCGCCGCGCATGAGAAGGGGATTGTCCATCGCGATCTGAAACCGGAGAACCTGTTCATCACCGCTGACGGACGCGCAAAGATCCTCGACTTCGGTTTGGCCAAGCTCACACAGGTCGAACCGGCGCTGGCCGGACTGAGCGCCCTGCCCACAACGCCGCCAAACACCACTCCGGGTGTTGTCCTGGGCACGATCGGCTACATGTCGCCGGAGCAGGTACGCGGGCTCCAGGCCGATCATCGGTCGGACATCTTTGCGTTCGGGGCTGTGTTATACGAGATGCTCGCTGGGCAACGGGCATTTCGTGGAGACACGACGGTCGACACGATGTCCGCCATCCTCAAAGAGGATCCCCCAGGCTTCCCCGCGGCCGAGCGACAGATTCCGCCGGCTCTGGAACGGGTTGTCGATCGATGTTTGGAAAAGAATACAGCGCGGCGCTTTCAATCGACGCACGACCTGGCGTTTGCACTGGAAGGTCTCTCGGCACAGTCGGGAGCGGCGCCCGCGGCTGTGGGTGCGTCCACTCGTCGGGCGGCGCATCTTACGGGGGAACGAGTCGCTTGGCTGGCGGCGTTAATCGCGACCGGCCTCGTAACCGGTGCCCTGGTCTTCTTCGTAACGCAGCCGCGTGTGGAGCCGGCTGCAGCGGTTCGGTTTGAGGTTTTGCCGCCTCCGGAGACGACTGTCGATGCCGGTCCTGCAGCGCCTCAGCCAGCCTTGTCGCCTGACGGCCGTCGTCTGGCGTTCCAGGTCGTCAACGCCGAGGACCAGACCGTCCTGGCGGTTCGCTCATTCGACACGCGGGAGTCACAAGTCTTGCCTGGTACGGAAGGGGCGCTGCTTCCGTTCTGGTCGCCTGATAACCGCTTCATCGGCTTCTTTGCGCAGGGCAAGCTGAAGAAGATCGACGTGACCGGCGGACCGCCCCAGGTGGTCTGTGACGCTGAGGTCGGAGAAGGTGGCACGTGGAATCGCGACGGGACGATCGTCTTCGCACCGAACATGGGGACAGGCCTCGTTCGTGTCTCCGCCGCGGGGGGCACGCCAGTACCGGTGACGATGCTGGACGAAGCGAAGCAGGAACTGTCGCATTACCACCCGTGGTTCTTGCCCGACGGCCGTCACTTTTTGTTTGTAGCGAGGGGCCCGGGCAACCCGCCCGCTCAGACGATTTATGCCGGCTCGCTCGACTCGTTGGAGCGGACCGAGCTCGTCGCGACTAATTCCAAGGCGCTGTACGCAGATGGACATCTGCTGTTTGTCCGCGAGGGCACGCTCCTCGCGCAACCGTTCGACTCGATCAGCTTGAAAGTCACGGGCGAGTCGTTCCCGGCGACCGAGGATGTTGGTTTCAACGTAATCCAAGCTCGCGCGGCTGTGTCGGCTTCAGCCACTGGAACGATCGCCTACCGGGCAGCCGCGGCGGGCGAGCTGTCGCAGCTCGTCTGGTTCGACCGCACGGGCAGGCAGGTGGCGACCGTCGGTGATCCTGTGGACCAGATGAATGTCGAGCTGTCGCCAGACGACACTCGTGTTGCGGTAAGCGTACTGGATCTCGCGACGATCACTCGCGACCTTGCCATCTATGATCTCGCGCGCGGCGGCTTCCGAACGCGCTTCACGTTCGACCCGGAGGACGAATATTTCGGCATTTGGTCTCCTGACGGCAGTCAGGTGGCGTTCAGTTCGCTCCGGAAAGGTAGGATTCACACCTATCAGAAAGCGGCCAGTGGCGGGGTGGCCGAGAACGTGGTGCTGGCTGACGCACGCGAAAACACGTACCCTTCGAGCTGGTCAGCAGACGGACGCTTCATCTTCTACCACACGGGCAATGCCAAATCTCCGACTCTTAGCGACATCTGGGCACTCCCGCTCGCGGGGGGGCGAAAGCCGGTGTCGGTGGTACAAACGGCCTTAAGCGAGGGCGGGGCTCAAATCTCGCCCGATGGCCGTTGGGTCGCATACCGCTCGAATGTATCTGGTGGTCGAACCGAAGTGTTCGTAGTGCCGTTCCGCGTGCCGGGCCAGCTATCCAGTACCGCCGCGAGTCCGCGCAGCACACGGCAGGTGTCCACGGCTGGTGGAACAAACCCGCGCTGGCGCGGCGATGGCCAGGAGTTGTTCTATCTGTCGTCAGACAACAGGTTGATGGCCGCGAGCGTGAATGGAGAGGGGGTCGCGTTCGAGGTTGGCGCCGTGCGGCCGCTGTTCGAGGTCCATCCGAGGACGGCTGAGCATCGTGGGCAAGGACCCGGCTCTAACTATGACGTGTCAGCCGATGGACAGCGGTTTCTTGTAAACACTGTCGCGGAACAAGCAGCCCAAGCCCCCATCACCGTCGTGATGAACTGGACGTCTGCGCTGAAGAAATGAGTCTTCAACCCCGCTCTCAGCTCGGTCCATACGAAATCGTTGGACTACTCGGCGCGGGTGGAATGGGCGAAGTCTACAAAGCCCGCGACACGCGCCTCGATCGCACGGTTGCCATCAAAGTCCTGCCCGCACATGTCGCCGCTGATCCCGACGTCCGGCAGCGGTTCGAGCGTGAAGCCCGAGCCGTCGCAGCGTTGAATCATCCGCATATCTGCTCGCTGTACGACGTCGGCAGCCAGGACGGCACGGACTTCCTGGTCATGGAGTACCTGGAAGGGAGACGCTAGCGGCTCGATTGGAGAAGGGTGCGCTTCCACTCGACCAGGCTCTCCGCTTCGGCATTGAGATCGCTGATGCCCTCGATAAGGCCCATCGCGCCGGAATTGTCCATAGAGATCTGAAGCCCGGCAACATCATGCTGACGAAGGGTGGTGCAAAGCTGCTGGACTTTGGGTTGGCGAAGGCAGGTGCTGGTGTTGTCGCTGGCACCAGCCCGTCAATGCTGCCGACGACCCCGCCGAACCTGACGGCCCAAGGGACGATCCTCGGTACGTTTCAGTACATGGCCCCGGAGCAGGTCGAAGGTCAAGACGCGGATGCGCGAACGGACATCTTCGCGTTCGGCGCGGTGCTCTACGAGATGCTCACTGGAAAGAAGGCATTCGAGGGGAAAAGCCAGGCGAGTCTGATCGCCGCCATCCTGTCAAGCGAGCCGCCGCCGGTTTCGGAACTGCAACCGGTAGTGCCAGCTGTTCTGGATCACGTCGCCAAGACCTGCCTTGCGAAGAGCCCGGACGACCGCTGGCAGAACGCGAGCGACATCGGACGACAGCTCGCGTGGATCGTTCAACAATCTCGCGATACACGAAAGCCGGATTCCGCGACGGCAACGCTCCCCAACCGCCGTATCAACCGCGTCATCGCCGGCGCGGCGCTCGTTGTCACGCTTGCCTTGCTTGGTGCGGGCGCCTCGCTAGTAAATCGCTTGCGCGACTCCGCCGATGTGTTGCGGCCTATTCGGTTTGCCGTGCCACTGCCGGAAGGGACTGCATTTTCTGGGCAAATACCGCCAATCAGCGTCTCGCCCGACGGACGATCGATTGCGTTTACAGCCAGTACCGATGGCGTCAATCAAATCTGGGTGCATCGTCTCGACGAGCTCACCAGTCGAGCGCTGCCGGGAACGGACGGCGCCCAAACCGGTGGATGGCCGATCTGGTCCCCGGACAGTGCGTCCATCGCGTTCGCGGCCGGACAGGGAGAAGGCCAACGGAGAACACTCAAACGGATTGACGTGTCGGGAGGTCTGGCGACGGAAATCGGTCTTATCCCGCTGGGTGTGAGAACGGCGATAGGGGGTACTTGGAATCGCGACGGGCAGATCCTGCTGGCAGGGGGGACTGGAGGGATTGTAAGGGTGTCGGTTGCAACCGGCACGTTTGAACCAGTGGTATTTGAAACCGAAGCAGTCGGAAACGAGATGTCTCCGGTGTTTCTACCCGATGGCCGGCGATTCATGTACTCCCGTCAGAGCGACGTGGAACCGGGCATCTACATCGGAGCACTCAACTCGGGCAGGACGCGCCGGCTCCTGCCGCACATGGGCACCGTCCAGTTCGCTGAGGGCTTGATCCTCTATTCGAGGGACGGGACCGTCGTAGCACAGCCATTCGACGCGCGGAACGAAACGCTCACAGGCGTGCCGGTCGTGGTTGTCAACAACGTCTTGAGTACCGCGAGGAGCGGTCGCGCGGGGTTTTCGGTGTCCGAGAACGGGGTCCTGGCCTACAGCCCAGGCACCTCTGAGAACAGCTCCCAATTCGCGCTTTTCTCCAGAGGCGGTGAGCAACTGGGCACGATCGGTGAGCCACGCATCTACCGATCGTTCTCGATTTCACCGGACGACCGCAGTCTTGCTGCCGGGGTGTTGGATCAAGACGGCAACGTGAATCTCTGGTCGATCGACCTTGCTCGTCAAGTGACTACGCGCCTGACCTTCGGGCAGGTGCTGGACGTAGAGCCCGAATGGTCGCCCGACGGCACGCGTCTCATCTATCGCTCGGCACGGGGCGGCGACGTGAGCCTGTACGAGATTCCCTTGAGTGGGGGTGAACCTCGTCTGGTGCTGAAATCCCCCCAGGGTCGCGAACTCTTCATGGACGCATGGGCGCCGGACGGGAAGGCAGTCCTCTTCAACACCCCATTCCCGCCACAGTTGCTGGCGTATTCTCGCGACGGAGCTCAAAAACCGTATCTCGTCTACGAACCGGCAGCGGGAGGCGTCGACCAAGCAGCGTTCTCTCCGGATGGGAAGTGGATCGCCCTGCGTTCTTCTGAATCCGGCCAAAACCAGATCTACGTCATTCCGTTTCCACCAACCGGCGCGAAGTGGCAGGTATCGCGCGACGGCGGCGTTCAGCCCCAATGGCGACGCGACGGCCGCGAGCTGTTTTTTCTGGCCCCGGATGGCACGATGATGGCCGTGGACGTTCGCACCGACGCGTCGTTCGTACCGGGAACTCCCCGTGCACTCTTTCAAACGACATTGGTCTCACCCGACGCCCCGCCGTACGTGGTGACCGGCGATGGTCAGCGCTTTGTCGTCACCGTTGCCGCCGGCCCCGCTCAAGCCAACGCGATTCGGGTGATTTCCGACTGGCCGGCGCTGGTGAAGAGACCGTAACCCAATGCCGCTCAGGTTTCATGTCGCGGGCGCCATCGAATGAGTCTAGCCACTGGGACACGGCTCGGACCTTATGAAGTCCTGGCGCCACTCGGCGCCGGCGGGATGGGCGAGGTCTATAAGGCCCGTGACACACGCCTCGAACGCACCGTAGCCATCAAGGTCCTGCCTGCCCATGTTGCATCCGACGCCGACGTGCGCCAGCGGTTCGAACGCGAGGCCCGAGCCGTCGCGGCGCTGAATCATCCGCATATCTGCACGTTGCATGACATCGGCAATCAGGACGGCACCGACTTCCTGGTGATGGAGTACCTGGAAGGGGAGACGCTGCAGGACCGGCTCGCGAAAGGTGCTCTGCCGCTGGATCAGGCACTCCGTTACGGGATTGAGATCGCAGACGCGCTCGACAAAGCCCATCGCGCGCGCATCGTCCATCGAGATCTGAAGCCTGGCAATATCATGCTGACCCAGAGCGGCACGAAGCTGCTCGACTTTGGGCTGGCGAAGAGGGGTGCGGGAGTCGTCGCAGGCACAGGGCTCTCGATGCTGCCGACCACGCCCCCGAATCTCACAGCTCAGGGGACAATCCTCGGTACGTTGCAGTACATGGCGCCGGAGCAGCTGGAAGGGCAAGAGGCGGATGCGCGGACAGACATCTTCGCGTTTGGTGCGGTGCTCTACGAGATGTTGACGGGGAAGAAGACGTTCGCGGGACAGAGTCAGGCGAGCCTCATCGGCGCCATCTTGAAAGACGATCCGCCAGCGATCAGCGTGGGGCAGCCTCTCGCACCATCTTCACTCGATCACGTCGTGAAAAGGTGTCTCGCCAAGGAGCCCGACGCCCGGTGGCAAGCCGCGAGCGACGTCATGAGGGAATTGCAGTGGGTTCAGAAAGATCCCGCTCAACTCGTCGCGCCGGTCCCTGACGGAAGGGTGGCAGTCCGTGAGCGCCTCTTGTGGAGCGCGGCGGTTGCCCTGGCCGTTGTTGCGGGGACAGGCGGCCCGCGGTTACTGAGCCCTCGTTCGGCGGCTCCCGAGGTCCGTCTACAAGTTGTCACTCCAGACGCTAACGTGGGCAGCGGATTCTCACTATCGCCAGACGGGCGCAGTCTCGCATTTGTGGCCGGACCTCGTCTATGGTTGCGGAGGCTCGACTCAGAAATCGCCAAGCCGCTGGCTGGAACAGACGGCGCATCGTATCCGTTCTGGTCGCCGGACAGCCAGTCCATCGGGTTCATCGCCGCGGGGAAGTTGAAACGACTCGACGTGGCCAGCGGCTCAGTGCAGACCCTGACCGATGTTCAGGCGAGCGCTCCACCAGGTGCGGCCACCTGGAACGCCGACGGTATGATCCTTTTCGGCGGGAATCCGGGCCCCGTCGAGCGTGTGTTTGCGGCCGGCGGTCCACGCGAACCAGTAACCCGGGTTGGCCCGCAGCAAGTCGGGCACCGCAACCCGCAGTTTCTGCCGGACGGCCAGCGGTTTCTGTTCTTTTCGACCGGCACGCCCGAGGTCCGCGGCGTCTATGTTGGCTCCCTGGATTCAAACGACATTCGGCGCATACTCGAGGCCGATGCGATCGCAGGGTTTCTTCCGCCTGATTACGCGTTGTTCGTGCGCCAAGAGACGCTCTACGCCCAACGCCTCGATCTTCAGCCAGTCGAGCCATGGGGCGAGCCGATTCCGGTGGCGACGCCGATAGCCGCATTCGTCAACCAGAATTCGAGTGCTGCCGCAGTCTCGTCTTCGCGCACAGGACTGCTGGCTTATCGTGCAGCGCTCACCCAATCAAGGCAGTGGGCGTGGTTTGACCGAACAGGCAGGCAGCTCGCCACCGTGGGTGAACCGGATTCAACAGTCGGAACAGGGAGTCGGCTGTCGCCTGATGGACGCTTCGCCACTGTCAGCCGAACAGTTGACGGTAATCAAGACATCTGGCTCCTGGATCTCGCGCGAAACGTCTTCCGTCGTTTCACCACGGATCCCGCGACTGATGGTGGCAGTGCGTGGTCTCCAGACGGCAGCCGCATCGTCTTCGACTCCAATCGAACAGGGCATTTTGATCTATACCTGAAATCCGTCGTGGGTGACGCCAAAGAAACGCTAATGGTGGATCTTCCCAACTCCGAAAACCGAAACATCGAGGATTGGTCTCGCGATGGCCGATATGTGCTCTACAGCAGCGTCAACTCGACGACTGACCGGGATTTGTGGATTGTGCCCGTGGACGGCGATAAGAAACCCGTGGCTGTGGCGCATACGGACTTTACGGAAAATGCCGGGAGGATTTCCCCGGACAGCAAGTGGATGGCTTACACGTCGAACGAAAGTGGTCGGAACGAAATCTACGTGCAGCGTTTTCCCCAGGCTGACGGCAAGTGGCAGATCTCGACTGACGGAGGTGGAACTGTCCGGTGGCGCGGCGATGGTCGCGAAATCTTCTATACCGCCCCAGACAATCGCTTGATGGCTGTCTCCGTAACGCTTCCGGAAGAAGGCGCGAACGTCGAAGTCGGCGTCCCGGTGTCGTTGTTTACGATGCCCGCCGGGGCGCAATATACCGTCACCCCTGACGGGCAGCGATTCTTGGGCAGCGTTCCGACTGAGGAAGCGCGCGTTCCCCCGATCACGATAATCCTCAACTGGCGGCCGGCGGGGCGAAGCAGATGAAAACCGGCACCCGTCTCGGCGCCTACGAGGTCATCAGCTCACTCGGTGCCGGCGGCATGGGGGAGGTCTATCGGGCTCGAGACACGAAGCTAGGACGTGACGTCGCGATCAAGATCTTGTCCGACGGCTTTGCCCACGATCCCGAACGCCTCGCCCGCTTCCACCGCGAGGCACACCTCCTCGCTTCACTAAATCACCCACGCATTGCTGCCATCTACGGCCTTGAAGAGGCAAATGGCTCGCAGTTCCTCGTGCTGGAACTGGTCGAGGGTGAGACCTTGGCTGAGCGACTGAAATCGGGACCGCTGCCAGTTCCCGAGGCGCTCAACGTCGCCCGGCAGATCGCTGACGCGCTCCAGGCGGCCCACGAGAAAGGGATCATCCACCGCGATCTCAAGCCAGCCAATATCGCGTTTACCGCTGATGGGCAGGTGAAGGTGCTCGATTTCGGGCTGGCGAAAGAACTCGAGACTGTTCCAACAGACCTGACCAACTCGCCCACGATGACGCTCGGTGCAACGCAGGCGGGCGTCATTCTTGGGACGGCGGCGTACATGGCGCCGGAACAGGTGAAAGGGCGTGCCGCCGACAAGCGCAGCGATGTGTGGGCGTTCGGGTGCGTGCTCTACGAGATGTTGACAGGGAAGCGAGCGTTCGTGGGCGAAGACGTCAATGAGACGCTCGCTGCTGTGCTGCTTGCCGAGCCGAAATGGACCGCGTTGCCCAACAATCTGTCTCCAGCCGTTCAGACCCTCGTTCGGCATTGTCTGCAAAAGGATCCGAAGGAGCGGATTCGCGATATTTCGGTCGCTCAGTTTGTCATGGCCAACCCTGGCGTCTTTCTGGCGTCCGCGGAGGCACCAGCGCCTCGTCTTGTTCCCCTCTGGCGTCGGCTGGCGATCTTCAGCGCACCCGCTCTCGTGGCTGGAATCACGATTGCCGGTGCCACCGCTCGTCTCACGACTGGCACCTCGCCGTCGCCTCGGGTCTCCCGCTTCCTCGTCACGCCGCCGAGCGCGGCCGCACCGACGCTCGATCAGTTTAATCGCCAACTGGCGATCACACCGGACGGCACCAGCATCGTGTTTACCGGCGGGAATGACCGCAGTGGACTGTTTGTACGACCGCTCGACCAACTCGACTTACGGCCTTTGAGCGGGCTCGGGCTGGCGCTGAGGCCGTTTGCGCCGTTCGTCTCGCCGGATGGCCAGTGGGTCGGCTTTTTCTCTGGCGGAGGTCTCAAGAAGATCGCCATCACCGGCAGCCCGCCAGTGTCGTTGTTTACAGTCGACGGCGTTCGTGGCGTAGGCACTTGGGGGCCAGACCACACCATCGTGTTCGCCACCAACAACCTGGAAACCGGGTTGCAACAAGTCACAGAAGACGGCGGCGAGCCGACAGTGCTCACACGGCCCGACCACGGCAGGGGCGAAGCCGATCATCTGTGGCCGGAATTTCTTCCGGGAGGGCGGGCTGTCTTATTCACGATCACTTCTACGACTGGTGGCCTCGACCAGGCGCAGATCGCCGTACTCGATCTCGGGACCGGCATGCACAACGTGCTGATTCGCGGTGCGACCGACGCCCGATATGTGCCAAGTGGCCATCTTCTATATGGTGCGGGGGGCGCGCTGTGGGCAGTCGCCTTCGATGTCGCTCGGCTCAGCGTCGTCGGAACCCCGCTGCAAGTCGTGCCTCAGATTGTGACCAATAGCGATGGCGGGCTGGCAGCCGCTGTCGCATCCGACGGTACTCTGGTATTCATACCAGGAACGGGGGCGCGGACACTGGTCTGGGTCGATCGGGACGGCCGGGAAACGCCGATTCCGGCGCCGCCACGGATGTGGGCGCATCCACGGATTTCGCCGGATGGTTCGCGGATCGCGTTGATCACTCAGGAAGGTGACGCAGACATCTGGGTATTGGATCCGGTACATGGTGGCCTTACCCGCGTGACATCAGACCCGATCGGCGACATCTATCCAGTCTGGGCGCCTGACGGGAGCCGCATCTTCTTCAGCTCCCCTCGCGGCGGCCCGAGGAATCTGTTCTCCCGTGCGGCAGATGGGACCGGCGATGACAGGCGGCTTACCGAGAGTTCGACGAACCAGGACCCCAACGCGATCTCGCCGGACGGCAGACAACTCGTGTTCGCTGGAAACAACGACGTGATGCTACTTGAGCTGGACACTACGCAGATCACGCCTCTGGTCGAGACATCGTTCAACGAAAGTAACGCTGCAATCTCGCCTGATGGCCGCTGGCTGGCGTACCAAGCCAACGACACGGGAACCGTTGAGATCTATGTGCGGCCGTTTCCGAACGTGGGAGGACGATGGCTCGCCTCGGCCGGCGGCGGCACCCAGCCGCTGTGGGCGCGGGACAGTCAGGAGCTCATCTATCGTGCGCCGACCGGTGCGGTGATGCGTGTTGGGGTGGCCGACGGGTCAACGTGGAATGGCACCATGCCCACGGAGGTCTTCGCTGGTCGTTACGTGGTCGGTACGGGCGGTCGGAACTACGATATCTCACTCGACGGTCGCCAATTTCTCATGGTCAAAGAAGACGTCGGATCCGAGTCGACCGCGACGTCCACCAGCCTCGTCGTCGTCCAGCACTTCGATGAGGAGCTGAAGCGGCTGGTACCTGCAAGGTGAAGGTGCGACGCATACAGGGTTCAGCGTGGAGCTTCTTCTCTGTTGTGATCCTCGTCTTGTCAGCTCAGGGCTGCCTGTCTCCTAGCGGTCCTGAACCGTCATTCAGCGTCGTGGACGCCACGATCCCCGACATGCAACAGGCCATGCAGCGTGGGCGGGTCACGTCTCGCGAGATCGTCCTTCAGTATCTGGCGCGCATCGCAACGTACGAAGACAGGCTCAATGCCATCATCTCGATGAACCCCGGTGCGCTCGAGGAAGCGACGGCGCGGGATCAGGAGCGCGCACAGGGGAAGGTTCGTGGTCCACTGCACGGCATTCCTCTTGCGCTCAAGGACAATATCCATACGACCCACATGCCGACGACTGGCGGGGCACTGGCATTCGAGGGCTTCGTGCCACCATACGAGGCGACGCTGACGAAGCACTTGAGGGAAGCGGGCGCGATCATCCTCGCCAAGACGACCATGACGGAGCTTGCGAATTGGGTCGCGGCCGGCATGCCGGGCAACTACAACGCTCTGGCCGGCTATGGCTTCAACCCCTACGATCCACGCCGGGATCCGCGAGAAGCCACGTTCGACGGACGACCCGCGCTGACGCCTGGCGGGTCCAGCTCTGGAATCGGCACGGCGGCGAACTTCTGGGCGGCGAACGTGGGCACCGAGACGTCCGGGTCAATTTTGACGCCGGCCAACCAAACCATGCTGGTCGGCATCAAACCCACCGTCGGTCGGATTAGCCGCTACGGTGTGATCCCGCTGACGGCCGACCAAGACACAGCGGGCCCGCTGGCGAAGACAATGACCGACGCGGCGATCTTACTGGGCGTCCTTGAAGGCTCAATCGCAGACCCGAGGGATCCGGCGACCACACGGTGCCCACGCGTCCCAGACGCGGACTATACGCGCTTCCTCAATGCCAAGGGCTTAGCGGGGGCGCGCATCGGGATTCCGCGGGCCTTCTTCTATGAAAGGGTCGTAGCCCCTGGCGATAAGGAGCCGCGCGGAGGTCTCAATGATCAGCAGGCCAAGGTGATGGTTGAGGCCATCGCGACGCTCAAACAGTCGGGAGCCATCATCGTCGATCCGGCGGAAGTGCCGAGCGTCGTCTCTAGCAATCCGGAGACGAACTTTTTGCTGTGGCCAACGTGCGCCGGTGCCGAGAATGCGAAGGGCAAGGACGGCGGATGCTCGGTCGTGTTCAAGTACGGGATGAAGCGCGATTTCAATACCTGGCTTACGTCGCTCGGCGAAACTGCCCCGGTGAAGACGTTAGCGGAACTGCGGCAGTGGAACGCGGCGCATGAGAAGGCCGGATCGATCAAGTATGGCCAAGCACAGCTAAACATCTCCGACGAGATGGACCTTGAGCGAGATCGCGCACGGTACGAATCTGATCGACAGAAGGACCTGCGCTTGACCGCCGTGGAAGGTCTCGACGCCGCGTTCAGAGACCATCAACTTGATGCACTGTTGTTCCCCGGTGCCAGCGGGTCTGCACTGGCGGCGAAGCCCGGGTATCCCACCGTCGTCGTGCCGTTCGGGTTCGTGGCGAATACGCCCGCACAACCGTTCCCTGAAGGCTTCGATCCGCAGCCCGCCCCGTATGGGGTGAGCTTTACGGGGCCAGCCTGCACCGAGCCTCGATTGATTGAGCTGGCGTACGGGTTTGAGCAAGCGACGAAGCGTCGGGTACGGCCGGTTGCGGTACCGTAGATGAATACCAGCGTAATGTTCTCGTTTCTGAGATCGAGTTGATATGAGCGATAGACGAGCAATCGCTGTGGTCCGCCGGCCAAGCCGATCCACTCGGTCGACGTACTGAGTGAGATCGTTTGAAAGGGTCGTGGGTGTTGAGTTTCTAATTCGGAAATCGCGCAGCTTGACACTAGCCCAAAGGAGTCTCGTGTGAAACGCCTTCTTGTGCTCGTCGTCGCCGTGGCCTCTCTCTGCTCTCTGCGCGCACAGACGCCCACAGCAGGTCAGACCGTCGACTGGGAAAAGCTCAGGCCTGAAATCCTCGAGCACTATCGCGCCCTTGTGCAGATCGACACCACGGCGGGCCGCGAAACGCTGGCAGTCGACTACTTAAAGAAAATTCTGGAGGGCGAAGGAATCGCCACGAAGGTCTTCGCGTTGGATCCCGCCCGCGCCAACCTCGTCGCCCGGCTCAAGGGCAACGGGTCCAAGCGGCCTCTGCTGATTCTGGCCCATACGGACGTGGTCGGCGTGCAGCGCGAGAAGTGGCCCGTGGATCCGTTCGGTGCGGTCATGAAGGATGGCTACATCTGGGGACGCGGCAGCAAAGACGACAAGCCGGTGCTGGCCGCGAATCTCATGACCATGCTGATGCTGAAGCGCCTGGGAGTCCCACTAGATCGCGACGTCATCTTTCTCGCCGAATCAGGGGAGGAGGCCGACCTCGCCGGCGTCGGCATCAACTACATGGTCCGCGAGCACTTCGCCGAGATCGAGGCTGAATTTGCCATGACGGAGGGAGGCGGCGCGACCATCGACGGAGGGCGCGTGACGCGGGTGAACATCGGAACGGCGGAAAAACTTCCAGCGCGCGTGCAGCTGGTAGCGACCGGCACTGCCGGACACGGCTCCGCTCCCAGGCTGGACAATGCGCTGATCCATCTGAGCGCCGCAGTGGAAAAAGTGGGCCGATGGGAGCCGCCGATGCGGCTGAATGACACGACGCGCGCCTACTTTGAAAGACTGGCTGCTATCAGTGCGCCGGAGCGGGCCGCGATCTACAAAGCGCTCTTCGATTCAACGGCCGCGGCTGGCGCTCAGAGGTTCCTGCGGGAACATTCGCCTGGAGAATACTCGATGCTGCGTACGTCAGTAGTCCCAACCATGCTGAAGGCTGGCGTGGGAGCAAACGTGATCCCGTCGGAAGCCGAAGCCACGTTGGATATCCGAGCGCTACCGGACGAGAACGTCGAGCGGTTCTATGCGGAAATGGCGAAAGTGATCGCCGACCCGGCGGTCAAGGTTGTGCCGTTGCCGCAGACTCGTCCCCCATCTCCAGCGTCTAGTCTTGAGTCGGAGATGTACCGCCTGATGGAACGAGTCGCCAAGACTATCTATCCCGGCGCCGCGGTGCTGCCATCCATGTCCCCTGGCGCCAGCGACCAGGCCCAACTGCGCGCTAAGGGCATCCAGTCCTACGGCATCGGCCCTGCCTCAACGGCATCGGACGCGATCAACTACCCCGCGCACGGCGACGTCGAACGGCTGGCTGAGTCGTCGTTGTACCCCTTCGTCCAGTACGTGTGGACTGTGGTGACGGAGATGGCCGCCCGCAGATAACGCCAGTCGGCATCCAGCACTTCGGTGAGGAGCTGAACGGCTGGTCCCGACTAGCTGATTGCGTGCCTGTCGAGGCGCCGTAAAGTGGCCGAAAGACATCTCTACTTGGTCCGGCACGGGCAGCTTGACCTGCGTGCTTTCGCGGAGAACCATCTTACTGCCGGCCTGACACCACTCGGACGTGAACAGGCGCGGTTTACGGCAAGACGATTGCGCGCACTGGATGTGAGGGCAATTTATTGCAGCACGCTGGGGCGGGCGAAAGAGACAGCGGAAATCATTTCGAGGGAGTTTCCGAAGATCGTACTGCGGCCAAGCAACCCCTCGGTGGACACCCAAAACCGGCAATTGATCGACACCTCAAAACCGGCAATTAACTGACACGGCCGAGACGTTGACGCGGGCGCAGAACGCAGGTTCTGTCGCCGGCATGAGCAACGTCTTGGACGACGCGAAACAGCAGCAAATCCGCGCCCTCGGGCGTGTGGGCTGGACGCTCTCCCGCATCCAGGAGGCGACCGGCATCCGCCGCGAGACGATCAGCGGCTACCTGAAAGCCGCCGGGATCGCCGTGCGGAGCCGCGGCCGGCCGAGCGAATCAAAACCAAAACCGGCAATTTCCCCCGAGGTGTCCACCGACTCTGGCCGCTCAAAACCGGCCACCAGGGCCGAGGTGTCCACCGACTCGGCTCCGATCCCGCGTCCGGGTCGTGCGCCGAGCGCGAGCGCGTGCGAGCCGTTTCGAGAGCTGATCACCGACGCGCTCAGCCGCGGGCGCAACGCCATGGCGATCTGGCAGGACCTCGTCGACGACCACGGCTTCACCGCGCGGTATGCGAGTGTGCGGCGCTTCGTCCTGACGCTCCGAGGGACATCCTCACCCGACGCGCGGGTGGTGATCACCACGGCACCGGGCGAAGAAGGCCAGGTCGACTACGGTGACGGTCCGATGGTCCGTCACCCTCAGACCGGCAAGTACCGCCGCACGCGGCTCTTCGTCCTGACGCTCGGCTACTCGCGCAAAGCGGTCCGGCTCCTGGTCTGGCACTCGAGCACGCAGGTCTGGGCCGAGCTGCACGAGCGCGCGTTTCGTCGGCTGGGCGGCACCGTCCGGGTCATCGTCCTCGACAATCTCAAGGAGGGCGTCCTCACCCCGGACGTCTACGACCCCGCGCTCAATCCGCTCTATCGCGATGTACTCGCACACTACGGCGCCGTCGCGCTACCGTGTCGTGCCGGCGATCCCGATCGCAAGGGCAAGGTCGAAGCGGGCGTGGGGCACGCGAAGAAGACACCGCTCCGCGGCCTCCGTTTCGAGACGCTCGATGAGGCGCAAGCCTACCTCGATCGCTGGGAAGCACACTGGGCCGACACGCGTATCCACGGCACAACGAAACGCCAGGTCGCCGCGATGTTTGCCGAGGAGCAATCCACGCTCGGTCCGCTGCCGCTCGAGCCGTTTCGTTATTACCGCTTCGGTGTCCGGACGGTGCATCTGGATGGGTGCGTGGAGGTCGAGGCGGCATACTACGGCACGCCGCCAGGCTGGATCGGGCGTCGCGTCGACGTGCAGTGGAACGACCTCTTCGTGCGCCTGCTCGATCCGAAGACCGGTCAGCTCCTGCGCGAGCATATGCGGGCCCCGCGCGGCTGGCACCGGATCGCCGACGCGGATCGCCCGCGACGCACGCCACCGAAGACCGTCGCGCTGCTCGAAGCGGCGATGCGCATTGGCACCTCCGTCAGCACCATCTGCGATCACATCCACCGGCATGAAGGGGAAGCCGGCGTCCGGCGCATCCTCGGCGTGCTGTCGCTGGCGAAGAAACATGGCCCGGCCGTCATCGAGGACGCCGCCAAGGCCGCCCTGGATCTCGGCGTGCCGACGTACCGCTTCCTCCGCCGCTATCTCGAACGTCGGCCACCCGTGCCGCTCACCCTCCGGCAGGTCGACCCGCTCATTCGACAGCTCACTCTCTACCGCGATCTCATCGATCGCACGACAGGAGACCAATGATGAATCTCATCGAACTTGATCGCGCCCTCCGGCAACTGCGACTCTCCGGCATGGCCGCGGTCCTCGACACGCGGTTGCGGCAGGCGCAGACCGAGAAGCTGGCGCCCATCGATCTCGTCTCCGCCCTTGTCGCCGACGAACTCCGCCGGCGGCAAGACCGTCTGCTCGAGCGCCGGCACAAGCTCGCGCGCTTTCGGGACCCCGAGCGCTCGCTCGATACCTTTGATTTTGATTTCAACAAGAAGATGAATCGCGCGCTCGTCTACGAGCTCGCCACCGCGCGCTTCATTGCCCAGCGCGAGGACGTGCTCTTGCTCGGCCCTCCGGGCACCGGCAAAAGCCACCTGGCACAGGCGATTGGACGCGCGGCCATCCTGCAGGGATATCGCGTGGTCTATCGTGAAGCCCACACGCTGCTCGAAGAACTCGCCGAGGCGACACTCGCCGGCACCCGCAAGGACTACCTCGCGGAACTCTCGACGGTGCCGCTGCTGATCATCGACGACCTCGGCATGCGCAAGCTGGCGCACACGGCCGCCGAGGACCTCCTCGAGCTGATCATGCGCCGCTACGAACGCGCGTCGACGCTCTTGACCTCGAATCGTCCCGTGGATGATTGGGGAAAGCTCCTCGGGGACACGGCGGCAGTCACCGCCCTCCTCGATCGGCTGCTGCATCACGCGCACGTACTCAAATGCGGGCCTCGGAGCTGGCGCACGAAAGTGCAGACCGATTTGCGCACCGACGAGGGAACGAAGTAGAACTCACTGGTCTCGGCCGAGGAAATTGCCGGTTTTGGCCTGTCCACAAATTGCCGGTTTTCAACTGTCCACCGAGG
>Ga0247825_10000782_pt1 | contig 20504 bp, 19 predicted proteins | sample 13C_Vanillin_Day_FD_194413 | JGI IMG/M metagenome (GOLD analysis project Ga0247825, IMG submission 194413) | Soil microbial communities from agricultural site in Penn Yan, New York, United States - 13C_Vanillin_Day48 | ecosystem: Environmental > Terrestrial > Soil > Agricultural land | place...
TGGGTCCGCATCGAGCCACGCTTCGACCGCGCAACGCGCCGCGGCAAGCTTCTGCGGCGCATCGTCGGTCCGTGGCCGCTCGCGGCGCTGGAGGAGGCCGTGTTTCGTGGCATCCTGCTGGACCAACTGCTGCGCGCGCTGCCGCAGGGGCGCGCGTATACGGCGCTGGCCATCGCCGTGACGTCCGCCGTGTTCGCGTCCCTGCATTTCGTCAAGAAGTCGCAGGACGCACACCGCGCGGTCTGGCAGCCGGCCTATGGCCTGTTCATCGTGAGCTGCCTGTTCGGGCTGGCTTACGTCCTGGGCGGCCGGTCCCTCTGGCTGCCGATCGCGGTCCACGGGGCCGCCGTGTTCGGGATCGAGGCGCCAAAACTCTATGTGGCCTATCACGGGCCGCGCTGGCTGATCGGTTATCCGGAATTTCCCCATTGCGGGCTGTTCGGCAGCCTGGTGGTGCTGGCCATGGCCGCGGGCCTGGTGCTGCTCGTCTGACCGGAATTGATTGCGCGCGAGCGTTTCTGCCAATAGTTTTCAGATCGCGGCTGCAACGGTGTGCCGCCTGAGGAGGGGTTGCGATGAGAACCAAAACGGTGATGGCCGCTGCGCTTCTGGCGTTCGCGGCAGATGCGGCGGCGGCCCAGGAGGTGACGCTGCGCGCGGTCACGTCCTTCGCCGAGGGCACCCAGTTCTCCAAGAATTTCGAGCGGTTCATCCAGAAGGTGAACGCCGACGGCAAGGGACAGGTCCAGATCAACTATATCGGCGGGCCGCGCGCAATGCCGCCGTTCGAGGTCGGCAACGCGGTGCGCACCAAGGTGGTGGACATCGCCAACGTCACCGGGGCGTTCTACACGAGTCTCGTCCCCGAGGCGGACGGGCTCAAGCTGATCTCCAAGCCGATGAGCGAGCAGCGGCGGAACGGCACTTGGGCGTTCGTCGATCAGCTGCATCAGCAGAAGATCAACGCGCACTATCTGGCGCGCCAGTTCCATAACGTGCCGTTCCACATCTACATGAACAAGAAGATCGACAAGCTGGACCTCACCGGCCTGAAGATCCGCGTCACGCCGGTCTACAAGGACGTGGTCGAGGCGCTCGGCGGCACCACCGTCACCACCGCGCCGGGCGAGGTCTACACCGCCTTGGAGCGCGGCGTGGTCGACGGCTACGGCTGGCCGGTCACCGGCATCTTCGACCTCGGATGGGAGAAGGTGACCAAGTTCCGGCTCGAGCCCGCGTTCTACAGCGTCGAGGTCGGCGTGCTGGTCAACAACGATGTCTGGAAGGGGTTGTCGGCTGCGCAGAAGAAGGTGCTGAACGATGCGGCGCTGTGGCTCGAAGGTCTCGACGTAGAGAACGAGGCGCTGATCAAGTCGGAGCGTGACAAGCAGACGGCGGCGGGCATTCAGCCGATCGATCTGGGGGCGGATGCCAGCAAGGCGTTCCTCGCCAAGGCCAACGAAGTCGGCTGGGCTTCGGTGATCAAACGCTCGCCGGAGAACGGCGCGAAGCTGCGGCAGCTTGCTGGGAATTAGCGGCTGTCATTCCGGGGCGCCGCGAAGCGGCGAGCCCGGAATCCAGTTGCACACTCCGCACGCTCGACTGGATTCCGGGTTCGCGCCTCCGGCGCGCCCCGGAATGACCGCGGAGGGGACCGCGATTCGATGATCCGCCTCTCTGACCTCTTCGCCAAGCTTCTCAACGCGCTCGCCGTTCTTGCCGCGCTGACGTTGCTGGCGATGGTCGTCATGGTTTCGGCCGACATCATCCTGCGCAATCTGACCCGCACCGGTTTCCCCTGGGCCAACGAAGTCTCCGAATACGGCCTCTACCTCATGACGGTGCTCACCGCGCCGTGGCTGCTGCTCCGCGGCCAGCATGTGCGGATCGACCTCGTCCTGACGCTCGTTCCGATACGCGCCGCATGGCTGATGGAGGCGCTGGCCGATATCGCGGGCTTCGCGGTCTGCCTGATCATGTTGCGTTACGGCCTCAAGATGACGGTCGACAGCGCGTCGCTCGGCTCCATCACCATCAAGAACCTGGTGTTCCCGGAGTGGTGGCTGCTCTGGCCGCTGCCGGCCTGCTTTGCGCTGCTGGCCGCCGAATTCGTGTTCCGCTTCGACCGCCTGATGCGCGCGCAGCCGGGACGCCGTAGCGAGGCGACCTCGGTCGGGTAACGCGCATGGGCTGGATCGAGGCAAGCATCATCCTGTTCGGCGGCCTGGTCGTGCTGATGAGCCTTGGGCTCTCGGTCGCGATCGCCTTCCTTGCCATCAACATCGTCGGCGCTTTGCTGTTTCTGGGCGGCGAGCAGGGGTTGTCGCAGCTCGCGCGCAACGCCGTCGCCTCGGTGACGAGCTTCTCGCTCACCCCGATTCCGTTTTTCGTGCTGATGGGCGAGGTTCTGTTCCACTCCGGCGTCGCGCTGAAGGCGATCGACGCCTTCGCGCTGCTGATCCGCCGGGTGCCCGGCCGCCTCTCGGTCATCGCCATCGTCGCCGGCACCGTGTTCTCGGCGATTTCCGGCTCGACCATCGCCACCACCGCGCTGCTCGGCAGCCTGATGTTGCCGACCATGCTGGACCGCGGCTACGACAAGAAGTTTGCCATGGGTCCGATCATCGGCATCGGCGGCGTCGACATGCTGATCCCGCCGTCGGCGCTGGCGGTGCTGCTCGGCAGTCTCGCCGGCATTTCCATTTCCGGGCTTCTGATCGGCGGCATCGTGCCGGGGCTGATCCTCAGCGTTCTTTTCGTGGGCTACATCATCCTGCGCGCACATCTCGATCCGTCGCTGGCGCCGGAGGAAAAGCTCGAAGACGGCCCGGGCGGCCTGAAGCGCTGGGCGCCGTTTTTCATCCACGTACTGCCGCTGGTCTCGATCTTCGGCATGGTGGTGGGCGCGATGACGGCCGGCTGGGCGACGCCGACCGAGGCCGCGGCGCTCGGCGCGGCCGGCACCATCGTCGCCGCCATGCTCTACCGGAGCCTCACCTGGGACGCGCTGATGAAGGCGCTGATCGGCACCGTCGCGGTGTCCGGCACGATCCTGTTCATCATCATCGGTGCCACCACCTTCGCGCAGGTGTTGAGCTTCTCCGGCGCGACCAACGGCATCGTCAATCTCGTCTCGGCGCAGGGACTGTCGGCCACTGTGCTCATTCTCGGGATGATGGCGATCCTTCTGTTCCTCGGCTGCTTCGTCGACCAGGTGTCGATGATGCTTATCACGCTGCCGTTCTTCATGCCGTTGGTTCAGAAGCTCGGCGTCGATCCGGTCTGGTTCGGCGTGCTGTTCCTGATCTGCATGCAGCTTGGCCTGCTGACGCCGCCGTTCGGGCTGTTGCTGTTCACCATGAAGGGCGTCGCGCCGCCGGGTGTCGCGATGAACGACGTGTTCCGCGCCGCCATGCCCTATGTCTGGTTCGGGCTGCTGGTGCTGCTGCTGGTATTTCTGGTGCCGCCGCTTGCCACGTTCCTGCCGCGGCTGTTGGGTAGTTGATCGATCTCATTGCTTGTGAATCACTGGGAATGCTTATGCTCAAGAAAATCCTGCTGCTTCTGGTCGCCGCCATCGCGGGTCTCGCCGTCTATGTCGCCATGCAGCCCGATCATTTCCGCATCGAGCGCCGCGCCACGGTGAATGCGCCGCCGCAGACGGTCTTCATCCAGGTCAACGATTTCCGCAAATGGGACGACTGGTCGCCGTGGGCGAAGCTCGACCCCAATTCGAAGATCGCGTTCGAGGGGCCGCAGGGCGGCCAGGGCGCGGTGTTCAAATGGTCGGGCAACGACAAGGTCGGCGAAGGCAGGATGACGCTGGTCGAAAGCAAGCCCGCCGAGCTCGTCCGCATCGAGGTCGCGTTCGTCAAGCCGTTCGAGGGCTCGTCGACCAGCGAATTCATCTTCCGGCCGCGGGACGGCGGCACGGAGGTGGTCTGGGCGTCCTACGGGCCGATGAACTTCATCAGCAAGGCGATGTGCCTGGTCATGAACATGGAGAAGATGCTCGGCCCCGACATGGAGAAGGGCCTTGAGCAGATGAAGACGCTGGCCGAAAGCGGGCGAACCTAGAAGCCGGTGTGCACGCGCTTGGGCAGGTAGTGCAGCACGCGCTGCTCCAGCAGGATCACCAGCCCATAGGCGATGCCGCCGACGATGGTCAGCATGACGATGGCGACGAACACCATCGCGGTGTTGGCCTGGCCTTCGCCGAACGACAGCAGGTAGCCGAGCCCCATATTGCCGCCGACCAGTTCCCCCACCACCACGCCGACCACCGCGAGGGTGGAGCCGATGCGAAGCCCTGCGAACAGCGGCGGCAAGGACGCCGGAAACTCGATCTTCCAGAAGATTTGCGCGCGGCTTGCCTTGAACGCGCGCGCAAGGTTGATCAGGTCGGGATCGACCGTGCGCACCGCGGTCAGCACGTTGACCATCACCGGGAAGAACACGATCAGGATCGCCACCAGGATTTTCGGATAGACCGTGAAACCCATCCACAGGATGAACAGCGGCGCGAACGCCACCTTCGGCGCGATCTGCAAGGCCAGGATATACGGCGACAGCGCGATCTCGGCGGTCGGCGACATGCCGAGCAGGTAGCCCATCACCGCGCCCATCAGGCTGCCGATGACGAAGCCGACCAGCACCTCGGCCGCGGTGATGCTGGTGTGCTTCAAGAGTCCGCTCACCTCCCACATCCGCACCGCTTCCTTCGCCACCGCCGACAGCGGCGGGATGATGAAGCTCGGAATCCGAAGCAGCCCCGGTCCCCATTCCCAGGCGGCGAGGAAGATCACCAGCAGCAGCAGGCTCCACGCCGTGCCGCGCCGCGCCAGCGAGGTTTGCGATGCCGCGCTCATGCCGGCACCCGCGCTTCGGTGCCGATGCCGAGCTGGTCCATCAGCCGGTTGACGTAGCCGGTAATCCTGGCGTTATGCCGCCGCGTCAACGGATCGTCGCGGCCGGGAATCTCGATCGCGATCTCGTCGATGATTTTTCCCGGGCGCCGGCTCATCACCAGCACACGGTCGGACAGCGTCACGGCCTCGAGCAGGTCGTGGGTGATCAGCAGCGCGGTCTTGCCCGCGCGCTTCAGCGTCTGTGCCAGTTCCTGTTGCAGCGTGATGCGGGTCTGCGCGTCCACGGCGGAAAAAGGTTCGTCGAGCAGCAGCACCGTCGGATCGACCGCCAGCGTCCGCGCCAGCGCCACGCGCTGCCGCATGCCGCCGGACAGTTGATGCGGATAGTGGTTGGAGAATTCCGCGAGCTTGAGGTTTTCCAGCAAAGCCTGCGCACGGCGCCTGCGCTCCGCCGCGGCCACGCCCTGGATCTCGACGCCGAACATCACGTTCTCGACGACTGTGCGCCACGGCAGCAGCAGGTCCTTCTGCAGCATGAACGCCACGTGCGCGTTCGGCCCTTCGACCCGCTCGCCGTCGACGAACGCCTCGCCCTCGCTCGGTGCGGCAAGCCCAGAGCCGATGTTGAGCAAGGTCGATTTGCCGCAGCCGGACGGCCCGATCAGCGACACCACTTCGCCGTCGCGCACCGCGATGCTGACGCCCTGCACCGCGGTGAGGCTCCGGCCGCCGTCCTGCGAGAAGCGCATCGTGACGTTGCGGTATTCCAGGCGGATCAGGTCGGGCATCGAAATACTTTCAACTGCAAATATCTCGCGGCGTCGTTCGCGCATTGGCCCGCGTCTGGCCTGCCTGTTGGCTCGTTTCTTGGCCTGCTTGTTGGCTTGCTTCCTGCATATTCCGGACCATGAATGTCGAGTATAGTGGCTGCCGGCAACAGTGCCGATAGCTGATCGGCGCAGCGACGATTTGTCGAGGGAGAGCACGATGCACAGGACCCGATTTTCCCGCCGCCAGATTGTGACCGCAGGGGCGGCGCTCGGCGCGGGCCTGTTGGCCGCACCCGCGGTGCGCGCGCAGTCGCTCGAGAAGATCACGTATCTGTTTCCGGCGCCGCCGGTGCTGCCGGCGTTCGGGCCCATTCGCCTGGCGCAAGGCAAGGGCTACTTCAAGGAAGCGGGCTTCGAGGTCGAGTTCGCGGTCGGCCGCGGCGGCGTCGACGTGGCGAAGCAGGTGGGCGCGGGCAACGCGCCGCTCGGCGGCATCGTCGCCGACGGCCCGATCATGGTGCGCGGCAACGGCGTGCCGGTGAAGATCGTCTGCGTGTTCGGCGGCAGGGGCTTCATGCAGCTCGTGGTGCGCGAGGATAGCGGCATCGAAAAGCCCGCCGACCTCAAGGGCAAGACCATCACCACCATGTCCTACCAGGACACGACCTTCTATGCGCTGCTCGGCCTGATGGCGTCGGCGGGGCTGACGCAGAACGACGTCAACGTGCAGCAGGTCGGCCCGACCGGCGTCTGGCAGTTCGTCGCCGAAGGGAAGGCGGCCGGCATGGCCGGCGTGCCGGACTGGATCCCGCCGATCATGGCGGCCGGCGTGAAGGTGAAGGTCATCCCGACCGAGCAGTATTTCCCGCACATGGCGCAGGGCATCGCCGTGTCCGACGACATGATCAAGCAGAAGCCGGAGATGATCCGCAAATTCGTGCGCGCGGCGCTGCGCGGCATGAAGGACATGATGGACAACCCGGAGAAAGCCGCCGACGAGTTCGTCGGTTTCGTGCCGGACTGGAAGGGTAAGGAGGCGGGGGTGAAGTTCGCCTTCAACATGTACGCCAAGGACGTCTATCCGGGTCAGCCGGTGCTGGGCGAGGTCAATGCGGAGCGGCTGTCCAAGCTCCAGGACTTCTATCTGGAGAAGGGCTTCATCCAGAAGAAGACCCCGGTGGCCGAACTCTACACCAACGAGTTTGTGAAATAGGGCGCCCCAGACAGGGTGTCCCCGGAAGCCCATACGGGTCCTGGAAAAACATGGTTAACCATTGGTCAACGGTGCTGCTCCCCCGGGGGCGGCGGCCGTTGGTTTTGGCGTAACCATGCCCCGGCCCGGAACCCGGCCGGGGTTGCGGAACCGGGTTTTGATCCCTATATCGTTGCGGATCGAGCTTCGGCCGAACGACTTGGCCTCGCCGCGACAGCGCGCCTGACTGACGACATTCTCCAAAACTCGGTTAACCGGCTGCGTTTGCGCGCGGCTCTCGAAACACGAATCTTGAGAAAGGGCTCCCATGTCGACGGGAACCGTGAAGTGGTTTAACGGACAAAAAGGCTACGGATTCATCCAGCCGGACGACGGCAGCAAGGATGTCTTCGTGCACATCAGCGCGGTCGAACGCGCGGGTATGTCGAGCCTGAACGAGGGCCAGAAGGTCTCCTACGAGATTGTTGCGGATCGCCGTTCTGGCAAGTCTTCCGCCGACAACCTTCGGGCGGTCTGACCGCTTTGCGTCGCTGACGCCTTGAACGCGGTGATCGCGGCAAGGCTCGGTTTTTTGAGCCCCGCGCCTGGTAGCGCCCGGCGCGGGGCTCGAATTTCTTGGACAGGGAGAAAGGTATGGCAAGGGCTGCAAAGGCTGCAACGCCGCCGACGGAAGAGCAGTTGTCGAAGATCGCCATCAAGGCCGAACGCGACCGCGAGGCCCAGGTGGCGATGCGCGAGTACCGCCAGGAGCAGGTCGCCGTCAGCGAACGGACCGAGCGCCTGCGTGCGATGCGGCTGGCGCGTGAAGCGCAGCTTGCGGCGGCAACGGTCGCGTCCGGCAAGCCGGCCGAGCCGGTGAAGAAGCCGAAGAAGGTCGCGGGCGTCCGTCTCGCGGGGCGCCGGGTTTAAGTCCGATCGTCCAAGTCCGCAGCTTCCCACGCGCCCCGTCACACGGGGCGCATTTTTTTGGCGATACGTCCTGTGCTGTCTCGCAACAGGCACGCCGCTAGCGCTGGAACGGATACAGAAGCTGCTTCCAGTAGCCCTTCGGCACCGGGTGGCCCTGCACGCCGTAGCCGTTCGGCCATTGGCCGTCCGGCAGGTGGTAGGTGCCGAACAGCCTGTCGAGGAACGGGAAGTGGATGGCGAAATTCACGTCCACCGCCTCGTTCTCGACGCCGTGATGCCAGTGGTGGAAGCGCGGCACGACCAGGATCTTCTCCAGGAAGCCGAAGCTGGTGCCGACGTTGGAATGAATGAACGTCGAATAGACGTAGACGAACAGCGCATAGGCCTGGATCGCGGATTCGTCGAAGCCGATCAGCAGCGCCGGCGTCGCCGTCACCGCGCGCAGGATGATGATCTCGAGAAAGTGCATCCGGGCGCCGGCGATCCAGTCCATCGTCCGCGCCGAGTGATGCACCGCATGGAAGCGCCACAGCGCCGGCACCCGGTGGAACGCGCGGTGCAGCCAGTACTGCGCGAAATCCGTGATCAGCATGATGATGAGGAACTGGACCACCCAGGGCAGGCTTTGCGCCAGCGTGCGCACGGTACCGATGTCGGCGGTGCTGTTGACGAAATTCGACGGCGCAAAGGTGAGGTAGGTCAGGATCTGGATCATCAGCGAGGAGATCAGATAGTAGAACAGGTCCTCGCGCCATTCCTCGCGCAGCACCACCTGGTCCTTGTGCTTGGCGAGAATCCGCTCGATCGGGATGAACAGCGCGCCGGTGAACAGCACGTTGATGATGAAGAAGTCGAGGCCGACGAACACCCCGCCAATCTGGTAGTCGCGGTGCGAGGGTAGGCTGCCGATCATGGTGGTGAGCAGGGTCACCGCCATGGCGGCCGAGCCCAGCGTCTTGTCCTTGCGCAACATCAGGCTGAGGCAGGCCAGCGCAAAGCCGGCAAACAGCACGAAATAGAGGAACGGCTTGAACAGGCCGCTGGTGTGGATCGCGGCAAGCTCCGGCATCCGGGTCAGCGCCGGGTTGCGGAGCACAATGACCATCAGCAGGCCGGCGACGCCGGCCAGAAGCCCGATCGAGCCCGACAGCCAGCCCGAGCCGAACGGCCGCTGGTCGCGCGGCGTCTCAAGCTCCGCCCGCACCCTGGCCAGGAATTTGGTGGTGTACATGGATGTGCCCCGAATGGCGGTTGCGGCGAATCACGCTGCGAAGCCGCCGCCCCTATGCCTTGGTCGCGCGACCGCGACAATGGTTCGGGGATTTTCAGCGGTCCGTCAGGAATTAGCAGCCGCCGCTTAACGCGCGGTTAGACCGGCCGTCGACGCACGGCGGAGCGGCCGGGCCGGTTCATCTGCACGGCAAACAGGCATTGTCCGGAACCAAACGGAACCTGCCGACTTGTCGCCGCACAGGTTCCGGCAACCCGACGGGCGGAGGCTCATTCCCATGGCGAAGAAAAGCATCATCACGAAGGCAGGCGACGCGATCAGCGGAGCGGCCGGCGGCGCGGCGTCGTTGGCGACCGACGTGGCGGCGGGCGTAGCTCTCACCGCCACCGGGGCGGCGCGGCGGGCGGTCCGCGGCGCGCGCCGGATGCTGCCGAAGGTGTCGAAGAAGAAAGCCACCCGCGGCAAGCGTAAGGTGAGGGCGGCGGCGCGCAAGACCCGGAAGGCGGTGTCGTCGGCGCGGCGGAGCGCCTCGGCTCGCACGCCGCGCGTGCGCAAGACGGTCCGCAAGGTGGCGCGGAAGGCTACGCGCGCGACGGCGGGCCGCCGCAAGAAGCGCTGATATCTCCCGCGGTCATTCCGGGGCGCGCCCGCCAGCGCGTAAACGCGCTGATGGCGAGCGCCCGGAATGACCGCGGATCGATCTACTTCTTGCTGTACCCGTCGGTGCCCTGCCAGCCGCTCTTCGAGATGTCGAAGATCACCCCGTCGGGGTCCTTGAACTTGCGCTCGAAGTTGCCGTGGCGCTCATCGCCGAGGTCGAAGAAGAACTTGCCGCCGGCCGCCTCGATCTTCTTCTGCGTCTCGGCGAGATCGTCCACCTGGATGCCGAAGTGGTGCGCGCCGATGAATGTCTGGCCTTCCTTGATGTCGGAGGCGGCCGAGCCGCCTTTGCCCTTGAAGTTGAGCAGCGCCATGTTGATGACGCCGTCGCTCATGTAGATCGCCGAGCCGATCTCGAGGTCCTCGCGGCCGATCTTCTTGAACTCGAACACCTTCGCGTAGAACTCGGCGGCCTTGTCGAGATCGTTCACGCAGACGGCGATATGGCGCAGGCGGGCCATGATGTCCTCCTGAAATCGATTTGCGCGCATCATAACGCCCCATGCGCGCCAAGGGCTACCCTTGATCGCGCAAAGCCGTAACATGCCGCCGCATGAGCCAGCGGCACGCAGAGATCGTCGGTGCGGGGTTCGCCGGGCTGACCGCGGCCTGTGCGCTCGCCCGGCACGGCTGGAGCGTGCGGGTGCACGAGCGCGCCGAGGCGCTGCGCACCACCGGCGCGGGCATCTACATCTACGAGAACGGCCTGCGGGTACTGGAGGCAGTCGGCGCCTATCAGGCTGCCATCAGGGGCGCGCCGTTCGCGCACACCCGCGAGGTGCGTGACGACCGGAACCGCACCATCTCGACCCACCAATGGCAGGGCAGCCGGGTGTTCTCGATCGTCCGGCAGACCGTGATCAACGCGCTCGCCGAATCCGCGCGGGCGTCCGGCGTGGAGATCGTCACCGATTCGCAGGCGGTCGCCGCGAGCAGCACGGGCGAGGTGACGCTCGCCGACGGCCGGCGACTGAAGGCCGATCTGGTGATCGGCGCCGACGGCGCCAATTCGAAGGTGCGCGACAGCCTCGGCCTGATGGAAAAGCGCAAACCCCTGGTCGACGGCTGCACGCGGCTCCTGATTCCGAAAACCACCGAGGAGGAAGGGCAGGAGGGCGCGACCACGGTCGAATACTGGTCCGGCAGCCGCCGTGTGCTCTACACGCCGTGCAGCCCGACCGAGGTCTATATCGCGCTGACCATGCTCGATTCCGACGACATCGCGAAGGCCGTGCCGGTCGACAAGACGGCGTGGAAGCGCTGGTTCCCGCACCTCGACGCGCTGATCGAGCGGTTGGGCGACGAAGGCCGCTACGACCGCTTCGAATACATCCGGCTCAGGCGCTGGTCGGCGGGCCGGGTCGCGGTGATCGGCGACGCGGCGCATGCGCTGCCGCCGAACATCGGGCAGGGCGGCGGCTGCGCGATGATGAACGCGCTGGCGATGGCGGTCTATCTCGACCGGGAGAAGGACGTGCCGAAGGCGCTGGAGACGTGGGAGCGGCAGGAGCGTCCGCTGACCGAGCACACCCAGCGCATCTCGCTGATGCTCGGCTGGCCGACCACCTGGCCGCCGTTCATCCGCGCCAAGGCGCTGGCGCTGGCAGGTAAGTCGAAATGGCTGGTGCGGCAGCGCACGAAGACGGCGTTGCATAGGCCGACGGGGACGTAAGCACCGCTCTCGTGTCCCGGATGCGGTGTAGCGTGGAGCGCCGAAGGCGCGAAACGATGCCACAAGCGCGTTTACGCGCGTCTTCGCGCGCGATGGCTGATCCGGGACCGTTAAAAATTCGGAGTTTGGAACGGTCCCGGGTCTGCGGCGCATCACTTTGCGCTGACGCGCTTCGTGCTGCGCTGCGCCCGGGACACGAGACCGCGGCAATCAAAACGGCTGCGTGATCCCGTCCAGCGGCGCGTCGCAGTTCACCAGATCGACCCGCTTCCAAGCGATCCGCACCGCGCCGTCGATCTGCACCAGCCGGTGCCAGGCCGTGCCCGCGAACAGCCGCTGCTGCTCGCGGCGGTATTCGATCATGCTGAACTTGCTCCGCACGGTCGTAGCGCGGCCCTCGGCATCCTCGATCGTCACGTTGGCGACGATGCGGCTGGTGCGCGAGCGCGGCTCCTGCGAATACATACGCGGGCTCGCGAGCCGCCTGATGCGCGTCTCCAGGAGCCGCCGGTCGTCATAGATCAGCGACACCGTCTCGTGCGGGTTCGCCTGGCCGGGCTCGCTCGGCACCCAGTACCAGCCGTCCGCGGTGAACAGCGCCAGCCAGTCGTCGAACTTCGCCTCGTCGAGCAGGCGCGCCTCGTGCATCAGAAACTGCTCGCAGCGATGCACGTCGAGCGCGGCTTGCGCGCGCGCGGCGCGCCCGCGCACGGGCGCGACACGCCGCCTGCTCGGCGCCGCGATCCGGGAACGAGGCGTTTTCTTTTTCGCCATGCGGTGGTTACGAGGCCGCCTGCTCGCCGGCCTGTGTACCGCTTGGGCCGCCGTTCATGTAGCCCTGCCAGGCTTCGAGCATGTTGCGGATATAGACTTCGCTGGTGGAGTTGATGCCCTTGCGCCCGCCGTTCTCGTCGGGGCGGTCGCTCTGGTAGCCGCGGCCGACCTGCAGCCACGTCGCGCCCTCGCTCGAAAGCCCGAGGTCGATGCGGTTGTAGATCTCCAGATCGTCGGTCAGCACCAGCGAGCCGGTGCCGTTGACGATGTTGGCAAACGCGATGGTGTTGCGGAACATCTGCTCCGGCGCGCCCTTGAGGCGGAAGTTGTAGGTGTGCACGACGGTGCGGTTCACCGCGATCGGGTGCACCACGCGCAACTGCTGGAACTGGCTCATCAGCGAGACGTTCGGATAGATGTTCGAATTCCAGCGCCGCACCTCGAGGATGCGCCTGGTTTCCTCCTTGCCCTTCTTCTTCTCCAGCGCCGCGATGTATTCGCGGAACACCGGGTCCTTCAGGGCTGCCACGAGCCTGGAGTCGTCGTGATAGTCGCCGAGGTAGCTGTGGCCGTTCGGATAGGTCCAGATGCCGACCTGTTGCTCCCAGAAGCTGTAGGGCGCGCCGTTCTGGCGCATCTGCCGGATCGCGATCTCGCCGGTGCCGTCGGAATGCACGTCGTCGGATTGCGCCTGCGACGCCTCGATCGACGAGCGGTGCGTGAAGATCGGATGCGCCGCGTCGCAGAGATTCTCGAAATAGATTTTCCAGTTGGCGTCGTAGCCGTGCTTGAACACGCCGCCGGCCACCTCGATCTCGCCGTCCGGCGCGCGGTCCACCAGGTCGTCGAGCGAGGTCTTCATGTGGCCGAGCGATTCCTCGAGCGTCGGCCCTTCCGCCGCCTCGCTGCCGAACACGAAGCCGCGATAGCTCTCGACCCGCTTCACCGGCAGCATCGCCACCCGCGGGTCCTTGGCGTTGAAATTCTTCGGATAGCCGTGATTGAGCGGCACCGCCTTGATGCGGCCGTCGAGGTGGTAGGTCCAGCCGTGATAGCAGCAGGTGAATTCCGGCGCGTTGCCCTTGTCGGTCGCCACCACCATCGCGCCGCGATGGGCGCACTGGTTGTGGATCACCCGGACTTGGCCCTCTTCGTCGCGCACCATGACGACCGGCCGCCGCCCCAGATGCGTCGCGAAATAGTCGCCGGGATTTTTGACCTGGCTCTCGTGGCCGATATAGATCCACGCCTTGCCGAAGATGTTGACCATCTCCAGCTCGAAGATGCCGGGGTCGGTGTAGATGCGGCGATGGACGCGCCCCGGCCGGAAGAAACGGGAGAAATCCTGACCCATTTGGCAAGGGTAACGCAGCGACCGGGCCCGGACAACCGGCCGGTGCCTTGGCGAACCGGCGCGGGGCCGCTCGCGCGGCGATTATTTGCAATTGCGATTAACGCGGTGGCATTAACCTCCTGGCGGGCGCACCGCCTTCCCGGACGGAGTCTCAGCCCAGTTCCTGCGCCCGCGCGAGGCTTGTGATCATCGACACGCGCAACAGGTAATCGCGGGTGCGGGCCGGATCGGCGGCGATGCCGCGCAGGCTTTGCCCGAACTCGTCGCCGGAGGATTCCAGGTTCTTCTTGTTCTGGATGGTCTGCTTCTGGATGGTTTCGAGCGTCACCAGCCGCCGCTGCCGGTCGTAGCGCTCGAGCTCGTCCTCGGGCGCTTGGCCGTGCCAGACCTGCGCGAGCCGGGCTGCAAGATTGACCGCGTCGTGGATGCCGCCGTTCATGCCCATGCCGCCGAGCGGATTGTTGATGTGGGCCGCGTCGCCGACCAGGAACGCGCGGCCGAGCTTGAAGGTCTTCGCCACCCGCTGATGCACCTTGTAGAGCGTGGTGTGCGAGATCTCGTAGTTGGTGATGCCCGGCACCACGCCCGCCATCAGCGATTGCGCGAACTCCTGCGTCTGCACGCGCTCGTCGCTTGCGTCCTCGTTCACCAGGAACATCGCGCGCCACAACCCGGGGATCTGCAGCAGGAAATACCAGCGCTGCGGATCGGCCACGTAGCTCACCGACGACAGGCCGGGGATGACGCTGAAGAAGTCGAACGGGGTCGAGACCACCAGCAGCCGGTCGGGCCAGGTGAAGCCCTCGAACTCGATGCCGAGCGAGCGCCGCACCGCGCTGCTCGCGCCGTCCGCGCCGATCAGATAGCGCCCGCGGCGGGTCTCGCGCTGTCCGCCGCGCGCGATCGTCAGCTCGACGCCCGACGCGTCCTGCGTGGCGCCGGCCACCTCGCTGCCGAACTCCATCGCGAAGTTCGGATGGTTGCGCATCTGCTCATAGAGGATGCGCGTGAGCTTCGATTGCTCGCTCTGGAGCCGGTAGGGATGCCTGGTCGCGTCGGCAATGGTGGAGAAATCGAACTCCGCCAGGAGCCCATGTTTCTTGGTGCGATACTGGAAGGTGGGCGCCTTCAGCCCCTGCGCGATGAGCGGGGCGGCCGCCCCGAGCTCGTCGAGCATGTCGAGCGTCGGCGGATGGAACGTCGAGGCGCGGGACTCGACCGAAAGGTCATTGCCCGCCTCGAACACCGTGACCGGCACGCCGGCACGCGCCAGGTGCGCCGCGGCGACGAGCCCGACCGGGCCCGCGCCGGCAATCAGTACGCGTTCGTTGCTCAAGTTGGGGTCCGGCGTCCTAGTCGATCTTGTCGATGCCGGCCTTGGCGATGATGTCGCGATACTTGACGATCTCGGAGGCGTGGAACTTCTTCGCCTGGTCCAGCGGCATCGCCAGCACCTCGGCGCCGGCCTTCTCGAAGCCGGCCTTGACCTGCGGATCGGCGAGCGCCGCGTTCAGCTCCTTGTTGAGCCGTTCGAGGATCGGCTTCGGCGTGCCGGCGGGGGCGAGCAGCGCAAACCAGCCGTTGACCTTGTATTGCGGCACGCCCGCTTCGGTCGTGGTCGGCGTATCGGGCAGGGCGGGAATGCGTTTATCCCCGGCAACGGCCAAAGGTATCGCGCCCTTGGCCTGGATCGGGCCCGCGACGTTCGGATACCACTGGAAGCCGAGCGGCACGGTGCCGGCGATCAGGTCCGGCCCGTACTGGGCGATGTTGCGGTAGGGCACGTGCGTCAGCTTCACGCCGGACACCTGCGAGAAGTATTCGCCGGCCAGGTGCTGCGAGCTGCCGATACCGACCGAGCCGAAGTTGAGGCCGGGATTCTTCTTGGCGTGCTCGACCAGCTCCTTCAGCGAATTGATGTTCAGCGCCTTGCTCGCCACCACCACGATGGTGAAGCCCGCGAACGGCGAGATCATCTCGAGATCCTTCTCGGGATCGTAGCCGAGCGACTTGTAGAGCGAGAGGTTGGCCGCCACGGGGCCGGAACCGCCGCCGATCAGCGTGTAGCCGTCGGGCGCGGCGCGCACGCCCTGCAGCGTGCCGGAGTTGCCGCCGGCGCCGGGCCGGTTCTCGATCACGATCGCCTGGCCCATGCTCTTCGACATCTTGTCGAGCATGATGCGGCTGACCACGTCGCTGGCGCTGCCGCCGGCAAACGGGATGATCACGGTGATGTTGCGCGTCGGATACTGCTGCGCCTGCGCCGCGCATGTCAGCGCCGCCGAGACGGCCAGTGCTGCGCCCAGATTCTTGGCCGCGGCGGCGCTCTTTGCCCACATCGTCAGTTTTGCAGAGTTCATTTTCTTGGCCTTTCGGTTGGATCGCTCAGGAGCCTTTGAATTTGGCCGGACGTTTAGCATGGAATGCTTCCACGCCCTCCTTGAAGTCGTCCGATTGACGCAGCCGGCTGTAGGAGTGGCCCTCGAGCTCGATGGCCGTGGTCAGCATAGCATCCTCGGTGTCGTTCAGGAGCTTCTTCGCCGTGCGCTGCGCGAGCGGCGAAAAGCCGCGAAGCTCGTCGACCAGTGAATCGGTTGCCGCTTCCAGCTTGCCGTCCGGCACGCACTCGGTGGCGATGCCCCAGTCATAGGCCTGCTTCGCCGGGATCCGCCGCGAGCGCATCACGATGTCCTTGGTTCGCGTGATGCCGACGATCTTCTGCAGGCGCGCCGAGCCGCCGGAGCCGGGAATTTGCCCGAGCTTCTGCTCGGGCAGGGCATAGAATCCCGTTTCCGAGACGATGCGGAAATCGCAGGCCAGCGAAATCTCGAAGCCCACGCCGAAGCAGAAGCCGCGGTTGGCGGCTATGACGGGTTTCGAGCAGCGCGCCGGGGCGGCGATGTTCCAGGCGAGCCTGGAGACGGTCTCGGGCGACGCCTCCATGAATCCCTTGATGTTGCCGCCCGACGAAAAGTGCTCGCCGATCGCGCGCAGCACGATCACCCGCACGCGGGCGTCCTCGTCGAGATGCTCGAACACCATGCGAATCTGGTCGCGCTGCGGCATCGAAACCACGTTGAGCGGCGGCCGGTCGAGGATCACATCGGCGCGCTCGCGGCTCTCGTCGATCTCGACCCGGAAGCCATCAAGCTTTGCGAGGCGGGGATCGTTGAAGGCGGCAGGTGAACTCATGCAGCGGTTCCTCGTGAACGCGGCGGCGTCTTTTCCGCCTGGTATTCGCCCGCAACCAGCAGGCGGCGCAAGAGCTTGCCGACCGGCGATTTGGGAATGGCCTCAACAAACACATAACGGCGGGGACGCTTGAAGTTGGCGATGCCGGAGGCGCGGCAGAATTCGTCCAGCGCCTTGTCGTCGACCGCTGTGCTCCGCTTGATGAAGGCGGTGACGATCTTGCCCCAGCGCTCGTCGGGCAGGCCGACCACCGCAACCTCCGACACCGCCTCGTGCAGCGACAGGCAGCTTTCGATCTCGACCGGCGAAACATTCTCGCCGCCGGTGATGATCATGTCGTCGACCCGGCCGGTGACGAACAGGTCGCCGTCGGTATCGAAATATCCGGTGTCGCCGGTGAAGTACCAGCCCTGGCGCAGCGCCTTGGCGTCGGCCTCGGGCCTGCGCCAGTAGCCTTCGAAGGATTCATCGCCCTGAAGCAGCGCGATGATCTCGCCTTCCTGGCCGGACCCTGCCGCCTCGTCGGGCGACGAGGCGCCGAGCTTCACAACGCGCACCATCTGGTTGATGCCGGCGCGCCCCGCGGAGCCGGGCTTGTTCGGCGCGTTCTGGTCGATGGTGAAGGTGTAGATTTCCGAAGAGCCGTAATGATTGACGAACAGCTCCGGCTTGAAAGCCGCGGCAAGCTCCTTCAGCAGCCCGTCGGTCATCGACGCGCCGGCGAAGCCGATCTTGCGCACCGAAGATACGTCGGCCTGCGTGAAGCGCTCGTGATGCACCAGATCGTGATAGAGCGTCGGCACCAGGTAGAGATTGCTGATCCGCTCCTTCTCGATCAGCTCCAGCGCGCGCGGCACCTCGAACCGCGGCAGGCACACGAACGCGCCGCCGACGAGCGACATCGCAAGCAGCGAGCGGACACCCATGGTGTGATAGAGCGGCATCACGCCGAGCGTGCGCTCGCCCGAGCGGTAGAGGTTCTGCGCCACGTGAGCGAGTGCTGCTGCGCGTTCCGCGCGCTGCCGCCGCGGCACGCCCTTGGGTTTGGCCGTGGTGCCCGACGTATAGAGCATCACCGACCAGGCTTCCGCATCGGCGCGTGGCAGCACCGCGCCATCGCCCGAAGCCACCAGCGTCTCGAAGGTATGGTCGGCGGCGAGCCCCACGGCAATCCGCGGCATCGCGCCCGCCGCGTTCGAGGCCTTCACGGCTTCCGCCGACACCGCTTCATAGACCAGCGCCCGGGCCTCGGCATTCTCCAGGCAATAGTCCAGTTCATCCGCGGTGGAGCGCCAGTTCAGCGGCGTGATGACGATGCCGGCGAACTGGCACGCCCAGTGGATCGTCGCCGCCTGCCAGTTGTTCTGCAGCAGCGTGACGAGATGATCGCCGGGCTTGAGCTTCAGGGCGTCGAAGCCCGCCACCAGCGCCGAAATCCGGCGGTACCACTCGGCATATGTGAAGCGCACGCCGCCGTCGGCGATCGCGAGCGCGTGGGGGTCGCGCGCGACGCTGGCGAGGAAGCTTGTGCCGAGATCGAGCATGGGTGGCGGCGGTTTGGACTGAGGTGTTCCTTGCACCGCAAGGGTGCTAAATGTCCACCCATGAATAAGCATGATTTGCAGCCCAAAACCGGGCGGCCGCGCGGCGACAACGCCCCGAAGCCGGTTCGAACATTGCGGGACTGGCTCGATCATCTCGCCGCCCGCGGCCGGATGGCGGTTCTGCCGCCCGCGCTCGGCCTCAAATTCGAGATCGCCGCCTATGCCAAGCGGCTCGACGGGCAGCGCGCCACCGTGTTCCCGAAACCTTCGGGCGACACGCCTGGCGGGCATGCGATTCCGGTGGTGTCCGGCCTCGTGTCCGACCGCGGCTGGATGGCCGAGGCGATGGGCGTCGAGCCGTCGGACATGCTCGCGAAATTCCAGGAGGCCGCGGAAAACCCGCTGCCGTGGGACGAGGTGAAGTCGGGCCCGGCGCAGGAGGTGGTCCATCGCGGCGGCAATCTGGATCTTGCGAAGATCCTGCCGCTTCCCACCCACAACGAGCACGACGGCGGCCCCTATATCGCGGCCGGCCTGATGATCGTTCGCAATCCGAAAACCGGAAAGCAGAACGTCTCGATCCACCGCTGCCAGCTCACCGGTCCCAATCGCCTGGGCGTGCTGGTCCTGCCGCGCCACACCTTCGTGTTCCAGCGCATGGCCGAGGAGGCGGGCGAGCCGCTCGACGCCGCGATCGTCGTCGGCGTCGATCCGCTGACGCTGCTCGCCTCGCAGGCGATCGTGCCGATCGACCATGACGAGCTGGAGATCGCAGGCGCGCTGCAGCACCGGCCGCTGCCGGTGGTGAAATGCGTCGCAAGCGACATCCGCGTGCCCGCCGAGGCCGAGATCGTCATCGAAGGAAAATTTCTTCCGAACGTGCGCGAGCCCGAAGGCCCGTTCGGCGAATTTCCGCAATACTACGGCGAGCGCGCGCCGCGCGAGGTGATGGAGATCGTCGCGGTCACGCACCGCAAGGACGCGATCTTCCACACCATCGTCGGCGGCGGGCTCGAACATCAGCTGCTCGGCGCGATCCCCAAAGAGGCGACGCTGCTCACGCACCTGCGGCGCAATTTCCCCAACGTGCTCGATGTGCACCTGTCGCCGGGCGGCGTCATGCGCTTCCACCTGTTCGTCAAGATCAAAAAGAACCAGGAGGGGCAGGGCAAGAACGTGATCCTCGGCGCGTTCGCCGGCTCCTTCGACCTCAAGCACGTCATCGTGGTCGACGACGACGTCGACATCCATAATCCGACCGAGGTCGAGTGGGCGGTGGCGACGCGCTTCCAGGCCGACCGCGATCTGGTGATCGTGCCGGACAGCCAGGGCTCCAAGCTCGATCCGTCGACCCGCGACGGGCTCGGCGCCAAGATGGGGATCGACGCGACCAAGCCGCTCAAGGCGCCGGAGATGGTGTTCAAGCGCATCCACGTGCCGGGCGAGGAGGCGATCGACGTGGCCGAAGTGCTGAAGCGCTCGGGCGGCAATTGGCGCGATATCTTGAAATCGTAGTCCTCACCGCGAGTCATTCCGGGGCGCGCCGTCAGGCGCGAACCCGGAATCCATACTCCGCAGCAGTGGTTATGGATTCCGGGTTCGGCCCTTCGGGCCGCCCCGGAATGACGCCGGAGGGTCTTGCGCTCAGCCTGCCCATAAATCAGGCATCCCCAGGCAGAAATTGCGTCCGAAGGCCCCCTTTACCCCGCCCCACGATTGGCGCGAGGCTTGCACCACTGCCATTGGAACACCCGCCGGGGCTCGCGACTTGAAGGCTCCGCGGGGGGAGAATGCCGGTGGGGCTTGCTTTTGATGAGATGAAGGGGACCGACGGGCAGGTCCGGGCCCCTTATTCCGAGCTGTCCAAGTGGCTGGGCGACGTCCGGCCCGACGTGCTGGACTACCGGCGTCGCGAGGCGGAACTGCTGTTTCGCCGCATCGGCATCACCTTCGCGGTCTATGGCGAGGCGGACTCGACCGAGCGGCTGATCCCGTTCGACGTCATTCCCCGCATCCTCGCCGCCAGGGAATGGGACCTGCTCCGCAAGGGGCTGGAGCAGCGCGTCAAGGCGATCAACCTCTATCTCAACGACATCTACGGCCGCCGCGAAGTGCTGCGTGCCGGCATCGTGCCGGAAGACCTGGTGTTCCGGAATCCGGTGTTCCGGCCGGAGATGAACGGCCAGAAGGTGCCGCACAACATCTACGTCCACATCGCCGGCATCGACATCGTCCGCGTCGATCCGGAGACCTTCTACGTTCTCGAAGACAACGCGCGCACGCCCTCCGGCGTCTCCTACATGCTGGAGAACCGCGA
>Ga0247825_10000783_pt1 | contig 20499 bp, 15 predicted proteins | sample 13C_Vanillin_Day_FD_194413 | JGI IMG/M metagenome (GOLD analysis project Ga0247825, IMG submission 194413) | Soil microbial communities from agricultural site in Penn Yan, New York, United States - 13C_Vanillin_Day48 | ecosystem: Environmental > Terrestrial > Soil > Agricultural land | place...
CAATCTCCTTGTTCCTCTTCCCCGTCGCCAACAGTTCGAGCACCTGGGACTCCCGGAACGTCAGCGAGGGCTGGCTCGCCCGCTGTTCGAGGACTGCCGCAATCTCCGGCGGGATGGCGCGCTGGCCCGCGTGGACGTCCCGGATGACGCGAATCAGGTCATCGGGCAGCGTGTCCTTCAGGAGGTAGCCCATCGCCCCGGCGGCGACCGCCCGGAAGATGTCCTCATCGCCGTGGTACATCGTTAGAACCACGATCCGGGCATCAGACTGGTGGCTGCGGATCGTCTGAATCGCCTGCACGCCGTTCATGGTCGGCATCTCGAGGTCCATCAGCGTCACGTCGGGCCGATACCGGAGGAACTGCTCGACCGCCTGTTCACCATCGGCGGCCTCTGCCACAACAGTCATGTCAGGCTGGACGCCAACGATGCGAGCGATGCCCTCGCGCATCAGGCGGTGGTCATCGACACAGAGAACGCGAATTGCGTTGGCCATCCAGAACTCTACTCCGCTGCCATGGGGACTGCCGCCTCGATCGTGGTGCCGACGCCCGGGCTGCTGATGAGAGCCAGTTTTCCACGCAGCCGCGCCGCGCGCTCACGCATCGTCAGCAGCCCGAGGTGCTCGCCGATTGCGGGGGCCGGATCCCGTTCTTCGGGAACGAACCCGCATCCGTTGTCGACGATCGCGAGCCGGACGCCGTCCTTGTCGAAGTGCAACGTGATGTGAATGTGCGTCGCGCGGCCATGTTTGACCGCGTTGGCGACCGCCTCCTGCGCAATTCGCAGAAGCTGCACGTCGGCATCGCCTGAGCACTGCCGGGCGCGGCCGGTAACGGAGAACTCGGCGCGGATGCCTTTGGTCTTCGTCGTGTGGTCCGCGAGCTCGCGCAGCACATCGACCAGCGCCCGCGGCTTCATCGAGTTGTTGCGCAACTCGAGAATCGATTCGCGGGCCTCGCGGAGGCAGTGCCCGACCTGACGGCGCAACCGGCGCAATCCATCGCGCGCAGGAGCCTGAGCTGGTTCGAGTTGCGTCGCGATCGTTTCGAGCTCCACGCCAATCGCCGCAAGGCTCTGAAGCAGCGTGTCGTGAATCTCGCGGCTCACACGCGCGCGTTCCGCGAACACCAGCGCGAACTGCGAACGCACCGCGCGCAGACGGAACCACCACGCGGCGCCGAAGATGAGCAACAGGCCGACCACCGACAGAATCGCGAACTCGCGCGTGCGGTAGAACGGCGGCGCGACGGAGAACTCCCAACGTGCGGCCTCAGTCCACTCGCCGTTGGCCGTCGTGCTGACCCTGAAGCGATACTCACCCGACGGCACGTTCGAATAGATCGCCTCCCGCGTGTTGCCGGCGTAGACCCATTCGTCATCCAGCTCTTCGAGCATGTACCGGAAGCGGAGCTTCGAGGACGATGACAGGCTGATGGTGCCGAACTCGATTCGGAGGTTCGACGTCCCGGCCGCCAGCGAGAGGCCGCGATCCGCCGAGACGCGGCGGCCGTCGGCCACGATTCCGTCGATACGCGGAGGCGGTGGCCGATGCGACGGCGGAAGGCTGCCGGGATCGATCACCGTCATGCCCAGACCTGTCGCGACCCACAAGCGTCCGTCACCGCCACGAACGCCGCCGACACCGGCCTGCCACGTCTGCGATCCGAGTTGCATCCCGTCGGTTTCGTCGAACAGCGAGTACTCGAGCTGATACGTCGGATTGCCAGCGATCTTGTCGACCTCGCTTGGATGGAAACGGATGACCGCGGCTCCCGAATTCACGCCGACCCAGATCTGACCCTCCAGATCCTCGATGAGAACGGGCACCAGATCCTTCAGCGGTGCGTTGTCCTGCGTGACCGCAGTCACGCGTCCGTTCTGAATGCGACTCACTCCCGCGGACGTCGCGAACCAGACTGCGCCTTTCGCATCCTCGAGGATCGAGAGGACAGTTCCACCCGTGAGCCCGTCGTTCGCGCCGAAGCTCCTGAACGTGCCCTTGTCGTATACGGCAACACCGCGGGAGAGCAGTCCGATCCACACTCGACCTTGTCGGTCCGTGTAAATCGACTGACATGCGTTATCGGTGATGTCGGCCTTCCCCTCGAATGTCGTGACGTTCTTGCCGTCCCACGACATGACGCCCTTGAGCGCTGTGCAGAGCCAGAGGTTGTTCTCCAAATCCGTCGTGAGCGCCATCACGCGGCTTTTGCGAATCACATCTGGAACGTCGACCGGCACGAGTCGTCCGTTCACGAACTGACTGATCTGCCCCGCGGCGGAGACCCACATCGTCCCGCGGCGATCGGTGTGCAGCGCCATCGTCTGCGACACGCTGTACGACGTGCGACCCGAGGGTGAGAACCGATTCAGGCCGTGACCGGTGGCGACCCACACGCTGCCGTCACTGCCGACCGTCGCCGTGCGCACGCCCTCGTTGGTGAGCCCTTCCAACTGCGTGACGTTCGTGAAAGAACTCTCGGAGAGGCGGATGAGACCGCCGCGCATGCCGACCCAGATGTTCCCCTCGCGATCCTCGTACAGCGATCGCGGTGAGCCCGCCAGGCGATGCTCGTACTCGTAGCGCTCGATGATGGCGGCGGTGTCCAGCGGGGCGCGAACACGCATCAACCCCCCGCCAAACGCCGCAGCCCAGATCTGACCGCGACCGTCGCGCATCACCCGCCACGCACCTGTTGGGAGGCGAATGGTTCGCTCGTGCTGCGGTGTCGAGTGCGTTGACAGCCGCATGAGCACTTCCTGCGCGTCGGTCACCCAGATGTTGCCCGACGCGTCTTCGGTCATGCTCTGGATGTTCGTCGCAGCTGCATCCACGAGCTCGAAGACATCCTTCGTCTTCTTGTAGATGCCGGACGCAGTCCCGACCCAGAGATGGCCGGCGCGATCCTCGTACAGACTGAAGGCCTCGGAGCCGTTGTAGCCCTCACTCTTTCCGACCAGCGTCCAGCGATTGTTGGCGAACTTGAACAACCCGCGACGAGTCGCAACCCAGATCGCTCCCTGGCGATCCTGGGTCATCGCAGACACGCCGGGCGGCGCGCCTTCGGCGGTCGAGTACTTGACGATCTGCCCTCGTTGAATTCGAACGACGCCACCGCCACCACCGAGGCCGACCCAGATGCTGCCGTCATGCGATCCGACGATCGCGTGCACCGGTCCACTCGGGAGCGCCGACGCGGGATCGGCTGGCTGCCACGGCGAGAAGCGATTACCGTCGAAGCGAAGAAGGCCCGTGGGTCCACCCACCCAGAGATAACCCTCCAGGTCCTGCGCGATGGCGAACACATCGCCGGGTGGAAGCCCTTTCTCAGATGCCCACACTGCCATCGTGTAATTGGGCGTCGCTGGCTTCTCTGCGAAGACATCGCCGGCGCTCGCGCACACGAGTAGCGTGATGAGAACGAACGGAATTCGGGACCCGGGACTCGGGACTCGTAAGCAGTGAGGAAGAAATTCGCGCAGCGTCATGGGGCGCGACGGCTCGACATTATTGCGACTGAGCCGTCACAACGGCAAGTTACCCGTTTTGGTGACGCCAGATCCAGTGTCAGCGCTGATCGAGAGGAGCAAAGCGCTGGGGGTAAGTCGGGCCGGTGTAGTCCGCACGCGGGCGGATCAGGCGGTTGTTGGCATATTGCTCGAGAATATGCGCGGTCCAACCGGACATTCGGCTGACTGCAAAGACCGGCGTGTACAGATCGATTGGGATGCCGAGGGCGTAGTAGGTGGACGCCGAGTAGAAGTCCACGTTGGGATTCAGCTTCTTCTCGCCCTTGACCAGCGCCTCGATGCGCTGCGACATGTCGAACCAGGCCGTGTTGCCCGATCGCTTGCCGAGATCCTGTGACATTCTGCGCAAATGTGTCGCGCGCGGGTCTTCGGTCTTGTACACGCGGTGGCCGAACCCGGGGATCTTTTCCTTGCGCGCCAGCTTGCCGCGAATCACCTCGTCCACGCGCTCGCCGGTCGCGGTCTGGCCAAGCTCGAGCAGCAGCTTCATGACTTCGGCGTTCGCGCCACCGTGCAGCGGACCCTTCAACGTGCCGATCGCAGCGACAATCGCCGAATAGATGTCGGTCAGCGTGGCTGCGGCAACGCGACCGGCAAACGTCGAGGCATTCAGCTCGTGGTCCGCGTGGAGGATCAACGCGACGTCGAGTGCGCGAATCGCTGTGGCGTTCGGGCGCTCGCCGCTGAGCAGATAAAGAAACGACGCCGCGTGGCTCATCGCCGGATCGGGTGCGAGCGGCCCGCCACCATTCTGAAGACGTCCCCACGTCGCAACAATCGTCCCGACCTGCGCGGTCAGCCGGACAGCTTTTCTGTACTGCGCCTGAGGTGACGCATCCGCCAGATCCGAATCGTAATGCGCCAGCGCAGACGTGATCGTGCGCAGCGCATCCATCCCGTCCACCGGCGGGAGACTTCGCATCAACCGGCTGATTGGCTCGGGGAGCGCGCGGCCGGCCGCCAGTTGCGACTGCAGGTCTCCAAGCTCAGCGCGCGAAGGCAGGCGTCGATGCCACAGGAGGAAGCAGACCTCTTCGAACGTGGCGGACTTCGCGAGATCGTGGATGTCGTATCCGCAGTACGCGAGCACGCCACGCTCGCCGTCCAGGTAACAGATCGCCGACGATGTGGCGACCACGTCCTCGAGTCCGCCCTTGGGTTTCTCTGCAGTGGCCATTAACTGATCTTACGTTAATGCAAAAGGCAAAATTCAAAAGGCAAATCGCGAAGGGCTTACGCGCTTCGTGGGTAATGCTGCCGTGCCCACGCGACGGTAGCGGCGGCCGTCATGTCGATATTCTCTGGGACCGCGTGAAAGCGTTCGCGGAATCGGCGATCGTCGATGACGAACGGCTCGTCCCACTGATACGCCATCTCGTCCAGCTCTCGCATCAGGGGGGTTACGAGTCCGGCGGCCTTCACGAGCCAGCGCGGGACCTGTGCAACCTTGATATTGAACCCGAGCTTCGTCTGCAGGCGCGCGACCAGCTGACGGAGAGTCTCTGCCGGAGCACAGGGCAGCATCCACGGTCTGCCATACACGTCAGACTGTGCACACCCAAGCAGCGCCAACCCGGCCGCCACGTCCGGGATGTAGTGATAGGTGTGAACCGCATCCAATGCAAAGGGCGAGTGCACCGTCTTGTGAGAGAGCGCGCGCGGCCAGAAAAAGTCACCGAGGCCTGTCTGCGTACCTCCCGGTCCATAGAAGTCCGAGGCCCGGCCCACGGTCGCAACGACTTCGCCCGCGCGATGCGCATCGAAGAGTCGCTCGGCTACCCGCGCCCGGATTTCGCCTTTGCGACTGCAGGGATTCATCGGCGTGTCTTCATTCAGCTGCCGCCCATTCGGTCGGCCCAGCATGTAGACGTTGTCGAGCACAACGAGCCGGGCATCAGCCGCGGAGGCCGCTGCGATCAAGTTGTCCATGTACCGCGGTAACAACTGCCCCCAGATCCGATGATCGTACGGCGGGTTCATGCAGTGGTACACAGCAGAAGCTTCGCGCGCAGCGGAAACGCAGAAGCCAGGGTCAGCTGCGTCGCCAAGGACGATCTCACACCTTGCCGGCACTCGCCCCGATGACCGCCGGGCGATACGCACGCGTTTGCCGGCCGCGAGCAACCGCTCTGCGAGCGGGAATCCACCTGTCCCGCCCCGAACACGACATGCAATTCACTCATGGGAAATGTGGCTGGTCTGATCCTACGCAATGCAAAATGCAAAATTCAAAAGGCAAACAGACCGGCGCTCAGTTGCCGTTTGCATTTCGCCTTTGACTTTGACTTTTGACTTTTGACTTTTGACTTTTGAATTACTGAGACGAACGTTCAGGACGCAGACCGCGAAAGACCGCCTCGACGAACTGCGTCGACGACCAACCTGGTGCAGAACCGTACAGTCCGTCGTACTCCATCGTCGGCCGTGCCGCCTGCACCTGGGCAAGGGTCATCCCGCGGTTGACCATGTCCTGCATGCGATCGCGAATGATCGTCACCATGTCGCGATACTCGACGAGATCCGCTTCATCAGAGATTCGACCGTGACCGGGAACGATCATCGTTCCACCTTCCGTCTTCTCTCCGGCAATCACGAGATCGAGTAGCTGATTGAGGCCGTCGAGAACACCCGTGATACTGCCGCCGCGCTGCGCGTCGATGATTGGATAGCTCACCGTTGAATAGATGTCGCCGGTGGCGATGACGTCCGAGCGTCTGAAGAAGACAATGCTGTCGCCGTCGGTGTGGGCGGATGCGACGTGGACGACCTGGATGCCTTCGCCGTTGTAATAAAACTCTTTGTGCTTGCCGGAGAAGGTTGACGTCGGCCACGCAGCAACCGGCGTCGGCGTCTCGGCGCCGGCCGGCGCGCTCATGCGATTCAGCGTCTCCTCGTGCGCGATGATCTCGGCGCGCGCTGCCGTGCCGGCGCCAACCACCGCCACGCCACGACCGGAGATCGGTGCACCCGACGCGCCGACCTTTTCGTTCCCGCCAACGTGATCGGGGTGCGAGTGCGTGTTGATGATGTGACGAACGGGTCTGGGCGTCAGCTGACGAAGCGATGCGAGCACCGCATCAGCGTTCTGCGCCGAGCCGGTATCGACGAGAACCGCCCCGAGGGCACCGACCTGCACGGTGACATTTGATCCGCCGCCGATGATCACGTGCACGTTGCCCTGGACGGGCATGGTGTAAAGGCCAGTCCCACGACGAGGTTGAGCAGCAGTTCCGCCCTGCGCGCTGCCATCGACACCGGCAGACACCATGGCGAACAGGACGGCGGCAGCAACGACAAGGAGATGTTTGAGCACGGCGTCCCTCACCGTTTCGCCGGCGCGGCCGGCGGGATCGGCATCGCTTTGACCTTCTCCATGTACTCCGGGTACATCGTCTCGGAGCCGCCGCGCGTGGGCTCGATCGGCAGTCGATGCAGTGTCGCGAACTCGGTCAGGTACGGGTTCTTACCTGGCAGATGATGCGGGACGTACGCCCGATCGCGGCCCGGCACTTCATCATCCGCCTGACAGAACAACCACGCCTGATACTGATTCGGAGTCGTCACTGGATCGAGCGTGAGATTGGTCGTCTTGACCAGCGGCTCGGAGAGGAAGACAGGATCCTCGGTGATGCTGACCTGCGTGAGCACGCTGTTGTGGCGGATGAAGTACTCCGTCATCGTCGCCTTCGCACTCATCGGGATCCCGTTTCGACGATGCCATCCCTGCTTGATGTGAGTGGTCGTGACCTTGAGCACTCTGCCCTGCCACTCGCCGGTCGAAAATCCCATCCACGTGTGCGCGGCCTCTTCGGATGGATGTGGCCGGCCGTCGAGCCAGATGGTTCGCTCCTGCGCGTAGGTGCTGAGGAAGTGCTTGATCGCGATCACTGTCTGCGTGCCGGGATCGACTTCCTCGGTGATGCGAACACGGATCGGCCCACGGTAGATGTACGGAGAGACGTGCGCGCGGCACTGATGCTCGGGCAGCGTCAGACGTGACGCATCCCAACTGTCTGCGTACTGACGACCCGCGGCATTGAGCGGAATCCCAAGATAGTCGCCGAGCGCAGGTCCAGGTCCGCGCTCGGGCTGATCCTCGTGAAACGCTCCTACCCAATCGCCATTCAGGAAGCTTTGGGCATACACCGATGTACTGTTCACCAACACAGCGACCACGATCACTGCGGATATGAGGACGCCGCGCAGCATGAGATTTCCTCGCTGCGCCCTTATATCACGCCTGCTGAGCCAGACTATTTGCGGCTCGGCATCAATCCTGCTCCCACGAGACGACCCCACTACACGACACCCTTATGCGCGTGGTGGTAAGGAGGAGCTTCGCGATGATCCGGACTCGTGCATTCAGTTTCTACTTTTCTGCCGTGCTGCTGCTCTGCAGTGCGGTGACTGCGACAGCGCAGCAGGCGCCAGCGGCGCGCCCGGCTCCGCCGCCGCCATACGTCCCCGGCACGCCGACCTATGAGATGACCGGAGGCTATCAACTGCTCCACTTGCGCGATACGACGTTTCCATTTGGCCTGAATGTCGACGGCGCCCGCCACTTCGGATCGTTCGGTCTGGTCGCCGAGATCGGCTTCGCGATCGACTCCGAGGACGAGGCGGACGTCGAACTGAGCTCCAGCGCGTGGAACTTCGGTGTCGGCGGCCGGTGGACGGGATTCAACTCCGGGCCCGTGTGGCCGTTCGCGCAGGTGTTGATGGGACTTGGAGTCCTGCACACCAACCTCGAGGTCGCGGGGCTCGAGGCGAACGAAACCGAAACCAGCTTCATGCTGCAGCCGGGTGTGGGAGTCAATTTCGTCGTCGCGGACGGCTTCGGACTGGTCTTCCAGGTCGACTATCGCCGGACGTTCTTCGAGGAGCTTGAGGATGTCGAGGACTCCAACAATCAGTTCCGCGTCTTCATCGGCGCACGAATGATCCTCGACTGACGGGGTCAGACCCCGTCACGGCATTTCTCCACAGACCTGAGGAGCCTGGACGGCACATGCCGCTCAGGCTCTTCGTCTGTACGCGCTAGAATTCGCTGTCCATTTGGAACGTCAGGAGGAAACGTGCGGAAGGCAAAATCGTGGCTGCTGATCGCGGGCGCTGTCGTCGGGCTCGCTGCGAACGTCAACGCGCAGAAGAGCGCACCGACGCTGACGGCGCAGGACTACATCGACATTCAGCAACTGCTGAATTGATACGCGTTCGCCCTCGACACGTGTTCGAACAACGGCTACGACTACGCGGACCTCTACACGCCGGATGGCGTTTTCTACTGGGGCATCAACTCGCGGAAGTCGGTCGGCCGTGAAGAACTAGCTGAGGCCGCTAGCGGAGGGAAGTTTGGCTGCAAGCGGGCCAAGTCGGAGACGCTCGAGAATCCGATTCAGGGACACATCACGGTGAATGCCGTGATCGAGCCATCACCCGACGGCGCCATCGGCAAGAGCTATCTCGTTTATCCGGGTGAGCAAGGCATCATCGCCCCCGACCCGGAACACCGAGGCCACGTCGGCGGCTATCAGGACGTCTACGTGAAAACCGACAAAGGATGGCGCATCAAGAAGCGCATCCACATCTTCCCGCCGAACGTCCCGGGCACTTACGTATTCCCGGCTGACTAGCCGTTCGCCAGTCGATACGGCCGCTCCTCACAATTCGAACCCGACGGACCGCCCTGCACCGCATCCTCGATGCAGGAGGTTCGTATGGCTCTGTCACGCCGATCGACACTCGCGGCCCTTTGCCTTCTACTCGCACTCGCGACGTCGGCCGCTGCTGAGAGCGCACGGTCGTTTCGAGTGCAAGTCACCGGCACCGGCCGGCCGATCCTGCTCATTCCAGGACTCGCCTCTTCCGGCGACACATGGACGACGACCGTTGCTCACCTGAGCGGGCGATTCACCTGTCACGTGTTGACGCTTGCCGGGTTCGCCGGCACGCCACCAATTGATGGACCGCTCTTCCCAACCGTCCGTCGCGATCTCGCCCGGTATATCAACGAGCAGCATCTCGATCGTCCCATCGTGATCGGCCACAGCCTCGGGGGCATGCTCGCTATGGCACTGGCGACCGACCATCCCGATCTCGTCGGGCCCCTCGTCATCGTCGATGGCATGCCCTTCCTAGCCGGCCCGAACATGCAGGTGAAGAACCTCGAGGAGGCCCGGCCAACGGTCGCACAGATCGAAGCGTACATGTCGTCGATAACGCAGCAACAGTGGGACGCGTACGCCACGTCCGGCGCCAGCACGCGCTACATGGTGACGAATGCGAGCGACGCAGAGACACTGGTCAAGTGGAGCGCCGCGACCGATCGCCAGACCCTCACTCGCGCACTCGTGGAGGCGTACAGCGTTGATCTGAGGGAGGACATCGCGAAGATCACATCGCCAACCCTGGCGCTCGGCACGTGGCGCGGCTGGCACGACCAGCTCGCCGCCTACAAGATCGACGTCCCGAAGGACGCATTCATGACTTCGTTCGCCGATCAGTTCGCCAGGCTTCCACGCCTCCACTTCGCGTTGCATGACACCGCGCGCCACTTCATCATGTGGGACGATCCGGCGTGGTTCTTCGGCCAGATCGACGCGTTTCTTGCGGACCCGACCGCAGCGACGCGCGACCGCGGTTTCGACGGCAAGTAGAGACAGGCCATGAATGTCATGATCCAAATGAAGAATCCGCCGGGGGAACCGCCACCTCCGGCGAGCCGCCTCTATTGGATCTGTCAGGCAGCGGGATGGGGCAGCTTCGTCCTCTACACGCTTGGCTTCTACCTGGTCTTCGCGACGGCGCGTTGGGAGATTGTCCTCAGCATCGTCGTCATCGACGGAGTGCTCTGCCCGGCACTGACTCACGCGCTTCGCAGCTGGATGTACCGGCGGGGCTGGATGAAGCTCCCGGCGCGATCACGGCTTCCGCGAGCAATCGCCGCCGCGTTCGGGTTGGCAATCGCCGTCTCGGCGCTGTGTTCGTCGTCGCACTCCTCATTCCGAGCAACGGGGGATTCGATCGGATCGGCGCGTTCTGGATGTTCGTCATGTTCATGTGGGCGTTCAACGGCTGGCTCATGATCTACTTCGCGCTCCACGCCCGCAAGCAGCGTGAGGCGCGAGAACTCGAACTGACGCTCGACGCGCGCAATGCCCAGCTCGACATGCTGCGCGCACAGGTCAACCCGCACTTCCTCTTCAACTGCCTGAACTCGGTTCGAGCGCTGATCGCGGAGAACCCGGACCGCGCCGCGTCGATGGTGACCAGCCTCTCTGACCTGCTGCGCTACTCGCTGCAATCGGATCGCACGCATACGGTGAGCCTCGCGGAGGAACTGGCGATCGTCGATGAGTACGTGTCGCTCGAGCGCGTGCGCTTCGAGGATCGTCTGCGCTTCGAGCGCACGCTGGATCCAGGAGCGCTCGCAGCCGGCGTTCCCCCGATGCTCGTTCAGACTCTCGTCGAAAACGCTGTCAAGCATGGCGTGGCCGCTCTGTCACAGGGCGGAGTCGTGCGTGTGCGGGCGGCAATCGATGGCAGCAGCATGACGATTTCGGTGTCCAACTCGGGCACTATGCGGCACCAGTACGACGAGGGCGGACACGGCCTTCGTAACACAATGGCCCGACTCCGGCTCCTGTACGACCATCGCGCATCGTTTTCGCTGACGGACGTCGGCGGCGAAACGGTTGCGACCGTGACGCTTCCACTCGAACCCGCCCATGAACGCGCTGCTGGTTGACGACGAGCGGCTGGCGCGCCTGGAACTGCGGCGTCTGCTGGCCGATCACGCCGACATCACGATCGTGGGCGAGGCCGTAAATGCGGACGACGCGGTGACTCGACTGGAGGATTCGTCGATCGATCTCGTCTTCCTGGACATTCAGATGGCGGGCGGTTCGGGGTTCGATGTCCTCGAGCGGTTCGAGCGCGTCCCGTTGGTCGTGTTCACCACGGCGTTCGACGAGTACGCGGTGCGCGCGTTCGAGGTCAACGCGTTTGACTACCTGATGAAACCCGTGCGGCCCGAACGTCTGGCTTCGGTGCTGGACAAGGCGCGCTCGACGCTGATCGCCGGTCGCGACAGCCGGCCCGAACGGCCACGCCCATCGACCGAGCGCGTGTTCCTGCGCGACGGCGAGCGCTGCTGGATCGTGCAGTGGGCCGAGATCGTGCTGTTCGAGGTGGAAGGGAACTACGCTCGCGCCTGTTTCGGCAGCAACCGGCCACTCATTCGCGCGTCGCTCAACGCACTCGAAGCCAGGCTGGATCCCGCGCTCTTCTTTCGGGCGAGCCGCCAGCACATCGTGAATCTGCGGTTCATCGAGTCCGTAGAGACTTCGGCGGAGGACACCTACGTCATTCGCCTGAAGAACAAGCGCGAGGTGCCGGTGTCGCGACGCCAGTCGCGACAGCTGCGAGAGAGCCTGGGCTTGTGATCGTTTAATGCAGAATGCTGAATTCAGAATGCAGACAGTACACTTTACGCAACGCACTGCGCAGTGTCTGAATTCCGCATTCTCAATTCTGAATTACGTTTCTTCCTCAGCGGCTGACCTGAAGACCATCTCACCGGCGTACTGCTGGATGATGGACAGCAAACCCGTGTAGAGGAAGCCGACCTGGAAGAGGACGAGGAACGGAACCGTTCCGAAGATGCCGTTCGCGAGCGCGTAGAACACCGTGGCCGTGAAGTACAGACCCAGCGCCAGTTCGATCATCGGCTGCACGACGAAGCTCTGACGGTACTTCTTGCTCATCCACTCGTCGGCCGCCACCTCGATGCGGTATTTCGGCGTGCGCGCAAATTCGCTCTGACGATTGAACATCGCCTCGAACACCGCGCGCGTGTTGTTCACTGCGAGCCCGATGCCGATCGACATCAGGAACGGCAGGTACTTGATGCGCGTCACCCAGTCGGTGTGAAGCTCACGCTGGCAGACGAGATAGAAATTCGCCACCGACGCCGTCGCCGCGAAGAAGAGCGGCACGTCGATCAGCAGCATCTCGTACCAGCCCATGTTGTAGCGGATGACCATCGCCGGCGCCATCAGCACCGACAGCACGCACATGAGCGGGTAGTTGAAGTTTGCGGTCAGATGGAAGAACGCCTCGGCCTTGACTCCGAACGGCATCGACGAGCGCAGAATCCGCGGCAGCAGCTTGCGGCAGGTCTGCACCGATCCCTTGGCCCAGCGATGCTGTTGGGACTTGAACGAGTTCATCTCCACCGGGACTTCGGCAGGGGCGATCAGATCCGGCAGGAAGACAAACCGCCAGCCGCGGAGCTGCGCACGGTAGCTGAGATCGAGATCCTCGGTCAGCGTGTCGTGCTGCCAGCCACCCGCATCGACGATCGCTTCGCGACGCCAGATGCCAGCCGTGCCATTGAAGTTGAAGAAGTAGCCCGCGCGATTTCGCCCGCCGTGCTCGAGCACGAAGTGACCATCGAGCAGGATCGCCTGGATCTTCGTGAGCAGCGAGTAATCCTGATTAATGTGTCCCCAGCGCGCCTGGACCATCGCGATCTGCGGATCGACGAAGAACGACACCGTCCGGTTGAGAAAGTCCTCAGTCGGGATGAAGTCCGCATCGAAGATGGCGATGAACTCGCCCTTGGCGACCTTCATGCCGGCCTCGAGCGCGCCAGCCTTGTAGCCTGTGCGATCGGTTCGATGGAGGTAGGTGATGTCGATACCCTTCGCCGCGTTGCGCCGCACGGCCTGTTCGGCCACGCCTCGCGTCTCGTCGGTCGAATCGTCGAGGACCTGGATCTCGAGCAGCTCGCGCGGATACTCCAATCGACAGACGGCGTCGATGAGACGATCCGCCACGTACATCTCGTTGTAGATCGGGAGCTGGATGGTGACCGGCGGGAGCCTGTCCATCGGTCCGGCAGGGACCGGTTGCTTCCCCTTGTTCTTCATGTACAGGTACACAAGGTAGTACCTGTGCCAACCGTACACAGCAAGAATGACAAGAACGAAGAAGTACGTCCCGAGAATCAGCGTTTCAGAAGCGGTCATGCGACAGGAAAGTCCCAGTGGGGCATGAGGATTCTGATTATATTTCCTTTGTTTCTTTTGCGCGAGCCATGACCGAATCCGAACTCCAGCGCCTGCTCGACGAGGTCTCGACAGGGTCAACCGGCACTGGCACGGCTGCCACCCGCATCCTCGACGCGCTGCGTGCGGCGCCGTTCGTTGACCTGGGCTTTGCGCGCGTAGACCACCACCGTCATCTGCGGCAGGGGTTTCCTGAGGTCGTGCTTGGTTTAGGGAAGACACCCGCGCAGATCGCGTCTATCTCCGAACGCATCGTGTCGGCCGGGCACTCCCTGCTCGTCACGCGCACGACGCTCGAGGCGTTCGATGCCGTGCGCGACGTTGTACCAAACGCAGCGTTTCATGGCGAAGCGAGAGCGATCACGCTCTCTCAGGGCGAGATCGTCCGCGGTCACGGCACCATTCTTGTCGCATGCGCCGGCACAGCCGACCTCCCTGTCGCCGAGGAAGCTGTCGTCACGGCGGAGCTCATGGGCAATGTCATCGACCGCCTCTACGACGTGGGCGTCGCCGGGCTTCATCGGCTCCTGAGCGAACATGACCGACTGCAGCGTGCCCGCGTGCTCATCGTCGTGGCTGGCATGGAGGGTGCGCTACCCAGCGTGATCGGCGGGCTGGTCCGCGTGCCGGTGATTGCCGTACCAACGAGCGTCGGCTACGGCGCCAGCTTCGGCGGCATTGCGGCGCTGCTGGGAATGCTCAACAGCTGCGCCAGCGGAGTGTGCGTCGTGAACATCGACAACGGGTTTGGGGCGGCCTGTGTGGCGAGCCGCATCAATCATTTGTAACTCGGAATCGAATCCCGAACTCCGAACCCCGAATCCCGAGTCCAGGATCAGCGTGGTACACTGACAAGTTCCGTCAGACCCTCCGAGAATCTCCATGCATGCGGGCGCCCTGAGGGCTCTCGAGTTCGATCGCATTGTCAGCGTCGTGTCCGGCCTTGCCGTCACCCCCACAGGCCAGGACAGGCTGGCGGAGCTGACTCCGGCCGTCGATGCCGCGCGCGTCATCGCGTTGCAGCGGGCAACGACGGAAGGCACCAGGTTCCTGTCGGATCACCCGGGATTTCCACTGCGAGCTCCGTCGGATCTCGACGCGATCCTCGAATCGCTCGCCGTCGATGGCCGCGCCCTAGAAGCGCTTCGACTGTTGAAGCTCGGCGACTATCTCGAGTCGATCGAGCAGTCGCGACAGGCGATCAGAAGGGTGGGCTCCGCGTTTCCGATCCTCAGTCAGCAGGTCGACGCGGTAGCGTCGTTCGCCGGCGAGATCGCCGACGTCCGCCGGAAGATCGAGCCGTCGGGAGATGTCGCGGACAACGCGAGCGCCGCGCTCGCGCAGATTCGCGAACGCCTGCGCCGTCAGAAGCAGCGCCTTCGTTCGACGCTGGACTCGTTTCTGCGCGGACGCGAAACCGCGAAATATCTCCAGGAGCAGGTGGTCACCGATCGCAACGGCCGTCATGTGCTGATGGTTCGCGCCGAACATCGATCGGCGATCCCCGGAATCGTTCATGGCGGCTCTACCAGCGGCGCGAGCCTGTTCGTCGAGCCGCTCGAGACCGTCGAGATCAACAACGAGATCGTTGCGTTGGAAGAGCAGGAGTTAGAAGAGGTCCGGCGCATCCTGCTCGCGCTGACGGACGCCTTCCGCGCACGGCCCGACGAGCTCGAACGGACGATCGAAGTGGCAACGGCGCTCGACGTGATTCAAGCCCGCGCACGCTTCTCGCTGATGACCGGCTCCGTAGAACCGATCGTCGCAGCGGATGGAACGTTCGCGCTGAAAGGCGCGCGCCATCCCCTTCTCATGCGCTCGGTGAGCGAGCGCCTCGCTGATCTCGATCCGGGACTCGGGACCCGGGACCCGGGACCCGAAAGCGAACGGGGAACGCGAACCCCGGATCCCGGACCCCGGATCCCGGATCCAGTTCCCGTCGATATCCTTCTGACACCACCGACGCGCGTCCTCCTCATCACCGGCCCGAACACCGGCGGCAAGACGGTCGCCCTCAAGACCGCGGGCCTGCTTGCAGCCATGGCGCAATCGGGCCTTCACGTTCCCGTCGACACAGGCTCGCGCATCCCGGTCTTCAAATCACTCTTTGCCGACATCGGCGACGAGCAGTCGATCTCCGCCAGCCTGAGCACCTTCTCGGCTCACATCACGAACATCGTCTCGATGGATCGTTCGCTCGCGCTTCCAGCGCTCGTGCTGGTGGACGAAATCGGTGCGGGCACGGATCCGATCGAGGGCGGTGCGCTCGGCATCGCCGTCATCGATCACTTCCGCAAGCGCGGCGCGCATCTCATCGCGACGACGCACTACGATTCGCTGAAGACGTACGCATCAACGACGGAGGGAGTCGAGAGCGCGGCCTTCGGGTTCAAGTCGGAGACGTTCGCGCCGACCTACCGGCTGATGTACGGATCGCCAGGACGCAGTCTGGCCATCGAGATCGCGGCGCGGTTGGGGCTGCCGCCGAATGTGATCGCCGCTGCTCGCGAGAACCTGAGCGACCGTGAGAAGCAGCTCGCGGAACATCTGGCGCGTGTCGATCAGGATCTGGGCCGGCTCGAGGCCGAGCGGCGGGCGCTGGCCAAAGAACGGGCAGCGCTTGCCGACACGGAGCGAACGCTTCGTTCGCGCGAAGACTCAGTCCGCGAGCGGGAAGACACGTACCGCCGCCGACTCAACGCGAAGCTCGACGATCAATTGCGCGAGAGCCGTCGCGAGATCGACACGATCATCGAAGGACTGAAAGCGAAGACAAACGAGCTGTCGGACCAAGCGGCGCGACGAGTGGCGGCGAGCATCAGCACCGGTGAGGCTGGCTCCGTGCGCGCCGACGCGCGCGCTGCACTCGAACGTGTCGTTGGCCGCCTCAAGACCGGCACGGAGCCCGGACGCTCCGGCGCACAATCCGCGTCCGAGCCTCAGGGACCGATCGAGCCCGGAGCACGGGTAACCGTCGGCGGGCTCGGGCTCGAGGGCGTGGTGATCGAGATCCACGGCAAGCAGGCAGAGATCGACGTGAGAGGGAAACGCCTGCGGGCACCGCTTCGCGATCTGCGCGCAATTGGTGGCGCTTCGCAAGCCGAGAGCACTCCCGCTCGAGTGAAGGTCAACGTGGATCTGCAGCCGCGAGAGGGATTGCTGTCCGAAGTCAACGTGATCGGCTGCACTGTGGACGAAGCGATCTCGCGCGTCGAGAAGTTCCTCGATGAATCCACCGTCACCGATCAGAACGTCATACGTATCATTCACGGGCACGGCACCGGCCAGCTGCGTCGCGGTCTCGCCGCGTTTCTGAAGGAGCATCCGCTCGTTGCGAAGTTCGATCTGGCGCCAGCCAATCAGGGCGGTGGCGGAGTGACGGTGGTGGCGTTAAAAGACTGATCTCGGTTTACGTGCAGACTTAATGGCTTTGTACCCTCAATCCTTCGTAGACGATCTGAAGCACCAGGCAGACATCATCGTGGTGATCCAGGACTACGTGTCGCTCAAGAAGAACGGAGCCAATTACAAAGGTCTCTGTCCTTTCCATGGTGAGAAGACGCCGTCGTTTCAGGTCAACAGGGACAAGGGGTTCTTTCACTGCTTTGGCTGCGGCGCGGGCGGCGACGTCATCAAGTTTCTTCAGCTCCACGAGAAGATCGGGTTCCACGATGCCGTAAAGCAGCTCGCGCAGCGCTTCGGCATGACGATTCCAGAAGCAGAACAGACCGACGACCAGAGGGCGAGCGCGGCGGAACGTGAAGCGCTGCTCAAGGTTCACGAGTCGGCGGGCAAATGGTTTCGCGACCAGCTCCTCACCCCGGCAGCTGCTCGAATCCGCCGACAGATCGCGGACCGCGGCATCAGCGACGAGACTGGCGAGGCGATGGGCCTCGGCTTCGCGCCGCCGTCGCGGACGGCACTGAAAGACGCGCTCCTCCAGCAGGGCTACTCAGAGGGACTGCTGGTCCGGGCCGGTCTGCTCGTCCAGCGCGAGGAAGGGCCCTCCGTAGATCGCTTCAGGAATCGACTGATGATCCCCATCCGCCGCGACACGGGGTCCGTCATAGGGTTCGGAGGGCGGGCCGTTGATCCAGATCAACAACCGAAGTATCTGAACTCGCCAGAAACGCCGATCTACTCGAAGGGACGAACACTCTACGGCTTGGATCTCAGCAAGGCCGGGATACGTCAAAAGGGATTTGGGGTCCTCGTCGAGGGGTACTTCGACTTCGGCCAGGTCTATCAGGCGGGCTTTCCCGCAGTTGCCTCGTGCGGAACGGCGCTGACACCGCAGCAGGTCCAGCAGCTGCACAGGTTTGCGTCGAAGGTCGTATTGAGTTTCGATCCCGACACCGCCGGTCAGGGGGCTGCGGCCAAGTCGTCCGAGCTGTTCGTGGCCGATGGTTTCGACGTCAACGTGGCCGAACTTCCCGCCGGCCTGGACCCGGACACGTTCATCCGAGCACACGGCGCCTCAGGTTACGGTGAACGTTTGAAGCACTCCAAGCCGTATCTGGAGTACCTCCTGGATCGGACCGCCGCCGGCTACAACCTGAACAGCGACGAGGGGAGGGTGAAGTTTCTGGCTGCCATGCTCCCGACTGCCGCCCGAATCCCCGACGCGGCCATGCGCGATCGCTTCGCAGACCGACTGGCATTCAAGGCCAATGTCACGGATGAAGTCGTGCGCGCCAAGATCCGGGAAGCAGCTGTTCAGAAACAGACCAGTATCGCCGCGAATACGATTCCGAGCTTCGGGCACGTCACCAAGGCCGAAAAAGCCCTGATCTGGTGCCTGATCCACGAGCCAGACACGGCGCTTGCGGCCCTGGCCGACTTCGAAGAGTCTGACTTTGAAGAGCTCCCCAGCCGATCCGTGCTGGATCTCGCACGAAGACTGGACGACAATAAGGGTTTCTCTCCTTCTGTGCTACTCGAGCGTCTAAACATGGTGGAAGCTCAGCTCGTGACCGGGATTGCGAGCGAGCCGGAGCCACCTGCCTTGTCGCTCGGTTCCTGCGTACGTGAGCTCCGGCGCGCTCGTTATGAAAGAGAGAGAGCGACCGTGCAGCGAGCGATCGCGCAACTGCAGACCAGGGGAGCAGCCGCCGGTGGCGAGCTCGATGCATTACTCACGCGCAAGGGTGAATTGGGCCGTCTCATACAGGCACTCGTAATATCGGAGGATTGATCTTGTCGATTGAAGAGAAATACGACGAAGTACGCCAGCTGATCACTGTCGGCAAGGAGAAGGGCTACCTGCTCTACGACGAGGTCAACGAGATTCTGCCTTCCGAAATCACCTCATCCGAGGAGCTCGATGACCTCTTCAATGCCTTTGGCGCCGCAGGCATCGAGGTCGTTGATTCCGACAAGGCGTACCGCGGCGACAAGGACTTCGATCGTGACGGATCGGGCGACGAGCCGGAACTGGATCTCACTCCAGGCGCGCTCGACAAGACCAACGACCCGGTCCGCATGTACCTGCGCGAGATGGGCACCGTTCCGCTGCTCACGCGCGAAGGCGAAGTGGCGATCGCCAAGCGCATCGAGCGCGGCAAGCTCGCGGTGATCAAGTCGATCTCTCGCACACCGACTATCGCCAAGCGCATCCTGATCATGGGCGATCAGCTGCGGGCCGGCGAGCGCACCATCCGCGAACTGGTCATCTTCAGCGACGAAGAAATCACCGACGAAGTGATCCAGGAGCGCGCCGTCGAGGTCCTCGGACAGATCGAAGCCGTGCGGAAGGCACGCGCCAACTACACGAAGATGGGCGAGAAGCTCGTCGACGTGCCGAAGAAGGACAAGAAGAAGTATCGCCGCGCGCGCCTGAAGACACTGCGCGCATGGGTGGACGTCTCACGCCGCATCCGCGACATCGAGTTCACCGAGACGGTGAAGCGCCGCCTGGTCGATGAGGTGAAGGAAGCCGTCGATGCCGTCGTGAAAGTCCAGCGCGAAGCCGACCACCTCGATCGCGTGCTCAATCCCAAGATCAAGCTCAAGGGACCGAAGCTCAAGGAAGAAGAGAAGAAGAACCTGCTCAAGAAGCAGAAGGACCTGCGCCTGCAGGTCAAGCAGATGGTGGACGACCTCGAGGAGACGCCCGAGCGTCTGCGCCGCACCATCGAAGTCATTCAGCGCGGCGAGGCACAGGCCGAACAGGCGAAGAAGGAGCTGGTCGAAGCCAACCTTCGACTGGTCGTCTCAATCGCGAAAAAGTACACCAACCGCGGCCTGCAGTTCCTCGACCTGATTCAGGAAGGCAACATCGGCCTCATGAAAGCGGTGGACAAGTTCGAGTACCGCCGCGGTTACAAGTTCTCGACGTATGCGACGTGGTGGATCCGCCAGGCCATCACCCGCGCGATTGCCGACCAGGCGCGCACCATCCGCATCCCGGTCCACATGATCGAGACGATCAACAAGCTCATTCGCACGTCGCGCGCACTCGTGCAGGAGCTCGGACGCGAACCGACGTCCGAAGAGATCGCCAAGCGGATGGACATCCCGGTGGCGAAGGTCCGCAAGGTCCTCAAGATTGCGCAGGAGCCGATCTCGCTCGAGACACCGATCGGCGAGGAAGAGGATTCGCATCTTGGCGACTTCATCGAGGACCGCAACATCGTGTCGCCCGCGGAAGCCGTCATCAATCTGAACCTCAAGGAACAGACCGAGGCGGTGCTCAAGACGCTCACGCCGCGCGAAGAGAAAGTCATCAAGATGCGCTTCGGCGTCGGCGACGGCAGCGAACACACGCTCGAAGAAGTGGGCCAGAACTTCGCGGTCACGCGCGAACGGATTCGCCAGATCGAGGCAAAGGCGCTCCGCAAGCTGCGCCATCCCTCGCGATCGCGTAAGCTCAAGGCATTCTTGGAAGGAAGAACGT
>Ga0247825_10000784_pt1 | contig 20495 bp, 18 predicted proteins | sample 13C_Vanillin_Day_FD_194413 | JGI IMG/M metagenome (GOLD analysis project Ga0247825, IMG submission 194413) | Soil microbial communities from agricultural site in Penn Yan, New York, United States - 13C_Vanillin_Day48 | ecosystem: Environmental > Terrestrial > Soil > Agricultural land | place...
CCTGTCCCGCAACATCGCCCCGCCCGACAAGGTGATCTGCTTCTCGGTGGGCTCGGTGGACGTGCTGCTCGATCGCATCCGCACCCGCGGCCGCCAGGAGGAGCGTGGCATCCAGAGCCAGTTCCTGCTCGGACTCAACGGCTACTACACGAGCTTCCCCCTGGTGCTGAAGGAGAAGTACGGCGTGGACTGCCTCTCGCTGGACGTGTCGAGCCAGGACATCCGCCGCGGCCGGGGACGCGAGGAGTTCCTCGATCGCGTCTCGAGCTTCCTGGCCTAGGAGATCTCTCGTGGAAGACATTGCGGCCAAGAGCCCGCGCGAGTCCGAAGTGGTGATGACCCAGCTCATCCTGCCGTCCGACGCCAACAACCTGAACTCGGCGTTTGGCGGCAAGGTGATGGAGTGGATCGACATCTGCGGGGCTGTCGCCGCCCAGCGGCACTGCCGCCAGGTGGTGGTGACGGCCTCGCTCGATGAACTGCACTTCCACTCGCCCATCCGCGTGGGGTGGATCGCTCAGCTGCGCGCGCGCGTGCTCGCCACCTTCCGCACCTCCATGGAGGTGGGGGTGACGGTGCATGCGGAGAACCCCCTCACCGGCGAGCGCTCACTCACCACGAGCGCGCTGATGACGTTCGTGGCGCTGAACCAGGAGCGAGGCCGGGTGCAGGTCCCACCGCTGAAGCTGGAGACGGAAGAGGAGCGCGTCGCCGCCCGTGAGGCGGAGGAACGGCGCGCGCAGCGCATGGCTCGGCGGAATGAAGCTCACGCCTGGCTGCGCGTCATGCCGGACTGAGGAGGCTGGGAGCCAGCCCCCTCACGCCCAGGCGCGGCTCATCAGGTCGTGAACGAGGTGCCGCAGCCGCAAGAGGACTTGGCGTTCGGGTTCAGGAACTTGAACCCCGCGCCCGTCACCGACGAGACGTAGTCCACCATCGTGCCCAGCAGGTACTTGCTGCTCAGCGCATCCGTGGTGATGCGCACACCGTCCTGCTCCCACGTGTGGTCATTCGGCTTCGCCTCCTTCACGAGGTTCAGATCGTAGCCGAGCCCGCTGCAGCCCGCGGGCACCACGCGGATGGAGAAACAGTAGCCCTCGAAGCCCTGGGCCTTGATGACCTCCTTCACCTGGGCGATGGCGGCGTCGGTGAGCCGGACCGGCACGTGAGGCGTGGGCTCCCAGGCCGGAGCAGGCGTGGCGGGAGTCTGGGTCGTCGTCGTGGTATCCATGTGCGTCTGTCTCCTTGCTCGAGCCTTATAACGCCGTCCCTCTGAAAATCCATCAAGGTTGCCTTGCAGGCAAGGGGCAAACAGGGCGCGCCCGGGTTATACCCATGCCTACATGGCCACCACCTTCCGAGACCTGCTGTCGAGTGTGAAGCAGGAGATCCGCGAGGTCTCCGTCGAGGAGGTCAAGCGCCTGCTGGATGAACGGGCCTCCCTCAAGCTCATCGATGTCCGCGAGGCGGACGAGCACGCGGCGGGCCGCCTGCCCGGCGCCCTTCACATTCCGCGAGGTTATCTGGAGCTGCGCATCGAGGAGCGGGCCCAGCGAGAGGAGGAGCTCATCCTCTATTGCGCGGGAGGTACCCGCTCGGCGCTCGCGGCCCGGACGCTGAGGGAGATGGGCTACGGGCGCGTGGCCTCCATGGCGGGGGGTTACAACCGCTGGAGCGATGCGGCCTACCCGGTGGAGAAGCCCTTTGTGCTCACTGCCGAGCAGAAGGAGCGCTATCGCCGCCACCTCATCCTCCCCGAGGTGGGCGAGGCCGGGCAGGAGAAGCTGCTGAGGGCTCGGGTGCTGCTGCTGGGCGCCGGAGGGCTCGGCTCTCCGGCGGCGCTCTACCTTGCCGCCGCGGGCGTGGGGACGCTGGGCATCGTCGACATGGATGTGGTGGACCTGAGCAACCTCCAGCGCCAGGTGATCCACACCCGCGAGCGCCAGGGGCAGCCCAAGACAGAGAGCGCCCGGGCCACCATCGAGGCCCTCAACCCGGACGTAAAGGTGGTGCCCTTCGCCGAGCGGCTGACCTCGAAGAACGTCCTGCGCATCCTCGAGGGCTTCGACATGGTGCTGGACGGAGGGGACAACTTCCCCACGCGCTACCTGCTCAACGATGCATGCGTCCTGCAGCGCAAGCCCAACATCCACGGCTCCATCTTCCGCTTCGAGGGCCAAGTGACCACCTTCGTTCCCGGCCGTGGCCCCTGCTACCGCTGCCTCTACCCCGCCCCGCCGCCGCCGGACCTGGCGCCCTCGTGCGCGGAGGCGGGTGTGCTGGGTGTACTCCCCGGCATCATCGGGCTCATGCAGGCCAACGAGGCGCTCAAGCTCATCCTCGGCAAGGGCGAGCCGCTCGTGGGCCGGCTGCTCACCTTCGATGCGCTGGGCACGCACTTCCAGGAGTTGAAGCTGCGCCGGGATCCCCAGTGCCCCGTGTGCAGGGACGGCGCGAAGGTGGAGTTCATCGACTACGAGCAGTTCTGCAGCGCCACCGCGTAAGAGGTCCGCGCATGCCCATCCCGGAGATCTCCCCCGACGAACTTGCCTCCTTGCTCACAAAGCCTGCCGATGAGCGGCCTGCCCTGCTCGACGTGCGCTTTCCCGACGAGCACGCCTACGTGGCGCTGCCGGACTCGGTGCTGATTCCCCTGCCAGAGCTGGACGAACGTGCTGAGGAGCTGGAGGCCTTCAAGGGCCGCCCGGTGGTCGTCTACTGCCACCACGGCGTGCGCAGCCTCGACGGCGCGGCGTACTTGCGCGCGCGCGGTCTGGACGCGGTGTCACTCAAGGGAGGCATTGATCTCTACTCGGTCGTCGTAGACCCCAACCTGCCGCGCTACTGAGGCTCCTCTACTGCAGGTACTCAGTCTCAGAGGGTGTTGTAAGAAAAGAGCGCGGCCGAAGCACGGAGTGCTGGCCTGGACGCTGGGGCAGTGCCTGGAGGCGAGCGCAGAGCGCGTTAGCACACGCCCCTTGTGGTGCCATGAGCAAAGGTGAGCAGAGCTTCGCCCCGTTGACGCACTCAGGTGAGCCCAGGCGCACGCCCGCACGCGGGCCAGGGCCAGGAGTCCTCCTCCAGGGAGCGCAACCAGAGCACACCTGTGCTGGAAATGGGGAGAGGCGCCGCAGAGGCAGGCGCGGGAGGAGCGCCCCCCGGCGGCACCTGGCGCAAAGTGGTCTGATGACCGGTCCACTTCGCGCAAAGCGCTCCCGTCCCCCCCGCTGGCATGGGCTCGGCAGCGGGTTGAGCCACCTCAGGAGCCTGCGCCGAGGCAGGAGGGGCTTCAACCGCTTCAGCCAACTCGCTGGCCACGGACACCTGCGATGCGGTGAGGAGTGCCTCAACCGGCTCGCTCACCTCAGGCACCTGTACCGCAGAGGGGTGGGTCTCCGCCTCCACCTCAAGCACCTGCTTCACTGCGCCCAGGAACGAGGCCACACCATAGGCTTCGCAGCTGGGCGCCAGCGCCTGGAGCACGCGCTCATCGCTGGCCTGCATCAGCGCCGGCAACCGGCAGCGCAACTGCTTCATGTCCTTGCTGCACAACACGTCCATGGCACACTGCGTCCACTGGTACAGCGCGGGCGAATCCAGGTACGGCTCCACCCGGCCAGCCATGCCGCGGCAGGCCTGCTCCAGGGTTTGAATGAGCAGCAAGTGCCCGGGCCTCTGCGCCGCCACGGCCGCCCGGCGCAGCAACTCGAACTCCAGGGCCAGCCACCGGGGGCGCTGCAGTTCCCAGCACACGGCGTCCCCGAGCAGGAAGCAGGCATTGCGTACCCTCTCCAGTTCCTCCTCGGAAGCCTTCTCGCAGCAGGCCGCCAGCAACTCCACCGTCACCTGCCGCTTCAGCTCCAGGTAGCCGGCGAGCAGTGCGTGCCGCTCTGGGCGCGAGGGGCCCTCTCCCAGCAGGGCCACCCCCAGGTTCTCCAGCCTGACCGCCTCCTCCATCACGACGACGCGCGCCCGGCGCCCAGGGTGCACCTCCACCAACCCTCGCGCACGCAGCCGCAGCAGGGCCTCGCGGGCGGTGGTGCGCGAGACGCCATACTTGCTGGCCAGGGCCCTTTCAGAGGGAAGCTTGCCCTCCTGTGGCACAAGGCCCAGCGAGATACTCCGTTCAAGCTCGGCCTCGAGCTGCGCGACGAGTCCCCAACGCTCCATCCCTTCCCTCTCCTCGTTGCAAGTGTCTGTCCATGCTAGCCATTGCGTCTGACATTGAGATGAGAGCGGACTCGTGGCACTGCAGGACAGGCCCATCACTACCGCAGCATCTCAAGCGTTTCCTGCAGTGAACAGGTGCGCACAGCGTTCAGCGCCAGCGCCAGTCCTCGGTCCGCATAAGCGCCAGTCAAGGTATCCGGGCTCCTTCTGCCTCCCTTCTCCTCCTCAACACCCTCTGAAGCGCCGCTACTTCAGCAGGTGCGCGGACACGTCCACCACTTCGTCGGTGACGTCCCGGGCCTTCACGGTGACCTCGAACTCCACCGGCTCCTTGAGCTGCTCGCCGCGCAGTTCCAGCTTGTGCGTGCCCTCCATCAGCTCGAGCTTCATTCCAGACTGGTGGTACACGCCCAGATCCTGGCCTTCCTTCGAGATCTTCAGCAGGCCCACTCCCTTCGGATTCACCCGGAGCCTGACGTTGCCCAGCTTGAACTCACGCTTGATGATCTTCGTCTCGCCGGGCTCGCCGAAGCGCAGCAGCTCCTCTTCCACCGCGTAGATGCCCTGCGTCTTGTTCTCCAGGATGAGCGTGTCCTGAAGGTGCGCCCCAGCCACGCCCTTGATCGGCGTCATCCCCAGCTCCGTGATGGGCTCGGGGCTGCCGCACTTGTCGCTGTGCTGCACCCGCACGTTCACCTTCGGATTGGTGTCCACCGTCACGTAGACGCCCACGCCGTCGATGGCCCGCTTCGACAGCTTGGGCCAGAAAACGACGATGCCGCCCGCCAGTGCGACGGCGAACAACACCGGGGCCACCTTCTTGAGGTGCGCGGCCCAGTCGATCGGCGGGCGGACAGGCCGGGGCGCCGCCGGCATCCGCGGGCCGGTGATGACGTCTCCTTCTCCCTCCCGCACCTGCAACGGCTTGGGCTGTGGAGTCGGCCTCTTCATCTCCACGCGGCTGACAGTGCGCCGGCGTGGAGGAGGAGCAGCAGGTGGCGGAGGCGGAGGCGGAGGCTCGGCCGCGGGCTGAGCCCGGTTCACCTGGCCCGTGCGGCGCCGGGGCGGAGGTGGCGCGGTCTCGTCTGGATCAGCCCTGGACTCGTACTCCGGCGGTGGCAACCGCGTACGCTCGGGGTCGGCAAATGGCTCCTCGTTGAGCCGCGCGCGCGCATCGATCGCGACAGAGCCCGAGGCCAAGCGCCGAGCCCGGGTCCTCGAGGGCAGATCGTCCTCTTCCTCGAACTGCTGCATCGGCCGCACGGTGGACCGCCGCGGGGCTGGCTCGGGAGGTGGCGCCTCCATGTCCGAGTCAGAGTCCGCCGGCTCCATCTCCGGACGCGAGTTGGAGCGTCCCAGCGACGTCTGTCCGACGCTGGAGGCCCGGCGCGGCGTCTCGCCCGTGCGGCGGCGAGCGACTGCGGTGCCTCCTCCAGGGGGTGCCGAGTACTCCGCCATCTCCTCGGCCAACGAGCGCGGCTGGCTGGTGCGGAGGGCCTGACGTGTCCCCGTGGAGGCCCCTCGCTTCTCGAAGCGCTGCGAGGACTCGGGCTGCGCCTCCGGCTCGGTGAGCCCTCCCGACGCGCTCCTCTCGGAGGCGGGCGCCGAGGAGCCCGAGAGGCCGGACTCGTCGGTGGTGGGCAGCACGTTCCCCGTCTTCTTCTCCTCCGCGAGCCGGTCCGCGAAGAGCGTCTCCATCAGCTCGGAGATCTGCACCGAGCTGGCCACCCAGCGCTGGGCGACAAGCGTCTCCTCCAGGGCGATCTGGAACTGGCGCGCGTCGCGGTAGCGATCGTCCGACGCCTTGGCCAGCGCGCTCATCACCATCGAGTCCAGCTCCGGCGGCACGTCCGCCACCTCGGAGGGAGGCTGGATGTCGCACGCGAGCGCGGCCTGCAGCGTGGCCAGCTCCGACTCCCGCTTGAGCGGGCGCATGCCCGTGAGCAGCTCGTACAGCACCAGCCCGATGGCGAAGATGTCCGCGCGGTGATCCAGCGCCTTGCCCGCGGCCTGCTCGGGCGGCATGTACGCGAACTTGCCCTTGATCGCGCCAGACTTCGTGCGCCCCACCGTGTCGGCCGCCTTGGCGATACCGAAGTCCACCAGCTTCACCGACCCGTCGAAGCTGATCAGGATGTTCTGCGGAGAGATGTCACGGTGGACGACCTTCAGCGGGTTGCCGTTGGGGTCCGCGCGGGTGTGTGCGTAGTACAGGCCCTCGCAAGCGCTGGCGACGATGCGGATGGCCAGCGGCCGGGCGATCCACTGGCCGGCGCCCCACGCCTTGCGCATCACCCGGCCCAGATCCTCGCCGTGGATGTACTCCATGGCGATGTAGTAGGTGCCGTTGGCCTCACCGAACTCGTCCACCTGGGCGATGTTCGGGTGGTTGAAGTTCGCGGCGATCAGCGCCTCGTTGCGGAACATCTCCACGAACTCGCGGTCCTCCGCCAGGTGCGGAAGAATGCGCTTGATGACCACGTTCTTGGCGAAGCCCTCGATGCCCGACTTGCGCGCAAGCCACACCTCGGCCATGCCGCCCGTGGCGAGCTTCTTCAGAAGCTGGTATTTCCCGAAGGCCTGAGGAGAGTTCATCCCTGGTCGCTCGCCGGGGGGGAGCAAGCTCAAGTGGTAGCGGTCTGCACCATTCATCCTAGGCGACGGGCACACGGGAGGCAAAGCCGTCTCCAGGGCATTTTGCGGCTGGCGCTCGGGCTGAGCCTGCTCGCTGGGGCGACGGCCAGTGCCGCCGAACCACTGCCTTGGCAAGGCCCGGATCGGATCGCCGTGCAGCGGCGCAACAACGTGCTGGAGCTGTCCTGGTCGGATACCGAGGATCGTCTCCAGGGCGCCATCCAGCCCGATCAGCCCGTGGAGGGACAGCCCCTCAAGGTCCTCCTGAATGTCGGCAGCTTCGAGGGCGCGGCCTTCGAGGGCCCGCTCACCATCACCCTGCGTGAAGCGGGTGCCACTCACGGGCAGGTACAAACGGTGAAGAAGGGAGCGGTCAACTGGGTCGCCACCTTCACCCCCGACACGGACGGCCCTTACCAGCTCGACGTCAGCTTCCGGACCACACGGCTCAAGGTGCTCCACGCGAGCCTGGCGGTCGCCACCAGCCCGGTGCCGCGCTTCGTGCTGTGGGCGATGGTGGGGCTGACTGCGCTGATGGCGCTGGCGTATGGCGTCAGGAGCCTTCTGCGCAAGGACACTTCCACCGCGCCTCACCCTGTCCTGGCGGAGCTGGCCGCGCAGCCTTCGCCCACGCCGACGTCCCCCCCTGAGGGCTCCCATCCAGCCGGCGCTCCATCGGCTGCTCCCCCACCGGCGCCGGACGCGACACAGCAGAAGGCGCCGAAGCTGTAACCCGGTAAGAACGCCCGGCCCCTGGCAGGAAAATTTCTGCCCTCGAGGGGCAAGTTCTGGCCAGGTGACGGCATTTTCCGAGCGACACCCTTCTTGGCGTGTCGCGCGACTGACACTGTCCACCCGGGCATCCCCGTTGCAGGCACCCCCGCGTGGGCTGCGGCGTGGAGGCAGGGCATGGGCAAAGGGCGTTGGGCGGAATGGAACTGGCGGGGCCTCCTCGCCGCAGTCCTTGTGAGTGCACCGACGCTGGCTCAGCAAGAGCCCGCTCCCGAGGAGCAGCCGGCCTCTCCGGAGGTTGCGTCGCTGGAGCCGACGGCACCGGTGATCTCTACCGAGGCACCGGCTGAGAAGGAGAAGGAGAAGGAGAAGAAGAAGAAGGCGAAGGTCGAGCCGCTGGGCGAGAGCCCCGAGGCAGTCGCCGACGCCGCGGACAACGCGGAGAAGGTTCCCACGGTGCGCGTCTTCGGGCGTGTCTTCGCTCGCGCCAGCGCGGACGAGCGTGAGGACTATGCGCGCGCGCTGTCGGTGCCGTCAGCGCGGGTGGGGGTGAGCACCTCGTTCGACTACGTCGAGGCGGAGGTGAGCGCGGATCTCTCCTCGAAGTCGATCCTCAAGGATGCCTTCGTCCGGATCGCGGACGGCAACAAGCGCCTGCGCCTGTACGCCGGCCAGTTCAAGGCGCCCTTCCTGGCGCGCGAGCTGGAGTCCACGTGGGGCCTGCCGCTCATGCGCCGCGGGCTGGTGGACGACTACCTGACGGAGACGCACCAGCTCGGCGGGCGCCGGCTGGGGCTGATGGGCGAGGTGCGGCTCAAGGAGAAGTGGAACCTGAAGATCTCCGGCGGTCTCTTTCAGGGTGCCGAGGACGAGTTCGGAGATCACACCAGCGAGGACGCGTCGGCGCGCGTGACGGTGCGTCCTTTCAAGGCGCTCACGGTGGGGGCCAGCAGCTACCTGACGCAGGTGACGGAGGGGACACGGCAGCACGCCGTGGCCGCGGAGGCGACGCTGCACCTGGGCGCGCTGTCGCTGTCGGGCGAGGCGGTCCGCGGGCGGCTCGCGGTCGGGCCCTTCACCGCGCAGCTCGGGCTGGCCAGCTACACGCTGCTGCTCGCCAAGGACTGGGCACTGCAGCCCCTGGCCGGGGTCGAGGCGCTCCAGCTTCGTGGGGACGTGGCCGGGCATGGCTGGGCGGCGGTGGGGGGCTTCAACATCCTGTTCTCGGACTCCTTCAAGGCCCAGCTCCAGACCGAGCGCGCCCTGCGCCCGGGAGACGAGGCGCCGGGGACCGAGTACTTGCTGCAGCTTGCCACCCGCTTCTAGGCACGGAGGCTCGACGATGCTCTCGCTCTCCGAAGGAGAAGTCACCCGGCTCCGACGTGAGTTCAAGCTCGTGCTGGACCTGGACGTCGTGGCGGAGCTGTGCACTCGCCTGTCCGCGGAGCTGGGCGGGTGCCTGCCTCGGCCTACGAGCATCGTCTCCGTCTACTTCGACAAACCGGGCTACCCGCTGACGTCGCGTGCGCTGCGCACGCCGGAGGACTGCCTCAAGGTGCGCACCAAGGAGTACTCGCCCGATCTGGGAGCGGATGGCGTGCAGCGCGTGGTGCTGGAGGTGAAGCGCGAGCGGCACGGCTTGACGCAAAAGCGGAGGGTGTGGGTGCCCCGTGCGCAGCTGCAGAGCGTGATCCGGCGGAGCGCGGGGCTGCTGCCGCTGATCGCGGGGGGCAGCCTGCGGCCGGTGCTGGCAGTGACGTACCAACGCCACGTGTACCAGTCCATGCAGTCCTGGCGGGTGACGGTGGATCGGGACATCGGCTACCACCCCATCACCTCGCAGCTGGCCCTGTCGGAGACGACGCTCACGGCCGAGCGGCTGGAGCCAGCCGTGTTCACGGACCGGCGCGTGGTGGTGGAGGTGAAGCACCTGGGAGCTGAGCTGCCAGCGTGGCTGGCGGCGCTCCACTCGGGGAGCCGGAGGCCGGCTTACAGCAAGTTTGCAGAGGGTATGGCGAAGGTCCACACCTTCGCCGCGGATGGGGTTTTCGGGGGTTAGGGCACCGTGTTCATCGACTTCGAAGGCATTGACGGCAGCGGCAAGACAACGCTCTCCAACCTGCTGGCGGGGCGGCTCCGCCGCTTGGGCTACAAGGTGGCGCACGCGCGCGAGGGAGGTGAGCTGCAGGCGCCCATCGCGCGGCGCATCCGGGAGCTGACGCGCGACTCGAGGCTGCTGGAGATGAGCCCGCGGACCGAGTTCTTCCTCAACCTGGCGCGCGACACGCAGCAGCTCGAGGAGATCATCGTGCCCGCGCTGAGTCGCGGCGAGGTGTGCATCAGCGATCGGTACCTGTACTCGCAGCTGGCCCTCAGCGGCGGTGGGCGTGGCATGCCCCTGGAGGAGCTGGAGTCCGCGTGCACGCTTGCCTCGCGCGGCGTCTGGCCGGATCTGGTGGTGCTGGTGGACGTGGAGCCGGATCTGGCGCGGCTGCGCAAGCGGCTGGCCAAGCTGAAGGAGGGCCGCCGCTCGGGCACGGACAGCCGCAAGGGGCTTGCCGGGGCGGGGCTCGCGGTACGGGTGCGAGAGGCCTTCCTGGCCATGGCGCGCAAGGATCCGGCGCGGTGGCTCATCATCGAAAACAACGATCAGCCGCTGTGGGCGCTGGAGCAGCGCATCGTGGATGCGGTGCTGGCGCGGCTGCAGGGGCGCGAGCCGCAGGTGCAGCGCCTCTCGCCGTCCAACACGCCAGCCATGCCGGGGCCCGTGACGGTGGACAGCGTGGAGGAGCGCTTCTTCCAGGCGCTGGATTCGCTGGAGGTGCGGGAGCCGAGCCTCGCGGTTTGGATGCTGGGCGGGCTGCCCGGCCTTGCGGCGCATCAGCGGCGGCTGGCGGCGGTGGAGCGCTTCCCCGGGCTGGCCGTGCGCAGCCTGACGAGGCTCGAGGATGAGGCCTCGTGGGCCCTGCGCGAGCTGCTGGTCAAGGTGGTGCCAGAGGATGTGGCGGCCAGCCTCGGCTTGAGCCCGGCGCCGAGGGCCATGGCCCTGCGCCATCAGCTCTATGAGCTGGCCGCCAGCGAGGTGGTGTCGTGCCTCAAGCAGAATGACAGCCCCGAGGCCTGGGCGCTGCGCGAGCGGGCGCTGCGGGACCGGCGGCTGGTGGACGTGCTCAATGGCCTCGCGGGCTTGGACAGTGAGCCGGCCTGGACCCTGCGCGAGCTGGGAGTCCAGAAGAGGCTCTATACAGAGGTGGCGCGCAGCCTCACGGGCCTGAGGGGAGAGCGTGTGGACGCGCTGCGCGAGGCGCTCCTGCCGCATGATCGGCTCACGGTGCTGCGGAGCATCACCGGCGTGGACTCGTCATTCGCCAGCCGGCTGCGCGAGGAGCTCGTGGACAAGGCGCAGAAGCTGGTGCTCCGATCGCTTGCGGGCCTCACCACGGACGAGGCCTTCGCGCTGCGCGAGCGCTGCGCCCCGTACACCAAGGAGGCGATCGACTCGATCGACGAGCTGGATGATCCCCGCGCGTGGCAGCTGCGCGAGACCTACGCGGAGTACTGGCCGGCCACAGTGCTGTCCTCGCTCAAGGGGCTGCCGCTGACGGGGCGCGCCGAGGCGCTCATCTGCCGCGTCCTGAGCGGCGCGCCCGGAAGGCTGCCCCTGCTGCGCAACGCCTATGGGGTCATCGCCGCGGCCCACGAGACTCTCACCGAGCGGGTGGTCCGTACGGTGGCCAGCACCGAGTCGCAGGTCACGGTCTAGGGACAGATCACCATGGACGCCTCCCTCACGGAGATCTTCGGCGGGCTGGACTCGGAGCTGAGCACCCTGCACATGGGTGCCCTCGTGCCCCGGATGCTGGCCGCGGTGCTGATTGGCGCGCTGCTGTCGCTGCGGCCCTGGCGGCTCCTCATGGGCCGGCCGATGCCCAAGTCCGAGATGGTCCAGGCCCAGGTGCTGTTGTGCACCGCGGCGGCCGTCATCACCTGCGTCATCGGCAACAGCGTGGCCAAGGCGTTCGGGCTGGTGGGCCTGGGCGGCTTCGTTCGCTTCCGCTCGGGGCTCAAGGATCCGCGCGACGCGGCGATCCTCTTCCTGGTGATTGGTCTGGGCATGGCCTGCGGGCACGGCAGCCTGGGGCTCGCCGGCGTGGGCACGCTGTTCGTCTCGGGGCTGCTGCTGGTGCTGGACCTCGTCAACAAGGAGGAGAAGGCCCCCAAGCAGCGGGTGGTGCTGTCGGCGCAGTCGGATGATCTCGTGAATGCGGAGGCCTCGCTGCGCAAGGCGCTGGGGGAACGCAACGTGTTGGTGAAGGGCTGCGCGCTCGACTTCGACGGGCGCCGGCTGGAGCTGGAAGTGGAAGAGAAGGATCCAGGCTCTCTCGTCGCAGCGCTGAGCCGGACGGAGGGAGCGCCCCTTCGGGGGCTGAGGTGGACCGCAGTGAGCCCCAAGGGGGCACGGGAGGATCTGGTATGAATCGAACGATTCTGGGCGCATTGATGGCCGTGATGTGGCTGGTGGGCTGCGGAGATGGCGGGAGCCTCCCGACGAACCCTGGCGGGCAGACCCCGTCCGACCCGGAGCTGCCGGGCACTCCCGCGCAGCCATCGGACAATCCAACGCCCGAGGGGCCCTTGTCGCTCTGGCCGCTGACGACGGGCTCGTCCTGGACGTACCGCATCACGGATCCGCTGAAGGGCATCTTCGACAAGGAGGTGAAGGTGCTCGGACCGCAGGGTGTCCCGGGGACGGACATGACGGCCACCCTGGTGCGCAGCCTGCAGCCGCACCTGGAGGAGCGCTCCTGGCAGATCGCGCTTCAGAACGGCGTGGTGGTGCGTCTGCGGGAAGAAGACATGAAGGCGGGCGGGCTCGCCCGGGTGACGACATGGTCTCCCGCGACGGTGAAGTCCCTGGCGCAGGCCCAGCAGGAGGGCTGGAGCTACACGTCCACCATCCGCGAGGTGACGCGGCTGGATGACGGCACCGTGGAAGAGAAGAATCGGACTTACGTGTGGCGGGTGCTCGCGGTCAACGAGACCGTCACCGTCCCGGCGGGCACCTTCACCAACGCCATCAAGGTCCAGCGCGATCGGCCGGACAAGGCGGGCAAGGAGCGCGTCTACTGGCTCGTGCCTGGCGTCGGGAAGGTGAGGGAGGACGGCGAGCGGCTCGAGGAGCTCGTCTCCCATGACGTGAAAAAGTAGAGGCGGTGTCCAGGGGCAGCCTCCAGACGCCTCAACATGCTTGCCAGCAGGCGCCCAGGATGCGATGGGCGCCTGCACCGCAGGTCCTCGCCTGCCCTGGGGCTCTGGAGCCCGCCATGAAACGACCTCAACGTCCGGCCTCGAAGAAGTCCACCTCGAAGAAGCACGCATCCAAGAAGCACGCCGCTTCGAAGGCGCCTCGCGACACGTCCTCGGAACGAGCGGCACGCCCGCTCCGCGAGGATCTCGTCATCCAGGCCAGTCTCGAGGCCTACGGCCTGGTGAGACACGAAGGCCGCCTGGCCGATCGGGCGCTCGACTTCACCCTGCGGCGGAAGACGCACCTCTATTCCACCGAGCGCCGCGCCGTCTCCGAGCGCGTCTATGCCCTGCTGCGCCGCCAGCGCACGGTGGACTATCTACTCTCTCACGCGCGTCCCGGCTTCGAGCAGTTGCTGACCACTCGCCAGGACGTGCTGCGACTGGCCGCCTCTCGCATCCTCCACGGCGAGCCCGTGCAGGCGGTGGCCCGGGACTCCGCCCTGACGGGCGCGGACGCCGCCGCTCTGGAGTCACTCCCGGAGGCCGCCGCGGCGCTGGACTCCCTCCCACGGGATCAGCGCTTCCCCATCGCCGCCTCACTGCCGGACTTCCTGGCGGAGAAGTTCCGGGAGACCTTCGGTGACGAGGCCGAGCGTGCCACCGAAGCCATGAACGAGCGAGCGCCCCTCACCGCGCGCGTGAACCTGCTCAAGAGTGATCGGGCCGCCCTCCAGAAGCTGCTGCACGAGGAGAGCGTCGAGAGCCAGCCCACTCCCCTGTCTCCCATGGGCCTGTGGCTGAACACCCGCATCAATGCCTTCTCGCTCAACAGCTTCCAGGAGGGACACTTCGAGCTGCAGGACGAAGGCAGCCAGCTCCTCGGCATGCTGGTGGACGCGCCGCCCACGCGGGTGGTGGATGCGTGCGCGGGCGCCGGTGGGAAGACGCTGCAGCTCGCAGCGCAGATGAAGAACCGGGGCGATCTGTACGCGCTGGATGTGGACGCCCACCGCATCGAGGAGCTGCGCAAGCGCGCACGCCGCGCCGGTGTCCACAACGTCCGCACCCAGGTCATCCCACCCGAGGGCGCCTCCGCTGACGAGGCCATCGCGCCGCTCAAGGGCAAGGCAGACCGGGTGCTGGTGGACGCGCCGTGCAGCGGCACGGGCACCTACCGCCGCAAGCCGGACGCGCGCTACCGCCTCACGCCCGAGGATCTGGCGAACCACGTGGCCCGGCAGAAGGCGCTGCTGGAGCGCTTCTCCACGATGGTGAAGCCCGGCGGCCGGCTCATCTATGGCACCTGTAGCGTGCTGCGCGAGGAGAACGAGGCCGTGGTGGAGGACTTCCTCTCGCGCCACCCTGACTTCTCCGTGCGCCCGGTGTCGGAGGAGCTGGGCCCTGAGCTGGGCGCCAAGGTGAGCCGGGGCCCGTTCGTACGCCTGGCCCCCCACATTCACGGAACCGATGGGTTCTTCGGGGCGATCCTGGTCCGGGCAAAGTAATCTCTGGGGACGCACCTCGACTGGAGAGCCTCGGTAATGCCGGAAGCCGTCCACTATCGCGTCTCGATGTCCCGCCCGCACTCGCACCTGTTCGAAGTGGAGGTGGCCTTTCCGGCGGGCCCTGACATTCTCGATGCGGTCCTCCCGGTGTGGACGCCGGGCAGCTACCTGGTGCGCGAGTACGCGCGCCATCTCCAGGACATGACGGCGCTGGGCCCTGGCGGAGTGCCGCTCCCGGTGCAGCGCACGGACAAGCGCACCTTCCGCGTGCGCGCAGGCGGCAAGGCCGTGACACTGTGCTACCGCGTCTACGCCAACGAGCTCACGGTGCGCACCAGCCACCTGGACGGCTCGCACGGCTACTTCAACGGTGCCACGCTCTTCCTCTATACGGAGGCCACTCGCCACCTCGAGCACCGCGTCACCGTGGTGGCCCCCGAGGGCTGGAGGACCTTCTGCGCGCTGGAGCAGCAGGACGGCGTCTTCCTCGCGCCGGACTACGACACTCTGGTGGACAGCCCCTTCGAGGTGGGGCCGCACACGTCCCTGTCCTTCGTCGCCGCAGGCGTGCCGCACGAGGTGGTCGTCTGGGGCGACACCCCGCAGGATCCCGACAGGCTGACAGCAGACCTGCAGAGGGTCTGCGAGACCGAGGCGCGGCTCTTCGGCGGGCTGCCGATGAAGCGCTACCTGTTCCTCGTGTACCTGACGGACAAGGGGCGCGGCGGGCTGGAGCACTCGGCCTCCACGGCGCTGCTGTTCCCCCGCGCGGCGTTCCAGAGCGCCCGGGGCTGGGAGGACTTCCTCACGCTGGCCGCGCACGAGTACTTCCACCTGTGGAATATCAAGCGCGTGAAGCCCCGCGCGCTCGTGCCATTCGACTACTCGCAGGAGAACTACACCACCCTGCTCTGGGCGTTCGAGGGGATGACGTCGTACTACGACAACCTCTTCATCCGCCGCGCGGGGATGATGTCCGCCCAGCGCTACCTCACCCGCCTGGGCGAGACCCTCACCACGCTGCACAGCACTCCCGGCCGCCGGGTGCAGACGCTGGCGGATGCGTCGCTGATGAGCTGGATCAAGCACTACCGTCCGGACGAGAACTCGGCCAACAGCGCCATCTCCTACTACCTGAAGGGCGAGGTGACGTGCGCCCTGCTGGATCTGGAGATCCGCCGCGCCACCGGAGACGCCAAGGGCCTGGACGATGTGGTGCGCCTGCTGTGGCAGCGCCATGGGGACGGCTCGGGCGTGCCGGAAGACGGCGTGGAGGCGGTCTCCAGCGAGGTGGCGGGCAAGGACCTGACGCCCTTCTTCGACCGGGCTTTGCGCAGCACGGAGGAGCTGGACTACTCCGCCTTCTCGCACGTGGGGCTCGAGGTGGGCTTCCGCATACGTGAGTCCTCCACGGACAAGGGGGGCACGCCGCCTCGCAAGAGCAGTGACACGAAGCCGAAGGGCTGGGTGGGCCTCGCCTTCAAAGGCAGCGCCACGGTGTCCTCGGTGGCGGACGGCTCGCCGGCAATGGAGGCAGGGCTCTACCCCGAGGACGAGGTGGTAGCCCTGGACGGCTACAAGGCGGATGCAGCGAGCCTGGTGAGCCGTTGCGAGGACAAGCGCCCCGGGGAGACGGTGCGGGTGACGCTGTTCCGCCGGGACAAGCTGATGGAGATCCCCGTTGTCCTGGGCCAGAAGCCCCTGGACACCGTGTATCTCACCCGGGTCGAGAGACCCACAGATGCGCAGAAGGCTGCCTTCCAGGCCTGGCTGGGCGCGGCGTGGGACGAGGCGGTGGGGTAGGCTCCTCTCCATGGGGGCATCCTTGGAGAGGACGGAGCCCGCCCGGTGCAAGAGTCATCCCGAGGCGGTCGCCGGTTGGACATGCGACAACTGTCAGGCCACGCTGTGTCCGGACTGCGTCACCGTACGCCGTGCGTTGCACGCGGAGTACCTCTCCTGTGGCCTGTGCCAGGGACGAGTCATTCCCATCCTCGTCCACCGCTCGCGCGTTCCGCTCGCCGCGCAGCTGAAGGAGGCCTGGCGCTATCCCCTCACCCCATCCGGGCTGATGGTGCTGGCCGGGCTTAGCGTCCTGCTTGCGATGTCGCGGTGGCTCGCCATCGAGACGTTCCTGCTGGTGAAGTTCCTGCCCACTGTGATCGGTCTCGGGCTCTTCTGGGGCGTCTTCTTCCACGTCATCCGCTCCACGGCCCGGGGGGAGCGCGAGCTGGACGCGCCGGACTTCTCGGACATCTTCGCCGACTGTGTGAGCCCAGCCGTGCGCGGCTTCGTGGGCATGTCACTGCTCTGGCTGCCAGGGCTCCTCTACCTGCTCTTCGTCAAGCAGTGGGACACCCGCAAGCCGCTCGATGATCTCCTGGAGACTCCCTCGTTCTATGTCACCGGGGGGCTTCCCCAGCTCGACTGGAGCCAGGTGCTGTGGGATCCCGTCCTCTGGCTGATCGTCCTCGCGGGGGCAGCCTACCTGCCCATGGTGCTCCTGTTCGCGGCGGTGGGGCAGAACCTGGTGAGGATGCTCAACCCGCTGGCGGTCATCGGCTCAGCGCTCCGGCTGGGGCGGGACTTCACGCTCACGATGGGCGTCCTGGCTGCCCTCACCGTGGCGATGCTGCTGGTGTGGCTCGTGGCCGGGGGGATCCTCTGGCTGCGGCTGCCCTTCCTCTCGGCCTTGGTGGCGGAGTTCATCACTTGCTTCGTCCCCATCATCATGGCGCGCGTGCTCGGGCTGCTGCTCTACAACCGGGGAGATGCGCTCGGCTATGGCACCGCGGCGGACTACCTGGAGCCCGTGCTGGGAAATACCCGGCCCCGTGCGGAGCCTCCTCCGCTGCGTGAGTTCCCGGTCGCCGTGGAGGAGGCGCCAGCCACCGCGCACACACCCGTCACCGAGACGCTCACCGCTCTGGCCCAGGCGGTGGAGGCACATGACGCGAGCAAGGCCCTGGCCCTCTACCCCGAGCTGAATGAGCCACGCTTCCTCAAGCAGGTGGATCCTGCCCATCACCTCTTCGTGGGCCAGGCTGCCACAGCCCAAGGCCAGTATGAGCTCGCGGTGAAGGCGCTGGAGTCCGCGGCGGACGTGGCACCGGACGGGCCCGCAGCCTCACGTGCGCTGGTGCTGCTGGCCCGCGTGTACGCCGAGCGCCTCCAGGAGCCCGAGCGCGCCGCGAGCATCTACCAATATGTCGTCCACCGGTATCCGGACACGGACGCATCGCGCTTTGCCCAGGCTCGCCTTCCGCCCACTTCCTGACGGTGCGTGTTGCCGCGGAGAGGGGCCACCACCACCTTCGAGCCATGTCTCGGTTGCGAATGCTCCCGGTGCTCTGGGGCCTCACTTGCCTGATGGCCTGTGACAACAGGCCCGTGGTGAACAGGGGTGGGGACGTGTGTCCTGAGGAGATGGTGTCGTTGAAGGTAGAGGTGGTCACGGCTTATGGGACCTACGTGAAGGGGGCCACCATCACCGCCGTGAACGAAGAGACCCAGGAGAGCATTACGGGTGTCACCAACGAGGTAGGGGTCAGCAGGGCGGTGAACGAGACCCTTGCTCCAGGCCGTACGCGCCTCTACGCCACGGCAGGCTCCAAGGTCTCGGCCCCCGTGGAGGTGGAGTGGCAGTGCGACGAGTGCCACTGCCAGCCCATTCCCAGCTCGGTGCGGCTGGAGCTGAACCCGTAGCGTCCACTACCTGTAGGGTAGGCACCCTGGCGAGCCTCCTGAACCTGGAGGTTGTCCTGGGATCGGCGTGTCGCTAGCCTTCGAGGGCCATGCCGAGTGTGGAAGAACTCCTGCGGACGCCCCTGTCCGAGCTGACCGAGCGGTACCTCGAGCGCGCCCAGTCCGTGCCTCAGGGACTGCTGGAGGCGCTGGAGGCGGACAGCCGGCAGGGCGCTCGGACGCTCGCTCGCAAGATCCGAGCCCGGCAGGCCCAGAACCGCGCTGAGGGGCAGCGGCTGCGCCACCTGCTGCGTTACGAGGTGGAGCTGTGGACGCAAGGCCTGGAGCGCGTCGCTGGGGTGGACGAGGCGGGGATGGCTCCCCTGGCCGGACCGGTGGTGGCAGCCGCGGCCATCCTCCCGAAGAACTACCGGCTCAAGGGGTTGGACGACTCGAAGAAGATCCTCGATGAGGAGCGCCGGGAGGAGCTGGCGGTGGCCATCAAGCGGGACGCGGTGGCCTGGGCGGTGGGCGTGGCGGAGGTGGAGGAGATCGACCGCATCAACATCTACCACGCGGGGTTGCTGGCGATGCGGCGGGCGGTGCAGGCGTTGACGCTGGCGCCGGAGTACGTGCTGGTGGATGCGCGCACCATCCCTGAGTGCCCATGTCCGCAGAAGGGCTTGATCCATGGGGACGCGCTGTCGATGAGCATCGCGGCGGCGTCGATCATCGCGAAGACGACTCGGGACCGGATGATGTCAGCGCTAGACGTGCAGTTCCCTGGCTATGGGCTGGCCTCACACAAGGGCTACCCGACGCCGCAGCACTTCCAGGCGATCAAGGAGAGAGGCGTGTTGCCGATCCACCGGCGAAGCTTCGGGCCGGTGCGGGAGGCGCTGGGGTTGGTGCCTGTGCAGGAGGAGCTGTTCCCCCCACCACCGTCTGAGCCTCCCCAAACGTGAGCGCTGATCGCGATATCGATGCGTGGTTGGCGGAGCGAGGCATCTCGCTTCAGGACTCCCGCAAGCGAGCGCGCGCAGTACTGGAAGAGGCGAAGATCATCAATCCGAAGAAGGCGCGCATGAGCGAGCAGAAGCTCGAGCGCGCTGAAGCGGTGCTGTCCGAGCGCTACTTCCGAGTCTGCACGGCACCAGCATGCCAGCAGGCGGCAAGGGCGAGCGGCCGCGAGCTGCTCACAGTGGAGCCGCGGACACACTGCGAGAGCTGCGGAGGCTCGAACAACCGGCGCGCGGTGACGGACTTCATCGAGGCCTGCCGACGCAGAGGCGTGCGGCATGTTGTGATCGTGGGGGGCTCACCGGCCGTGCGGGAGGAACTGGAGGAGCAGCTCGACGGGAAAGTCCAGCTGCGCATGGTGGACGGCACGGAGCGGCACACGGCGGAGAAGGCCCGGCACAACGTGGAGTGGGCGGATCTGATCCTGGTGTGGGGCGCCACGGAGCTGCACCACAAGGTGAGCGAGCACTACACGGCCGGGCCGCCTGGGGCGCGAGAAAAGGTGATCCACGTCACCCGGCGCGGCGTCGCCGCCCTGCTCGAAGCCGCCATCACGCACCTGAAGCGCTGATTCCGAGGCGCCTGAATGCCCAACTTGCTGACCTCACCTTCATCAATCCTCTTGTTGGGTGCACTCCTTTGCGTCGGCACTGGCTGTTGGGATTGCTCAGCCAGGCCTTCCGAAGCAGAAGCCACTCTGCAATCCCCCCGGGAGGAAGGGCTTGAGCCCTATCACAAGCCACTGCGATTGCTGGACGGCGAGATCGACCTCAAGAACAAGTACTCATCGACCGTGAGGCTCAGGACACATTTCCCCTCGGGAGCAGAGGTGGAGTGCAACGGCGTCCTTGTATCTCCTCAACTCGTTCTCACGGCGGCACATTGTGTCTGCATGCAACATGGACTCTCTGGTGCTGATACGAAGGGCGAGGGCGTCTTCGATAACTCGGCTTGTGGACAGCGCGCGACCGTTACGACCGTGGCCTACCTCCCTCCGAGGCGCACAGGAGCGATGCGCTACCTCACCGAGGATTATGTAGGCAACGTCCAGGTCCACCCCGAGTTCAAGCTCACCCTCAGCAGGCGTGGCGACATTGTCTCAAGTCATGCGGACCTTGCCGTGATCTCTCTGGATGAGCCAGTGGGGAATGAGTTTGCGCCCGTTCCTCTGGCGGAGTCTGAAATCAGCATACTCGAAACAGTCACTACGGTTGGCTATGGTTATGCCGGCCCCGGCAGCAGTATCATTGAAAGACGCCGCTCCAGCCAGAGCAAGATCGTCGATTTCATCAAGCCTGGAAACGAAAGGGTCCTTTTGGGGCTGCCGGTGCGCCCTCTCTTTAGACATGACAGCGGTGGTCCGTGCCTACTACGTGAGGCAGAGAGTGGCTACACACTTGTTGGGATCTCCAGCAGGGGCTTGGGCCATCAACCCACGTTCACAAGCATCTACCCTCATAGAACGTGGTTGCTCGACAAGGTTCGCCTCGCAACGAGAAA
>Ga0247825_10000785_pt1 | contig 20447 bp, 16 predicted proteins | sample 13C_Vanillin_Day_FD_194413 | JGI IMG/M metagenome (GOLD analysis project Ga0247825, IMG submission 194413) | Soil microbial communities from agricultural site in Penn Yan, New York, United States - 13C_Vanillin_Day48 | ecosystem: Environmental > Terrestrial > Soil > Agricultural land | place...
CCGCCCACGTCGAGCCCGCCCTCGGTGGTGACCTCCTCGCGCCGCTCGGGCACCAGCGTCACCACGTCCGGCTTGTACTCGTAGGCGATCTTCACCATCTCCGCGGTGGCGGCCATCTCCAGGTTCAGCAGCGTCTGGCACGTCTCCCGGAGGATGCGCAGATCGCGATCCTGGATGTGGCGGCGGTCCTCCCGCAGGTGGATGGTGATCTGCTGCGCCCCGGCCAGCTCGGCCAGCGCCGCCGCCGTCACCGGATCCGGATACGTGGTGCGCCGCGCCTGCCGCAGCGTCGCCACGTGATCCACGTTCACACCCAGTCGCTGTCCCATGAGCTACTCCTTCGCAGCCCTTCTATTGGGGGACAGCGCCCGGATGTCAATATTGCTGAGGCTCAGTTCAGGGCCTTGGAGAGCGCCTCGGCGATCTCCCGGGCGTACGCCTCGTTGCGCGCACCGTCCTCGCCCTCGATGAGGATGCGCACCTTGGGCTCGGTGCCCGAGAAGCGCACCAGCACGCGGCCCGCGCTGCCCAGCCGCTGCTCCACGCTCTGGATGACCTTCATCACCTCGGGCAGCTCGCCCAGCTCGCGCTTCTCCTTCACCACCACGTTCAGCAGCGTCTGGGGCACCGGCTCGAAGATGGAGGCCAGCTCGCTCAGCGGCTTGCCCTGCCGGCACATGACCGCCAGCAGCTGCAGCGCCGCCAGCGTCCCATCCCCCGTGGTCGAGTGGTCCAGGAAGAGGAGGTGGCCGCTCTGCTCGCCGCCCAGGTTGTAGCCGTGCTTGCGCATCTCCTCGACGACGTACCGGTCACCCACGCGCGCGCGAGCCACCTTCACGCCCCAGCGCGACACCGCGCGCTCCAGGCCGATGTTGCTCATCACCGTGGCCACCAGCGTCTTCTTCTTGAGCTGCTCGCGCGCCACGAGCTCGCCCGTGCAGATGGCCATGATGGCGTCGCCGTCCACCACCTTGCCCTTCTCGTCCACGACGATCAGGCGGTCCGCGTCGCCGTCCAGCGCCAGGCCCAGGTTCGCCCCGTGCTGCACCACCGCGCGAGCCAGGGCCTCCGGGTGCAGCGCGCCGCACTTCTCGTTGATGTTGGTGCCGTCCGGCGACACGCCCAGCGAGATGACCTTGGCGCCCAGCTCCTCCAGCACCGAGGGCGCCGTCTTGTAGGCCGCGCCGTTGGCGCAGTCCACGACGAGGGTCATCCCCTCCAGCGTCAGCTCGCGCGGGAAGGTGGCCTTCAGGAAGACAATGTAGCGGCCCCGCGCGTCATCCAGGCGGAACGCGCGGCCAATGTTGTCCGCCGTGGGCCGGATGGTGTCCATGGCACCCGTGGACAGCAGCTCCTCCAGCTTCGCCTCCGTCTCGTCCGGCAGCTTGAAGCCGTCACGCCAGAAGAACTTGATGCCGTTGTCCTGGTACGGGTTGTGGGAGGCGGAGATCACCGCGCCCGCGTCCGCGCGCATGGACGTGGTGAGGTTGGAGATGCCTGGCGTGGGCAGCGGGCCGGTGAGCCACACGTCCACGCCCATGGAGGTGATGCCAGCCGCCAGCGCCTGCTCCAGCATGTAGCCGGACAGCCGCGTGTCCTTGCCGATGATCACCCGGTGCCGGTGCGTCCCGTTGCGAATGAGGTACGCGAGCGCTCGTCCGAGCTGCATCGCCACCTCGGCCGTCATCGGGTGGACGTTCGCCACGCCGCGCACGCCATCCGTGCCGAACAGCCGCTGTGACGCCCTCTCCTCTTTGGGAGACAAATTCATCTTGTAAGCCATGTGTGACGCCTCTCACCTTTTCCCGCGCCGGAGCACCTCCGGCATCCCCGCCCGAGCGCCTTATACCGCGTGCGCTCGTCACGGGATCGAAAGTAGGGACCCAAACGCCAGCGAGCAACCATCTCAACCCCGCGTATTCCTTGGGATCACCTGCCCCTTCAGCCACCCACCTTGAGAGGTCCATAGAGCGCTCCGCCGTCGCTGGCCGCTCGGATCGCCTCAGTCACAGCGAGCGCATCGCGGGCCTCGGCCACGTCGTGCACGCGCACGAAGTCCGCGCCTCCCATCGCCGCGACCGTGGCAACCGAGCCGAGCGTGGCGGCGAGGCGCTCGCTCGCTGGCTTGCCGCCCAGGAGCGCCCCCAGGAAGCCCTTGCGGCTGGTGCCGACCAGCACTGGCAGCCCCAGCACTCGCAGATCCCCGAGCCTCCGCAGCAGGAAGAGGTTGTGTCCCATTGTCTTTCCGAACCCGATGCCCGGGTCTACCAGGATGGACTCCCGCACGACGCCAGCGACCACCGCACGCGCTACGCCTTCCTCCAGGAAGGCGAGCACCTCGTGCACGATATCCTCGTAGTGGGGGGCCCGCTGCATGGTCTCCGGGGTACCCTGAATGTGCATCAGGCAACAGGCCGCGCGCGCCTCGGCGACCACGCGCGGCAGCTCCGGATCGGAGTGGAAGCCGCTGATGTCGTTGATGAGCACGGCGCCGGCCTTCAGCACCTCGCGCGCGACGGCGGCCTTGGTGGTATCCACCGAGAGAGGCACCTGCGTGCGTGCGCGCAGCCCCTCGATCACGGGCTGCACGCGAGCCAGCTCCTCCTCGACGGAGACAGGCTGAGCGCCTGGCCGGGTGGATTCGCCGCCCACGTCCAGCACGTCCGCGCCAGCCTCCGCGAGCCGCAGTCCGTGGGCGATGGCCGCGTCCGTGGAGGCGTACCGTCCCCCGTCCGAGAAGCTGTCCGGAGTGACGTTCACCACGCCCATCACGTAGGTGCGGGCTCCGAAGGTGAACGTCCGGCCGCCCAGCGTGAGCGGCGCCGGAGCCACCGTCACGCACAGGGCCTGGGTGAGCGCCCCTGCCAGCTCGGCGAGCTCGGGATCGGCCTTCGCGGCGGCGATCAGCCGCTCGAACTGCTCGCGGCGCCCCGTCAGCAACCCACTGCCCAGGCGGGTGCGAGGATCCCCGGCGACATAGACAGGGTACTCCTCCCGCCCGGGAGCCACGGAGGCCTCGAAGAGGCCCTTGAGGAAGCGGCCCTCCACCCGGGTCAGCCCGGTGAGCAGGAGCTGGTACTGGGGCAGCTTCTCCAGCAGGTACTCGCGGGCGGGCGTCGGCAGCCCCATCCGCCGGAAGGCGAGCTCGATCTGCTCCGGGCGCTCGGCGAGCAGGGGTTGGGCGCGGATCATCGTGAGGGCTCCAAGGGCAGCGGCGGAAATAGAAAGGCCCTCCCAGCACGAAGCGGGGAGGGCCTGGATTCTACGGGAGCATCAGGCTCACGCCTTGTTCGGCTCCATCTTGGGGATCGCCTCGAGCGCATCGAGGATCTTCCGCTTGTCCTTCTTCTCGGTGGACTTGGGCGGGGTGATGACGCGCGGGGGCGGCCGCTCGCGGGTGAGGGTTCCACCCTGGAGCAGGATGTTCACGTCCTCGGCATCCAGCGTCTCGTACTCCACGAGCGCGTCGGCGATGCGCTGGAGCACCTCCTTGTTCTCCGTGAGCAGCCGCTTGCCGTTATCGTAGCAGCCCATGACGATGCTGCGGACCTCGGCGTCAATCTGCCGCGACGTGTCCTCGGAGTAGTCCTTGGTCGCGCTGAAGTCGCGGCCGAGGAACACCTCGCCCTCGCTCTTGCCGAAGGCCAGGGGCCCCAGCTTGTCGCTCATGCCCCAGCGGCACACCATGGCGCGCGCCGTCTCGGTGGCGCGCTCGATGTCGTTGGCGGCGCCGCTGGACATCTCGTCGAACATGATCTCCTCGGCGAGCCGGCCACCCATCGCCATGGTGATCTGGTCGAGGATCTGCTTCTTGTACCCGTTGACCTTGTCCTCGGTGGGCAGGCTCCAGGTGACGCCCAGCGCCTGACCGCGAGGAATGATCGTGACCTTGTGGAGCGGATCGCACCCGGGCAGCAGCTTGGCCAGCAGCGCGTGGCCGGCCTCGTGCACCGCGGTGTTCCGCTTCTCCTTCTCGGTCATGATCATGGACTTGCGCTCGGGGCCCATGAAGACCTTGTCCTTGGCGGCCTCGAAGTCGCTCAGGTCCACGCGCTCCTTGTTCTGCCGCGCGGCCATCAGCGCCGACTCGTTGACCAGGTTCTCCAGGTCCGCGCCCGTCATGCCCGGCGTACCGCGGGCAATCACCTCGAGGTCCACCTCGGGAGCCAGCGGCACGCGCCGCGTGTGCACCTTGAGCACGCCCAGACGGCCCTTCAGATCCGGCCGCGGCACCACGATGCGCCGGTCGAAGCGGCCGGGGCGCTGCAGCGCGGGATCCAGCACGTCCGGACGGTTGGTGGCGGCGATCAGGATCACGCCCTCGTTGGACTCGAAGCCGTCCATCTCCACCAGGAGCTGGTTGAGCGTCTGCTCGCGCTCGTCGTGACCACCGCCCAGGCCCGCGCCACGGTGGCGGCCCACGGCGTCGATCTCGTCGATGAAGATGATGCAGGGGGCGTTCTTCTTGCCCTGCTCGAACAAGTCGCGCACGCGGCTGGCGCCCACGCCCACGAACATCTCCACGAAGTCCGAGCCGGAGATGGAGAAGAACGGCACGCCGGCCTCACCGGCCACGGCGCGGGCCAGCAGCGTCTTGCCCGTACCCGGCGAGCCCATCATCAGCACGCCCTTGGGGATGCGGCCGCCCAGCTTGGTGAACTTCTTCGGGTCCTTGAGGAAGGCGACGATCTCCTCCAACTCCTCCTTGCACTCATCCGCGCCGGCCACGTCGGCGAACGTCACCTTGTTGTGGCTCTCGTTGAGGAGCTTGGCCTTCGACTTGCCGAAGGTCATCGCCTTGCCGCTGCCGCCCTGGAGCTGGCGCATGAAGAAGATGAAGAAGAGGAAGAGGAAGACCACCGGCATCCACTGGCCGAGGATGGTCAGCCACAGGTTGTTCTGCTCCTCCTTCTCGTACTTCACGTCCACGCCCTTCTCGCGCAGCGAGTTGAGCATGGAGGTGTCCGCCACAGGGCCCGTGGTCCGGAACCGCGTCTTGGTGGTGCCGCCGTACTCGCCCGAGTACGTGTTGCCCTTGACCGAGATGGCGCGGATCTCTCCGCGGTCCACCTTCTGGAGCAGTTGGGTGAACGTGGGCTCCTCTACCTGGTCACTTCCCTGGGAGAAGAAGTTGTAGAAGGCCACGAACAGGACGATCAGGATCACCCAGAGGCCAATGGTCTTGTAAGTCGAACGCACGTGTCTGCTGCCCTTTCGATGCTCGGCGGATGCGGGCCGCGCTGAAAACGTCCAGCTATTTCAACAATTTGGGCCGACGCATGGCGAGCCGCCCTGCTTCGGACCGTATCAGCAACAGCAAAAAGCCCTCAACTATTTAGGGGGGTGCGGCCATCCCCCATCCACCTATCGACCTCCTTATAACGGACCGCTGCCCTCGTCGCTCGGCGTGGGTGGAGTTGCCCACAGCGACTGTCCGGAAATGACGTTCCCCGCGGGAGGAGCCCAGAGCCGTGGGACCCACAGCAGCCGCCCATCCCCGTCCGTCACCACTGGCTGGAGATCTCGACGCTCGGCAGGCACCCGAAGGTCCACAAAGACGTCCTGCAGCTTGCGCGAACCCCGTGCCCCTCGGATGCGGTCTCCCGGCCGCCTCGTCCGCACGGTAAGCGGCCAGCGGGTGTCCTCCGGCAGGATCAGCTGGAGCGCTCCCGGAGCGCCCGGCGCTGGGCCTACCCTGAAGTGCCACCCTGTGCCCTCCAGCACTCCCGACGCGCCCTCCCCACTCAAGGAGAGTGAGCCTTGCATGGGGGCAGCGAGCGAGCGGACACAGCGCACCACGCCGCCCGAGGCCCGGAGCTGAAGACCGCAGCTCAAGGTAGCGGAGCGGCCCCGAGCCACCGCGTCGAGCGCGCGCCCGAGCGTGGCGTCATCCACCGCTGCGCCCTCCTGAGCGAGCAGGCGCACGAGCACCCTGCGCCGCAGTGGAGGCTCCAGCGCGCGGACTCCCACGGCGTCCAAGCCGCCGTCCGTGCGCACCAGCCGCTGCCAGGCCACGGCCGCCAGCTCCTCCAGGAGCGCGTCATCCTCGGCGGCCTGCCGGGTGAAAGCGGCCAGGCGCTCGGCCACCGGGAAGCCCGCCGCACGCGAGAGCGCTGGGAGCACCTCCCGCCGGACGCGGACGCGGAACAGACGGGGATCGGCGTTCATCGGATCCGTGACGAAGTCCGTGCCCTGCTCCTGGAGGAAGGCCTCGAGCTCCTCACGCGTGCGCTCCAGCAGCGGGCGGACGATCGTGCCACGCCTGGGCAGGATGCTCGCCGCTCCTCTCAAGGCTGAGCCGCGCGCGAGCCGCATCAGCAGCGTCTCCGCTTGATCCGAGGCTGTGTGCGCGGTGGCGATCGCCATCAGCCCGCGCTCCTGGCGGATGGCCTCGAGCGCCTCGTACCGGGCCTGGCGCGCACGCTGCTCCACGCCTGCTCCCGGCCGCAGGTGCAGCTGGCGCACATGACAGCGGAGCGCATGGCGCGCGGCCAGCCGCTCGACCGCTCGTGCCTCCTCTCCCGCCTCGGGCCTCAGACCATGGTCCAAGGTGGCCACCTCCACCGTGAGCCCCAGCCGCTCCTGCACGAGCGCCGTCCCCACCAGCAGCGCGGTGGAGTCCGCACCTCCAGAGACAGCGAGCAGCACCGAGCGTCCCACGAGCCCGAAGCGCGGGTACGCCCCCTCAAGTGTCAACGTGATCAATTCGGTCGCGCGGCCAGTGCGAGGCATCGAACAGAGGGGGGAATGGATTTTCGAGCGGTCGCGTTTACTCAGGCGCCGTCGGTTGAAGGTGCTGGGGTCGGTTCTTATGATCCCCATGCCAGATTCCGCAGCGGAATGGGGGGCGCGCCTGCGGGTGTTGAGCTGGAGGATCTCCTCGATTTCATAGCGTTGGGCCTAGGGGTCCCCCCCCTCCCCCTCTGGGCCCACGGGACCGCAAGGACTCGTTCCTCGCGGTCCCTCTTTCCGGAGCGCCCCGGGCCTTGCTTCTGAGGCCCGGGGCGTTTCCCTTTTGGGCCTCCAGCACGTTTTGCCCCGGAGTTCCAGGGATTTCGAGCACCCCCGGCGATTTCAGATTCGCCAGAAGGACTCTTGAGTGTCACACTCGGAGCTTATGACGCAGTATTGTTGAAACCGTTGACCGGCTTGGGCGTCTGTCGGATAACCCCGCCGGTGTGTCTCAGGTCGTCACCTCGCATCCGCTCCGGAGACTCGGTATGGCTGGCACCGACAAGCGCAAACAATCGCTCTACTTTCCCGAAGAGATGTTGAAGGAAATCCAGGAGGAGGCGAACCGGCAGGACCGCTCCCTTTCCTGGGTTGTGCAACAGGCATGGAAGATCGCGCGTGAGCGCATCAAGGCCTTCCCCGCCGTCAACGATGTTACCGGCGACGAACTCCAGGATCGCCGCGAGGAGTAAGGAACCGCATGTCCTCCACCGATCATCGCAAACAAAGTCTCTACTTCCCTGAGGACATGCTCGAGGAGATCCAGCGCGAGGCGACTCGCCAGGATCGCTCGCTCTCCTGGATTGTCCAGCAGGCCTGGAAGGTGGCCCGCGGGGACATCCGTAAGATGCCCTCGGTCAATGACGTGCTCACCCCGAGCGCCAGGTCGGCAGCCCCGAGCGCTCCGCCCGACGGTGAGCCCAAGCCCTAACGGGCCCTACCACCCGGCCCCTCAGCGAGTGGGCCGGGTGGGCCTCGCACAGTTCACGAGGACAATGCGCTCGGCCGTCACCAGAGGCCGGGCGTCGCTGGGGTATGTCGCCTTCATGTAGGCGCCGGCGATCTTCGAGTCCACGCCCTGGAACTTCAGGGACTGCACGGGGTTGCGGTCCGCATTGGTGCCGGCATTGCCGAAGATGGGCCCGTACCCGTCTCCTCCGTTGAGGAGGAAGTTGGGCATGGCCACCCGGTAGCGGACGGTGGGATCCGTGCGGGGCGGCAGCACCACAGGTGTGCCATCCACGCTCAGCTCCCTCACGCGCTGCCCGCGCGGATACTCGCAGTCCACGCGCATCCGGATGCTGTCGGAGACGTGGAGGAACGCGCCCGAGGGCGAGCCGATGGGCTGACCGGAGGGGAAGAGTCCTCCGGCCGAGTGCTCGAACATGTCCACGAGCTCCTTCTCCGTGAGATCCACCGTCACGAGTTGGTTCTCGAAGAGGAGCACCTCGTGGAAGACGCCGTCCGTCAGCGGGCCCTTGGGGAGCATCGTGCGGGTGATGCAGAGCCCCTCGGCGCGGATGGCACCTCCGTTGGAGACGCCCAGCGCCGCGCGGGCCGAGGAGTCGTCCTCCGCATGCTGGAAGGCATCCGCCGCGAGCTGGCCCAGCGCGTTGTTGTCGTGCCGGGTGAAGGGCCGGTCCAGGTACACGTCCTCGCCCAGGAAGCCGAGCACGGCATCCGGGTCCGGCACCAGGGGCTGGCAGGGATCGTTGTAGGAGAGGCAGCCGGGCCCCGAGACGAGCACGGCCGCCAGGAGCGTGGCGAGCAGCGGGCGGTTCATCAGTAGCGGGCCCTCACGGTGAGGTAGACGGACTGCCCCTCGCGCGGCAAAAGGTTCGGGACGCGGTCCGGCCGGGGCACATCGTCGCGCAAGTCATGATCGAAGAGGTTCTGCGCCACCAGCGCGGCCTCGAAGTGCTCGGCGATGGGCTCGGTGCGCAGCTGCGCGGAGATCAAGCTGTAGGCGGGGATCTGGTAGCGGCGGATCAGCTCCAGCACGGAGCGGGTGTTGTTGCGCCGCTCCGCGCCCGCGCGCACCACCACGTCGAAGTTCACCCAATTGCCAATAGGCATGGACATGCCGGCGTTGAAGCGGGCCTGGGGGGTGTCCGTGAGCAGGCGCGACTGCGAGGGCAGCTCCAGATCCTCGGCGCGGAAGAAGGAGGCGTTGACCCAGGCGTTGGCGCGCTTGGAGGCCTCGAGGCGGGCCTCGCCCTCCACGCCGTACACGCGCACCCCGAGGTCACGGTTGCGCAGCGGGACGATGTTGCCGGAGGTGTCCAAGGGGACGATGGGCGCGCGGAAGTCCTCGTAGAAGGCATTGCCGCGCAGACGGACGCGCGAGTCGCCCGCGGCCTGGATGAGGTCCACCCCCAGCTCCACGGTGTTCACGGTGGCGGGGCGCAGCAGCGGGTTGCCCTCGAAGCGGCCCTGGTTGTAGTCGGTGTTGGGGATGCTCTCCGCCAGCTCCTGGAGCGTGGGCGAGCGGAAGGCCCGCCCGTAGAGCGCCTTGAGCACGATCGAGTCGGTGGCGGCGAAGACGAGGCCCACGCGCGGGTTGATGCTGGGCACCAGCTTCTTGCCGGTGATGGCGCCTGCCTCGTCCGTGTCCAGCAACTGGGTCGCGTCCACACGCAGGCCGAAGGTGAGCGTCAGCGGGTTGATCACCGTCCACTGGTCCTGCGCGAAGAAGCCCAGCGTCATCCGCTGGGACGCGGCGCCGCCGGCGATGTCCTTCACGCTCACCAGCCCCTCGGGCGGGATGAGCGTGGGTCTGAGCCGGTTGTCCAGGGTGTAGTTGGTCTCGTACTTGTAGCCCGCGAGCATCTGCAGCTCGCCCACCAGCCCCACGGTGAGGCGGTGCGTGCTGGCCAGGCTCATCTCCGAGTCCACGCCCAGGCCCAGGGTGCGCACGTTGATGCGCGTCTGCTCGAGCAGGCCGTCGGGGAAGAGCTGGTCCGCCGCCTCTCCCGTGCGGAAGCCATCTGGGGCGAGCTGGAAGAGGCGGTTGGTGTTCTGCTGATCGCCGTAGAGGCGCGCGCGCAGGAGGATGCCCTCGGCCACGGCGCGCTCGTACTCGAGGTCCAGCAGCGCCACCGTCCAGCTCAGGTCCGAGCCCTCACCCACCGTGTCGAACAGCCCCAGGAGGGCAGTCCTGTCTTCGCTGAGCAGGCGGAGCGAGGAGTTGAGGCGGCCGGCCGCGCCGAGATCGTAGGAGAGGCCCAGACCGACGTTGAAGAGCAGGCGCTGATCCTGGGTATGGCCGGCGGGCTGGTTGGCCTCGCGCAGCTTCTGGTTCAGCGTCTCCTGCTCCAGCGAGTCCCGATCAATGGGCGCGGAGTCGCCCGACTGAGCCCACACATCCAGATCGCCCGAGATGCGGAGGCTCCCGGTCGAGGCGGCGCCGGAGGCATGAACGTCCACCGTGGGGGCGAACGGCTCCTCGCCCCGCTCGGTGAAGCCGCCGCCGGAGACGGTGACTCGCATGCCCTCGCTGCGATCGGTGACGAGGTTGACCACGGCCAGGAACGCGCCCGCGCCGTAGAGGGAAGAGCCCGGGCCCCGGATCACCTCGACGCGATCCAGGTTCTCCACCGGCAGGTTGTACAGCGCCCGGCCGTCGAAGAAGTTGTTGAGCCGGTGCCCGTTGAGGAGGAAGAGCACCTCGGCGTCGTTGCGCAGGCCGCGGACAGAGACCCGGTGAAAGCCCTGCACATCCCGGCTGATGGTGAGCCCGGGCACCACGTCGAGCACATCCGCCACGGTGCGCGCGCCGAGCGCCCGGAGCTGATCACGTCCGTAGGACGCGGCGATGGCCGGCACCCGGGTGACCGACTCCGTGTGGCGCGTGGCGAGCGCCATCGTGTCCTCCGCGCTGTAGAGCGCCAGGTCCTCCTCCAGCTCGGAGCGCGCGGCCGCCTTCGCACCGCTCGAGGCCGCTGGGGGCGCCTGGGTGATCGGCTCCAGACGTTCTGCCGGACGGGCCGCCGTGGAGACCGCGGGAGCGGGAGCTGGCGTGGGCTGTGGCGCCGGAGCCGCTGGGGACTTGAGCCCATCCGGCTGCGTCGGCGGCGCTGAGGCCGACTCGTCGCCGGGCAGATCAGCGGAGAGCGCGGTCATCGCGTCATCGGGCTGCGCGGGGGGCTTGCTGGGAGCCGGCTCAGGCGTGGCCACGGGCTCGCTCACGGGCTCGCGTGCGGCGGCCTCACGTGCGGCGGCCTCGCGTGCAGCAGCCTCACGAGCGGCAGCGGCCTCGCGTGCGGCCTCGCGCTTGCTCTTGCGCGAACGGCTCTTGGCGAGCGCCACGGGAGGCGACGGCTCACGGGCCCCCGCAACGGCCGGCGAGGGGAGCGGGAGCTCCTCGGGGACAATCACGCGGGCGGGCTTGGCCGCCGACCGGAACACCGGCACGCGCTCACCCCCCTTGAGGACTCCCTCGACGTAGTACTCGACGCCGGGGGGCACCATATGTTCGGCGGAGATGTTGCCCCGGTACAGATCGCCGTACTGCCGAGTCATGGTTGCCTCGCCGTAGGGCTGGCCCGGCCCGCGATAGCGGATGATCAGGCCCGTGATCCGCCGAGCGGTATCCTCGAGGGAGCCTTCAATCCGGAGCGGCTGGTTCGCCTCCGCCTTCGCGGGCGCGGCGTGCAACAGGGACGGCTGCTCCTCGGCGCGCACAGGGGACGCTGCGAGGAACACGACGGCGAACAGCGTCATTCGTGCGAGTGCGGTCTTCAAGAGCACAGCGATGGTCCTTTGCCACTGCCTGGGAAGTCAAGGAAGCGGCCAGGCCTCTTGCTGGCGGGCATGGGTCCTCCTGGCGGAAGGACGCAGCCAGGCTGGAGTCCGGTTCCCACCGGTTCACTGGCTGTAGCGCGCCCTGGAGTTTTTTTTGCCGCTCCCGCAGGTGCGTGCGACGGTGATCAGCGCCTCCATGCGTGCCTCGCTCGCCCTCCATCTCGCCCTCTTTCGCCGTCAGAAGGCACAGATCGCCCGAGCCATTGAAGGCCAGACGATCGCCTTCCGCGCCTACGAGGCCCGGTACCGGCGGAGGACGGCGGCGTATCGCCAGGTGCTCCCTCTCGCCACGGTGCACCAGCGCCTGCGCGCCGCGGACGTGGTCTACGTGGGCGACTACCACACCTTGCCCCTGGCTCAGGAGACGTACCTGGGGCTGGTGGAGCGGGCCATGGAATCTGGCCGCCGGGTGATCCTGGCGCTCGAGTGCGTGGAGGGGCGTCATCAGGCGTCGCTGGATGCCTATCTGACGGGCCAGCTTCCCGAGCGTGAGCTCCTGGAGCGGCTGGGGCGCGCTCCCGGGCCGGGGCTGGATGGCTGGTCCGGCTTCCGTCCCCTGCTCGCCTTTGCCCGGCGACACCGGCTGCAGGTGGTCGGCATCGATCGGCGAGCCCAAGGCAAGCGCTCGCTCGAGCTCCGCGACGCCTACGCGGCGGAGCGCATCGCGCGGGTGGCCCGAGCGGAGGATCGGCCACAGGTGATGGTGCTGGTGGGCCAGTACCACGTGACCCCCTGCCACCTGCCAGCGCAGGTGGATCGCGCGCTCGGAGAGGCGCACGCCCGGCGCGGGCTGGTGGTGTACCAGAACTGCGAGGGCATCTACTGGCGGCTGGCGAGAGAGAGCCGGGCCGGAGCGGTAGGAGCCGTGGAGCTGCCGGATGGCTCGATCTGCCTGCTCAACGCCTCACCGGTGGTGTGCCAGCAGAGCTTCCTGGACTACCTGGAGGCCGAGGCGGGTGACGCGCCGCTGCGGGACAGGAGCGCGGCGGAGCGCTTCCGGGAGATGGCGAGCCTGATCGCCCGTCTGGCAGGCGTCCAGGTGGGGCGCGCGCTGGACGAGGTGGAGGTGGCGACGGCGGCGGACGGAGACGTGCTGGCGCGCATCCAGCAGCGCGGGCGGTTCACCCAGGCCGAGCTGGCTCAGCTGCGGCGGCACATCCTCTCGCGGGAGAGCAGCTACATTCCCCGGGCGCGCACGGCGTACCTGGCGTCGCTGTCACTGAACCACGCGGCGGAAGAGGCGGCGCACTTCGTGCGGCACTGCGCGGTGGGGGACGCAATGGAGGCGCCGCGGCGGGCGTCGGACGCGTTCTACGCGCGATGCATCGAGGAGGCGCTGGGCTTCTTCGGCTCCAAGCTGGTGAACCCGCGGCGTGGGTGCACGGGGCTGGCCGAGTGGGCACGACGGGTCGCGCGGATGCGAGGCGTGGATCGGCAGATCGCGGCGTTCGTGCTGGCGCACAAGGCGGCCGAGGCCGAGGGGCCGGACGAGGCGGTGAAACTGCTGCCCCTGCGGCGGGATCGGCTCTTCCACGGAGTCAGCCACGCGCTGGGGTACCTGCTGGGAGACGCGCTCTACCGGGCCTTCGACACGGGCCGGGTCGAGAAAGCGGACATCCGAGCCCTCTTCCGCGATCCGTTGTCAGATCCGCGGAGCACCTACTTCCACTGGGTCCAGCGGCTGCCCTGAACCCCGGGCCGCTCAGGCCCAGAGCCTCAGAACGAGCCGCTTCGCCACCTCGAGCCAGGCGAGCAGCTGCTCAATCCAGGGGACCACTCGTTCGATCGAGGGCACCAGGCGCTCCGAGTTCCACCCCAATCCGAAGCCCAGCGCGATGAAGAACACCGCCCCCAGGAAGGAGCGGAATGGATGCCGGCGCGCAGGAACTGGCGGCGGGGCTGGGGGGGCCTCTTGCTCCTCCGGGACGACGAGCATGACTCGGATGCCGCCCTCGAACAGGGTGTTCATCAGCTCGTCGAGGAACCGCTCGTAGATCTCGGCGGAGATGGGCAGCGCCCCGCCCTGGCGGCTCTGGTGGCGCTTCGCGACCACCTCGTAGCTCCGGAGCTGGGCGTCTCGCCTGGAGACATCGACCCAGCCGAAGACAATCGTGGGCGCCATCTCTATCTGCGGCACGAGCGAGAGCGGCTGGCGGGCCAGAAGCCCTCCTGCCGTGCTGGGCCCGTCGGGATCATCGATGTGAAGCTGGTAGAAACCGCTGCCATAGATCTTCCTGGCGAACCTCTCCCGCAAGAGGTCCGCGATCAGCACAGCCTGATTCGAGAAGGCCGTGAGCAGACCCGCCCCTGCCGGTATCAGGGGCGCATCCGCGGGCGCACGCAGCGAGGAGGTGACCATGCGGGGGTCCGAGCCGAGCTGCTCCTGCGGGACGTCGTCAGGCTGCGAGCTCTGGGAGACCTGGGCCACCTGCCGCTTGAGGTCGGGCTCGGTGATGATGGAGCTCGGGTCTATCCGCGTCGCTCCCTGGTGAGCCCGAGCCGCAGGGCTCGGCCGGGGAGCGGCGGGCGTCTTGTCATCGAGAGTATCCCAGAAGGGATCTTTGGGAGGCGGCCCCATGAGCGGGTTCAGCGAGCCTTCTTCGCGCGGGTCCCTGCCTGCTTGCGAGCTGCGGCCTTCTTCGCTGGCGCTGCCTTCCTCTCAGGCACCGAGCCAGCCCCGATCTGCGCCGCGAGCTTCTTCGGCGCGACGGCGCGATAGCTCTCGTCGACCCACTGGCGGAGCATCTCCATGGGGGGCTGCTGGCCCTTGGGGAACGAGGCGGAGACCCAGCCGCTCTTGCCCAGGCCGTACCCCGTGGGTGTGGCGAACGGCATCATCAAGGCGGCGGAATTGGAGTGCGGCAGCTTGACGGAGAGCCCCAGGCCACCATCCTCGGAACCCATGAAGAGGAAGGCCTTGCCCTTCACCTTGAGCGCCCGGTGCCCCCAGGGAAAGTCTTCGTGGGCGCCGGGGTAGGTCAGCGCGAGATCGCGCAGGGCCAGCTCATACGGGTTGGCCAGGCTCTTGGACTCGGACATGGGTCTCCTCGGGCGCGAGGCAGGTGAACCGCCTCTACCTATCTAGCGGGATTCCCCGCGTCCGGGGAGCCCCCCCGGACAATCTGGAAGCGCAGGGCCTGGGAGCTCAGGGTCTCCGAGTCCCGGCTCCCCAGGGCATTGGGCACGTACCAGAAGGCGCCTTCGGCGGAGAGGGCCCAGAGCTGGTACTCGCCCACGGGGATGGCGGCGAGAGGTGTCAGCACCTGTCCCCCGTCCTCGGCCTCCGAGACAGCCTGAGCCTGGGGGAGGACAAAGAGCTGCATGTTCGCCGCGGAGGCCTCGCGGGTGACGTCACCCTGAAGGATGGGGATGAACGGCACGGGATTGATGACGAGCGGGACAATGACTTGAGACAGCCCTCCATCCGGCTGCAGGGGCACTGTCTGGCCCGGCCGGGGCACGAAGCGCAGGAAGAACTGCGGGAACAACTCCGGGACACCGTCTCCGTTCACATCATCCGCGTTCCCATCTCCATCCTCGTCCCGCAGCCGGACGAAGAAGCGCGCCTCCTCGCCGAGCAGGAGTCCCAGGCCATCTGCCTCCACGGTGAGCGACGTCAGTGACAGCGGCGAATCCGGCACCGTCACCACGCCTCCGTCAGTCCCCTCCCCTGTTACGCGGAAGGCAGGTGGTCCGTGACGCATCCGCCGGATGAGTGAGAGATCCTGGAGGAGCACTCCCCCTGCTGAAACCTCCACCTCCATCCCTGCATCCGGCACCCAGTCCCCGGCGCCGGGCTGGGCAAGCACATCCACGGACAGATCTACATCCCCATTCGAGTCCAGGAAGCCCCACAGCCGGTAGGGCCCAGGGACCACCTCGGCGAACAGGAACCGAGCATCCCCAGTTCCCAACCGCAGTTCGGGAATGGCGGTGACGAAGCGAGGCGCGGCCGGGCCCCTGGGAGGTCCTTCGCCCGGAGCGAAGAGGAACACGTACGCATCCCCCCGCAGGCTGCTGGGTCCGGCCACCTGGCCCTCGACGCGGCCGGCCTGCTTCGCGGGGCTGCCCTCCTCCGGGCACCCGCTGAGCACCAGGAGACAGACGAACAGAGCCAGGCGCGAGAAGTCCACGGGCACGCCTCACTCTACCCTTCCGGTTCCCCCCGCAAGTGGGTTTGATTCGGCAGTCAATACCTGGGAGCACTCCGAATGAAGATGAAGGACCGCGTGGAGAAGCTGGCCGAGCACCGCCGCCGCAATGAGGGAATGGGCGGCCCCGAGCGCGTCGAGCGCCAGCGTGCCAAGGGCAAGCTGGATGCGCGCTCGCGAATGAAGCTCCTCTTCGATCCAGGCACCTTCGAGGAGCTGGGGTTGCTGGCGGCGCACCACGGCAACCTCCCGGAGGAGGAAGAGGCGGACAAGCCCTCCTCGGCGGATGGGGTGATCACCGGCACGGGCGAGATCAACGGCCGCCCCGTGGCAGCGGCGATCTACGACTTCACGGTGTTCGGCGGCTCGATCGGCGAGATCGGCGAGCGCAAGGTGGCGCGGCTGAGGGATCTGGCGCTCAAGAATCGGATCCCGATGGTGTGGCTGGTGGACTCTGCGGGGGCGCGGCTGGATGCGTCGGCGGGGATCGATCCCAGGCGCATCGCGGGCTTCGCGGACACGGGGTACCTCTTCCGCGAGCAGGTGGTGATGAGCGGGGTGATCCCTCAGGTGGCGGCGATGATGGGGCCTGGGGCCGCAGGTACGGCGTACATCCCGGCGCTGGCTGACTTCATCCCCATGGTGAAGGGGACGAGCTCGATCGCAATCGGCGGCCCGTACCTGGTGGAGTCCGTCGTGGGCGAGAAGGTGACGGAGGAGGAGCTGGGCGGCTCCAAGGTGCACAACGAGATCTCGGGCGTGGCGGATGCGGAGTACGCGGACGACAAGGTGTGCCTTGAGGCGGTGCGCGAGTACCTGTCCTTCTTCCCTTCGCACTGCGAGGAGAAGCCTCCGCGCCGCTCGGCGACGGACCCGTTCGACCGGCGGGACGATGATCTGATCAACTTGGTGCCGGAGAGCCCGCGGCAGGCCTTCGACATGCACAAGGTCATCCTCTCGCTGGTGGATGACCGGAAGTTCTTCCCGCTGAAGCCGCGCTGGGCGCGCAACATCATCACGGGGCTGGCGCGGATCGACGGCTACTCGGTGGGCATCGTGGCGAACAACTCGATGTACCTGGGCGGCATCCTGGACGTGAACGCGGCGGACAAGGCAGCGCGGTTCATCAACCTGTGCGATGCGTTCAACATCCCGCTGCTCTTCCTGCAGGACGTGCCGGGCTTCATGGTGGGCACGAAGGTGGAGCAGCAGGGCATCATCCGTCACGGAGCGAAGATGATGTACGCGGTGGCGAGCGCCACGGTGCCCAAGTTCACGGTGGTGGTGCGCAAGGGCTACGGCGCGGGCTACTACGTGATGAACGGGCGGGCCTTCGAGCCGGATCTGCTGCTGGCATGGCCGGGAGCGGAGATCGGGGTGATGGGGCCGGAGGGGATGGTGTCCATCGCGGCCCGCAAGGTGCTGCAGGGCGCGGAGAGCCCCGAGGCCGCGGCGGCGATGAAGAAGGAGCTGACGGAGAACCTTCGCCAGCACATCCGCATCGAGCGCACGGCGGCGCTGGCCATGGTGGACGACGTGGTGGACCCACGGGACACCCGGCGGCTCCTGGCGCGGGCGCTCAAGCGCACGGCGAACAAGAAGATGGAGCGCCCCTTCCGCCGCAGGGAGATCTCCCCGGTCTGACGCAGGCTGTCCGCACGCTCACATGAACACGGTGCAGCCACGCTGCTCCAACTGCTGAATCCATCCCGGGAGCGACGAGAGCTTGTTCCACCGAAGGTCGAGCTTCTCCAAGCGGGGGAGCTCTCCGATGCACGCGGGCAGAGAGCGCAGCCTGTTCCCCCGCAGGTCGAGAGACACAAGGCTGTCCAGTTGTCCGATCGACTCGGGGAGCACCCCCAGCCTGTTGTTCCTCAGGTCGAGCTCCACCAGACGTGAGAGGCGGCCCAGCGACTCGGGCAGTGTCCTCAGCCTGTTGTTCTCCAGGCTGAGCTTCCTGAGGCGCGACAGCCGGCCGATGGACTCGGGGAGCGAGACCAGCGCGTTGTTCTTCAGTTGAAGCTCCTTCAGCTCCGCCAGCTGGCCCAGCGATGCGGGGAGCTCGGCCAACCGGTTGTTATACAGCCGCAGCTCCATGAGTGCCCCCATCGCCCCAAGAGACTCGGGGAGGGAGCGCAGCTGATTGTCCGTGGCGTTGAAGTACCTCAGCGCCCGCAGGTTCCCGAGCGACTCAGGGAGCGCCGTCAGCTGGTTGTCACTCACGTAGAGGTAGTCCGAGAGGCCGGTCAGCTTGCCGATCGTCTCGGGCAGTGCGGTCAGCGCGTTGTGTCCCAGGTCCAGCATTCGCAGCTTCGACAGCTCCCCGATGCCGGAGGACAGGGCGGAGATCTGGTTCTCCGAGAGGTCCAGCGTCTCGAGCTCCGTCAGCCGCCAGAGCGCCTCGGGCACCGACTTCAGGCGGTTCTTTCCCAGGCGCAGATCCCTGAGCGTGATCAGCTGGCCAAGACTCTCCGGCACGGTCTCCAGCTGGTTGCGGCGCACGTCCAGCCTCTCGAGGTGCACCAGCCGCTCCAGTCCAGCCGGGAGGGAGGTGAGCCGGTTGCCATCCGCGAAGAGCAGCTCGAGCTCGCTCAGCTCACCCAGTGACTTGGGGAGCGCATCGAGCTCGTTGTCGTCGGCCATCAGCCGCTTGAGCTGGGGCAAGCGCCCCAGACTCTCTGGCAAGGAGTGGAGCTGGTTGCCCGTCACATCGAGCTGCTGAAGCGAGGTGAGTACGTCCAGTGACTCCGGAAGCGCCGTGAGGCCACAGAAACGGATCGACAGAGCGTGCACGGTGCCTTTCTCAGCCTGGATGAAGGCACCTTCAGCCTCGCTGTCGATCCGATCCTTCGGCACAGCGGGAATGGACTGCCCCTCCGCAAGCTGTCCCGAGTGTCGCAGCAGCTCTTCCAGCTCGTCCACGACAACCCCCGTGCGCATGAGGCTCACCGCGAGGGTTTCACCGCACGTGTCGCGCAGAGGCTCGGCATGTACTCCGCGAGCCGATCCCCCTCGACGTGCTTGTCCTCATAGAAGCCGGTGAGGAGGAAGCCTGCGTCGAGCTGCCCGCCGATCTGCTCGTCCAGCGAGTGCGCGATGCACAGGGGCTCACCCTTGTCCGTATATCGGCGCCGCTCCTCATCCGTCAGGCTGGTGAAGTCCGAGTAGGGCATCCGGTACTTGAGCTGCAACACCCCCTTTGGCTCCAGATCCGGGTCGAACAGGAACATGATCGGGTTGCAAAACCCGGACAGCAGGGCCCCGCCCGGGCGCAGCACGCGGTAGGCCTCGCGCCACACGCGCCGCACGTCATCAATGAAGCAGTTGGAGCACGGGTGGAAGATCAGGTCGAAGCTCTCGGACGGGAAGACGGACAGATCGCGCATGTCCCCTTCCACGAGCCGGATCGACAGGCCCTCGCGCTCCGCCACGAGCCGGTCCTGCCCGAGCTGAGCGGGCGAGTTGTCGAAGATCGTCACCCGAGCCCCCACCGCCGCCAGCACCGGGCCCTGCTGTCCACCGGCGCTCGCGAGGCCCAATACCTCCTTGCCCTTCAGCTCTCCGAACCACTTGCGAGGCACGGGCTTGCGCGGCGTCAGGACGACGCTCCACTCCCCCCTGCGCGCGGCGGCAATGACCTCCGGCCCCACGGGCACCGTCCACCGGTCTCCCTGAGCCACCTGCCGGTTCCACGCCTCGCGGTTGTAAGCGCGCACATCGAACTCAGTTGTCATGAAGCACCCTTCCCTCCATACCGCCAGCGATGGTGATGGTCTCTCCCGTCACGTGCCCCGAGATGCGGTCCGACGCAAGCGTCACGATCACCCGCGCCACATCCTCGGGCTGCCCTACCTTCCGCAGCGCCATCGTGCGCGTCACCCGTGAGAGGAACGCGGGGTCCTTGACCTTCTCCCGGTTGCGGTCCACCTCCGTCCACCCAGGACACACCACGTTCACCCGCGCCATCGGGGCGATGCGGCTCAGCTCGTTCTTCAGGCTCTTCACGAAGCCGCTTGCCAGCGCCCCTTTGGCCGCCGCGTAGTCCGAGTGCCCTGCCTCACCGAAGATCCCCGCCGTGGAGCTGACCAGCACCAGGCTCCCTGTCTTCGTCGTCTCCACGTGCCGGAGGAAGGCGCGGCAGGAGAGGAAGACACTGTCCAGGTTCTCCGCCAGGGTCTGGCGCCATCGGGCCAGCGACATCTTCCACACGGGCTCATACACCTCAGGCCAGTGGCCCGCGTTGGCCACCAGCACATCCAGCCGCCCAAGCGCCTTCACGGCCTCGGGGATGAGCGCATCCACCTCGGCCTCGGACGTGAGGTCCGCACGCAGCGCCACGCCGCCGACCTCGGCCGCCAGCGCTCGCGCCTGGGAGTCCTTGGTCCGATAGTGCACCCCGACACGCGCGCCCTCCTCGGCGAATGCGCGCACGATCGCGGTGCCGATTCCTCCCGCGCCCCCCGTGACGATGACGCCCTTGCCTCTGAGCTCCGTGTCCATGAAGTGAGCTTACCCTCTTCTCGAATCCCTGGCCGCGAAGTGCTCCGCTGGGGTGCTCACGATTTTTGTCATCCTCCCTTTCCCTCTTAGAGTTCGCTCATCACATGAGCGCTCCAGACCAGGCGCTCGATGACAGGGGGAGATCTCATGGGAGCACGCATTCCACCTCGCGCGCCGGCGGCGCCACAGCGCACGGAGCAGCCACGTCCATCCACCAGCCCATCCGCACCGAGGACAGCTCCACAGCCCTCTGTCCCCAGA
>Ga0247825_10000786_pt1 | contig 20423 bp, 19 predicted proteins | sample 13C_Vanillin_Day_FD_194413 | JGI IMG/M metagenome (GOLD analysis project Ga0247825, IMG submission 194413) | Soil microbial communities from agricultural site in Penn Yan, New York, United States - 13C_Vanillin_Day48 | ecosystem: Environmental > Terrestrial > Soil > Agricultural land | place...
GTGTTGCCCAGGCCCCCAGTAGAAGTTCGATGTCGTTGTCGGAATAAAACTCCGCGGGATGTATCAACGTCTCGCCAGGCTGTTTGTGCCCGAGAATCACCTCCTTCGACAACGGCGGACGGTCGTACGGCAAGTGGTTCTCGGCTCCGACCAGGACGACGCGGCCGTCGAACCCCTCGGTGCGAAGCGTCTCGACCGCACGCGCGCCGGCAAGGCTCGCGCCGACCACGACGTAGGTTTCAGTCATCTCTGTGTCTCTGTCATCTCGATGTCTCTGCCTCTACCGGAGGTCTGTCTCATTCGAGGGCACCGCACGATCGTGCGCACCCGGCTGCTCAGTCGCGATGGTGACCCCACAGACTGGTTGCGTTGTAATTCGATACCCGCCAGGTGGCGTCGTCGACGAGTCGCCCGTCGTATCCGTACTCGACCTCGGAACCCGACGGGTTCTTCATGAAGAACGAGATCGCCAGATCGTTCGTGTGCCGGCCCAGTGTCTCGGTGAGCTCGACGCCTCGAGCATTCACCTCGTCGAGAGTGCGGCCCACGTCGTCGATTTCGTTCACCTCCAGCATGAAATGGCCCAGTGCCGGCGCCAACTTGTCGTTCTGCACGAACGCCAGGCTGTGGTGACGCGGGTTGACGTGCAAGAAGTGCACCTTGCGCTCGTGGAACTCGATGGTGTCGCTGAGTCGGAACCCGACGACATCGAGGTAGAACGCCTTGGCCGCCGCCAGATCGGTGACAAAGAAGAAGACGTGCCCTAGACCGAGATCACCGGTGACGAAGCGGACCCCGCGCGGCGATACAAACGGCCGCTTCGGCACGAGAGCGCCGTAGAAGAACTCGAGCCGGTGTCCGTCGGCGTCGGTGCACCACAGCAAGCCCTCGACCCCACGCACGGCAGCACATTCGGGATCCTCCTCGACTTCGACACCAGCCGCGGCAAGGCGCCGCCCGACCGCATCGAGAGCTCCCTGATTGGCGACCTCCCACCCGATGTAGGCGGCACCACCAGCATCGCCAGGATGGATCGCGAACCGCCAACCACGTTCGTCTGCTCGAAGCAGCACGGTCTGGTGTCCGGAGTCCCCAGCTTCTGAAACATCCTGCAGACCTAGGACTTCGGTCCCATACGTGCGCCAGGCCTCAAGGTCCGTCGCATACAGACCCACGTACCCGAGCCCGACAACTTCAGTCATGATCGCGTGTTGCCTTCCTGAATGATCGGTTGAATCCGATGGTGGTTTCCACTTGTGATGCAGCTTGGGTGAGGGATCCTGTTCGCGGCAACGACCCCGATCCACCTGCTGGAACGCAGGTAGGACGCCCTTGCAGGTTGTCAGGCCGCGAGGAACGTACGAACCGCGGCGACAAAGTCGCGTGGACGCTCGAAGGGTGGCCAATGCCCACAGTTATTCAGCACCACGAGGTCAGCAGTCGGTAGGTAGCCCAACAGCATCAATGCCCCCTCCAGGGGAACCATGCGGTCGAACCGGCCGTGCACGACCAATGTCGGCACAGTGATCGTCGACAACGCCTGCAGGTTGCTCCGCGGGACGATCGTCGAATGCGACCACGCCTCGGAGTGCTCGGGCTCACGCAACCGCCACGAGTACATCTGCTCGACAAGATCATCGTCGATCAGCGCGGCGTCGTACACGATGCCGCGGAGCAGCCGCGCGATTCGTTCGCGATCGGGCTGGCCCGATTGACATTCGTCGAACAGCCGGCCTACCTCAGTTGGCGCGGGGGTGAGCAGATACGGGTCACCGCCGGTCGACGCGCTGCATCCGCCTACGATGAGCCTTCTGACTCGTTCGGGCGCGGTCATCGCCATGTCGAGCGCCACCGTGCCACCGGTCGACACCCCGAGCACCGTCACGGTGTCGAGATCGAGTTCATCTAGCACGGCCAGGGTGTTCCGCACATACAGGTCATGCACGGGCTCATGAAACTCGCGGGGACTGCTGCGCCCGAAATTGGGGTAGTCCACCATGATACAACGATGGTCCGCAGCGAGGTCCGCGAGGATCCGGTGGTAGGTCAGCCACGCCGTTGTTCCGGGCAATGGCCCAAATGCCTGTTGAATGATCAGTGGCTCGCCCGAGCCGACATCGTGGTAATGAACCGTACTCCCGTCGACCTCCAAGGTCCGACTACTAGATTGCTCCGACAGCTCAATCAATCGAACACTCCTCCGTACACAGTGATGAATTAGCTGAGCGCTCCGCCACCGATGCCCAGATCCGGCCCCTCGTGCCGGACCGCAATCGAAACCGCAAGCGAAACGGCATGCTCGAGCGCTTCTAGCGACATCGATGGCGGAGGCGGAGCCCCAATCTCGACTGCTCGCGAGGGGACCACCGGGAGGTGCACCATACCGACGCGCGGTGACACTTCATGAGAGAGATGCCTTGCAAGATAGAATGTCTGGTTGCACAAGTAGGTACCGGCGGTGTTCGAGATGTAGCCGGGAATACCCGCGCGGCGCCAACCATCCATGATCGCCTTGACCGGCAGCGTGCTCAGATAGGCGGCGGGCGCCTCCGGCTCTACCGTTTGATCGATTGGGCTGTGCCCGTCGACATCTGGAATCGGGAAATCACGAACATTGATCGCGACACGTTCCAGTGCTGGTGCCGTGCGTCCGGGTGCTACCCCGGTCACGACGATGACATCCGGGCGCGAGTGTGCGATGGCCTCGGCCAGAACACCGCGCACCGTCTCGGTGTCCACCGGCAACACCCAGCCGACAACCTCACACCCCTCGATCCGCTGCCCGTCGACCCGACGCGCGATCGCCCCACTGGGGTTATCGGTTTCCTCGGCGTACGGCCCGAATCCCGTGACCAGGACCCGACTCATGACACAGCAGCCAGCGAGCACCGCGCCTGGAATGCAGCAAACTCCGCGACGAACTGCTCAGTCCGCTCGAGCATCACCGATGACTGGGTCAGACCCGGCGCGATGAACAGCTGCGTGTTCGGCGCCTGCTTGTGCCAAATGAACGCATCGTCGACCGGGTGGATCGAATCGTCGAGGTCGCCGCGGCACACCAGGGTAGGCACGCCAACATCAGCGAGATGGGGCCTCAGTGTGAAGTAGTCCTGGAACTCGGTGGTACTGCGAGTCTTGGCGTAGAAGTCAATCGCGTCCCGCCAGTCATCGCCGTGCAGGGTCTGCCATTCCTGGGCCTGCGCGCTACCGGAATCCACTGCAGAGAACACCGTATTGAGCGACGCGTTTCCTGTGCTGCTCAACCCGACGATCGGCGCGTCGACCGTGAGAGTGCGGACCCGAGAAGCGTTGTCGAGCACAAGCCGGCCCGCGATCCGCGAGCCGAGCGACACCCCCGCCACGTGGACTCGGTCGAGTTCGAGCTCATCCAACAGCCGCCAGAGGTCCTCCACCCACACCTGCGGGCGCGTCAGCGGGGCCACCCGCTGACTTCGCCCGAGCCCCCGAAGGTCCGGCACAATCACCCGGTACTCGCGGGCAAGCTGGGGAACAAGATCACCGAACCACTGTCCGGACGCCGCCGCGCCGTGCACCAACAACAGCGGCTCCCCCCGCCCGTGATCCTCGTAGTAGACCTCGACACCGTCAACCGCCAATGTGGCCATCAGTGCACTCCCTTTCGCTCCGACTCCGATTGTCGAGAAGTCAGGATCGAGGCAGCTGCAACGCCCGGCAACCGTCGCGTTCCACAGGACGGCAAGCTCGGGCACCGACACGCAAGTTCCCCGAGCCATGTTCCGGGGGACGGACCGCGGAGATTCTCACCTCTGGTCGGGCGCGTCAGTGTGAGCGTTTACCAGACACCACGACGCGAGGAGCAAGGCATGGAGAAGGAATCCGGCGATATGGTCCAGACTGTAGAGCCGCTGCGATCGGTTGAGTCGTTGGCGAGCGAACTGTTGCGGGCGGAGGCAGAGCACACGGCGCGCGCGCCGCTCACCGACACATACCCAGACTTGGACATCGACTTGGCCTATCGCATCCAGGACGAGGCGCTGAGTCAACGAATCGAACGCGGCGAGAACATCGTGGGCATCAAACTCGGACTGACCTCGCCGGCCAAACAACTGCAAATGGGAGTGTCCGCACCACTGACCGCCTGGCTCACCGACGCGATGACGCTGCCCACCCGCACCCCACTCCCCCAGGAAAAGTTGATTCATCCCCGCGTCGAGCCCGAGATCACCTTCGTCATGGGCCGGCGACTAGCCGGGCCAGGTGTCACAGCCGCAACGGCGCTGGCTGCGGTCGATCGGGTGTACGCAAGCCTCGAAGTCATTGACAGCCGCTACCTCGATTTTCGGTTCACGCTGCCAGACGTGATCGCAGATAATGCGTCCTCCGCCTACTACCTGACCGGACCGGTCGGCGCGGATCCAGCGGTGCTTAACCTTCCTCTTGAGGCTTGTCTTCTCGAGGTCGACGGACGCCTCGCTGCTACCGGAGTCGGAGCAGACGTGCAGGGACACCCCGGCGAGGCATTGGCCATGGCCGCGAACTCGCTGGCTGAGCGCGGTCACGCGATCGAGGCTGGATGGATCGTGATGACCGGTGGCCTGACCGACGCAATCGCTGCACCCCGCGGAACGACCATCAGCGCCCAGTTCACTCATCTCGGCTCGATCGCCGTGACTAGCTGAACGCCCGCGAGGTTACGGAAGGGCTGCCTGCCACCACCCACACCATGAATGGGTAGTCCCTCGGGAGTTTTCCCGATGTGACGGCGCCCACGGTCCGGATAACGTCAAGGAGCAGGTCGAACACCGAACACACTGCGCGCGTCGACCAGGTGACCACACCACCTCACCGAGACTGTCAGCCCGGTTAAGCCCCTGGTGAGTGCACGGCCGACACGCGCACGGTGGACGGTACTCCGACGAACGTCTCGACGTGGTCGGCGACCTGGACCTGAGTGCGACCGACGCGTCGCATCTTCGTAACAGCCCTGCCCACCGACCCCGCGGTCGGCCTGGCGATCGAGAGGCAACCATGACCGTTTCCAGCACCGCCGCGTCCAGCCAACCCGCCGGCACCACCCTTGGCGGCACGAGCATCCAGTTGATCACCGGCCGAGATCCCGACCGCGATTCACTCACCTCCGTGGCCAAGGCGCTGGCATTGCTCAGCGCCTTCACCCCACACCATCCGACGATGGGCGTTTCCGAAATCGCTCGCCGGACGCATATGCCAAAGTCGACGGCGCACCGTCTGCTCGCCGTCCTCGTCGACTGGGAAATGGTCACCAAGCGCGGCACTGAATACTCGCCGGGCGCCCGGCTGAACGAGTTGGCCGCGCTCACTGCACAACCCGATGCCCAAGAGTTGCGTAGGGTCGCGCTGCCCCATCTCTTGGATCTATACGAAATGACCCACGAAACCGTGAACCTCTGCATCCTCGCTGGGGAGGACGCCCTGTACGTGGACAAGATTCACGGCCACAACAGCGTCAACTCGCCGGCTTGCGTCGGCGCCCGGCTGCCAGCGGCCAACACCGCGGCCGGCAAGGCATTACTCGCGTTCAGCGGCAACGACGTCCTCGCGCGAGTCTCTGAAAACCTACGGCCAGCCACGTCGTCGAGTATCGCCACCCCCCGCCAGCTCGCTCGCGAAGTCGCCGTCATCCAGCGCTCGGGCATCGCCTACGACCGGCAGGAAACCAAGCCGGGCCTGACCTGCATCGCGGCACCCGTGCGGAGCTGGTCGGGGGCGGTGATCGCCGCGGTCTCGATCTCAGGTCCGGTTCATCGCTTCCGGCCGGCGAATGCGGTGCCCGCCATCCGCACGGTCGCCGCCGGCGTCGCCAAACTCGCTCAGGAGGCGAGCTGGCAGCGACACACCTCCGGCTAATCGCTCACTTCCCGAGCCGAGCGGAGCAGCCACACCCTGACAACGCTGTTGCTCCCCATCCCCAACAACCGCCGAACAGCCCACTAGCGCAGCCACGCGCACCATTCAACCGTGGCACTGCCACGCCAGTAGTGAGGACAACCATGACCCGTCTGACCTTCGAGCTACCCGATCACGAGCAAGTAGCAGTGACGGTTCATACCCTGCTCAACGCCGGATATGCCGGTCGCAGCCAAGCCGACGTCGCCGCACACATCGCCGAGCTCGCCGAGCTCGGAGTGCCGGCACCGACCAGGATCCCGTGCATCTATCCGATCGCTCCATACCTGGCCATGCAGATCGACGAGGTGCCCGTCCAACACGAATGCACCTCCGGCGAGGCCGAGTGGGCATTGGTAGTCGCCGGAACCGATCCGAGTGAGCTGCTGCTAACCGCCGCCTGCGACCACACCGACCGACGACTCGAACAGCACGGTGTCGCATGGAGTAAGCAGGCCGCACCGGACGTACTGGCGCGCCAGGCCTGGCGGCTGACCGATGTCGCAGACCGCATCGACGAACTCACCCTTACTGGAAGCGTACAGACCGAGGCCGGACCTCAAGTAATCCAGCACGGCACACTCGCCGAACTACTGACCCCCATGTACTGGGCAGAGGAACTGAGTGCCCGCAAACTGCTGATCCCGGGCACCATACTCATGTCCGGAACCATCCCCATGCGCACTGAAGTTGACCAGTTCAGCACCGGATGGAACGTCGAACTGAGTGACCCCCGTACAAGCCAGTCGATCTCGCTGTCCTACACGGTGCGCCAGACTCCGCCGCCTGTTGACTGATACCCCAATCTCCTCGCCTGATTTGCCGACGATTCCATTCCCCGCAGGAGCTGCTGTGCACGATACTTCCGACCCTTGGTCTCCGCTTCGACTCAAGTCCGGTGCAACGCTGAGAAATCGGTTCGTTCTCGCACCCATGACAACCGACTCCTCACATCCCGACGGTTCAGCCACCGCAGCCGAACTGAGTTACCTCGCTCGCCGAGGCTCCGCCGAGTTCGGCGCGGCCATCACCTCCTGCGCCTACGTGCACCCAGACGGCCGGTCCTGGCAGGGAATCGGTGCGACCGATGAGGCCCACTTGCGCAGCCTGCAGACGGTCGCCAAAGCTGTGCGCGGTGACGGTGGTCTCGGCGTGCTGCAGATCTACGACGGCGGACGCATCGCACTGCCAGATCTAGTCGGGCCAGGCGGTATCCGCGGCCCCTCTCCCATCCCGTCGGCCCGCCCCAACGCGCAAACCCCGCGTGAACTCACCGACCGAGAGATCCATGATCTCGTCGCCTCGTTCGGACGGGCGGCTTCCCTCGGCGTGCGGGCAGGCTTCGACGGTATCGAGATCCACGGCGCAAACCATTACCTGATCCATCAGTTCTTCTCTCCACGCGCCAACCAGCGCACCGACCGGTGGGGCGGTAGCGTCACCGAACGGATGCGCTTTCCGCTCGCGGTCGCGCAGGCCGTGCGCGACGCGGTGGGGCCGGAGATCTCCGTCGGCTTTCGGATCACACCGTTCGAGTCCGAGGCCGGCGGTTACACCCTCGACGATTCCGCACGCCTGGCCGATCGCCTGGCGAGCGAGGGAGTCGACTACGTACACATCTCGATGGACAACTTCCGCCGAAACTCCCCTCAACCGGAGGACCGAGACTGGACCAAGATCCGGGAACGCGTGGAGTCGCGCAATCCGATCGAGGCTATCGCCGCCGCGGTCGCCGGGCGCAGCGCGGTCGTCGCAAGTGGCGGCATCCGCACACTCGGCGATGCCCACGACGCCCTGGGCGCTGGCGCGGACCTGGTGGCGGTCGGCCGTGCGGCCCTCATCGACCCCGAGTGGATCGACAAACTCATGGCCGGTGCGCACACCCAGGTCCGGACCCAGCTACCAGAGAACGCAGCCGATATCGAGACCACGCTGACCATCCCGCCACGGATGGTGCGCTATCTATTGAGCCGACCTGGATGGATTCCGCGCGAGGGACAGGACGCTAAGCCATGACGGACACAAGCGTACGAATCGGGCTCTGCCAGATGACCTCCACCTCCGATGCCGGACACAACCTGTCGCTCATACGCAGCTGGGTGGAGCGCGCCGCCGACGCCGGAGCACGGGTCGTGGTCTTCCCGGAAGCCACCATGGCCCACTTCGGCGTCCCGCTCGCCGCGGTCGCCGAATCGATCGACGGCCCATGGGCGTCTGCGGTTGAACAGATCGCCGCCGACCACGGTGTCCTGATCGCTGCAGGTATGTTCACCCCAGATGGGGACCGAGTGCGCAACACCGTGTTACTCACCGGGCTGGGCCATCATCTCGGCTATCACAAGATCCACCTCTATGATGCATTCGGGTATCGCGAATCCGACACCGTCGCGCCAGGAACGGACTGCGTCACCGTGACGGTCGACAATCTCGTACTCGGTGTCGCAACGTGCTACGACGTGCGGTTCCCGGCGCTGTTCCAGCGACTCGCCGACGCCGGAGCGAGTGCGGTGCTGCTCCCTACTTCGTGGGGTGCCGGCGAAGGCAAGGCAGAGCAGTGGGAGGTGCTCGTGCGCGCACGCGCACTGGATTCCGGGTCGTGGGTACTCGGATGCGACCAGGCTGATCCGAAGGTCACAGGTACACAGGTAAATCCGGACGCGCCGACCGGTATTGGCCGGTCCTTGGTTGCTGATCCACTCGGCGCCGTCACCCACCGATTGGGAGCCGGGCCGGACCTGCTCATCGCCGACGTTGACGCAGCCACAGCGATCCGCTCGCGCGAGCGGACGGGAGTGCTGGCCAACCGAGCGCCCGCGCCACTTTGAGATCTGGGTCATCGAAGGTGTCGGAGCAAGGCTTGAAAGACCACTGAAATTGTGAGTTGAAAAGACTCCGCTAACGACACCCTCTCCTAGCTCGAATCGACAGAGGTTCGGATGAAGGGTGCTACACGGTTCCATACGCGGCTGCGAATCGTGTTGCGCGTTTATAGTCGAAGCGGACTCGATCGTCGACACCGCGGTGCGAATTGCGTAGAGCGGCTCGCGGTGATCTCCGGTCCCCGCAGGCCCTTGCAGCAGTAGTCGATCAGCTCCGCTGCGCTGCAATCAAAACCGCGACCTGGGTCCGCGAGTTCACGCCCAGTTTGGTGAAGATGTGCTCAATGTGAGTCTCAACCGTACGTGGCGCGACGACCAATGCCTGCGCGATCTGTTTGTTAGTCATACCCTCCGCCAGCATGTCTGCGACCTGCGCCTCGCGGGGGGTGAGGCTGCTGATGAGCGCGTCGTCGGGCGAGGATTCGTCCTTGGCCGGCGGCGCCTCTCCCAGTGCATACGCGATCGCCTGCTCGGTACCAAGCAGGCGGCCCTCGGCAAAGGCGGAATCGAATGCGTTCCCGCCCAGTCGTGTTCGAATCTCACGGGAGGTCGTCTCGCTCCAGCCCCTTAGTTCGAATCCACCGGGGTAGTCCCCCAGCGGCTCCCACACCCGTCGGACCGCGCCCATCAATCGTGCCGACCATTCCGCGTCGCCCTCCGCAGCCGCGACCCAGGACAGGATCTCCATCACGACCGCGATACCGAGCGCATCGTGGAAGGGACGCTTGACGGCCAGTGCCTCCCTCAAATGCTCGCCGGCCCGTTCGAGGTCGCTCCGCATCCACAGCGCCAAACCAAGGAATGTGAGGATCCACGATAGCAGCCAGCGTTCGCCGTGCTCGGTGCATATGCGGCGACACCGTTCGAGCACCTCAAGCGCCCGTTCGGGTTGTTGCCGAAGGCAGAACGCCCAACCGACATGTTCGAGGGCGAGGACTTGGAGCATGCTGGGACCGCCCAACTCCTCCATTGCTGCCCCCTCTTCGATCAATGCCATCCCGAGTGTCGTGTTCCCGAGGTTGTGTTCGGCGACCCCACGAAGGTGTGTGGCGTGTGCCAGGTTCACGGAATCACCCAGCTCTCGCGCGAGATTCTCGCTGCCACGCAGCAGATCTAAGGCGACAACAGCCTTGCCCTCTGCCACCGCGAGGTAACCGTTTCCCCACAACGCGGCCGCACGCTCGGAACTGGAGACGCTGTCCGACGCCAGCGATCTATCTAACCAGTACCGTCCCTCACGCTGCTGTCCACACCCCAGCCAGTACCAGAACAGTTTCGATGCCATGCCAAGTGCGTCTCGTCCGCGCTCGGGATCCGAAAGCAGCGAATCGAGGACGGCACGCAGGTTGGCGTGCTCCCCCCGCATCCGGTCGACCATCTGTTCCTGCCCCGGACCGAACCAGTTCTCGTCGAACTCCCGCGCAAGCCGCTGGTAGTAAGACCGATATCGCTCCTCGATCGTGGCCTCGGCCGGATTTCCGCGCAACTTGCGAAGTCCGTACTCACGCACCGTCTCGAGCATGCGATAGGTCGGCCTGCCCCCGGTGACGCGCTTCACGAGAATCGACTTGTCCACCAGCGCCGCGATGCAATCCACGACCTCGTCCTGCGATTGGGCGTCGCCGCTGCAGACGGACTCCGCCGCGTGCAAATGAACGGTTCCGGTGAAGACCGACAACCGCTCCCACAAGACGCGTTCCCGATTCGAACAGAGTTCGTAACTCCAGTCCAGGGTCGCCCACAGGGACTGCTGGCGCGGCGCTGCGGACCGGTCGCCGACGCTGAGCAATCGATAGTGGTCGTCGAGGCGATCGAGTAACTCGCTGGGTGACAATGCGCGCATTCGCCCGGCCGCGAGCTCGATCGCCAGCGGCAACCCGTCGAGTCGACGACACAGTTCCTCTACCGTCTCGGCGTTGTCCGGGGTGATCCGGAATCCGGGGGCAGCGGCCGCGGCCCGCTCGGCGAACAGCGTCACGGCCTCGGATCGTGCACCTTCGTGTGCCGGATCCATCGCCGTACGACGTACTGAAAGCGGCTCGACCTCGAAGACATGCTCACCGGCGATTCGCAACGGCTCACGGCTGGTCACCAGAATGCGCAGGTCAGCCGAGGCGGACAGCAAGTTGCGGACCAGGACCGCGCTCTCGTCCAGCAGGTGCTCACAGTTGTCGAGCACCAGTAAGAGTTCACGTCCCCGCAGATAGTCGATCAACGTTGCCACCACGTCGGTCTGATGGGTGGGCGCGCCCACCACCTGCGCCACTGTCAACGCGACCAGGGCAGGATCGGCAACCTCGGCGAGTTCGACCAACATCGCTCCGTCGGAGAACCTGCGACGGGCCCTGCGCGCCACGTCGATCGCGAGGCGTGTCTTGCCCACCCCGCCGCTCCCGGTCAGTGTCACCAGCCGCGAGTTCGCCAACAGCCGGCGCACCTCCGCCGATTCCGAGTTGCGCCCTACCAGGCTGGTCATGTCCACCGGAAGGCCGCCCGCCGCGCTCGGGAGTGGCGGGTCATCAGCCATCACAGCACCTCGGTCCTTCGTGGGTCTTCGGCCCTCAACGATAGTCATCGGCATCCAAGCGACATCCGGGAATCGCGGCCGTTCAGTGGCGTTCCAACCGTCGGACCGCCCCTGTTGGCGCCTCGTCGTGAGGGTCGTACCTTACCGAGAAATCGCATGACACACCACGAGGAGATGTCACGTGTTCGATCATCTGACAGAGCCGAAATCCGGTCCGCGTATCCAGACATCACCCGCAACCGTGGAACTGTTCCGAACTGTCGATCAAGAGCTACGGCAGGGAATTGTTTCACCCGAAGTATTCAGCGATCCCGAACTTTACGCCCTCGAGCTGGACCGCATTTTTGCTCGCTGCTGGTGTTTCGTCGCGCACGAATCCGAAATCCCCATGCCGGGCGACTACGTACTTCGGTACATCGGACAAGATCAATTCATCGTCGTGCGCGACGAAGACTGTCAGGTTCGGGTCCTGTTCAACAACTGCACCCACCGTGGGAGCCCGGTCTGCAGGGTCGAGAAGGGAAACAGTTCACATTTCCGCTGCCCGTACCATTCGTGGCTCTTCAAGAACAACGGTGAGTGGAGCGGCGCGCCGCACCGTAAGAAGGCCTACAAGAAGCTCGATTCCGCAAAGTGGGGCCTGGCGTCGGCACCACACGTGGACTCGGTACATGGCCTGATTTTCGCGTCGTTGGATCCCGAAGCGCCGACGCTCGACGAGTACCTCGGCGGCATGCGGTGGTACTTGGACGCGCTTCTCGGCCTCAACGAGCAGGGCATGCGAGCAATCGGTGAGCCGCACCGCTGGCGGGTTCCCGCAAACTGGAAGTCCGGCGCCGAGAACTTCATGGCCGACGCCTACCACGTTCCCTCCCTTCATCGATCCGCGGAAGAAGTTGGCATGTTCCCCGGCATCGAGGCGGGCGGGGCGGGACCGCAGGCGTCGTCCCGCCATGTGTATTTCGACGAGGGCCACGGCATGATCATCAATGACGGATTCCTGCCACCACCGTGGCACCGCTCAGGATTTCCACCCGAGGTTGCCGACACGTTCCAGCTCGATCGACTCAGTCCTGATCAGCGCCAGTTCGTCGAGAATCACTCCGCAACAACATTCCTCATCTTCCCGAACCTCGGACTGGTCCGGGTGCCTGCATCCCCGCACCCTGACGCCCCGCCTACGGTCTTCACCTACCTGCGCCAGTGGCAGCCCCACGGTCCCAGCACCATCGTGAACTGGAACTGGACGCTGGGTTGGAACAGCGCATCGGAGCAATTCAACGAGGACGCCTACGTTGCGGCGTTGAGCATGCATGGACCAGCGGGCATCCTCGAACAGGACGACACCGTCGTCTGGGGTGGCGCACCCGTCGCAGGACGATCCTCCTTTGCACGAAAGAGCGGCATGCGCTTTAACTTTCAGCTCGGCTTGGACGGAATGAGCGACTACACCGAGGACCCCGAGTGGCGATTCCCCGGCCGGGCCACGACCACGGCCCTCGGGGAGGCCCCGCAGCGCGCCTTCTACCGCCGGTGGCTGCGCGAGGTGTCCACACCGGACAGCGTCGGCCGAACGGAGACAGAGCAGTGACCGTCTCCAGCACCTCAGCCACCACCCCGCGCGACATCGCCGCCGAATGCACACAATTCCTCTTCCGCGAGGCCGAATATCTCGACCACAGAGAGTTCCACCGCTGGCTCGAATGCCTGGCCGAAGAACTGGTCTACGTGATGCCGGTTCGCGTCACCCGCGGCGCAGAGGCACGAAATCTCGAATTCTCACCAGTCGGCTTCCACATGAAGGACAACTATGCATCGATGAAGATGCGAGTTTCCCGGCTGTATACCGAACACGCCTACGCAGAAGACCCACCATCGCGCACCCAACGACTGGTGACCAACGTCCGCGTCGATCCGCTCCACGCTGACGACAAGTACAACGTACGGAGCAACTTCATGTGCTACCGAGCCCAGGGCGACGGCACCGACTCCGACCTGATCGTCGGCGAGAGATTCGACGTCCTACACGACACGACCGACGGCTGGAGGCTGGCGGCCCGAACCGTGCACCTGGCGCACACCACGCTTGTCACCGCGAACCTCGGGGTGTTCCTGTGACCTCGCTGCAGCTCCGCAACGAGTTCGCCGACGTGACCGTACGAGTGGTCGCGACCGGAAACGGCGAGCGGCTCGAGATCACCTCGCCCCGGAGGGGCACCACCATCCGGCTCGATCCAGTCGAGTTGGAAGCCCTCACCTGGCAGACCACCGATGTGTTCACTCGAATGCTCGAGGGCTCGACCGGCCCAACATCGTTGTGATTACTTACTGCACTGCCCGACGAGTCGGGCGACACCATCGTGGAGAGGATCGACATGAGTGAAGGTTGGTTGACCGGAAAGGTTGTACTGATCACCGGTGGTGGCAGCGGGATTGGCCGCGCCGTGGTGGAGCGCTTCGTTAAGGAAGGCGCGCAGGTCGGTGTCCTCGACAGGTCGGAGGAAGCCGTCGCGGAACTGCGCGCGCTGCCCGGCAAGAACGTTACCGCGACCCACGGCGACGTCCGAAATCTCGACGACCACAAGCGTGCAGTCGCCGACACCGTCCAGCGCTTCGGCCGACTCGATGTGCTCGTCACAGTGGCGGGCATCTTCGACTACTTCGTATCGCTCGAAAGCCTCGACGATGATCGAATCGACGCCGCCTTCGCCGAGATGTTCGACGTCAATGTGAAAGGCTCGCTCTTAGCCGTAAAGGCGGCCCTGCCCGAACTGTCCAAGTCACGGGGCAACGTGGTGCTCACGATCTCGAATGCAGGATTCCTCCCTGGTGGGGGCGGACCGCTGTACACCGGTTCCAAGTTCGCTGTCCGCGGCCTGCTATCTCAGCTCTCCTTCGAACTCGCCCCGCACATCCGGGTGAACGCTGTCGCACCAGGCGGGACTGTCACGCCACTGCGCGGTGTGGAGGCGATGGACTCTGGTGATCAGCGCCTGGTTGACATGCCTGACCTGCCCGGCTTGATTCGCCAAACTAATCCGCTGCAGGTGGCGTCCGAACCCGCCGACCACGCGTGGGCGTACGTCTACCTGGCTTCCAAGGAACGGACGAAGTCGGTGACAGGTTGCGTCATCCACTCTGATGGTGGACTACAAAGCCGCGGGTTGGTTCCGCTGGGCGGCGAGCTGATCTCGTAGCCTTTCCACCCCGCAACTGAATCCAAGAACCGCGCAGCGCACCCGCGCTCTACCTGTTTCGGGTGCCACACCCGAAGACCACACCAGTACAGAGATATTGAGCGAGAAGAGGAGTGGCGTGACCACACCATCTGACAACCCGCGGGCGACGCCGCGCGTCCGAATAGCGGTGTTCTCCGGTCCGACTGCCACAATCGGCAACAGCCCTGACTTGGTCACATCGAACAAGGCACGCAGGCGGCATGGGCTGGACCCGCTGACCACTCTGGACGGCGCGACGCCCCGCTTCGATCTCCTCCGTCCACAGCGCCTCGCCGCGCCGGTGACGGTGTACGTGGACGCCTACACCGCTCATCCGCTCGAGGCCGACGCCCGCGAGCTCTACGCCCTCCCGGACGGATGGCTAAATGCACGCGGCGAGTTCCAGTCCGCCGAGCCCGACGACGGCGGTACCCCCGTGTACGAGGTGGAGTTGCGGCCGGACGACGGGCTCTATCCGCTGCCCTACATGGCGCGTCAAGCTGACGGATCCGCGTGGGATGCAACGACTACTTTCCCATTCGCCCCTCCGGCGCACAGCCGCCAAACCTTCTATCCCGACGCCAGACGCGTCTACGAGGAGATCGAGCGCTTCGGCCTCGAAGACCACGGGCACCCGATCGACCTAAGTACGCGGGCGGAGTTCGACTTCTTCCGCCCCGCACCCAGCGGCGGGTATCGCACAAGCCACGACGACGATGGTCCGGAATCATTCGGCGAGGACTACTTCCCGTACTACCCCTATCACCTGCAGCGCGAACCGGATCTGGCCACACTGGCGCGAGCAACCAATCTGGTCCAGCAAGTACTCGCGAGTGGCGTCTACATCGGGGCCCAGTGGCTGGAGGGCAGTCCGACGACAGAGGAAACCCTGTACTGGCTCGCCTTGCTCGTTGACACCACGGTGCCGATCGTCGGGCACACCGCCCAGAGGCGCCACCAGTCCGCCAGCGCCGACGGCGCACGCAACATCATCGACGGCGTAAAGTTCCTCGTCTCGTCGGCCGCGGTCGACCAGACGGGGCGCAACCGGCTCGGTGCCGTCCTGATAGTCGACGAGCTGGTCTACTCGGCACGCGAGGTAACTAAGGTCGATGCCCGCCCTGGCGGATATGAAGCAACCGGGGGCCACGGCGGCATCGTCGCCGATATGGGCGGATACGGACCGCCGCGGGTCACCTACACACCGACGTACCTGCATACCCACTCCTCCGATGTCCGGTTGAGCCACCTGCCGACCACTGTCAGCGGGGTGACCGGCGAACCGGGCGAGATCCGCCTGATCGAGATCACTGTGAAGGACGCCGACGGCTACCTGGTCCCCGACGCGATGCCGGTCGTCTCGATCACCAAGTACGGCCGATACGGACGAATGTCGACCGGCCCCGACGAGGCTCCGGACACCGGTAGCGAAGTTGAGGTTCTAGGCCGAATCGCAGCCAACCTCGACGACGCTCCGCTTGCCGGCTTCGTATGCGAGGGCATGTCGCCGTTCGGAATGTCCAGTCCTGCTGCGAACTCGGCGCTGGCCACCGCGGTGTTCTCGGGTATGCCGGTAGTCCGGGTGGGGCGCGGCAACACCGGCGGCATGGCCTACCGCACCGACCCGATCTTCATCTCCGGTAGCAATCTGACCTCGACCAAGGCTCGGATGCTGCTGATGGCGGCGCTCCTGAAGCTTGGCGCACTGCCGGTCGCAGAAGACCCGACCAACCCAACCCCGGCCGAACGGACCGCCACCGAGCAAGCAGTTGCCACGTATCAACACATCTTCGATACACACTGACGATGGATCTGCGCCAGCTCCACTATTTCATCGCAGTCGCCGAGGAAGGCACCTTCACCCGTGCGGCGCACCGCGTGCATGTCGCTCAGTCCGGCGTCAGTGCGCATATCAAGGCACTGGAAAAGGAACTCGGACAGCAACTCTTCGAGCGCCTGCCACGCGTCGCGAAACTCACCGCAGCCGGCGAGTCGCTACTGCCGCACGCACACGCGGCATTGGATGCGCTCGCCGCCGGACGCGCATCGATCGACGCGCTGACCGGACTGCTGCGCGGACACGTCGCGATCGGCAGCATTCCTTCCATCTATCCGCGCAGCATCGACCTGCCCGAGACCCTTGCCTCGTTCCACCGCAAACACCCCGGCGTCGACATCTCCCTGACCGAGGACACAGCCGCCACACTTCTACGACGCACGGGTGACGGCACGCTCGACGTAGCGTTCACCAGCCTCACCGCCGACAACGTGACAGGCGTGCGCACCCGCGAGCTACACCGCGAACCGGTCGTGCTGGCCTTCCCGCCCTCCGATCCTCTCGCCGACAACATCGAGCTACCTCTGAGCGCCTTGGGTGAACGGCCGTTGATCACTCTTCCAAAGGGTTCGGGGCTACGTTGGGAGTTCGACCGCGCCCTTGCCCGCGACGGCGTCCGCGCTCACATCGCGTTCGAGGCCGGTAACCCGGACACCCTCGTCATGATGGTCGAGAAGGGTCTCGGCGTGGCACTCGTACCGGAATCCGCTCTCACACTGAATAATCGAGTAGTCTCAGTGCAAGTCCCCGAGCTTCCACCCGGTCGCTTAGGAATTGTCTGGCGCGACGGCGCCGCCACGAGCCCGGCGGCACGAGCGTTCATCGACCACACCGCAGCGCTAGCGATGAAGCGGCAAGCTGTGGAGTGATCAGACACCTATGAGGACGAGGATCCACCGTCTCGCGACCCGGATAGCTCATGTCGCGCCGCGTTGATGCCCCGCCACCGCCTTGCCTGCGGCGCATCGATATCGAACTGGTCAAGGATCCGGACCACGACGTGGTCGACGATGTCAGAAATTATCTCGGGGCGGTTGTAGAACGCCGGCATAGGTGGCACGATCCGAGCACCCATGCGGCTCAGCGCGAGCATGTTCTCGAGGTGAATCTCGTTGAGCGGCGTTTCGCGGGGCACGAGGACCAGACGCCGCCGCTCCTTGAGTACTACATCGGCGGCGCGGCAGATGAGGTTGTCGGCATATCCGTGGCGGATGCCCGCGAGCGTTCGCATGCTGCACGGCACGACGATCATCCCGGCGGTTCGGAATGATCCGGACGAGATCGCCGCGCCCTGCTCCCCAACCTTGTAGGTCACATCCCCAAGCTCCACAACCTCACGCACAGAGTGAGCCGTCTCCATCTCGATGTTGGACCGCGCCCACGTGCTCATCACGAGATGAGTCTCGATCTGCGGCATGTCGCGCAACGTCTCCAACAGACGCACAGCGAACGGTGCACCGCTGGCCCCCGTGATCGCGACGATAATGCGAGTCGTGGCGTTCGTCATCGGTGTTCATCTCGCTTTCCCAGCAGTGCCTGCAACCGGCTGAACATTGCAGCACTACGCGGCCAGTCCTCGCGTACGGCGAGTTCAGGTGTCGTGTGAAAACTCAATGGTTGCATTGCTATTCCTATGTCGTCGCGTTTGTGCTCGACAGGTACAAATACACATCCGAGGACCTCGTCGGCGCTCACCGAGGCCACCATCTCGAGCTTAAGGTGATGGCAGACGAAGCCATCCACCGCAATGAGGGCGGCCGTCGAGGATCGTTGCAAATTGGTCCGGGTTCGACTGCTCGCGACGACGGCCAACAGAGTGGCGGTATCCGCACCCGGTTCGAGCTCCGCCCGCGACAGTAACGCGCTATGCGGGTATCCGGCCGCGTCGACGGAGAGGAACGGAAAGGCCTGCTCGTGTGCACCCGTATAAGGAAATCCGCGCAGCAGTGCGACAATCTCATCGGGAATCGATATCATCCGATTCCACCTTTCCGTTCTCTCGACTCAGCTGACATTGGTACTCGGTACGTACCGACCCGTCTACAGCGGCAATGTCGCCTTCCACCGTTCGCGGATCTCGGCCCGGTAGGACTCGTCGAACCGATTCGCACTCGGGTACGAGTCCTTCCACGCGAATGGTTTACAGGCATCGATCAGCACAATTCCCATCGACATGTCCCCGGCCTCGCGCTTGGCGGGGGACAACCGTGGGTCGATCGCGGTTGTCGGCGTGCGCAGGATGTGGATCGACTCGGACGGATCCACCCGGGTGAACATCGCCCACAGAACGTGGTTGATGTCGGTGATATCGATGTCCTCGTCGACGACAACGAAGTAGCGCTCCATGCCACCGGTCCGCTTGCGCCCGGCCGCCGCGAGCAAGGCGTGCATAGCGTCGCCCGCACCGGTCTGCTCGATGGAGATAACCATCATGAGCTGCCGGGCATACGCCCACACACCGCGAATGTTTTGCACGCCCGACGCCTCGAGATGGTCCCAAGTGACGGAGGCGGAGTAGAGCGGAACTGCCTGGTCGCCGGCCGGGACGGTCGGGATCATCGGCGGCGCTCCGAGCGTGTCGCGATGCATGATCCGATTCACCCGAACGACGGTCTCATGACCTGCATGAGTGAAGTAACCTGTCCACTCGCCGAACGGGCCTTCCAGTACCGACTCCTCCTCCACCGGTGGCATCTCGCCTTGAATCACGATCTCGGCGTGGGCGGGGATCGGCAGGTCACTGCCGGGGGCATAGAGGATCTCGACACCCTTTCCACGCAAGCCCCCGGCGACGTCGAACTCGGACACGCCAGCGGGGGCAGCTATTGCGGCGACGGTGGACAGGATCGGATCCGAACCGACGACCACCGCGATCGGACATGCCTGGCCGCGCGCCCAGTACTTCTTCGCGATGGCGAGTGCGTGCCGGTTACCCAGCATCCACAATGACAACCGGTCCTTGCCTTGCACGCATCCGCGGTAGGTGCCGACGTTGACCCACCCGGTGTCGGGATCGCGGGTGATGACCATGCAGGCGGTGCCGATGTAGCGACCACCATCTCCCTCATGCCAACGCGGGGTCGGGAACGCCGTCAGATCGACGTCGTCTCCCTCCATAACGTTCTGGAGGACCGTTCCAGTTGAGACCTCTATCGGCGGAATCGGTTCGATCCGCTTACTGAGGTCTTTCCAGGCCCGGATGATATCCATCTTCGAGGTGTCGGCGGGCAGTCCGAGTGCCACCGCACAGCGTTGCGCGGTTCCCATGAAGTTCGCAAAGACCCGGTATCCTGGCGGGTAGCCCGGGATGTTGTCGAATAGAAGCGCGGGGCCCTCTTTCTCGGCAAGAAGTTCAGTGATGCACCCAATCTCGAGGTCCCAGTCTGCACCTTCGATGACACGTACCTCGTCATCTCCCAGTTTCTCTCTCAAATTGTCGATGTAGTGCCGCAGATCATGAAAGTCAGTCATTGCGCGTTCGAGAGCCCGCCGAAGTACGGCCGCAGCTCTATCCCCTTTCATCCGTGAGCGTTTCAGCGTCAAGCCGAACTTCGAGTGGCGACGCTTCGTCGTGTGCCGTTCGACGAAATCAACTGTGCAACCGATGCTTCCATATGTCCAATAGCTGGCTCAGCTAACTCCCATGCGAATTTCATATGGCGCACAGACATGCTCGGCCCGCGGACAGTCGCTCAGCGCGCGGCGATCAGGTTGACTGCCTTCTCGCCAATCGGAATCGTGGGAGCATTGATGTTCGCGCTGGTGACGTCGGGCACGATCGCTCCATCGGCACCGCCCAGCCCCGCACACCTGCGCCTGAGTAGGTTCGGATAAACACCGGTCGCGAGTACGGCTCCGCACGCAACCGAGGGCCATGACCATGCCTCCCGGGTGACGGAAGACGAGACCCAAACCGAGCCACATCGCGCTAGGTAGCTAGAAGCGGCGTAGCCGGGTTTTGGGGTCAAGTTTGTGGTGTTCGGGTCACGTTCGACTGCTTGATATTTCAGGCTGCGAGTTGCGCTGTGCCGGTGAGGGTATCGACGGCGGTGCGA
>Ga0247825_10000787_pt1 | contig 20415 bp, 20 predicted proteins | sample 13C_Vanillin_Day_FD_194413 | JGI IMG/M metagenome (GOLD analysis project Ga0247825, IMG submission 194413) | Soil microbial communities from agricultural site in Penn Yan, New York, United States - 13C_Vanillin_Day48 | ecosystem: Environmental > Terrestrial > Soil > Agricultural land | place...
CCGCCGTAGGGCAGCCCTGAAGGGCTGCCCTACGGCGGCATCCTGCTCCGGGTTCGGCGATTCACGCTCCCCGCGGCTGATCGCATAGCCGAAGATCAGCGCGAAGACCATGAGCGGCAGCATCTCGCCGTCCAACGCCCTCACGGCCGAATCGAGCGGATTGCGTGGGATCAGCTCGATCAGCACATCGCTCAACGGCTTGGCTGCCGCGGCGTTGGTCTCGAGCCGCTGCACGGCGGCGGTGTCGGCGGCAGGACGGACCGGCAGGTTCGCGCCCGGCCGGATCGCGTTCACGAGGAGCATGCCGAGCACGACGGAGGTCGCGCTGAGGAACATCGTGAAGAGCAGCGTCCGTCCGGCGGCGCCACCCAGCCCATGCTCGCGTCCCAGCTCGTAGACGCCGATGACGAGCGCCGCGAAGACCATCGGCACCACGGTCATGAAGATCAGGCGGAGAAAGATCTGGCCGATCGGCCGCAGGATCTGCGCGCCCAGAAAATCAACGGCGGGAACGCCGCCATACGCGTGCGCGACGGCGCCGGCGGCAAATCCCGCGACGAGCGCGATGAGGAGCTTCGTGTGGAGCTTCACGGCGAGGAATCAGCCGGCGCGCTCTGGATGTGCGCGGCCTGGGCCAGCGTCTCCGCACGCTTGGCCGTCGGCAGCTGCACCGTGAAGAAGCGATAGAGCAGCCACGTGTCGAGAATGCCTACGGCAAGGAGAAGGAGGAATGCCAGGTTGGTCTCGACGAGCCGAAGATCCTTCAGCAGGTTCGACAGCCCGAATCCGACGATCCACGCGTCAAAGCTCATACAGACCCGGCGGAACGTCTCGGGACGGATGCGTTGAATCAGCGCCGCACCAATCGGCACGCCGATCGCGATGCTCGGCACGATGTACGGCACCAGGTTGAGGCTCTCCACCGAATACAGCCCTGCCCATGCATACGCGATAGCGGTGAAACTGGATTCAGCAAGCCTGATGAAACCGAGTGCCGCGCGGAAATCGCGCTTCGTCAACCCCTGGTTGCTCAGCATCACCGCCAGCGGTGGACCGGAGATCGTCGTCACGGAATAGAGAACGCCGACCCCCGCACCGAATCCGAGTCCAACGGATCGCTCTGACTTGATGGGACGGCGAAAGCCGGCGGCCTGCAGCAGGATGAGTGGCAAAAGTACCAGGAACGTCCAGAACTTCAGCCACCCTGGGTTCACCTGTGACACGATGGCCGTCCCGATGATCACGCCCGGCAGCAGTCCGATGACGATCGGGAACACCCGCCGCCACACGTTGGGCAGCGATTCGCGATTCACCCACAGCACATAGGCGTTGAGCGCGACCTCAATCGGGACCAGGGCCGGGTTGAGTACCCGGTTCGTCAGGAAGAGGAGCGCAATAGGGACGGTGATCGACGAGAAGCCGTATCCGAGCGCGCCATTGACGATGGCTGCGCCAAAGGTGATGGCGAGCAGGGCGAGATGTTGTGTGTCCATTGGGGCCCGGAACCGACCCATTAGCTTATCGGAATGGGCAGAACCCTGCGGTTTTCGAGACGGGACCGCCTGAGCTGAGGAATAATCCGTTTCTTACGGAGGGGATCGTCTTGGACAACCCTGGCAACCCCGGTGGGGGAGCGCGCATTGTCCTGACCGCGCCACTGACCGAAATCATCGACCACGCGGGCTATTTCATCCAGATGAGCATGGCCTCGCTGCCGATGTGGCTGGAGGGCATTCTCAACAAGAAATACCCGGAGTGGCGGAAGGTCGAATACAACGCCGACGGCACCGCGCGGTATATGCCGGCGGGCGTCCGGGTCCTCGAGAAGTCGCTGCTGAGGCGTTTCCCCGCCTCCGACATCGTCTGCTGCTATCCGCAGGATCTCGACAAGTTCCTCGGCCCGAATACGAAGGTCGTCGCCGTCTCGACGCACAACCCCCTGGGCGTGACGTTCGCGGCCGGCGTCTATGCGTCGATCTTCGGGTCGGCAAAGCAGCCGATCAACTCCCACTACGCGCGCGAGTGCTTCGCGACGATCAAGGCCAGCCCGCACCGCAAGGGGTTCAAGGTGATCGTCGGCGGATCGGGCGGCTGGCAGATCACGCAGAACAACGCCTACGAAGATCTCAGCGTGGACTGCGTCGTCGAAGGACGCAGCGAATCGGAGCAGACGCTCGCGCTCTTCGACCAGGCGCTCGCCGGCCAGGAACTGCCGAAGCAGATCGACGTGGCGCATCCGACGTCGCGCGATCAGATCCTGTTTCCCGACAAGCGTACGACGTTTGGCGTGGTCGAGATGACCACCGGTTGCGGCCGGCGCTGCCAGTTCTGCGTGCCCGACCTCAATCCACAGATCGACATGCCCAAGGACAAGATCCTGGGAGCGGTGCGTGCGAACGTCCGCGACGGCAACAAGCAGATCTCGCTTGCCACCGAGGACATGTTCATCTGGGGACAGGTCCACACGAACACGCCGTTCTACTTCCCGAATCGTGAGGCGCTGCTCAACCTCTACTCAGAGGTCGTGGACACCCCCGGCGTCGAGCAGCATGTGCTCAGCCACGCGACGATTGCCCCCGCCGTCGTCGACCCGATTCTTATTGAGCGGCTGTCGGACAAGCTGCTCGACAAGAGCCCGATTCACTTGAAGACGCTCAGCACGCATCCGAAGCACAAGGCGCTGGTGCCGCTGATCGGCCTCGAAACCGGCTCCGTGCGTCTGGCCAAGCAGGTCATGCCGAGCAAGGGCGTACCCTTCCCGATCGACGAGTGGCCGAGCGTCGTCATCCGCGGGCTGGAAGTGCTGAACAAGCACAACTGGTTCCCGGCGATCACGTTGATCATCGGCAGCCCGGGCGAGACTGACGACGACGTGAAGGCGACGCTGGACCTGATTTACGAGGTGGAGAGGCGCGGGCTGTTTGCGTTCTTCATCCCGTCCGTCTTCACTCCGCTCCACGACACGCGGATGGAGAAAAAGAGGGGCGTCGACGACACGGCGGCGTTCACGGCGCTGCAGTGGCAGCTCATGATGAAGTGCTGGAAGATGAACCTGCGGCCCGGCCAGGCCAGCTGGTGGGGTCCGGCCGCGTGGCGTCTTGGCGCGATCGGATTGTGGGCGTGGAAGCTGCGGAAGATGAACGGCCCCGGGTTCACCTGGCCGCTGTTCATGTTTGCCAGCGCGCTGCCCGAGTCGCTGATGGACAAAATGGGGAAGATTTACGTCGGCAGGCCGATCACCGTGAAGTCGCGGAAGGAGCTGCTGGCGACCGTCAAGCCGTCCATGCGGCAGCACCTCCGGGCCGACACCGGCGATATGCCGGACGACATGCCGCCGCCGTCCGCGCGCGCGCCGTTCATTCCACTCGTTCCGCAAGCCGTGTAACGGATCCGAACCGCTGGATTCGCCAGATTCAACGTCCCGAATTTCGAGGATGGGCGCGCTCGGAATGCGAGCAAATTGCGGGCAGATTCAACGGTTCCTGCCGGGCACGCATCCTGCTCTCTAGAAGAGCAACCGCCAACGCCGGGCTCTGACAGGTAAGGTGAAAGCGGATTACGGAATTGGCGGAGTCTGCGTGGCTCCGCCAGTTTCCCTGCAACTGTTACCTGTTCATCCTTTCTCTCCCTAAGCGCCGATTTCCCACCAGCACGTCCAGTAAGATTCGGCGCACATGGATCCATTCTTCCTCTGGCTCGAGAGCTGGCCGCTAGGGATCTGGCTGCGGGAAGCAGTCACGATCTGGGCGTTCCCGTTTGTTCTCATCCTCCATACCGTCGGCCTGGCGTTCATGGTTGGCGTGAACGTCGCCATCGACGTCCGCGCGCTGGGTGGGGCATCCGGCGTGCCGCTGATCTCGCTGCGCCGCTACTACAAGTGGATGTGGGCGGGTTTCTGGGTCAACGCCGTGTCGGGGGTGCTGCTCCTGATCGCCTATCCGACGAAGGCGCTGACGAATCCGCTCTTCTACCTCAAGCTGGCGCTCATCGGCGTCGGGATCAAGCTCGCGTACGTGATTCGCGGCCACATGCTGAAGGGCGAGGCGGGTGCCGGCGTTGCCGTCTCGCCGCGCCTGCGGGCGCTGGCGGCAACGTCGCTCCTTCTCTGGGTGCTGACCATTACGGCCGGACGGCTTCTCGCCTACACCTGCACTCGACTGACGGTGGACACCTCATGTGGATGACCATCAACGACTGGATCTATAGCGTCTGGATGAGCGTGATGCAGTGGGACTGGCTCAACGACCAGCTGCGGTCCGTCCTCAACACGCTGTACCACACGCCGATGGGCGAGTTCATGCGCACGTCGACGTGGGGGTGGCCCCTGTTCGAGTCGCTGCACTTCACCGGGATGTCGCTGCTGGCGGGGACGATCGTCATGTTCGATCTGCGCCTGCTCGGCTTTGCGCGCGCCGTGCCGGTGCACGCCATGCACCGGCTGATTCCGGTCGGAATCGCCGGCTTCCTCCTGAACATGTCCACCGGCATCTGCTTCATCTGCGCCACGCCGGATCAGTACCTGTTCAACGCGGCCTTCCGCTGGAAGGTCATCTTCATCACGATCGCGGGACTCAACGTCCTGTTCTTCTATACGCGCGTCTTCCGTCGCCTCGAGTCGTTCACCCTGGAGCATCAGACGCCCCCGCTGGGCGCGCGATTCGTCGGCGGCGTTTCGCTGATGTCGTGGGTCGGAGTGATGACGGCGGGCCGATTGCTGACCTTCTTCAGGCCGTGACTCGCCGGTAGATGGGAGTTGGGAGTTGGTAGTTGATTACGACAGAACCTGCCAACTTGAGACAGCAGCCGCCTTGCCTTCACATTCCCGGCGCGTCGGTATGGGGCAACTGAGCCATTCGACCGACAACAACGGGCATGGCACAGAACGGCAAGGAGCGGCGCAGGTATGTCCGTCGCCCGGTGGTCCTCAAATGCCGCATCGACGGGGTGGCCGCATCTGGTTCGATCCATCTCACCGACCTGAGCGAGCGGGGTTGCTTCATTGCCACGAGCAATCCGCTGCCGGTCGGCTCACAGGTCACGCTTTACGTCACCGTCTCCGGGGATGAAATCCCGCTCATCGGGCGTGTCGTCCGTGTCCAGCCAGAGCGTGGTTTTGGCGTTGAGATCAACCTCGAGCTCCTCAGCCAGTTCTCACAACAGGTCCTGGAACGATTCCTTCGCCAGCCCGTACCGCCCACGCCCAGGCCGTCCATTGGGGCCAGGTTCGTGATCGGTCACAGCGCACAAAAATAAGTGTGTAAAAGCGTCCCGTGTGGGACGCTTCTCAGCACGTTGAAACCGCGCTGTCACACGCAGCACGTGGAAGAGCAGCACTCCCTTGCACCGACAGGCTTCTGCGCGCGGACGAACGCGCTCATGAACCGTCCATCGATGCCCGCGAGCACAGCATCGTCGGTGATGCCCGCCTCGTCGAGGAAGTGCCTGGCATCAGCCGCTCGATAAATGCGCGTGGGTTCCACGTCAACCTTCTCGAATCCGGCTTTCGCGAGCTTTTCGCGGTAGCTGCTCTCCTCGAGCGCGCCCGCCACACATCCCACCCACAGCTCCATGCTGCGCCGGACAGCTTCCGGGATGTCTTCGCCGCGGACGACGACGTCCGAGACGGCAAACCGGCCACCGGGCTTGAGGACGCGGAAGGCTTCGGCGATGACGCGGTCCTTGTCGGACGACAGGTTGATGACGCAGTTCGAGATGATCACGTCAACTGAGTTGTCTGGCAGCGGGACGCGTTCGATGTCTCCTTTCAGGAACTCGACATTCGTCAGCCCGGATTTCTCCTGGTTTTCGCGCGCGAGCGCGAGCATCTCGTCCGTCATGTCCAGACCGTAGGCCTTACCGGCGGGTCCGACGCGCTTCGCCGACAACAGGACGTCGATGCCGCCGCCCGAGCCGAGGTCGAGCACCACTTCACCCGGTTTCAGCTCGGCGAGGGCAGTGGGATTGCCGCACCCCAGCGATGCCAGCATCGCTTCAACAGGAACCGCCCCGGCCTGGCTTTCCTCGTAAAGATCCGACGTGATCGGGTCGCAGCACGCGGATGATTCACACCCGCAGTTCGCCTTCAGGCCGCTTCGTGCCTGCCGGGCGGCTGCACCGTATTTCTGCTGAACGACTTCCTTGATGGCATCCATGACCAACTCCTTTATATTCGTTTAGGCGAATATAGAATGATATGGTATATATGTCAAGGCGCATATATGAAACGAACGAAGACCACGCCGGCGGTGGACCAGCTTGAAACGGTGTTCAAGGCGCTGGCGGACAAAACGCGGCTGCGCATTCTCTCGCTGCTCAGCAATAACGAGGTCTGCGTCTGCCATATCCACGACAGCCTTGGGCTGCCGCAACCGACGGTGTCCCGGCACCTCGCGTATCTCCGCCGCACGGGGCTCGTCGATGCACGTCGCGATGGCATCTGGATGCACTACAGGGTCGCCCGATCGCTCGATCCGAATGTGCAGACGGTCCTGAACGCGGCTGTGGATGCGGTGACGAAGGTCCCCGCAACCGCGCAGGACCGGAAGCAGTTCCAGCGGTCGTTCGGCGAGCTGTACGTGCTGCCGACTGCCACCGGTGGCGCGTGCTGTGCGCCGCGAGCGGTGCCAGAGCCATGACCATCGGTCCCGCCTCGACGGGGGATCTGCCGGCGGTGCGGCGGATGCTCGAAGCGCAGCAGCTGCCGCTCGACGAGCTGGATGCCCACGTGGCGACGATGGTCGTTGCGAAGAGCGGCGAGGACGTCGTTGGCGCGGCGGCCGTTGAACTCTATTCGGATGGCGCGTTGCTGCGGTCGGTGGTCGTGAGTCCGGCCGCTCAGGGCCAGGGCCTCGGTCATCGCCTGACCGAGGCGGCCCTGAATATCGCGAAGAGGCGCGGCCTGGAGACGGCGTTCCTCCTCACGACAACTGCGGAGCAGTTCTTTCCCAGGTTGGGATTCGAGCAGATCTCGCGCGCGGAGGTTCCTCCGTCGGTACAGGCATCGGTAGAGTTCCAGTCGGCATGTCCTGCGTCCGCAACGGTGATGCGCAAGCGGCTGGCTTGATCACATGAACGCAACACTGAGCAGGCGCGTCGTTGCCGAAGGCGTCGGCACCGCGTTCCTGCTGGCCGCGGTCGTCGGCTCGGGCATCATGGCGGAACGTCTGTCGGGTGGAAACCAGGCGATCGCGTTGCTCGCTAACACTGTTGCCACTGGCGCGGTGCTCGTCTCGCTGATCCTCACGTTCGGCTCTGTCTCGGGTGCCCATTTCAATCCAGCGGTGACCGTGGCAGACGCCTCGCAGGGCGGGCTCGCGTGGCGCGATGTTCCCGCCTACGTGGCTGCACAGTTCGCTGGCGCGATCATTGGCGTCTGGACCGCGCATGTCATGTTCCAGGAACCTGTGTTCATGTTCTCGCTGAAGGCACGAAGCGGGCCGGCACAGTTGTTCAGCGAGTTCGTGGCGACATTTGGTCTGCTGTCGGTCATCTGGGGATGTTCGCGCCGGCGTGCGGCTGCTGTTCCGTTCGCGGTTGGCGCTTACATCACAGCCGCATACTGGTTCACCGCGTCCACGTCATTCGCCAATCCCGCCGTGACATTTGCCCGTGCGCTATCCGACACATTTGCCGGCATCCGCCCCGCGGATGTACCCGGGTTCGTCGTCTCGCAGTTCGCCGGCGCCCTCGTTGCGACGGTGCTGTCCCGTTGGTTGGTCCCGAGCGTGCCCGAAAGGGCGGAGCAGGTTGCTGTGCCCCGATCGGGCGACCCGATGACATGAAGACCGTACTTTTTGCATGCGTTCACAATGCCGGCCGGTCGCAGATGGCCGCAGCGTTGTTCAACAGCCTGGCCGATCCAGCCCAAGCGCGCGCCGTGTCGGCGGGAACGGAACCGGGATCGAGGGTTCATCCTGAAGTCGTGGCGGTGATGAAGGAAGCCGGAATCGACCTGTCCGGGGCGACTCCTGCGAAACTCACCGACGAGCTCGCGAGATCGGCAAACATGCTGATCACGATGGGGTGCGGCGATGCATGTCCTTATGTGCCCGGGCCGATTCGCGACGATTGGCCGCTCGACGATCCGAAGGGAAGGCCGATCGAGACAGTTCGCGCCATCCGCGAAGACATTCGACGCCGCGTCGAGTCGCTCATCGCGAGCGAACGATGGCAGCGCTGAAGAGCTATTCGACCGGTGCGCCGCTGCGCAACTGGCGCTGAAACCACGCCACGTCGTGCCAGCGCCCGAACTTCCACCCGATTGAACTGAACGTACCAATCGGTTCGAACCCCATCGACGTATGAAGTGTCACGCTGGCCTCGTTCGGCAGCGTGATTCCCGCGAAGGCGTTGCAGAAACCTTTGCCGGCGAGATCCGCAAACAAAGCAGCATAGAGCGTGCGCCCGATGCCTCGGCGATGGTGATCCCCGGCTACGTAGGCGGACACCTCGACCGACCAGCGGTACGCGGCGCGAGCACGATGCTGGGACCCGTAGGCATAGCCGACGACGACACCGTCGACTTCCGCGACGAGCCATTGCCAACGCGACTGACAGTGTGCGATTCGCGTCGCCATTTCGTCCGCGGGCGGCGCAACGTCCTCGAACGAAATTGCCGTGTGTTCGACGTAGGGAGCGTAAATGCGCGCGACTGCGGCGGCATCGGGTTCCACGGCCGGGCGTACGGTGACACCGGACACAGTTCGATTGTCCATGATCCTGCGCGCGTCGACGATACACGTGCCGAAGGAGCACGCCGAAAGACTTAGAATCCTGGTGTGAGATCGCCGCTGCGGCTGATCGCGCTCGCCATCACAGCTGCGGCGTTGTCCTGGGCAGTCATCGCCGTCGACGCGCAGGACTCCGGCAATATCCCCCTCTCGCATCCTGCCATCCGCTACGGCGAATCGGTGAACGATCCCGTCGCCGTCATGCTTCGCGATCCGGAGCGGCGGGCGAGGCTGGAGTCGGCGGAGCCGGCACGGCTGCTGAAAACGCTGCTCGACGCGCTCTCGATATCAGAGGAATCGCAGATGCTCGTCTTCCTGAGCGGAAGCCTGCAGGGAGGGCGTATCAATGCGAACAACCCGCGGGCGCTTTACTTCAACGACTCCGTGTCAGTCGGCTGGGTTCGCGGCGGTTTCATCGAGATCGCCTCGCAGGACCCGACGCAGGGCACGGTGTTCTACACCGCCGGCGCATCGCGTGAGCTGGTCACGCGCGAGAACGACCGCTGCCTCGGGTGCCACGCCAGCGGGAGGACCGACGGCGTGGCCGGGATGATCGAGCGTATGGGGCAGAGGCAGCCACTTGATCAGCGATGGGGCGGGTGGTACGTGACCGGCCAGCTCGGTCCCGTTCGGCATCTCGGCAACATCGATCAGAAAACGTTCCTGGCAAACCCTGACGCGCGGGCGCCCGAACATCTCTTCACGCTGGACCGCACGTTCGACACGGGCGGCTATCTCACGCCGCACAGCGACGTCGCTGCGCTGATGGTCTTTGAGCATCAGATGCAGATGATGAACCTGCTGACGCGCCTGGGGTGGGAGACACGGATGGCGCAACACGAGGCCCGGCTCGACCCACAGCGTTCGGTGATTCAGGAGACCATCGGCAAGGTCGTCGATTACATGTTGTTCGTGGACGAGGCGCCCATCCGCTCACGCATTCAGGGTTCGACCAGGTTTGCGGGAGTATTCAGCAGCCGCGGCCCGCGCGATCAGCAGGGTCGTTCCCTCTATCAGCTCGATCTCACGGCGCGGCTGATGCGATACCCGTGCAGCTACATGATCTACTCGGAGCAATTCGATCGGCTGCCGGCGGAAGCGAAGACGGCTGTCTACCAGCGGCTGTGGGCCGTCTTGTCTGGCGCTGACCGCGATTCGAAGTATCGGCACCTCTCCGGCCCCGACCGCGAAGCGATCATGGCGATCCTGCGAGCGACGAAACCCGATTTCCAGCCGTAGTCCCGTGAGCCTGCTGACGCTGTTCGGGGTTCTCGCTGTCACGGCCATGCTGGTGTTCTACGCGCTGGAAGAGCGTTCGCCAGTCTTCGTTCTGCTATTCGCGTGCGCGTGTGCCGCATCGTCGGTGTACGGATTCCTGCAGGGTGCCTGGCCGTTTGCGTGCGAGACGTGACCGAGCTGGATACGACGTTCCGTCCGCGAGTCGATGACTCCGTCCCGACCGGCTCCGGCGGACAAGATGGCGGATTGTGCCTGCGCGGTTTCGCGGAGCGCTACAATGGGGCCGTGTTTCGCCGATTGTGCCTGATGGTGCTCATGTGTCTCGGCCTCCTGGCTGCGGCACACGGCACGGCTCAGCATGCGGTCGACGCTGCTGAGGGTTCGTCGCACACGGTCAGTGTGCTCGCTGATCGTCCATCGGGCGACGGCACATCGGAACGGCACGTGGCGGCCACTCCGGCAATCGCCTGTCCAGCCGCGTCGGTCTGGACCTCCCAGGTCCATCATGCCGTTCTGGCGCGCGCACTGTCTCACACCATGGAACGAGCGTGGCGGTCAGAGACCTCTGCGCGTCCGGTCTCTCCCGCTCTCCGCCCGCCGGTCCAAACACCCCTGCTGATCTGATTCTCCCGTCTCGCTGTTCTTCTTCGCGAGGTGTGTGTGTTCGTGTGTCAACGGGAGTGTCATCATGCGTATTCGACTCAGAGTCCTCATCATTGCGGTGGTTGTCGGGTTGTCCCTGTGGACGATCTATCCGGTGCAGCGGACGATTCCGCTCGGACTGGATCTGAACGGCGGGGTCCAGCTGATCCTGCGCGTCAAGACCGAGAACATCGAGCCTGCCAAACGGAACGAGACGGTCGATCAGGCGGTGGAGATCATCGATCGCCGCGTCAACGCGCTTGGCGTCGCCGAGCCTGTCGTCACGCGGTACGGCAGCGACGATCGAATCCTCGTGCAGCTCCCCGGTGTCTCGGATGTGGAGCAGGCGAAACGGGTCATCAAGGCCACCGCCCAACTGCGGCTGACGCTCGTCGAGGCCGGGCCGTTCTCAAGTCGTCAAGCCGCGCTGCAGGCGTACGGCAACGAAGTTCCAGCACGCCTGGAGCTGCTGCCTGGCCCCGCGGCGCCCGGTCGGACTGATTCGGCGATCTACCTCGTGCAACGGGACGCTCCCGTGTCGGGCACCGACCTGCGGGACGCCAGGGCTTCGGTTGACGAATTCAATCGGCCTGCCGTCGCATTCACGCTGACACCCGACGCCGGGCGACGATTTGGCGAGTTTACCGAGCGCCACCTTCACGGCACACTCGCGACTGTTCTCGATAACCGCGTGGCTTCGATCGCGACCATCCAGTCGCGCATTGACGACCACGGGCGAATCGTCGGCGTCAGCCGTGAGGAGATGCTCGAGCAGGTCATCACGCTCAAGTCAGGCGCGTTGCCAGCGGACATGGAGTTCGCCGCGGACCATGCCGTTGGCGCCAGCCTTGGACGCGATGCGATCCGGTCCGGCATTGCCGCTTCCGCGGGCGGCCTCGCGCTCGTCGGGCTCTTCATGCTCGCCTACTACAGGCGCAGCGGCGTCAACGCCCTGATCTCCATCGTCGTGAACCTGCTCATCCTGGTCGGGCTCATTGCGTTCATTCCCGTCACGATGACACTGCCCGGTATCGCTGGCCTGGTTCTGACGATCGGGATGGGAGTGGACTCGAATGTCCTCATCTTTGAACGCATACGAGAGGAGCTCGCGAGGGCGCGCTCCGTGCGGCTCGCCGTGGCCGCCGGGTTCGACCGGGTCTGGATCACGATTGTCGACACGCACGTCACGTCGCTCATCGCCGCGGCGCTGCTGTTTCAGTTCGGCACCAGTTCGATTCGTGGGTTTGCGACGACACTGGCGATCGGCCTGGTGGCCAATGTGTTTACGTCGGTGTTCGTGTCGAGGACGCTGTTCGAGATCACGGGCTTTTCGCCTGTGCGACCGCTGCTCGCCGGAACGCGCATCCGGTTCAGCCGGTGGGGGCGGCATGCCGTGATCGCCTCGGCGTTTGTCATCGTGGCGGTTCTGACCGCGATGATCGTCAGGGGACTTCCCCTCGGGATCGATTTTGCCGGCGGCACTGCCGCGATTGTCGAGTTCGCGACTCCGTCGGCGACGGAAGACGACATTCGGCGGGCGGTGGCGCCGTTGCCGGGTGACGAAGTGGTGCAGCGCTATGGGCCCGCAGGCGACCGGCGCTTCATGGTTCGCATCCCGCTGGCGAGCGACGCATCAGGCGGCGAGACGATTGACAGCGCTTTGTCGCGACTCACGAACGCGTTAACGAACAGCGGGTTGCCCGCGTTCGAGGTGGTGGAGCGCGAACTGGTGAGCGCCGCCATTGGCGCGGACCTGCAGCGCCGGGGCATTTCAGCCGCGGTCGCGTCGCTGGCGGCAATTTCCGCGTACATCGCCGCTCGTTTCAGATTGTCGTTTGCCGTCGGCGCGATCGCAGCTACCTCGCACGACGTGCTTGTCACGCTCGGGGCTCTGGCGCTTGCGGGCTATGACCTCTCGCTGAACGTGACGGCTGCGCTCCTGACCATCGTCGGCTACTCGGTGAACGACACGATCGTCGTCTTCGACCGCGTCCGCGAGAACGCAAAAGCCATGCGCGGCGAGTCGCTGGCGGCAGTCGTCGATGCCAGCGTCAACCAGACGTTGTCGCGTACGGTTATCACCGCCGGCGTGACGCTGCTGTCGGTGCTCGCCCTGTATCTGTTTGGCGGCGAGGTCATTCGCGGCTTCGCCTTCACGATGCTGGTCGGCATCGTCAGCGGCACCTACTCCACGGTGTTCATTGCGTCCTCCATCGCGGTCCTGCCTGAGCGCTGGAGCCGGTGACACACAAAGTCGGTGGTGTTCAGTGACCGCGATCCCTCGAGGCGGCGCGATCAGCGAAGACTTTAAAAACGCGCTGCAGGCTCACCAACTGGCGACAGCGGTGCAACCAGCACGGAAGATGAACGTGGGCCGCCGGGAGCTGCCGGAAGCGCGTTCTTTCCGCGCCGATGAGCGGGATCGTCGGGCACTGAATACCAGCGACCCATCGTGAAGGTCCGCAGCAAAGGTCCGGCTAAAGCCGGACACTACAGTCGACGGTCGGGGCGCTCAGAGGCAGGAGTGTCGGTTGATCCCGGTAGCGGTGCCTTTGCACCGCCACGGCTCTCCAATTCCAGAAGACTGAACACGTCCGGGTAGGCGTAAATCGTGGCAGCGCCCGACTGCGCCAGGCCGCCAGTATCGGCCGTCGGGCCGTAGTTGCTGTGGATCTCGCGGCCGAGCATCCGCAGCATGGCCATCTGCTGCCCACGATGATGCGCGGTGTGCGCGATTCGTCGCGTCATCACCCAGGCCCGCGACCGTGTCACGTCAAAAAACTTCGTTGCCGCCTCCCACCAGGCGTCGTCTGTCGCCCGAAGGCGCTCGAGCCGTCGCCCGCTGTCCTCGGCGTAGCGCTTCATGAATTCGAGACGCGTCTCGGACTCCGGCAGAGGCGGCGCGTCCACATCGATGCCGAGCATCGACATGAACCAGTTGTTCTCGCTGACGCACTGGTGCACGAACTGCTCGAGCACGCTCCGGCCGCGCGGGTCGTCCTGCTTCGGCCGGACGTGCAGGTCGGCGTCTTGAAACTCGCTCCAGACGCTCAGGACTTTGATTCGTTCGCTGTCGTAGGTGTCGATGAGGAACTCGTATTTCATCGCGAAACTCATGCTTTGGTTCGTTGATAGGTGCCAACGATAGTCCCATCGGTAGTTTCGATTGGTTCGGCTCGCACCCCGCTGGTCATACTCAGTGGTCGTGTTACCCACAAAAACCCTCGATCTAATCTGTTTGGTTGCGTCCGCGGTCCTGCTACTGCCGAGCCTGGCGATCGCACAACAACCGTCCGCAGACGGGACGACCAGGCCGCAACCGGTGCCGCCGCCGACCTATTCGCTATCTATCACCGAACCGTACGAACTCGTCGAAGAGGTCGGCACGACCCGCAGAATCGGGCGAGCCGAAATCGAAGCGCGCAACGCGCGCACGCTCGACGAAGCCCTCAGACTCCTTCCCGGCATCTATGTCAGGACCGGCGGCGACGGCACGCCGCGGATCGACGTGCGCGGCTTCCGCTCGCGGCACGTGCTGCTCCTGATCAATGGCGTCATGGTCAATTCGACAGCCGACGGCCAGTTCGATCCCGCCCGCATCTCGACGAACGCGATCCGTGAGATCAAGGTGAGCTACGGAAACAGCTCGATCTTGTACGGCGACAACGCCATGGCGGCGGTCATTGAAATCACGACCGTTGACGAGAGGCCGGACGCGACCGCGGAGGTAAGCCTCGGCACGCCCGATCAGCAGGGGCTTGGCGGCCGGTACGCACGAACGGTTGGCAAGTGGTCGCTGATGGCAACCGCGACGGGCTACAACACGGATGGATTCCGGCTTGCCGATTCGTTTGCCGCCACGCCGGTCGAGGATGGCGGCCGCCGCCAGAACAGCGATCGCGATCGAGGTGACGTTCGCGGATTCATCGGATATCGGCCCTCGTCCATGCTGTCCGTCTCGTCGGAGTGGTTCGTCGGCACGGGCGGCTACGGCATTCCGCCCAGCACCATCAACGACTCCGCGGACATCTTTGCGCAGTCCCCGCGCTTCGAGCGCGTCGAGGACTATCGCACGGCGTCCGGGCAGGTGTCGGCGGTGATCACGCCCGGGTCGCGGTTCAACGTGCGCGCCTGGGTGTTCCGGAACGCGCAACGCGAGGATCGCAACCGTTACGACGATGGGACGTTTTCGTCGATGGATGATCCGCTGGTCTCCGGGACGTTCGAGTCGCGCGAGAGAACAACCGTGACCGGCGGCAGCGCGCTGGCGCGGGTTGACCTCGAAAGGCTGGGTTCGGTACGCGTTGCGTTCAACCAACGCCGCGAGTCGTTCGACTCGAGCGGCCTGATCCGCGACGTGTCTGTCAGCGGGGGCAGTGGCAGCGGGAGCGGCAGTGGCGGGGGACGTGGAGGCGGCGGGGGCAGCAGCCAGCCGGCCCGGTTCGACGTGCGCTCGTTCGCGATCGATCGTCACGTGGACGTCTACTCGACGGGTGTCGAGTGGCAGGGGCGTCCGGCACCGCGTCTCGGGGCCGTGGTGGGCGTCGCGTCGAACGTGCAGCGGCGGCCGGGCGGCGACAGCGAGTCGAAGCCGACATGGCTCGCCGGCCTGACGTATCAGCCGATCGAGGCGCTGCGGCTGCACGCGTCGGTGGCGCGCAAGATCCGCGTACCCTCGATCGATCAGCTGTTCAACGCCTCGGCAGGGAACCCACTGCTGAAGGCCGAGCGCGCAAATAGTGTCGACGCCGGCGCCGACTACTCGCTGTCAGCAAACACGACCCTCGGCCTCTCGGTGTTCTCGACGCACGCGCGCGATTTCATCGAGCGCACGTCACCCGCGCCGCTCCAGAACCAGGATCGGTATCACTTCAGCGGCGTCGAGATTACAGGTCAGACGAAGAGGGTTCCGCGGCTGGATCTGCGGGGGGCCTACAGCTTCCTGGACTCTGAGAAAGTGACCGCGTCGGAGACGCTCCCGCTGCAGACACGGCCCCGGCATCGTGGCAGCCTCGAATGGGTCTGGGCGCCACTCGCAGGTTCGGCCGTCCGTGGCACCGTGTACATCACGGGCACACAGCTCTACGACTCGCGCGGATCCGTTCAAGTGCAGCACGAAGTGAGCGGCTACACGCTCATGGATCTCGGGTACACACAGACGCTCGCACGGCGCTTTCAGATTGCCTTCGACGTCACGAATCTCTTCGATCACCTGTACGATCAGTCGTACGCGCTGCCGCGCGAAGGACGCTCGGCGGTGCTGACGTTCAGGGTGCGGCCGAACTGACGGCCGCGCGCGGAACAAAGGACGACATGATCACCGGCTGGTTCGACGTTCGCGACGGGTTGGCAGGCGCGTCGCGCTTCCCGTCGCTTGCGCGCCCTAATCACCGCATCTCCGCGGTCGAAGTCGCGATGCTGCTGACGTGCGGCGCCGCATCGGCGGCGACGATTGCCTTCGTGAAGCTGTCGCTCGGGATTCCAGGCCACTCGATCGTGCTGGCGGCGCTGCCCATGGCGCTCGGCATGTCGCTGGCGCCACGCCGTCTGGCCGGTTCCGTCATGAGCGCTGGCGCGTTAACGACCGCGTCGCTCCTGGTTGCCGGCGGCGCCGGACGCTTCGGCTCGGGAGCGTTCACGAGCCTCCTGCTCCTCGGTCCGATGATGGACTTCGCCATGAGCCGTGCGCGCAGCGGCTGGCGCGTCTATGCGGCACTCGTGCTGGCCGGCATCGCCACGAACCTGCTGGCGCTCATCTCTCGCGCCGCACCCAAGCTGATCGGCATCGACATCGGGCGGCCGTTCGATAGCTGGTGGCTGCAGGCGTCGATCACCTACACGCTGTCCGGCGTCGTGGCCGGGCTGTTCGGCGCGCTCTGCTGGTTCCACTTCAACGACCGCACGGAGCACAGGCCGCCCGCGTGATCTACGTCGGCATCGACGACACCGACATCGTCGGCAGCCCGGGCACCAACCAGCTCGCGCGTGCCATTGTCCGGCGGCTGGGTCGCGTCGCGGCCGGCGCGATCGCATGCCGTCATCAGTTGTTCTTCGATCCGCGTGTTCCGTATACGAGTGGGAACGGGTCCGCGTCGATCCAGTTGCCTCATGGCGCAGACATTCCACGCCAAGAGCTCATCGACACAGTGTGCGAGGAGATGCTCGCGTTTTTTGTTGAGGGAAGCGACCCTGGCTTGGCCGTTGCGACGGCCGCGACCGGCGAGATGGCCGCGTTTGCCGCCCGCGCCCAGAGTGAGGTCGTGAGCCAGCGTGAAGCGCGGGCCGTGGCCGAACAGTCCGGGTGCCACCTCGAGGGCCTCGGCGGCACCAATCAGGGAATCATCGGCGCGCTCGCGGCGGTTGCGCTTGCGGCCGGCGGCAATCACGGGCGCATCGTGCACCTGCAGGAGTGGCCGTGGCCGGACCCTTTTGCCGGCGTGCAGCCGGCTGATGTGATTCGCAGCCGCGGAGTGGAGATTCGCACGTCGTCAGGCGAAGCGTTCACCGGGGAGGTCGTGGACGTTGGCAAGCATCTGCGGCCGAACCTGCGCGGCGGCCGCATCGTGTTGTTTGTCGAGCCGCCGGCGGAAGCAGGGCTCCCGTGGCGCGCGCAGAAGCTGCACTAGGGAGAAGGACATGAGGTCTGTCTTGATCGGCGTCTTCGCGATGGTGCTGAGCGCGACACTGCTGGCGCAGGGGACGCCTTTGCCCGTCGCGGTGAAGAAGTCGTTCGAGCAGACCTATCCCGGCGCCACGATCTCGGCGACAGCCCAGGCGCGCGAGAACAATCAGGCCGCCTTCCGCATCGACAGCATGGACAAGGGACGCCGCCGCGTCCTGCTGTACGACGCCAACGGTAGGGTCATCGAAATTGCCGAGTCCGTGCAGGAGAAGGAGCTGCCAAAGCCGGTTGCCGACGCGCTGCATTCACACCGGCGCGCGATCTTCGTCAGCGCGATGAAGGTCACTCGCGGCGGAAACGTCGAGTACCGGCTCACCGCTCGCGGCAGCCGGAAGACGTCCATGATCGCGAAGCCCGACGGAACCGTCTTGAGCTGGAAGTAGAGCACCTCTGGAGTTCCTTGCCGCTTGGCGCGAGCATCGGCCCCGGCAGGATGTTTGTCCTTCTTATATCTGGGGGACGGATATGAAGAGCTCGCGCGGTGAGGAATATCGGAAACGTCTGGATGCCCTGGGCAACCAGATTGAGCTGTTTCGATATCACTGTGATGCCGCTCGCGCGGACGGGGTAAGGCCACGGCGAGTGCGAGTGGCAGAGTCGCGGCCGCGGATTCGATCGCGACACAAGGGCTAGGACTGAGCACGGTCGGCCACGCAGAGACGCTGGACGTCTCGCGCGGCCGACCAGACATCTACGGCGCAGTGATCCCCGATGCCGCGCTGAAGCCGTACGGCGTCGCCTTGCCGTCGCCTTCCCGATTCACCTTGTGGCACTGGGCGCACGTGGCCTGAGTCGCACCCAGCGCCATCTGCGCTTTCATCGGGTCGCCGGCCTTGAGCGCTGACACGGCGTCCTGGGCCCCGGTCTTCGCCGTCTGCGCCAGCTTTACCGCGTCGGGCTTCTTGCGCTGCGTGTAGAAGGTCTCAATTCTCGCAAAAGCTGTTGCGAGTGCCTCAGCGGCCGGCGTGGCGGCCGCCGCATCGCCGCCTTTCAGCGCCTTCCCCGCAGCCTGCACATTCTGCGCGATGACTTTCATCGTGGCGGAGTGCTCGGCGACGGTGATTGCGGCCGCCGCTCCACCCTGGCGTCCAGCTGCGGGGGCTGCCGGTGCTGGCGCAGCCGCCGCCGGTGCGGGTGCTGCCGCCGGTGCTGGGGTCGTCTGTACCGCGTCGTCCTTGTTTCCGCATCCCCCGAGGGCGAACATCGCAAGCATTGCTGCACAGGTTCCGATTCGCATCATGCCTTCCTCCTCTACTCAGCCCTTCTTAGAGCGGGAGAATATGTGCAACCGCCGTGCCCTGCGGAACGGAATCGAGCTGGAAAACAGCTGATCGGATTAAGATCCAACTGTGCAGCGTTTCGCGCTCGCCGTCGTCGTCGCTCTGCTGACGTTCACCGCGTCGGGCGTTTCTTCGCTCGTCGTTGGCGAGCCTTGCAGCGCGTTCGAGCAGGCTGGCCGGGAAGACGCGTCCTGCCCGCCAACGTGTATCACCTGCGGTTGCTGCGCCCAGGCGGTCGAACCAGCGGCCATGTCTGTGGCTGCTTCGCCGAACGATCCGATCGCTGAGATCCAGGCTCCCGTCCCGCGTCAACCGAAGACTCCCGCCCGCGACATCCTCCACGTACCCAAACGGGTCGTCGCCTAGTTTTCCCTTCTCGATCTCGTTGTGACTCGGGCCGACCTGTCGGCCGGAAGGATTTGCATGGGCATGGGTGTACGGGCCCTCGCCGTGTGCGGGATTGTTTGCGCGTGCGCAAACGGTGCCGCCGCACAGGGGAAGGCCATGACTCTCGCGGAGGTCCTCGCGCGCGCGCGGACACAGGCGCCGCAGATCGTGAGCGCTCGACTGGCTGTCGAGGAAGCGCGCACACGGTTGATCGGCGCGACGCTGCGTCAGCAGACCAATCCGGAGCTGGACGCGTGGGCCGGCAACCGCAGCAATCCGACCGAGCGGTTTACCGACTATGAATTCGGACTGACGCAGACGTTCGAGCCAGGGGCCAGACGCTCGGCGCGTGTCGCGGGCGCGAACGCAGCGATTGCGCAGAGCACGGCCACCGTCGACGAGGCGACCCGAACGGCGCTGTATCAGGCAGCTGGCGCGTTCTATCGGGCGGTCTACGCGACCGAGCGCATCAAGCTCCTGGATGCCGCGTTTAGCCTGGCGACCAGCGTCTACACGGCTGCCGACCGCCGTTACCGGGCCGGTGACATCGCCGTCCTCGACGTGAACATCGCCCGTGCGTCGCTGGCCCGTGTGCGGGCGGACCGCGAAGGTGCGGAGGCGGCTCGGTCATCGGCGCTGGCCGACCTGCGACAGCTCCTCAAGCTGGAAGGGGAGATTGGCGTCGATGGTTCGCTGTCTTCTCCAATGCCGGCGGACCTTGCGGCCGTGCTCCGCGGTGCCTCGCAACGTCCTGAGCTTCGCATCCTCGAAGCCGCGATTCAGGAGGCCGATGCCGAGCGTGCACTCGGCCTGAGCTTCTCGAAGCCGGAATACGGCGCCGGCGTCCGCTACGCACGGGAGGAAGGCGACCAGATCATCCTCGGAGGCCTTACCGTGAAGCTGCCGATGTTTTTCAGCGGACAGGAGCAACGCGCCGCCGGCTCAGCGAGGGGCGCCCGGCTTCGCTCGGACCTCGAGGCCACGAAAGCGCGGATCGACACCGAAGTGCGCATCGCCTTCGACACCTACGGCCGGAGAATCGCGGCGGTCCGGATTCTCGAGGCCGACGCCATTCCGGGGCTCGACGAAAACGAGCAGCTGACGACACGAAGCTTCGATGTCGGCCAGATTGGACTTCCCGATCTGCTGCTCATCCGCCGCGAGATTCTCGACACTCGCTTTCAGTATCTGGACGCTCTTCTGGAGGCTGCGCTGGCTCGCGTCGATCTGGACGCCAGTGCCGCACTGCTGCGATGACTCTCAGGTTGATGACCGTCTGCACGGTGTGCATGCTGCTCGCCGCATGCCGCCAGGGATCTCAGGAGGCGCCGCACACTGAAGCCGCACCACGTGCGGCACAAGCACCACACGAAGAGGCTCCCAACGTCGTCGAAGTCGACGAGAGCGCGCTGCGCGACCTTCGCGTGACCACCCGCCCCGTTGCATCGAGGACCGG